>Ga0213881_10000027_pt1 | contig 156092 bp, 152 predicted proteins | sample BarmaccoBMER_R08_FD_160104 | JGI IMG/M metagenome (GOLD analysis project Ga0213881, IMG submission 160104) | Barbacenia macrantha exposed rock microbial communities from rupestrian grasslands, the National Park of Serra do Cipo, Brazil - ER_R08 ...
CGAGGTATTTCGTCAGGTACCCGATGTGGCGGCCGGCTTCTTCGGTGCCGCCGAGGATGCCCTTGACGTGCGTCTGCGCCCCGAACCGCACGACGTGGGCAGGCTCGACTAGTTCCTCACACGCCTGTTCCCAGGCCGGGAGTGGTGTACCGGTGTCGGGGTCGGTAAAGGCCTTCGCTCGCGGGTCCCAGACCGGTAGCCGCCCGTCGGTGTAGACGAGCTGGTCATGCGCCGGCCACCACACCTGGTGGTAGGTCGCGGCGACGACTTGCCGCAGCTCAACTCGCGGGATCGCGCCCCGGATGGCGGCATGGAAGTGCGGCGCGCCGCGTTTTTGGGGTTCGACGGTGCCGAAGTACTGCACCTCCCACCCGACACAACGGCGAGTGTTCTGCCAGAACCGATCCAACAGGGCCGGGAAGTGGATTGCGTCCCGAGCGGCCCGCCGGTAGTCGTAGCGGTCCGGGTCTACCGCCGCCCCGTCGCCATCAACCCGGCCGTAGGAATCGAGGGTGAGAGTGAGGAACGTGGAGGGCCGGTAGCGCCCGGCGAACACCCGTCCCACGGTGCGGTGTTCGACCGGTCGGCGGGGCAGGTCCGGGGCATCCTGGCGGCGCCGGGTTGAACGCTTCGCCGTCTTGGGTGGTGGGTCTAGCGGGGTGAGCTGTCCGCGTACGCCGAGGGTGCGGAGTTCGGTGTCGAGGTCGGTGACGGACTCGGCGATCTGCTCACACGAGGCCTCATCACCCGCCTTCCGGCATTCGGTGTAGGCGGCGAGGAGATCGGCCCGGGCGGCCATCAGCGCCGTGTGGTCCTCGCTGGGCGTGGCCCGCTCGGTGACCGGTTCCGCTTCAAGGTGCCAGCCCTCACGGCACTGCACCATCCGCAACCGCCGCGCCTTGTCCGCACACGGCCGGCACTGATCCTCCCGGGTGGATCCGCAGGGGACTGGAACGACCTCGACGCGGCCGGTGGTGGTGTCGATCCGACGCATCGCCAACGGCCGGACGCAGACGCCATGCTGCTCGGCCAGCGCGTGGGCGACGTCGGTGCTCAGCGACAGTGCGGCCCGCTGCGCCCGGGTCATCCGCGCGGTGTCCAGGATGGTCGGTTCAGTGGCGGTCATCCGAGGGTCACCTCGCCAAGGGTGGCCAGGTGGCGCAGGACCGCCAATGGCACGGTCACGCTGGTGTCGCAGGCGAGGTCGGCGCCGGGGCCGTGCTCGGTGAGCGGCAGGCCGCCGTAGACGCGGATCGTGACGCCCTCGGCGAGCTGGCCGATCACCGACAGGTGTACTGAGTCCCCACTGGGCACCCGCCACGCTTCGGTGGTGACGTGGGTGAGGGTGTCAGCCCAGGCCAGCAGTCCGGTGGCGATCTGGAGTGGGTGGTGGGCGGCCAGGTGCGCGTTCACGCTGGGTTCACCCGCGGCCACGATCACGTGCACCGAGTACAGCTCCGGCAGCTCGAACTGGTCGACGTGGGAGCGGAACGCATCAAGGAGGTCAATCGCGGTGGCGCTCATGCCGCCTCTTTTCCGGTGAGCGGGCGGGGGGCATCGTGGTGACCAGCGGCGACGTAGGCCGACAGTTCGTCAAGGTCGGCGTCGGTGGTGTGGAACGCGCGGGCGCGGTCGGGGTCGCGGTGGCCATCGAGTTTGGCCCAGGCGACGCCGGGGGTGTCCTCGCTGATTTCGTGAGCCGCCGCGCCGCGCCCCCGGACCCCATCGCCCAGCACCATGTCGACCTGTTCGGGTTCATCCAGCCGCATGGCGATTTTGATGGGGAACAGGTGGCGGCAGTCGATGATCTGTTTGCGGGGGTCCTGAATCTGCCCGATCACACAGACCCCTGGAGCCCGGCCTTGCGAGAGGATGGACTGCAACGCCGCATTGGCGCGCTTGCGCAGCCCGGTGTCCGGCTGGTAAGCGATCACGTCAGCCAGCTCGTCCACGATGAGCAGCACAAACGGCTGACCCGAGGCGGGTGTCCATTTCCGGGTGCCCTGCCTGCGCAAGGCTTCCGCGCGCTGGCGGGTCAACGTAGCCACGTGTTCGAGCAGTTCGACGGCCTCCGTGCCGTTACTGCACACGAGTTTCTGGAACAGCCCGGGTGCGCGGCCGAGTTCCATGCCGCCCTTGGGGTCGATCCCGAATACCTGCACCAGACCGCAGCGGATCCAGGGGGCGAGTGCGCGTAGTACCGCCCACATCACCGAGGACTTCCCGGCGTCACTGACCCCGGCCACCAGAATGTGGCGGCCCAGCAGGCGCAGCACCCACGGTCGGCCGATCTCGGTACGCCCGATGAGCACACGTGCCAGATCCACGCCCGCACCGGGGTCGGCCAGCGTGGGCACTCGGACTGGTTGGTTGAGGGGGTCGGTGTGGATCAAGTCCAGCCAGATCCGCCGGGGCCGATCCACCCGTACCCGACAGGAACGGGCGCCAAAGGAGTTCGCCAGCTCCTGGGCGTGGGCGGCGTAGGTGGCCACGCACTGCCCGTGCAACAACTTCACCGACACCCGGTCGCGCCAGCCATCAGCGCGGACCCGACGCAGGGTGGGATAGTGCACCCGGCGCTGCACATGCCCGGTGTGCTTGGTCAACTCCGTGAACAGCATCACCCGACGCCACGGCCACGCGTAGACCACCGCGCGGCGCCACTCCGAACGCACCTGCCGCGTCACGGTGCGGGTAAAGGAGTCGGGGTGTTGCCAGGCCCACAGCCCACCCAGTGCCGCCAGCCCGGAGGCCAGCCTGGCGCAGGCCCACCACGAGCAGCCCACGCCGACACCAGCCAGGATCGCGGTGCCGATCAGGAACAGTGGATAGCGCCATACCCGGCGGGCGACGAACGCCACCACCGTCGTCACGACGGCTACCAGGATGATCGGCGAAGCGGCGAGCAGGAGCTTGCGGGGCAGCAGTGTCCACCACGGCAGGCGAGGCCGCTCCACCTCCAACGGCGCCGGGTCAACCCATCGGGAGTACGTATCCGGGCGCATCACCGGCCACCCCCACCCAGGCGCTCCAGCGCCACCCTGCCCACCCGCGAGGCACACGCGGTGTCGCCGGGAAACAGCCGGGCGAATCGGTAAGGGACTGGGTGCCCCATTCGGGGGGTGGCTGGGGCTGGTGCGCTTAGGGCGCGGTGTTCTATGCTTCTCATTGTTCACTCCGGTCTCTGGTGTGGACAGCGCAGAAGCGGATAAGGTTGGTAGCCGTGATTCCGCTTCTGCGCGTACGTCGCTGGTGCGCTATGTGAGGGCGTGCGGCATTACCGCACCACCCCCGGGCGTGTTGATTTCCTTTGGGCTTTCTGTGGTGTCTGTTATCGCAGGTTCAAGCAGCGCTCGCACAGTCCGCTCTTACCCGTCTGGTACCCGTAGCGTCTGCACCTGCGGCAGGTCCGCCACGTCACGCGCACCCGACCCCTGCGTATCCGACGCCGCTCGACCACTCCAGCCCACCACCTGCGTAACCCCATCATTCTCCACCTCCCCTCCCGGACTGTCTCGACTGTCTTGTGCGTCAAGTAGCGGCCCGGCTCCCTGTCGTGGCCGCTACCCCGCCCGAGTTCACCCCAGCCATTCCGTCAGGAGGTAGAGCAGCATCTTGGCGCTCTCCTCATTGAGGGTGATGACGCAGGCGCCGGTGACATGGGGATCGAACACGATCGACCCGCCCTGCACGCTCACCATGAGGTTGGCGAAATCCACCGGACCCCGATGCAGCCCACAGGTCGCTGGTATCGCCTTGCGACGGCCGCTGCTCGGGCGGTCAGTGTGGTTGTGCGGTTCCATTATGTTCTCCTTCTTGTTCTTGAGCGGTGGAACACGAATTCGGGTCCGCAGCGGACCCGATTCGAATTCGGTTCGGTGGTTTTCTGTACTGTTATGGTCCGCTTTCGCTGGTTTCGCGTGCTTCCCAGCTGCGGGCTTGCGCTTCGAACGCTCCCGCGGCGGATTCGATGGCCGCCAATGTCCACCACGGCAAGGTGGTGGTGGTCGCGATCTGCCGCCATGCCGCCGCGACCGCCCAGGACGCTGAGGCCATCTCCCGCGCCGCCGCCGGGTCACCCTTGGGGGAGCGGGCACTCCATTCCCAGGCGCGGCCGTAGTGCCGGTAGGCCCCTTCCCAGGCACGGACGGACTTCTCCGACGCCACCACACCGTCTGACCTGTGGTGCGCATCGGTGCGAGAGGGACCGGAGACCGGCCGGGCGGTCGGAGGACCTTCCCGGCCCGCGCTCCCCACCCGGGTGGGCTCGTCGGTGTTCATGGCGGGGTTCACGCCGCCTTGCTGGACGGTTCACCGTGACCGGTCCTGCCGGCGGGTGGGGTGGACGGTGAGGGTCGGGTCCCGGCCGCACTGGCCGTGGCCGTGAAGCCGGTTGCCCGGTAGAGGTAGGACTGATACTTGAATTCGCCGTTGCCGGCGACCCTGGGCTCCGCCGTCAGCCCGTCCAGCTCAATCGGACGCATCCCCGGCAGGACCTCCGTGCTCGGGGGAACCGGCTGGACCTCAGCGACAAAGGTGATCTCGAATGACGCCCGCTTGGCGGTGGGCTCATCCGGATCGGTGACCGTGGCCTTCCACTGCCGCTGACCCGTCACCTGGTCGAGCTTCTGGCGTACCGGCCGGCCGGCCGCCTTGTCCTCCCGCGTCTGATACTCATTGTCCGGTGCGACCTCACCGATCAGGACCAAACCCTGTGGGAAAGCCTTGTCGAACTCGATCGCGAACCGGTAGCCCCGGGGAATCGCCATGACCCTCACCCTTCATTCCTGACTCGACTGCCTGTGTGGTTGCCGCCCCGGTTAGCGGGCGACACCACAAGATTCGGCCAGGTCAGGGTCAGTTCTCGACCTCGCGATCGTCTCCTCTCAAGCTTCTATGCCTCATCTGGTCGCGCCGTCTTCCGGCCGTGATAGTCTCTTCTCGTCTTGCGATCAAGTCTCGTTTAGCGCTCAAGGAGGTCAACCCGGTGACCACCAAGCCCATCGTGCTCAAGGTGCTGCTCCAGCACCGCCACCTGCAGACCCACCGCGCTTTTTGTCGTGAGTACGATAAGGTTGCCGCGGCCATCGATCCGACTCTGCGGGGTGGTTGGCCGAGCAAGGCGCAGTTCTATCGGTGGCTTTCCGGTGACTTAATCGGACTTCCCTACGCCGACCATTGCCGCATTCTAGAAGGCATGTTTCCTGGCTGGAAGATTGATCAACTGTTTCACACGCACGATGATGGAATCGAGTTCGTACCAGAACCGCCTACGCCGCAGACACAAAAACCAACCCGACCTGCCCAGCCAACCGGGCCAGCCGATGTCGTCGGGCAGGCGCAGCCGACCAGCGAGCACGAGTCCGGATCGAGCTTGCTCGTGGAGTATGACGACGCTGAGCTGAGCTATGACGGGCGTACCTACCGTGCGACGATGCGGCGCAAGCTCCTGAACTGTGGCGAGGAGCCAATCTCCCGCTACCTCATCCGGATCTCGGTTGACCGCTACCCAGGATCGCCCGAGCAGTCTAACGAGCTGTACCGCAACGACCCACTCACGTGGGACGAGCTGCACCTACAAGCCTGGCACGACGGCGAGCCGATGACATGGCAGGTGCGCCACGACCGCGACGCGTTTAAAGAACTGTGGCTGCTCTTCGAAAATGACGAGGCGCGCTTCCCGCTCTACTCTGGGGAATCGACCGAGATCGTCTACAGCTACACGGTCAGCGACATCAAGTGGGGGCAGTGGTTCCAGCGCGCCGTGCGGCTACCCACGCGGCGTCTGATTGTGCGGCTGGACTTCCCCGCCGAACTCGGGCCGTCGGTATGGGGTATGGAGACCTCGATGAGCGCCGAAGCGCTACCGTTTCGAACACCGATCACCCGCACTGAGGACGGCGACCGTACCCGGTTCGGGTGGACGACGGATGACCCGCCGCTGCACGCGCGTTATCGTATCGAATGGCGCTTTAAGCAGCCGACCGCGTCGTGCGCTGACAACTCCGACACCAAGCCCAGCGAGATGATGGCCAAGCTCGGCGTCGTCCAGCTCGACGATCCGCTACTGCGCCAGGAGGCCCGCCCATTTGCGCTCCCCAACGAGGCCGAGGACGCGCGGCGCGTGGTGGCCGAGCTGCACTCGGCCCTCGAACGCGTCGCCCAGGTACACGTGTTCGGCAAGGGCATGGGCATCGCGGCCCCCCAGATCGGCATTGCACGGGCCGCTGCCGTGGTCCGTACCCCTGGTGGTGAGATCATCACGTTGCTGAACCCACAGATCGTCGATCAGTCCGACGATCAGGACGAGCAGTACGAGGGGTGCCTGAGCTTCTTCGACGTGCGCGGCAAGCTGCTCCGGCCGCTGTGCATCCAGGTCGAGCATCAGCACGTGGACGGCAGTACTCACCTCACGGTGTTCAAGCGCGGCGTCGCTCGACTCGTCGCCCACGAGATCGACCACCTCGCTGGCGTGCTCTACACCGACCGCATGGCCGACCGCACCAGCGTGATCCCCGTCGAGCAATACCGCGGCGGCGGCCGGTCCTGGCAATACGCCTGAGACGCCTCCCTACACGATCCGGCCGACGACCCAGCTCCACACACCCACCGGGAACCCGCGACCTACCGCCACGTCGAGCACTTCTCACGTGGCGTCACGCGACTGTCACATGGCGTTGTTGCCGAATTGGGCTCTATCGGATCAAGACGCCGCCACTAGCGGCGCAGACGTCACTGAGTCTTCGTCCAGCCCGCCGCCCGCCGGGCCGAACCCGCTCGCTGCGCGCGGCCTGCCGGCCGTGCTCGCGCGGGCCGGCCCCGGAGTGCGGTCATCACACATGGCTACGACTCCCGCAGACACCACAATGTTTGGTGGCGGTCCATGACGACGCCAGCAACGACCGTCGGCCTGTGCGCCGGTAGACGGCTCGTCCTAATCGGCCCTCAATCGTCCACGTTGCGCCGACGCCGTCAAGGCCGACCGCCGGAATGAGATGAAGACAGGGGAGTAGGTCACGACGATTGATGGTGGGCAGTCCATTTCTGGAGTTCAGCTGCCTGCTCGTGCTCACCCAGCGCACTCAGGCGGTTGGCGAGGTTGTTGGCCGAGGACAGGGTGTCGGGGTGGTCAGGGCCGAGAATCCGCTCCCGATCGAGCAAGACACGCTCGAAGAGTGAAAGCGCCTCATCAAGACGACCCTCATTGCTCCGAAGGAGCGCGAGGCTGTTTAGGGAGGAGGCAGCGAGGTCTGCGTTAGCCAGGCTGGCATCATCTGCTTCAGGCTCGTCGGCGACCGTCGTGCGAGACCGCTCCCGCTTCTCTTCTAACCAACTATCGGAAGGCTCTCGTTCCTTGCCAACTGAGGTAGGGGCCGCATCACCGGGTATCGGCAAGCGTAGAGCAAAGGTACGAACTGACCAGAGGTCTACAGCCGTGTTAGCCACGCGACTTTCATAGTCACGGGGTAGAACAAGGACGAGACCCCCGAAGGATGAGAGGAAACGCGACCGTCCCGTGTTCAGTGCACCAAGCGCCCTGTCCACTGCGGACTCCGCTTCTTTACCAGCGATCTGTGACCAGTCAACCCACGCCACATCCCGGCTCGGTACATGGTTCACAAGCATGCGCAGATTTGACGTCACGCTCGCTGCGTTTGGACCTTGGTACAGCATTAGACGCCGACGATGGCCTTCGACCAACTCCTTGGCAAGGGACAAGGCGCGATCAGACTCTGCGGGTACGTCCGTGAATATGAGACCGAGGAAGGACTGCTCGGGGGCGCCGAGAGGCAGCTCTAGCCGCTCGACAAGCTCCGTCTCTCCGGACGTTAGACTGCGCGCGTCGAGACGGCGTTGAGCCGCTGGCGCATCAGAGGATGGATCGCGAACCTTTTTTCTCCATTAGCTACCTGTAATACAACCAGCGCCTGAAAGTAGCGTCCGAGTTGAGCAAGGGCTTCCTCCTCAAGCCCGTCTACGCTTTTTGTCGCGTCTATTTTCCTTAAAGCTGGAGCTGCCTCGAGAGTTATGGCAAGGTAGTCTTGGCGAACACTATCGAGCGCGGTCTGCACTAACGCATGATCGATTGGTAGCGAAGTAGCGCGACGTGCGCGACCGGCAATCTCCTTAAGTAGTATGAAGAGCACACGCTGAACTCCACCCGACATGCGATACAGCTCTCGAAGGTCGGACTCTGCTATGAGGGAGTTTATGTCGGACATGCGCTTATGTACCATTTTGTCGAGCAGAGAAATGCCACTTTCCGAGTCCGAATCATCGCGGTTTGCAACCCGAATGGTAGGGAACATGACGGTGTCAAGGCGCAAGGCTCCGCCATCCGAGATCGGAAGCCATGGTGGCAATAGGTAGACACTGTGGAGATCTTCAAACTTCAGATTGTCACCGTTCTGAATGAAGAGATTTCGCACTGCCACCTGCATTTCCTCGTCGGCTGAGGAGGTGCACTAAGACGTTCGGTTGAGTCAACAACCATCACTACCCCCTGGCATTCAGGGACGTGGTGGAGGATGTCAGAAACCACGGAGGATACAAAGAACCGTACTTCACGCACGAGTTGTGCGACCTGGCCGGCAAGGTGCTCGCGGAGGCGCCGCCGGAAGGATTCGTCCTCGCGCAGGGAGGCCTTGACCTTGACCGGCCCAGCCGCTATCTCCGGATCAAAGCGAAGTCTCTTGAGAAGGCCGAGGATGCGTTGTTCAAGCTTTTCCTCATCCCAATCTGGCGACAGGTGCCCAAGACTTCGGGCCTCTTCAGCTAGTCCCCCCGACACTGACAGTAGGAAGTCGGTAATATCCGGCGGTGACGACAGAGAACTATATTCGTCGTAGCCAACGCGAATACCAACGATTCGCTCGCTGTCCCACAGCTGATCGATCAGTCGATAGACTTGCGTGGTCTTGCCAACACCAACACCGCCGGCAAGACCGAGCGCAACTGCGTCACTCTCGCTCCAAGTAATCTTCTCCAGGATTTCAAGGATAGGATCATCTTCGTCGGCGAAGACATCGACGAGCCACTCCCGACGGTCAGGCTCGTGAATTGCCTCAGCGCGGAGTACGGTACATTGGTAGAGGCGCTTGCGCAAATCTGTAAGGCGCCCGGTGTCAACCATCCTGCAACACTAACAAGCACATGGCCTGCCGCGTAGGGGCCAGCCGTTCGTTGTCGCGTTGCAGGCGAGGACGCGCTTGCAACGCAGGCATCAGCCATATGTGAGCCATGTCCCGGTACAAATCGAGTACAAACCGCATCACCCAACACCAACCAACGTCTACCAACATCAACCGGAGTCTTCGCAGGTAAACAACCGTCCCGACCATCAAAGCCCTGGCCAGGGCTGCCTCAGCGGCGCTACATCAGCAAGCGTAGCAGGGGATCAACCAAACTATGCCCTCGCCGGGCAGGCAGGTCTCCGGGATGGCCAGCCCCCAGGACTGCTGCGGCAGGGTTGGGTGGGCAGGGTGGGGCATCACCATCGACCTCCCTCAAGGGCTACCACACGCCAGCCCGGGGGCAGAGCTGGACGACGCACGCGCCGGTTCCGTCGAGGGCTGCCCCCGGGCTGGCGTGTGGTCGGGCTCCGCCAGGTCGACGGGATGCCCCACGACTCCCAGCCTGCAAAACCATCGGTGGTCTCGCCCTGATGAGGGGCCTGGTCGGCCAAACTCCTGACCTGGAGTCAGGTGCTCGGCGAGGAGATGCACAGCCGACCAGAACCCGACAAGGACCAGATCCCCGCTCGCCCTGGGCTACATCCATCGCTACATCAACGGCTACGGATGACCATGAACGTCCTTGGACCTGGACCGGACGATGAGGCCAGATCACGGACAACCAGCAGGTCGTGGCGGGGCATCGGCCGTGACTACGGATCAGGGGCGTCGGGGCCAACCACCCGTGCCCTCCGCGTGCCCTTCGTGGCGAACACCCGTGGTCCCTCACGACCGGTCGTGGCGAGTCGAAACCGCTGGTCAAGGGGTCTGCCGTGCCCAAGTCAAGTTGTTCCCAAGCTCACAACCAAATACAGGCGCCTCCGGCGGGCCTCGCTCCGGGATGGCCCCAACGACCGGCTCTGGATCGTAGTGGGTCACCAGGGGTGCGGGTATCCCGTCACGTCGGCGCCAGAGGCATAGCCGACCAGGGGCAGGGGGTCCATGTCGTTCAGCCGCTGGGTGCTCCACATGGACCCCCTGCCCCTGGTCCGCTTCGAGACAAGCTCGCCGACGCGACGGGATACCCGCACCCACCGCGTCCTGCGGCAAGCCAACACCGACGTGTGCCATTAGCGTGCCATTAACACCGGTCAACCACGGCCAATAGCGGTTCACCGTGACCCGGCTCGACCACGGGGCGAGGCTTCTAACGGCGCAGTGGGCGCAGCCTTCCAAACTGGGGCTCACGTGTGATCATCGTCAGCGAGCCGTCAGCGAAAGCGGCACGACGAGGTTGCATGCGCCGATGCGCACCGGCAGGTCGCCGCAGCTCAGCGGCACACAACGACACTCCCAGGCATGCCGACATACGACCAATCCGCGTTCACACCAAAGTGCTCGCAAGGATCTCCGTCCCCTCAACAGTCCCCGGGATCGTCCTGCGTCGGCTCACCGGCCTCAAGGGCGCCGCCATTGCGGCGTCGCTGCGTGATGGCGCAAGCGCCACCCTTGACCCCGGCGAGCCGACGCAGAGGCGGCCGGGTATGAGGGAACAGGGGGCGAGTAGGTCGAGCCCACCAGCCACCGGCCGTGCCAAATCCGTGCCAGATACAACGGCGACCCACGGAGTACAGCGGGGAGCCACGGAGACACAGCCCGTGGCTCCCCGACCAAGAGCCCGACCCGTAATCGCTGGTCAGACTCCGTTTCTACTGCGTGGCGGGTCAAGGATTCGAACCTTGGAAGGCATCAGCCGACGGATTTACAGTCCGCTGCCGTGCGGCCCGGAACGCGAAAACGGGCCCCTGCTGTTGCGCGGGGCCCGCTATTTTCGAGCTGGTCAGTGCTTAGTCGTCCCAGCACCACCGGTGGTAGCGGTCGTAGTGGCCACGGTGGTGACGGCCGCGTTCATGCTCGCGGCGGTCCCGGTCCCGGTCGTGGTCCCTGTCGTTGTCGCGACCAGCTGGGAACGGCGTGAACACTTCAGCAACTCGCATAGTTGGATCCCTTTCCCTCCTCGGTGGGGGACGGACACTCCCCGACGTCCCCTGCGCGGCTTATCGCTGCGTCCTCGTGGGGGGTTTCTAGCTGCTGTTCATTCCCAGGCAATTTCCAGGAAAGGCAGGCGCTGGAAGCGCTGGGGTTGCGCCGACGATCGACCGGCTCTGGGTTTCACGGCACTGGGTTCACGCTGCGTGACTGTGACTGCGCGCACTGTTCAGAGCTACCTGCCAGTTCATTACACCCAGGTCATGGCCTGAAGTCCTTCCTGTGAGTTGCAGCCTGCTGGGGACCATTTGGGGACCACACGTCCTGCACGGAGGTGGACAAGCACGTCGACCGCTTGCGCGCACGGCACCGGCGCCCACGCTGACCAGTAGAGATGCTTACTCCTACGTCCTTGGGGTCAAGTGTGCTCCGGACTTGGTTATCGCGCAGGGCACCACTATCGGGCTGCCGCCACGTGACCGCAGTTCTGACCGCAACGAGCAGCACCGGACCACCCCTGACCACCACCTGGCGAACGGCGCGTGCCCACGTTGCGCGGTCCGATCAGGGGTCTGCCTGCATCTGTTAATCGCAGGGTTGTTGGTTCGAGTCCAACTCGGGGAGCAGGAACACCAGGTCAAGCGATTTCATCAGTTCGGTTGCTAAGATCCATCCCCAGAAAACCCCCAGGTTCACAGCACGACTCACTCTGTGGGTCCCCGATCCGTGCTCGCGATCAGAGCTGCCGCATCAGGTTTGCCGATGGCCTCCAGCACGCGGGCCGCGTCCTCCGAGGCGATCTTGCGTCCCATGTAGGAGTCCTGCGTGACCGACACCTGAGCATGCCCTAGTTGGTCGGCGATCTTCCTGGCGCTCACCCCTGCTTCGTCCAACAAGGTGGCCGCTGTCTTCCGAAACACGTGTGAAGTCATCCACGGATAGCCCAGCCGGGCGAAGACGTCCCGTAGGTCGGCCTGGGTGTTACTCGGGTCTCGAAGCAGCCCGGTTGGTGACGTAAACACCACACCCCATTCGTTTGGTGTGCTTTCACTCCGGCGACGGCGCAACATCTCCACCACCCAGGACGGCAACTGCAGCTTGCGGTACCCGGCACGACTCTTCGGCTTGGGCTTGATCCGCAGCCCTTGGCCTTTGATCCGGACGACTGTGCCGCGGATCTCCACAGTCCCCGCGTCGAGGTCAAGGCGCCGCCTGCGGTGGCGCGGCGTCCGGTTCTGCGACTTACGCGGTCGCCGGCCGGCCACGACACTGCGCGCAGCCCTCCGGGCCGTGCTCGGTCGCGCCCGGCCGGGCGTCCTGCTTGGTGATCGTCCGCGGGCACTGACTCTGCGGTGATTATGATCAAAAACTCGCTACCGCTCGATCCGCCGCCTCCCAAATCTGACCTCGCGGGGTCACTAAAGTCACCGACCTTCTGGACCCACCTGTCGGCAGTGCTGGCAAGTTACTCACCGGTTAGCTGGGGTGTCAGCTATCGCAGTCCTGGGCACCGCCGACTTAGCGGTAGCAGTAGGAGTCCGAGGATGCGTCGCCGCCCTGCAGCCGCACTTGGTGCACGCGCAAGCCCCGGAAGTCCTCGCCGTGCGGGAAGAACGTTTTATCGACGCTGAGCCCTCCATCCGCGAAAGCGTCGATCTTGGCCATCCAGGCGCCCACACCGTCTGGGTAGAACTGGTCGTCCCAGGCACCGTAGAGCGAGTTGGTGAGATAGATGCGCCGGCCGTCTCGGCTGACCTCGACCATCTGGGGACCACCGGCCAGTGGCTGGTTGGGTGCGGCCGGATGGGCCGCGCGGCCGACGATGCCACCCAAGCGCACCGATCCGGTCTCCGTGGGCTGGGCAGGATTGGAGACGTCGTATTGCTTGAGCTCACCGGTGCCCCAGCAGGACACGTACAGCCGCTGATCATCGACTGAAAGGTTGATGTCGGTGACCAGCGGCGGTACCGCACCGAAGGGCTTCAGCGCTGGGGGCAGCAAGTTGGGGTCAGCCGGTTCGGCCGGAATGGTGATCACCTTGTCCGCAAGCCAGGTGTTTCCCTCTCGATGCCAACGCCACACCGAAGCGGACAGGTCCTGGGTGGACACCACCACGCCGACGAATCCCCAGCTGGCCTCGGGGTCGTGGGCCGGACGCAGCTCAAGCACCATCTGGTGATGGGCCCCCAAGTCGACCCGCTGGAGGTGTTTGCCAGCGGCCAGATCCCAAAAGTGCAATGCGTGACCGTACTTGTTGCCCAATAACAGCTCGGGGTTCACCCCGCCTTCGATCATCGACGGTGTGCCCCACTCGCTGGTGATGAGCGCGTTCTGCTTGAGGTGCCACCAGGCGTCATACGCCAGGTACTGCGGCCCGCGGTCGTTCTCCCAGGGCCCCAGCACCTCGAAACTGGAATGGTCGAGCAGCGCGATCCCGCCCGGCCCGTCTGCGCCGTTGCCGCCCCCCACGCAGGACAGGAAGATCCCATTGGGTCCACAGTGCAGCGTATGCGGCCGTGAGTAACCAGCTCTGTCTGCCAGCTCTTGAGCGCTGATCGTTTTGACCAGGATGGGGGTGGTGGGATCCGGGTAGGTGTCATAGACGTGCACATTCGAGCTACGCAGCCCGGGTAGCACGAGGTAACGACGCTGCAGGTCATGCCCGTCATGTCCCTCGTGCGCCAGCGCGCTGCTGCAGGCGTTCCAGCCGAAGTGGTGCAGCTCATCGCCCAGCGTGGGCAAATCCGCCCAGCCCACAACCTGCCCGTAGTGCTGAGAGCCCGGATCAACATCGACAACAGTGAGCGCATCGGGCCGCTGACCCGCGCGGTCAAACGCCACCACGTAGGCGAGTTTCTCAGCCGGGGCGGCGGCGGCCTCGGCGGGGCTGCGGTAGAAGGTCGGGTCTGGGGAGGTTGGGGCCGGGGTGCTCATGAGCGTCTCCTATTGGCAGATGTCGTGTCGATGCCCGCGTTTTCAGCGCGGGTGTGTCGGTGGCTTGTCCGGCTGCGGTGCTACCTGGCCGTGTCAGCGGGAACGGGGCAGCGAAATACCACCCAGGCAGTCCCGGTGACGCTCACCGAGGCGGACGTGGTGGGTTAGCGATCTCTAAACGTGACACATCGCGCTGGCCAGCCGAAGCAGATCAACGTGTCGGCGCATAACCAGCCACACGGTCAGGAACACGGCACTCTGGGCTTGCGGAGATGATGCTGCGCCGTGGCTGCGCACCGCGATAGGCCTGCCCACGGTCCCCGGTGCGAGCATCGTGATCCGTCCCTCAGTTGAACCTGTTGTGCTCCAACACTACGCGAACCGACCGCAACACAGCACTGCCCTACACCTGAGTGGTCCCAGCCCCCAAAGCCGGGCGCAGCCGCCATACCGACGAGTAATACCAGCGCCAGACCGCGCGCCCGCGCGCGACGACAGGTGCCCTCATCATCCGGCTTGCTCAGCCCCTGATTCTGAGTAGCGCCGTGGATTGATCTTGCGGCTGACGTGGCACTTTGGGTGCTGTGGTCTGTGCGCGACCGCGACCAAATTCCCTGGCCCCCACGATCATGCTTGGCTCGCCATCCGCGCACGAACGTCAATAGCAACGGCCTCTAGGTAGGCTGATGTACCGGCAAACCCTGGGCAGCCCACGCACGGAATCCTCCTATCACGTCGGTGGCTCGATGTAACCCGAGTCTGCGTAGCGAGTCCGCGGCGAGGCTGGAGGTGTAGCCCTCTGAACAAAGCACGATCACCGGGGTGTCATAGCCGCTTACCTGAGGCAGCCGGGCGGTGCATTCGGGGTCAAAGCGCCATTCCAAGTGGTTGCGCTCGACCAGCAAGGCGTCGGGAACTTCACCTTCCGCAGCGCGCTGCCAGCCTGGGCGGATGTCGACCAGCACAGCACCGCCAGCCAGGGCGTCATGCGCCTGCGCGGGGGTGAGACGCTGCAGCCGGGAACGGGCTTGCGCCAGCATCTGCTCGACACTGACTGCACCGGGTGGTCGGCTCACCAATTCACCCCGGCTTGTTCCACGCTGAGATGGCACAGCCCCGCAGGCTCTAGCCGGTAGCGGTTCATCACCGTCAGAGCCGAGGTGTAGACGTGCACACTCACCGCAGGAACCGTACCGTTGTTGGTGACCTGGTGAACGTAGCGCGGGCCGAAGGCGCGGCAGTCCCCGGCAGCCAACGCACAGGTGACCTCCACCGGCGGCTGGCCGGGCTTGATGGCAACCACCCGTTCGGTCAACGTGCCCTCTGCGATCGCGAAGGCGCCCGACGCCGGGCCGTGATCATGCAGATCAGTGCCCTGACTGGGCAACCACGACAGCAGCCAAACCTCATACTGTTCGGTTCGTTCCACCAACCGGTACCACCGAGTGTCGCTGCGGTACTCAACGAGGGGACGCCACCGCTCAGCCTGCGCCGCCAGACCCATGGCGAGCCTGAGCGGGACGTCGCGAGCAGCGAGGTCAGTAGCGGGAGCGGTGAGATTAAACACAGTGCGCATCAGGAATTCCTCCGCGGGATCGGTAAACCGACCGCGCAGAGACCCCACCCGGGAAGGGGGGCCGTCAGGTGCGCGCGGTCAGTGGAACAGTGGGTTCACCGCGCGGGACACAGCGCACTCGCCACCCGACGCAGATCCACCGAGGGCCGTCGGACCAGAACGAGAGCGCTGCTCACAGTCAGTGATCGAACCAGCCGATGCCAATCCTGGTCAAGTCACCGAGCCAGACACCAGTCGGCCAGCAGCCTTCCGGGCTTCTCCATACCGACATACAGCCGCACCTGGCCGAGCTCGATTTCCGACCGCTACTCCCGGGTGCGGCTAGCCGTGGTGTGCGGGCTGGTGTCCCTCAATCAAACCGAACTGATCACCGGCGCGGCGCACGATCCGGTCCGCGAGGTGCGGATTGCGGTTGCGGAGGGCCCTTGGCACCATCAGAGATCCATCATCGGTACCGGTGCTGGCCCAGCCCCGGCGACCTCGAGTGCCCGGCACCGATCGATCGCGCGGCGGTGCGGTCGCTGGCAGACCCGGCCTGGCGGTCCGCAAGGGCGCCGAACTGGCGCTCGTCACCGTGGCTCGCGGGGTGGCCATCGCAGCGTTGGCTGCCGCCAGCCGCGACCCACACCTCGGTGTCCGCAAGGCTGCGGTGAGTTCGCTGTCAGGCTGGGCAGGCCACTAGTTCCCGCATCTAGTGTCGTCGGCGTTCTTGTTTTTTAATCGGGCACAGCGTCGGCGTATTGACCAAGAAGGCGCTGGAAGCATATTCGTGGGAATCTAGCGAGCTTAACTGAGTCGGCGAATGAACGTGTCCCCGCTGCCCACTTCATCCCCGCTGTACACCAGGAGTATTACGTGTCCATCACCGATGAACTGCTCGCCAACAATGCCCGCTACACCAAGACCTTCAACGGGCCGCTGCCGCTGCCGCCTGCCAAGCATGTCGCCGTCGTGGCCTGCATGGACGCCCGCCTGGACATTTACCGCATCCTGGGCCTGAACGAGGGCGAAGCCCACGTGATCCGCAACGCCGGCGGCGTGGTCACCGACGACGAGATCCGCTCGTTGGCGATCAGCCAGCGGCTGCTCGGCACCCGGGAGATCATCCTCATCCACCACACCGACTGCGGCATGCTCACCTTCACCGACGACCAGTTCAAGAAATCCATTCAGGACGACACCGGTATCAAGCCGACGTGGTCTGCTGAGGCCTTCCCAGATCTCGACGAAGATGTCTGACAGTCGATCGCCCGGATCAAGGCTAGCCCGTTCGTGCCGACCAAGGGCTCCGTCCGTGGGTTCGTCTTCGACGTCGCGACCGGCAAGCTCCACGAGGTCCAGGATCATCATCGGGATGTCGTGGCGAAGGCCTCTTTTCTTGATCGCTTGGTCAGACGGCGAGGAGCGTGAGGAGGGGACCGGTACTGCTACGCCACGCCGGGATGAGCCCACTGACACCTTCCCAACAACCTCACAGAAGAAGGACCACAGGCATGACCACGACGATTGCCAACGGCACCATGCACGCGTTGCGCGCGGGTAAGCAGCCGCGCCACCGGGTAGTAGAGAAGCTCCGCGCGAATGGCGACCGCACCACGGCGGTGGTGTCAGCGTGGGAAATCGCCTGGCTCGTCGCCCACTTGCGGGCAGTGGTTACTGCTAGCCCTGCAGCCTGGGCAGGCAAGGGGATGACCCTGCTACAACTCACCGCGCTGCACGTCATTAGCGCGCAGGCACCAGTCGCCCTCACGGACGTGGCCCAGGCACTGGGTACCGGCCCACCGGCCACTAGCGCGATGGTCGATCGGCTGATCCGCACGGGGCTGGTGGCCAGGGCGTCGGACCCGCAGGACCGCCGACGCGTCCAACTGACCACCACTGACCACGCCAAAACCATGATCGGTGAAATAGACCTCAGTACCGCCAGATGCCTTCAGGCAGCACTCAACGACATGGGCCTGCAGGGCCGCCGCTACCTTATCGATGTGCTCAGGGACACCGTGCGACGGTCCGCCGGACAGCCAACGAAACGCCGTCGTTCCCGCAGTGCACGAGCACGGCGTGCGGACTGGGTCCACGGTGAGCAACAGCACCGCGAACCATGTCACGATGCGTGAGGCGGAGCTGGCGGTGGATGACCGGTATGTGGCTCTCCGTGGTGGTGGGTGATGGCCGCGTCTACAGTTTTCGGACTTCTCTGGCGGGCCCGCCAGGGGTGGGTACGGACTGCTCCCGGGATGAGGCTGCCGGGACTGCCCGAGCAGCTACTGCGTCTCTGATTACGCTGTTGTCGTGCGTCCGGGCCGGCCTTTCCGCGGCCGATCCTGCTCGCCCGTAAGGATTGGCCACTACGAAGGCAGGCCCTCAGAATGATCACCAGGATTGTCCGGTGGGTGATCAGCGCCAGATACGCATGCTCGGCGGTGACCTCAGTCGTGCACGCCGCTGCCAGGAGCGCATGAGCCAGCTGGTCCCCGCCGTTGGGCTCGGACAGCCATGACGCCGCTGAGTCCACCAGCGCCAGACGTTGCAGCGCGGACAACCGCGACTCGCGTTCAGCCAACACTGTCACCGCATCTAGCCGTTGCCGACTTGGCACTGTCTGACCACCTCGCTGCATCGGCATGATTGGCTCTGGCTCACCGAGTACGGATGCGGCCAAATCGGGCGTGCGGGATAGCTCCAGCTCGGTAAGGATCGGTCGCGGTGCCCGGTGGAAGACCCGGGAGACCGCCGACCACTCCTCTAGCATCCGCGCCACCGAGCGTGCCCGCCATGGCGCCAAGCGCAGCAGCACCGACGGCGACTCCTCATCGCCCAGCACGAGTGTGCCGCCGTCTAGCTCCACCTCCTCGCCGTTATCCAGAGCCAGCCGTAGGCGGTCCGGATCGGACTGCATAGGGTTCGTCATCGGGTCTCCACCCTCCTGTTCAAGGTTGGGGATCAAGGCCGAGGGCAGGTGCTCCCAACACCGGCCCTCGGCCGTCTGTTCAGGGTGCCAATCGGTAGTCTGGTTCCACTTGCTTGGTCAGCGCGATGCCAGGTCCCCTGACTAGTCTGGCGTGCCTGCATCGCCACGCTCTTGGGATGGGAAGCTCACGGCGCCCGGGGCGGGCGGCAGCCGGGTGACCGCACCAGCGACAGATCCGAGGACCAACTCGTCAGACATCTCAGCGAGCATCACAGCACACCGCTTGACCATAACCTCGGCGTCCCGCGCCCCGGCCAGCTCACCGGCCATCCACTTCAGTTCCACCATCCGCTCGCGGGTGGAGTCCCGGTCGATCACCCGCCCGAACGCCTGCAGCGCACTGCGCATCCGCCGCGCAGCCACCCGCATCTGGTGCACCGCATCCGGCGCCCAATGCGGTCCAGCAGTTCCCCCTGGCCGTGCTCAGCGAGCTCCATCTCGACCTCGTGCTAGGACACCGCCCTGGTTTGCTCGCAGAGCCACCCGTCCGACGCCGCAGGGTGACTCCCCGCAGGCAGCAGGCGCGGATCAGCGGTGTCGAAGTACACCGCCTTCAGTTCCTGTTTCTGGAGATCCGAACCGGTGCCCAGCCCGGGCAACCCGGCCGGGTCCGGCAGAGCCACCGCGTCGGTCGCCTCCTTGCGCTCGGTCTCGCACCGTCATCACACCATCAACATTGACCGCAACGCACCGCCGGTCAACCTATTTTGGTTCACTTGAATCACGTTAGAGACCAGCTTTGGAGGCTTCGCGAAATAGTCCATTGGTGGCCAATAAGTAAGGTCAAGTCCGACGTCCCGGCTAACCCTGAATTTACACAGTAACACGATTTTACTGCGAACTTCACTCATGTTATTCTCGACATGAGGGCGCAACTCGTAGTCATGGAGTCGTCACCAGGTGAGCTTTATAGAATAGCGGTGCATTTACGGTTTGTTCCTGTGTCCTTGTTTTGAAGGTGTCTTCAAAACAAGGACGCTCTTCCGTCTCCATTCATGGTGTTTCACAGGGATACGGCACCTTCCAGCCTCGGTTCCGTCGCGAGGGGCCCTGCCAGAGTGGCCGCCGCATCAGACCGTTGGTGATCAACTGCATCCCGTGGCGGAGGGAGACCAGCGTTGGACTAACCTCGGGATCCATCCGGGATCCATCCGGGGCGGTAGCTCAGCAGGTTAGAGCAGCGGACTCATAATCCGTCAGGTCGTGGGTTCGACTCCCACCCGCCCCACCGGTATCTAGCATGGAAGATAGCCTCTTACAAGATTCGCAATATCGATCTTTGTCCATATTGTTGTCCTTGAACTGCTGTCTATGCTGGCCTCATGACCCAGACTGAGGAGACCGGACGTCGGCGAGGCAACATCCGGCAGCGCGGCAGCGCGTTGCAGGTCCGGTTGTTTGCGGGCAAGGACCCAGTGACTGGCCGTGACGTCTACCTCACCGCGTCCATCCCGGGCACCGACAAGAAGGCGTACAAGAGGGCAGAAGACAAGCTCGCCGAGTTCCGCACCCAGGTCAACAAGCAGCGGTCAACGCCGTCTTCGGTGAAGCTCGGGTGCGCCCTCGATCAGTGGCTACGGACATCCGAGCACGAAGACAGTACGCGCGAGGGATACCTCGGCTACATCGCGCGGACGATCCGGCCCGCGCTGGGCGACATGCCGGTCAACAAGCTCACTACCCGGATGCTGGAGAGTTTCTACGCCGAGCTACGGCGCTGCCGCGTGCGTTGTGACGGTCGGCCATTCATCGCGCACAAGGCGGTAGGAGAGCACGACTGTAAGGCGGCAAAGTGCAAGCCGCACATCTGCAAGCCGATGGCCGCGTCGACCGTGCGCCAGATTCACGCGATCATCAGCGGTGCGCTGAACGCTGCCGTTCGGTGGGACTGGATCAGCGCCAACCCCACGAAAACGGCCCATCGACCGAAGCAGAAACCGCCGCAGCCCGACCCGCCGTCACCAGCGATGGCCGCCCGGCTGGTCGAAGCGGCGTTTGAGATGGATGACGATTGGGGAATGCTCGTCTGGCTGGTGATGACTACGGGTGTCCGGCGCGGCGAGATTTGTGCGCTGCGGTGGTCACGCGTCGACCTTGATGAATGCATTATCGAGATCAGAAGTAGTTACACGCTCCGGCGCGGCGTGGGCAAGGAGAAGGATACAAAGACGCATCAAATGCGCAGAATCGCGCTTGATACGGAGACCATTGTGTTGCTCCGCGAGCACAAGGATCGCTGCCAGATACGGATGGCCGAACTTGGGATCGAGTTTAACAACGACATGTACGTATTCTCTGGAGTGTACGACTTCGATCCCCGTAAACCTTACTCGCCGCACGCCGTCTCTAGCCGCTACAAGGACATGGCCGAACGTGTCGGCATCAAAACCCACATCCACGCATTGCGGCACTATTCGGCTACCAAGCTACTCACGGCCGGCGTCGACCTCCGCACCGTCGCCGGCCGCCTTGGCCACGGCGGGGGAGGAGCGACGACCCTACGCGTCTACGCGGCATGGGTCGCTGCGTCCGATCGTAAAGCAGCCGAGATCCTCGGCTCTCACATGCCAAAGCGGACGTCGAGGAGTGTTCAAGGATAAGCCCCGTGGATGGGAGAGGTCGCCGGAACTGCATCGTCTATATCTGTAGCAACTTGGGTTGGACTATGCCTCAGCATCGAATCCGCTCGTGTAGACGCCACAAACTGATCTATCTGTCTCGTCTGCTCCCGGCGCACGCTGGACATCTGTCAGGTTCGGGTCGAGGCTCTGTCATCGAGTCGAGCTTGCGCGTTTGGGCGGAAGCTTAGCCGGAAGCTGCGCTTTGAAGCCACGAACTGCACGGTTCCACGATACTGCCTTTTTACTTCGCAAAAGTCGAATGTTCAGCTCATCAAAGATCTCATCGATATCAGACTCGCTGCCCAGAATACCCATACGAACTTCACCAAACTGGTTTATTGTCTTTCTTCGATCAAGGGGTGGTATGACGATGGGATAGGTTGACTTGTTCAGTGCCCAAGCGCCGTCGAGTTCCATCAAACATATTGGTCTCCGCAAAAAGGCTGAAGAGATCAGCTCAATAACTAAACCGCGTTCCCCTAGTACTTTTCTGAGCTGTTCGCGGACATCTTCGCCCGTAGGGATACCAGTTGCCCTGTCTGAGGAATAGAAGATTATGTTCTCGGGCACCCCTCCAAGGATTAGCGTGTCTCGAAGCAGGTCGGCGAGCGGCTTGTCGACCGAAGCATGATTGATAAAGAGCATTATTCAGAAGTCCCTGATTGGGTGGCGTGTCGCTGACGTGAGCGACGGCTGCCTTGTGGTATTCGCGTGATTTGTGAGGATCAACGAGAATACAGGGCGGCCGTCGCGGGTGCAGACTATGACAGGCCTGCCATCTGAGCAAGTCCTTGAGGTGGTTGACCGGGTTGAGAACTACCTTGGCGGTTGGCATCCCGAGCGCGGGCGGCGACGTGAGAGGGAACTGTCCGACGCGCTGATCGCCACGTTGTTCTACTATCGGCATAATTGTAGCCAGGAAGTCACTGGTGTGGTGTTTGGAGTCAGCCGGTCCACCATCTCCCGAATGGTGAATACTCTGGAGGAACTGATCGCGGCGGTGCTGGACTGTGAGGTGTCCGGGCTGGTAGAGGTGATCACTGGCCGGGTGATCATTCCGGACGGGACCCTCATCCCCACCCGCAACCGGGCGGCTCACCCCGAGTTGTACTCCGGCAAGCGTCATCGGAGCGGGGCGGCGGTCCAGATCCTCTGCGGCACCGACGGTCGATGGCGTCATGTTGGTGAACCGATCGCGGGATCTACTCACGACGTAAGAGCCTTTCGTGAGACTGGCCTGGCTGACGTGTTAGCCGAGCACATGGACAACAACTTGGTCATCGCCGATCTGGGCTATCGCGGCGAACCTGTCGTCACGCCGGTGAGAAAACCGCCAAAAGGAGAACTTTCACCCGCGCAGATCGAAGCGAACAAGCACCTCTCCGGTATCCGCTCCGCTGTCGAACGCTGCATCGCCCACCTCAAGAACTGGAAGATCCTAGCCACCGGATATCGCCGACCGCTGAGAAAACTCACCATCTGCCTCACCGCGGTCGCCGCACTCGAATTCTACCGGCTCAACTGGACTAGTTCTGAATAACGCTCTCGGAGTAACTTCTCCTGAGTACAAAAGAGAGTAGTTCTAGCTGCCTGGAGTCGAAATTGGACGGATCGATACCTTCGATTAGATCGCCGGGACTATCGTCTTTTCTAAGCTGTGCAATAATGGCCGACGTTTCGGACGAAGGATCGATATAGAGGACTGGGGCTGGATGCTGGCCATCAAAAATTCCCTTTCGCGCATCATAGGATGCCGTCCAGGCTATACCGCTGTGGGTTCCCGAAATTTCAACATTTGCCAGCCAGTAAGGTGCATACGGGATCGACTCCAACTCTCCGTCGGCACCACTTAGACACCGCCATAATGCTCCGAGGGTCGTGGACTTCATCAAGGGGTTCGATAGTACCGTCTACGGGAAACGTGCCACGTACGAAATCGCGAATGGCTGTTAAGCGCTGTTGGCCGTCGAGGACATCAAATTTCCCTCCGCCTTTCGCGACCAAGTGTACGGGGGTACATGCCATCTGCGAAGGATAGTGTCAATTAGGCACTGCTTCTTCGGTATGCTCCACACCTCGCCGCGTTGGAACTCTGGCTGAAGGTCGATCGTTTTCCGGTCTTCGATCCGGCGCACGATTGTCGCGATGTCTGGGTCGCTCGTGTTGAACCGCAAAGTAGACTCCCGGCAGCTTGGTCGTGTGGGCCACGCGGCTAAGGTGTGGCTGGTGACCGCGCCAGGGTACTAGGGCGTGTCCCGTGGATCTCCGGGTGTGGATCTGGTAGATCGTCTGTGTGCTTGATCGCATTGATCTGATGGATGAGGAATGGGCTTGGCTGGAGCCGTTGTTGCAGGATCGCGCGCCACGCCGGGGTGGGCGTTATGCTGATCACCGGATAGTGATCAACGGGGTGTTCTGCTGGGCCCGGGCGGGGCGCCCGTGGCGGGATCTGCCCAGGTGCTACGGGAACTGGAAGACCGTCTATAACCAGCATCGCCGCTGGTCGGCCGAGGGCACCTGGACTGAGATCCGCGATGAGCTGCGCCGCGGCTGCGACCGGTCCGCCCAGGGCACCCGCGTCCCGACCCGGCCGCGTCCGCGCCGACAAGGCCTACTCCAGCCGGGACATCGGCACCTACCTGCGCCGACACCGAATTTAGGCGACCATCCCGAACGCAGCGACCAACAGGCCCACCGCGGCAGTCACGGCGGCTGGCCACCCCGCTTCTGCTCCACTGACTACCAGCAGCACAACACCGTCGAGCGCGGTTCATTCGGTACCAGGATCTCGTCTGTTATTGAGGCCACGCGCTCGCGGTTCAACGCAGCGGGAGATGGCGAACGCGTACTGCTGCCGGGGTCAGCACGACGAACGCGCCTGTTCCTAGCGCCGATGTCACAGCAGGTGTGAGGTTGGCGAGGAGCAGAGCAGCTACGTCCGACGCTCGGACGACCTCCGGGAGTTGCCGTAGGAGGATCACCGATGGCTCGACGGCGCGGGTGAGCGCAAGCTCCCGGCCGAAGTCACCTCGGTCGGCGGTGACGAGTGTCAGCCCGTCGGCGGCTGCCTTGGCGAGCACCACCAAGTCGCTCGCACTGGCCATGCCATGGTCCCGGATATGGGTGGCGAAATGGCCACCGGCGATCAGGAATGTGCAGATTCGGGGCGAGAGGTTCTCATCGATCAGAAACCTCACGCAGGCGGCCTCAGCGGGTAGTAGTGCTCGGCGAGCGCCTCAGCGGCGTAGCGCAGTGCCGCTGAAATGTCCTCGGGTTCGAGGTCGGGATGTTCACTGACGATCTCATCGACGCTCATCCCTCCGGCGACCATCCGCAACACGGTGACGACGGGGAAGCGAAGGCCCCGGATGCAGGGCTGGCCATCCATCTTGTCAGGTTCGATGGTGATGCGGTCGTGGACCTGCGCCCTCACGGGAGATCACCTCACATACCCGATGTCAGGATGCCCACTGTAGTCGTGAGCATCCTAGGCGATCTCTGTCCGTCCTGCTGCACCACCGCATGTTCAGTCCGGTCCAGCAGTCGGACCCGCCCGACACGTCACCTCGGCGGGTGCTGCGGGTACCTCATCGTCAAGAATTGAGGATGTCCCGATCGTCGGCTTCGTCGCGCTCGGCGGTGCACGGCGCGTGCACCGGGTCCTTCGCCCTGGTCGCTTTCCCGATGCTGGCAGCCATGTCCACAGTGGACTGCGGGGGCATGAGTTTGGGCATGAACTGGGGTCCAACAGGGCATCTCATGCCCATCTGCGGCAACTTGTGGTTCCTATTTGCCCAGGTAGTCACGCTGTGACTCTCGAAAATTGCGATCTTTTTTCATGTGTCGGTCCTTGAACTGCGGTCTATGCCGGCCTCATGATCCAATTGGAGACCGGACGCCAGCGGGGAAACAACCGGCAGCGCGCTACACGAGGAGAGCACGCGCGAGGGATACCTTGGCTACAGCGCGGACGATCCGGCCCGCCCTCGGTGACGTGCCGGTCAGCCGCCGGGATGCTGGGGACCTTCCACGCTGACTTACGGTGCTACGCGGATTGTGACGGGCGGCCGTTCGTCGAGCACACGGCGGCAGCGGAACGCGACTGCAAGGTGGCGAAGCGCAAGCCGCACCGTGCAAGCCAATGGCGCGTCGACCATGCGTCAGATCCACTCGATTGCTTGGTACGGGCACTGCCATACGTGGCTCGGACGCCGCCGACTGTCACGCCGTCGCCAGTGACCAGCCATGCGCCGCTATTGGTGCGGATCAGGTTGCGCCGGTCGTCCGCGGCCCGCATGCCGCCAGCCGAGGAGACGACCGTGGGTGGCGGCTCGGGCTGGCGGCGCGTGGAACGTCGGCAGGTCATCCGCTTCTGCGTGTCTGCCAAGCTCCATCAGGCACACGTCCGTAAGGGTCGCCAGCTTCTCGTTTCTTCGACTGTTATCGCATCGGGCATGTCGAAGACTCTGGCGTCCGCAGGAAGAGCATTGGTGTATCCTATTTCGTTTTGACTGAAATGTAGAAAAATCGTCAGAACGTGTGTAATCTTCTGACCAGTGGTATTTCGGTCGAACGGTACGACGGTCGAATGGCACGAGGCCGCTGGCTGATCATTAGTCGGCTGCTCACCAGTCGATGATCCTTCCGTTTCGGAACAGTGCGCCGGTAGGAGCGCCGTCGGGCAGGGTCGCGATCTTCACCACCTCGACGGCAGCCTCATCGGGGGACTGTTCCGCGTGCGGCAGCATTCGCGTCCTCACCATGCCGGGATTCACGGCATTGATCAGTACTCCAGTTCCTTCGGTCTCCTTGCTCAGCAGGACGGTCAGCGCATTCAGGGCCACTTTAGACATCGAATAAGCGGGAGCACGAGGCTGCAGGCCGTTGCTGAATATTCCTATTCCACTCGTGACCATCACGATTCTTCCCCAACCACGGTGAATCATGCTGGGCAGGAACTCTTGGCACACCCGCCACGCGCCGAGTGTGTTGACCTCGAGGTGCTCGCGGACCAGGTCGAGGTCGATGGTGCTGGGGAGATGTCCAGCGTCGAGCATCACCCCGGCGTTGCAGATGAGGGTGTCGACCGGGCCTACGGCCTCACGTGCCGTGCTGACACTGTCTGGATCGGTCACCTCCAGCTGGACACTGGTCGCCGGGGCGCCCAGCGTGGCGGCGGTCTCCTTCGCGGCTACACCGTCCCGTCCCGCGATCACCACCCGGTGACCCAGGTGATGCATACGCTCTGCCACAGCACGCCCGAGGCCGCGGTTGGCTCCAGTCACCAACACCGACCGTGGCTTACCCATGCACGGTACTCCTATTCTCCTGAAATTCTTCTAAAACCATTACGCGTGGGGAGTCTGCGGTCGCCGGCTCAACGCTGTCTCGCGTGCCGCTGGTGTGCCTGCGACGATAGCTGGTTTTCCCGCGCTACTCGTTCTCGAGTTCCTTGCGACGGGCTACTGGGACGGTCCCTGCATGCGGGTCTTGTTCACCACGTGGAATTGGGTCTCTCATCTTGATCCGATGGTTCCTCTTGCAGTCGAATTGCGCTCCGCCGGTCACGAGATCATGATTGCTGGCCAGCCGGGACTGGCCAGCGCGGTCGCCGGCGTGGGCCTGGACTTCGCACCCGTGGGCTCGGATCTCGAGGTCGCCGCCCGCTTTCGTGACTTCGTTCTGTCACCGGTCACGCTCGCACCCGCGCGGCCCGCCGCGCCGGTACCGGGCGCACCGGCGCGGGTTCCCAGAGTGCTGGGCGTCTTCGCGGATCTCGCCCAGGACATGGCGCCCGAACTGAGCCGTTTTGTCCGGATGTGGGAACCGGACCTGGTGATCTTCGAGTCGACCTGCTGGGCGGGCTGGGTCGCGGCGTCCGCAGCCGGCGTGCCGGCTTACCGGTTCAGCTACGGCGTGGACCTGATGCGGCCGATGCGGGAGCAGGTGAGCCGGTTTGTTGAACCGGTGGGCACCGCGGTGGGCGCAGTGCGGCACGACCCCTACGCCGCGCCGTTGATCGATCCGTGTCCGCGAGCGTTGCAGCTTCCCGGCGCGGGCCCCACCCTGCGGATGCGCTACGTCCCCCAGCACACCGGTTACTCGACTGTGGTGGCGTTCCCGCGTGGCTGCGCGTCGCGGATCTGTGTTACCTGGGGTACCACCATGTCCCGGCTGGGTGCTGAATACTTCCTGCTGCCACAGGTCTTGCGCCAGCTTGGCGAGCTGCCGGATGTTGAGCTGATCGCGGCGGTCAGCGCCGCTGAGCGTCCCTTGCTCGGCGAGCTGCCCAGCTCGGTTTCGGTGGTTGAGTCAGCGCCGTTGAGTCAGGTGCTTCCCGGTTGCGATCTGGTGGTCGCACACGGCGGAGCGGGCACGATGCTGACCGCCGCGGTGCACGGGATCCCACAGCTGCTGGTCCCCCAGTTACCCGATCACGCCGGGCACGCCCAGCGGCTGGTCGCTGCGGGGGCGGGTCTGGCTTGCCCCCGCAGTGCCGTCACGGACGGTTCGCTGCGTGAGGCGGCGGGTGTCCTGCTCGGTCGGCGGGAGAAGTTGGCAGCTGCCCGATCGCTCGCTACAGAGATCACTCGCGCGCCGTCACCCGCGGTGATCGCGGCGCGGTTGGAGAGAGCTCATGCCGAACAAGTGGATGTTCACAACCAAGGGAGAAGGACAAGGGAGAAGAAGTCGTGTTCGCTGAACTACTCGCGGGTGTCGGCCGGCAGATGATCAGAGAATTCCCACCGGAAGGGCGCCGTTACTGGGCCGCGCGTTTCTGGGATCGCGAAGAGGTCGAAAGTCGTCCAGTGCTGGGCGACGACTTCCGTGCGCAGAAACAGGAAATTGCCCGGTACATCAAGCAGTACGGCGGCGCGGCGGACCGCGTACTGGAGATTGCGTGCGGCACTGGCGAGTTCACCGCGATGGCGGCCACGTTAACCTCGGCGACCGAGATCGTGGCGACCGACATTTCGCCGCAGGCGGCCAAGATGACCAGGCAGCGCGTCGATCACCCCAACCTGCGCACGGAGGTCAGCGATTTCTGGAGCACAGAGCAGGAACGCGCTCCACTGGTGCTCTGTGTGGACGCCATCCACCACCTCGGCGAGGTGCCCACGGTGTTGCGCCGGCTGCGCACATTCGTCCAGCCGGGGGGCACGTTCATCGGGAATCTGTGGACCATCGACAACTTCCACGAGTACCAGCGCGGTCGGTACGGGAGCGTCCAGCATCTCCTGCGTTCGGCTCTGTTCTTCTGCAACGCCCTGGTCATGCGGCTAAGCAACGGCCGGCTCCGCTGGGCCTCCTACCGTACACAGCTGCTGAGCTCCCAGGAGATCGAGCCGCTGCTGCATCAGATCTTCAGTGAAGTGCTGGAGATGAAGAAGACCCGGTACTTCATCGCGTTCGCCTGCCGGACTTGAATGATCGTCCCCTCGAAATAACACGACCGCAAAACCGTGTGGCGACAGCTGTTGCGGATCCGGGAAGTAAACCCAGCCGAGTACAGGAGAGGAAGAGTGCACCAGACACTGATCGTCGCGCGCATGCGACCCGAAGACACCTCCGCCGTGGCCGCGGTCTTCGCCGAATCCGATGCCGGTGAACTACCGCACATGGTCGGGGTGAGACGGCGGACTCTATTCCGGTTCCACGATTTGTACTTTCACCTCGTGCAGAGCGACGAGGACGCTCGGCCCCGGGTCCGCAGCGTGACAGATCACGAACTGTTCCGTGATGTAAGTGCGAAACTCTCAGCGTACATCAGCCCGTACGACCCCGGCTGGCAGAAGCCGGACGACGCAATGGCAACGCCATTCTACACCTGGGAGCCATGATGAATCCGATCACAAAGGTCGCGGTAGACGAAGTGCCCGCCAACACCCGTCGTGGCGGGGAGATAAGGGTGGTGCTCTCGCCTAAGACCGCTGGTGCGACCGGCGGGTTCATGGGCGTGCTGACGCTGCGGCCCGGTGAGTACGTCAGCGCGCACTACCACCCCTATTCAGAGGAGTTCGTTTATCTGGTCGACGGCGTGGTCACCATGCTGGTGGACGGTGCCCAGGCCGAGCTCCGCAAGGGTGAAGGAGTTGTGATTCCCAAGAACGCCAGACACCGGATAGAGAACCGGGGCGACGCCGTCGCCACCGCGGTCTTCCATCTCTGCCCCCTGGCGCCGAGGCCGGACCTCGGGCACGTGAACACGGAACCGCTTCCCGCCGAAGCCTGACCGACGAGAACGGGACAAGGTATCGATGTACGAGAACCGAGCGGTCGTCACCGGCATCGGCGTGGTTTCGCCTGGGGCGACGGGCACCAAGGCTTTCTGGGAATTGCTGGCCGACGGCCGCACTGCCACCCGGAGAATCTCCCTGTTCGAGGTCACCGAGGAGTACCGCTCACGGATCGCCGCGGAGGCCTCGTTCGATCCGCTGGCCGAGGGGCTGACGGCCGAGCAGGCGGGCATCTGGGACCGGGCGAAGCAGATGGCGGTCATCGCCGGTCGGGAAGCCCTGTGGGACAGCGGGTTGGCGGTCCAGCCCCCGCCGTCGGAGCGGGTCGGGGTGTCTCTCGGGAGCGCTGTGGGCAGCACGATGCGGCTGGAGGAGAACTTTCAGCGCCTCAGCTCGAACGGTGCCAAGTGGATGGTCGATATGGCGCACGAACCGGCGTTGTACGGCTACATGGTGCCCAGTTCGATGGCGGCCGAGCTAGCGTGGGAATGCTCGGCCGAAGGGCCGGTCTCGATGGTCTCCAACGGCTGCACGTCCGGTCTGGACGCTATTGGAGAGGGCGCCCGGCTCATCTGGGAAGGTGTGGCGGACGTTGTGGTGGCAGGTGCGACCGACGCACCGATCTCGCCGATCACCGTTGCTTCCTTCGACGCGATCAGAGCGACCTCTCCGGACAACGACGATCCGGAACACGCATCGCGGCCGTTCTCTGCGGACCGTAACGGTTTCGTGCTTGGTGAGGGGGCGGCCGTGTTCGTGTTGGAGAATCTGGACCGCGCCAGGACGCGCGGTGCCGGGTGTTACGGCGAAATCTCCGGATTCGCGTGCCGGAGCAACGCCTTCCACATGACTGGGCTGCGACCGGACGGCCGGGAGATGGCCGAGGCGATCAGGGCGGCATTGGCGCAGGCCAGAGTCGCGCCCGAGGACATCGACTACGTCAACGCGCACGGCTCAGGCACCAAGCAGAACGACCGGCACGAGACGATGGCGTTCAAGCGAAGTCTCGGCGCGCACGCGTATTCGGTTCCCGTCAGCTCTATCAAGTCGATGATCGGACACTCGCTGGGTGCTATCGGTGCGCTGGAGATCGCCGCGTGCCTATTGGCGATGTGCAATCAGACCGTCCCGCCGACGGCGAATCTGCGCGTGCCGGACCCGGAGTGCGATCTCGACTATGTTCCGGTGACGGCGCGGGAGTGGCCGATCGATTCGGTGCTCAGCGTGGGTAGCGGATTCGGTGGTTTTCAGACGGCCATGGTCCTCAGCAACACGCGGTGATGAGGTGAAGTGTGTTGTGACCGGTGTGGGCGTGGTGGCACCGAACGGAGTGGGTACGGAGAACTACTGGGCTGCGACGTTAGCCGGGAGGACCGGAATCGCGCCGGTTACCCGGTTCGACGCCGCCTACGGACTGCACTTTGCTGGCGAGGTGAGCGACTTCGATGCCGCGTCCTGGGTACCTGGCCGGCTTCGCGCTCAGACAGACAGGTGGACGCATTTCTCTTTTGCTGCCGCGGACCTGGCCTTGCGGGACGCTCAAGTCGATCTCGCGCAGGTGGATGAGTACGAGATGTCCGTCTATAGCGCGAGTTCGGCGGCCGGCGCCGAATTCGGTCAGATTGAGTTAACCAATCTCTGGTCCGGCAGCCCCCGGGACGTCAGCGCGTATCAGTCCATCGCGTGGTTCTACGCCGCGACCACCGGTCAACTGTCCATCCGGCACGGTATGCGCGGACCGTGCGGCGTCGTGGTCAGCGAACAGGCCGGTGGCATTGACGTGATGGCCTGTGCCCGGCGTGCACTGGGTGCCGGTACCAGACTGGCACTGGTCGGCGGGACGGAGGCTCCGATGAGCCCATTCGGGGTGGTCTGCCTCATGGCCGAGAACCGAATGAGCACTATCACCGATCCGCGTATGGCGTTCCTGCCGTTCGACCCGGAGGCCGGAGGTGCGGTTCCCGGCGAGGGGGGTGCTTTCATGGTGGTGGAGTCGGTCGAATCCGCGACGCATCGAGGCGTCCATGCTTATGCGACGGTCGCGGGATACGCCGCGACGTTCGATCCACGCCCAGACAGGGATCGGCTGCCGGTGCGTTCCGGCCTGCGCCGAGCGATCGAGCTGGCCCTCGAGGATGCCGGCTGCAATCCGCACGACATCGACCTTGTCTTCGCCGACGCGGCGGGGCTGCCGCGGCTCGATCGGCTGGAAGCCGAGGCCCTCAATCAGGTGTTTGGGAAACGTGCCGTCGCGGTCACCGCGCCGAAGACCATGACCGGGCGGCTATTCGCCGGCGGCGCGGCGCTCGACGTTGCCACTGCCGCACTCGCGCTACGCGATCAGGTCGTGCCACCGACCGTGGGATTGCGTCGACGCTCGGAGGATTATCCGATAAGCCTGGTCGCGGAGGCCGAACACCGGCCGCTGCGCACCGTCCTGGTACTGGCCAGGGGCCATGGCGGATTCAATTCGGCGCTCGTGCTCTCCGGTGCCCACCGATGAGCCGGCCGTCGCAGCGGAGCGGTACCGGCCAAGGTCCACGAACCACATCGTCGAGGAGGAACAGATGAGTGCGCTTACCGTGGATGAACTCAAAGAGATTCTGCGTGAGCGAGCCGGGGAGGACGAGCACACGGGCCTCGCCGGTGATATCTCTGACGCCGAGTTCGCGGATCTGGGATACGACTCGCTCGCGATGTTCGAGGTCTCATCCGAGATCAAAAAACGGTACCGGGTGGCCCTGCCGGATGACGTGATCGGTGAGCTTCCCACGCCACGCGGACTTATCGACTACGTGAATCAGAGACTGGCCAGATAGGGCTGGAACGTACCAGTGCCGCGCCTGAGCCAGGGCAGGCGGGAGAAAGGAGCTACTGATGGCAGCGCACACCGAGAACACGGTGTTGATCAATGCGCCCATGCAACTGGTATGGGACATGACCAATGACGTCGCGTCGTGGCCGCAGCTCTACACCGAGTACGCCGAGGCGGAAGTGCTCGAACAGGAGGGAAACAGGGTCAAGTTCCGGCTCACCATGCATCCGGACGAGAACGGCAATTCGTGGAGCTGGGTCTCCGAGCGTGTGATGGATCCCGACTCGCTGACCGTACGGGCGTACCGGGTTGAAACCGGTCCCTTTGAGTACATGAAAATTTTCTGGGAATATCGTCAGCGAAAAAATGGCGTGGAAATGCGCTGGCAGCAGGACTTCCAGATGAAGCCGCAGGCCCCGGTGGACGATGCGGGAATGGCCGCGCGGATCAACCGCAACACTCCGGTGCAGATGGACGTCATCCGCACGCGCATCGAGGAAGCAGCCGCCAAGGCCAAGACAAAGAATGCATAGCCGCCATGACGACGTACCTGCTCCCATTCGTATTGTTCGGCAACGGTCTTGCCGTCGGCATCATGCTGTCCACGGTGATGGGCGTGGTGCCGATGTTTCTCACGATGAGCTACGATTCCTATGTCCGTGCTGTGCAGTTCCTCTGGCCGCGCTACGACCCGTTCATGCCGGCTGTCAATGGTCTCACCTTCGTACTTGACATCATCCTGGCGATCTCCGCCGAGGACACCACAACCCGCATGTCGTTCGTTGCAGCCGCGGTGTTGCTGCTCTTGGTGATGGTGATCTCGGTGGTGAAGAACGTGCCGATGAACAGGTATGTCATGTCGCTCGATCCTGACGAACTGCCGGACGACTGGGCCACACGCGATCCTCGCGTCTGCTGGCGGAACTGGAACACCACACGTACCGCGCTCGCGCTCGCCGCACTGGTGTCGAACCTGGCGGCGGTCGGGAGCTTGCTCTGAAAACACTGGGGGATGGCGATCCGCCGCTCGGCACCGTCATAAAGAATAGGGGAATGGAAGATCGATGAACAGTCTTCTCAAGGGTCGGCGGGCGCTGATCACCGGCGGCACAAGGGGGATCGGGCGTGCGATCTCCATCGCGTTCGCGCGGGCAGAGGCGAAGGTGATCACCTGTTATCGTCAAGACGAGAAAGCAGGCAAGCTGCTGGCCGAGGAACTTAGCGGAATCAGTAACGGGAACCATCATGTCGTGCCGGCTGATGTGTCCACCCCGGACGGTGTTAGCGAGCTCGTGAACTATGCCCGTGGGCAGTGGGATGGCATCGACGCCGTGGTGCACAACGCCGGGCAGATCAGCCACATCCCGCTCGGCGAATTGCCGCCGGCGGAGTGGCATCGGGTCGTCGACACCAGCCTCACCGCCGCCTACCTGGTGGTGCGCGAGGCATTGCCGCTGTTGTCCGCAGGCTCCTCGGTGACGATGATCGGTTCCGGAGCCGCGATGATCGGTATTCCGCTGCGGGCGCACTACACGGCGGCTAAGGCCGGTCAGCTCGGGCTGATGCGCTCGATGGCTAAGGAACTCGGGCCCAAGGGAATCCGGGTGAACGTGCTCTCACCCGGGCCTACTCACAGCGAGAAGACTCCGGAGAACGTCCTAGAGATGTACCGGAAACGCATCCCGATGGGAAGGCTGGGGGAGGCGGAGGAGGTGGCCAGTGCGGCGGTGTTCCTGGCCAGTGATATGGCGACCTTCGTAAACGGCGCGAACCTGCACGTGGATGGAGGAATCTGATGGAGGACAAGCGCGCACGGTTCCGGGTGCTGCTACGTATGCGCATTCGCCCGGGGATGGAGAAAGAATTCGAGAAGACCTGGTATGAGGTCGGCTCCGCGATCATCGAGCACACCGCCAACCGCGGCCAGTGGCTGTCCAGCAGCGCCGAGGAACCCGGCATTTACTACATCATGAGCGACTGGAGCGACGAGCCGTCATTCCGGGAGTTCGAGCGTAGCGAGCGGCACCTGTTGCACCGTAAGGCATTACATCCGTACCGGATCGACGGCTCGATGAGCACGATGAATATCGTGTTCGACATGGGACTGGAAGGGAAGGCCGCCTGATGGCCAGTCATGTCCGGGTCCTGGTGTTCGCGCGGGCTCCGGCCGCCGACCCAGACGCGGTCGAACGAGCGTATCACGAGATCAGTCGGATGTTGCAGGGCACCGCGGGATTGCTCGGCAATGAACTGCTCCGCTCGGCCGGAAGCCCGGACGAGTTCGCGGTGATGAGTAAATGGGAGGACATGGCGGCCTTCAGGGCCTGGGAACAGGGCCAGGACCACCGCACGACGACCTCGCCTCTGCGTCCTTACCAGGACGGCAACGGGGGGAGGTCATTTGATGTCTATGAGGTGGTCGCTCGTTATCTTGCCTCGAAACCGTCCCGCGGCGAAGAAAGGGATTATTTGCATAGATAGGCAGTGCGCTACTTCCCACCCCCTTGTGCCGTAGCCCTCACGAGGGCTACGGCACAAGGGCTTCCCGTGTTCCGTTGCGCTATCATGCTCGAACGCCAGCGGCGGATCCTCGATCATCTCATTGCTGGGACGAATGTTGGTCGAAAATCACTCGACGAGCCGGGTCAACGATGGGTCGAGCGGTATGCGAGTCCACTCGTGAACCATCTTCGGTGTGAATGGGTTTGCCAGTGGACTGGGTGTCCTCGTCGTTTTCGGCAGTGGTATCACCGCTGGACTGCTGTTCTGCGTGGCGTTCACCATCGTCCCGGCTTTCGCGGGCATGACGGCGGAAAGCTATGTGCGGCTACACAAACAGCTCGGTCGCAACGTCGACCGGGTCATGCCGTTCATCGTCATGGGTAGCATGGTGGGCGACATTGTACTTGCCGCCATGGCGCCGCGTGGCTGGTTGCTGTTCTCCTCGGCGGCCGTCGCGCTGCTCGGTGTCTCCGCCGTCTCGCACCTGTGCAATCTGCCGATCAACAAGGACGTGCGTAGCCTGGCCAGCAAACCCATTCCGCGTGACTGGAAGGACCCGCGGCCTCGATGGCGTGGCTGGAACCTGTGGCGGACGGGCTTCTCCTTTGTGGCGCTCGCACTGAACGGCGCGGCTCTCGTGGTGTCCACCTGATGCCCTCGCCGAACCATCCCTTTGATTCCCCGGAGTGGGTATGAATAGTGACCTCGTGGGCAAACGCGTGTTGATCACGGGCGGTACCAAGGGAATCGGCAGGGCGACTGCGGTAGATCTGGCCCAAGCCGGAGCTCGGGTTGTGGTATGTCACCGCAATGACGACTTCTCCGCCGCGAGGCTCGTCGAGGAACTTGCTGGAAGCGGTGATCAGCACGCGGTGATCCGCGCCGACGTCACCGACGAGTCCCAGCTCCAGACACTGGCCGATCAGGTACGCAGGGGACTCGGTGGACTTGACGCGGTGGTGAACAACGCCGGTGTGGATGGACACATGCGGCTGGAGGACCTGGATGTCGAGGAGTGGTATCGCGTCCTGAACGTCAACGTGACCGCGTATTACCTAGTCGTACGGGCGGTGCTGCCGTTGCTGGCCGACCCGTCCTCGGTTGTCAACATCGGCGCTTCGGTGGCCTTGCGCGGTCGCCAGAACGGTTCGCACTACACCGCGTCCAAGGCTGCGGTGCACGGTTTGACCAGATCGATGGCCAAGGAGTTCGGTCCGCGCGGGGTGCGGGTGAATCTCGTCGCACCAGGGGTCATCGACAAGGGTGAGGACGACCTACCGCCGCAGGTGGCCAAGACCATCGTTTCGATGACCGCGCTCGGCCGGCTTGGCGACTGCTCGGACGTCGCGAACGCGGTTGCGTTTCTGATCAGTGACAAATCCCGATATATCAGCGGGTGCACCCTGCACGTCGATGGAGGAATGTAATGCCTTACGCAGCGATCAGCTACGGCATCGAGCCAGGGCACGAGGATGAGATCGAGGAGATCTTCGCGAATTTCACGCGGGTCGACACCCCCGTCATGCGGTCTGAGGATGGTGCCGAGATCGGCCGGTTGTTGGGCACCGCAGTGTTCATCAAGGATGACATCATGGTGCGGGTCATCCACTACGAAGGTGACTTCACGGCGATTTCGAAGCACATGTCGGCGCAGAACGGAGTACATGTCGTCGAGCAGAAGCTGGCTCCGTTCCTGCGTACGCGTTCCGCAGCCGCGTCGCCCGAAGATTTTAAGAACAACTTCCGCAGGGCGTTGATGCGTTGCATCTCACAGCTGTCGGTCGAGGACCATCCGGTGATCGTGTGAATGCCGGGGAAGGGAAGATCGCTGTCGTCGGGCTCGGCGGTATGGGCAGCGGCATCGCCAGGCGGCTGCTGAGTCAGGGATTCCCGGTCGTCGTCTACAACCGAGACGCCGCCAAGGCCGCACCACTGGCCAAGGCGGGAGCCACTGTCGCCACGTCGCTCGATGAGGTGGCCCGCGACGCCCGAACGGTCGTCCTGTCGTTGAGCGACGAACACGCCGTCCTCGAGGTGCTGGACGGCGGCCTGGTGGCGGGCCTGTCGCCAGGGGCGCTCCTGCTGGACACGACCACAGTGTCACCCGAGTTCGCCGTGGCGATCAGCGAGAGACTCGCCGCACTGGGCATCCTGCGGGTGGAGATCTGCGTCGTCGGCAATCCCGCGATGGCCGCCTCCGGTGAACTGCGGGTGTTCACCGCCGGGGACCGCGCGGTGGTGGCCAAGGCCAACCCGGTTCTCTCCGCGATCTCCCGGCACCTCAGCCACGTCGGGCGCCCTGGTGCGGCGACGACGCTGAAGCTGGCTTTCAACATTCTGTTGGGCGCCCAGGTGACCGCGCTGGCGGAAGCTGTAGCGCTCGGGGAGAGCGCCGGCATGGATCGGGACGTGCTGCTCGACAAGATTACCGGCAGCGGTTTCAGCTCCGCTGTGCTTGCCTTCCGTGCCGAGTTCATGCGCAAGCGCAGTTATACACCGGCGGCGTTCCGCACTCAATTGATGGAGAAGGACCTGCGATTGGCATGTACCAGTGCCGCCGAGGCTGGAATCGAGCTGCCGATCGCGGAGAATGCCAGGTCGATCTTTGCTGACGCGGTGCTGGCGGGACACGGTGCCTCGGACGTCTCAGTTGTGTTAGATCTCGCTACCGCCCTCCGCCGTGACAACGAATCAGGAGGGCGGCGACAACGAGTCAGGAGGCCAGCTTCGATGAACTCGGACACCGCCGTCGGCGACCAGGCGAGCCCGGCGCGACTGTTCCAGGTGGCCAACGGTTTCTGCACCGCGAAGATACTGCTCACCGCACTTGACATCGGGCTGTTCGAATTACTCGAGCGCGGTGGCTGTACCGAGGCGGAGATCCGTACCGCGCTCACACTATCTCCCCGCGCATCCTGGCATTTCCTGAGCTCCTTGGTGTGGTTGGGTTTCCTGCGTCGTGAGGGCAAAACTTATTACAACACCACGGTGGCATCGCAGCATCTCGTCTCGGGCAGGTCCGGATACATGGGGGGTTTCCTGTCGCGGGCGAACTCACTATTTTACCCCGCGTGGGACCGGTTCGAGGAGGCGCTGCGTACCGGCAAGCCGGTGACCTCGCAGAGCGAGGGGAGCACCGCCTACGAGCGGATGACCGAGGACCAGGAACAGCTGCGCTCGTTCCTCGGCATGATGGACGCGATAAACGCGCCGCTCGGACCCGAGCTGGCCGCGGTGCTCGACTGGCGGTCCTACCGGTCGGTCCTTGACTGCGGAGGCGCCCGGGGCAACCTGGTGGCGAATATCCTGAAGGTGCACGGCCATCTAGAAGCCGGTGTGTTCGACCGGCCGCGGGTGCAGCCGATCTTCGACGAGCACATGGAGTCACTCGGCCTCAGCGGCTCGGTCCGCTTCCACCCCGGTGACTTCTTCAGTGATCCGCTGCCGCCGGCGGAAGTGCTGATCTTCGGGCACGTGCTGCACGACTGGTCACCGGGGCAGCGCCGGGAGCTGGTGCGCAAGGCATACGAGGCGGTGGCACCCGGCGGCATGCTGGTGATCTACGATCCGATGGTCGATGACGAGCTGGCCAAGCCGATGAACCTGGTGATCAGTCTCGACTTATTGCTGACCACCGAGGAAGGCTCGGAGTATCCGGCGGCCGACTGCCTCGAGTGGATGGCCGATGCCGGGTTCGGACGGATCACCACCCGGCCGCTCGGTGACAACGACACGCTTGTGGTCGGCCACAAGCCCGGTGTGCGACCGGGCGTCAGGAGCTGACGTGGAGATCGGGATCGGGCTCCCGGCGATCCGGCCCGGGCCCTACGGCCACGGCATGACGGAATGGGCCCGCCGGGCAGAGGAACGGGGATTCCATTCGCTCGGCGTACTGGACCGCCTCGTGTACCGGAACTACGAGCCACTCGTGGCGCTTGCCGTGGCGGGTGCGGTCACCTTCCGCATCCGACTGGCCACGACCGTGCTGCTGGCCGGCTACCGGGGCAACACCGCCTTGCTGGCTAAGCAACTAGCCAGCATTGACCATCTCACCGGCGGCCGGCTCACCGTGGGCATGGCCGCGGGCGGGCGGGAGGACGACTTCGCCGTCTCCGGCGCGAATTACCATGATCGTGGCCGTCGCCTGGACGCGATGATCATCCAGTTGCGTGACCTCTTCGCTGGCCACGGCGACATCGGCCCGCAGCTGCCGGACGGCGGACCACCGCTGCTGATCGGCGGTCAGTCGCCGGCGGCGATCGAGCGCGCCGCGCGGTACGGCGACGGGTGGATCGCCGGGGCGAGTTCCGGCCTGCCGTACCGGGACCTGGTGCGGACCGTGCGCGAGGCGTGGACCCGGTGCGGCCGCACCGAGCGGCCGAGGCTGGTCGCACTGAGCTACTTCGCCCTCGGATCCAGCGCGACCCGCAGGGCGGAGGAATACGTGAGTGACTACTACGCCTTCGCTGGCCCGTACGCCTGGAAGGTGCTCGCAGACGTGGTCACTGACGAAGCCGCGGTGCGGCGCAGGATCGCCGAACGTGCCGAGGCTGGCTGCGACGAGCTGATCTTCTTCCCGTGCGTGCATGACTCGGAGCAGCCGGAGCTGCTTGCCGATATCGCACTGCAGAACTGAGGACGACAGCCGCGGAATCGTGAGGACGGACCGAAGATGTATGTCCTGGTAACCGGCGCCGCCGGTTTCATCGCTACCGAGGTGATCCGCGCTCTGCTCACCGCAGGTCACCAGGTACGCGCCCTGGACGCGCTCATCCCGAGCGTGCACCCCGCGCAGACCGTCCCGACCTTTCCGGACGGGGTGGAGTTCGTGCACGGCGACGTCCGCGACGCCGACACCGTCGCCGCGGCGCTGTGGGGGATAGACGTCGTATGCCACCACGCGGCGATGGTCGGTCGGGGCAAGGAGATCATGGACGCCCCCCTCTACACCGGCTGCAATGACGTCGGTACCGCGGTACTACTCGCCGAGATGACTCGCGCGCACCTGTGCCGGCTGGTGCTGGCTTCCTCGGTGGTGATCTACGGTGACTCGATCTACTGGTGCGCCTCGGATGGGGTAGTGAACCCGCCACCACGGGCCCGCGAGGATCTCGACGCAGGCCGATTCGAGCCACGGTGCCCTCGATGCGGTGCGGAGGTCGTGGCGCGGGCGGTATCCGAAGAACACCCCCTCAACCCGCCACGTAACGTCTACGCCATCTCCAAGTTGTCACAGGAGTATCTGGTGGGCGCGTGGGTGCGGGAGACGCCTGGATCCGCGATCGCCCTGCGCTACCACAACGTCTACGGGCCGGGTATGCGCTACGACAGCCCATATTCCGGGGTGGCTGCGGCGTTCCGCTCGCATATCGAGGCGGGCTACCCGCCGAGGGTGTACGAAGACGGCGGGTCGCGGCGAGACTTCGTCCATGTCCGGGACGTCGCCTCGGCCAATGTCGCGGCAATCACCCATCAGGTCGACGGGCTGCGCACGTACAACATCGCCAGTGGCGATCCTCGGCCGATCCTGGATGTGGCGTGGGCTCTGAGCGAGGCCACCGGTGCGCGACCACCCGAGGTAACCGGCCAGTACCGCATCGGCGACGTGCGGCACATCGTCGCCTCACCGCGACGGGCCCGGGACGAGCTCGGCTGGCGCCCGGCGATCGGCTTCGACGCAGGGATGAAGGAGTTCGCCATCGCGCCAATGCGACGGTCCTGAACCGGCCCCGCCGTGCGGTCCTCGTACTGCCGGTTAGGTGGTGAGTTGGGTGAGGGTGTGGATGGTGTGGGTGAGTGGTGGTCGGGTGTGGAGCTCGCGGCAGAGGGCGGTGGCATGGTGGCGGTGTGCCGGGTTAGTGAGGAGTTGGTGGAGGGCGTGGTGCAATGTGGTGGGGTTGGTGGTGTCGCGGTCGAGGTGGAGTGCGGCGCCGGTGTGGGTGAGTTGCCGAGCATTGAGGATTTGGTCGCGGAGTTGGGGAATGATGAGTTGTGGTGTGTTCGTGATGATGGCCGTCATGGTGGTGCCCATACCGCCTTGATGGATGATTGCGTCGCAGGTGGGTAGCAGCAGATGCAACGCGAGCCGTTCCACCACCCGTACCCTCGGCGACGGTTCGCCGGATAGCAGTGAGTTGTCGATTTCCGACAAGGCCGCGACCACTTCGACATCGAGATCTTCCGCGATGTCGTTGAGCATGTCAATGAGGTTACCAGCGAATCCCAGTTTCTGTCCGAGTCTGGTGCTGGACGTGCCCCAGGTGAGGCAGATTCGGTTTATGGTGGGCGGGGTGAGGAGCCACGGCGGGAGAGTGGCTGGGCCGTTGTAGGGGATGTACCGGGTGCGGTGTCGGGGATACGTGCTGGGAACTTGGGCTTGGGTAGGGCAGGGGTCGAGGGTGAGGGTGCCGAAGGTGTTGACGTTTTCTGGTTGGAGGTTGTGGTGATGGTAAAGGGGGGTGAGGGCTTCGGTTTCGTAGGAGCGGATGTGGTAAGTATAATCGACGCCCCAGAGTTGGCGTGCTGTGGGAATGTTGTGAATGGCGGCGGCGATGGGTGCGGCGTAGGTGGTGGGGTCATAGATAATGAGGTCAGGTTTGTAGTTGTTGATCAGGCTCAGCAGCTCAGCCACCATCGCCTCGGCGAGCTGGACGAATGGGGACAGGGCGCGCAAAATCAAGGGATGACGGATCTTGTCCCACCGCGCCCTGAGCTCCGGAGGCAACGTTGCATCGACGCCGTGCTTGAGCACTTCAGCCATGTCCACCTCGACGCCGAAGCAGTTCCGCATCGTCTCCTTGATGTCGAGATGGTCACCAATTTCCCTGGTCACGATCTCCGTAAAGTCGATGTCGTCGCCGACGCTGGTTCCCGGTAGGCCGGAGGCCGCAATGGTGCCGGCCAGTGCGGGCTGGCTGGCGACCAGGACCTCGTGCCCGGCTGCCAGCAATGCCCACCCCAGCGGAACCATCGGATAGTAGTGGCTCGGCCACGCCCAACTGGTCATCAGCACACGCATCTGATACGCCTCACACGGTTGTCCCGGTCGTACGGATAATCGATGATTTCCGAGGGGACTCGAAACTCGATCGACAAGCGGTGAGTTCCGGTGGTGCGCGTCTAGAGCACCTGACCACTCTTACGACGCGCGGCGACGATGTAGCTGCGCGTCCAAATGATGAGACCGATCAGCGCAACCACGAAGATCAATGGGGACACCACCAAGCCGGTGTCCACCGGCACCATCCACACGACAGGCAGACGCAGCAGCGCGTCCAGCAGGAACACGCCACCCCAGACCGCTGTGATGATGCGCAAGGCGGAACGGAAGCTTGGCGCCTGGCGCCACCGCTGTTCCCACCAGCTGTTGTCGCCGCCACCACCGGTGAACTGCTGACCCAACTGAAAGAGCAGCGGGCGCTTAGCCAGCAACGACGCTAGCAACACCAGCCCGATGACGCCGGTGTAAACCGACTCGCGCAACAGCGCGACTCTGGGGTCACCAGACAGGAATGAGACCGCAATGCCGATCACGAAGGTGAGGAGGATGAATGCGGCAAGCTTGTCCAGCCGACGCTTGCTCACGGCCTTGGCGATGAGGACCGCGATTGAGATGGCAGCACCTGCCGACAGCGCGGCCACCTCGGGCACGCCGGCCTTACTCAGCGCAAAGAACACCAGATAAGGGAGTAGGACATCGAGAAAAATTACGGGTAGTACGGCGCGGACGGTCTCCCGCCTGCCTAGCATCGGTGGAGGCCCTATGGTGCCTGGTTGTTGAGACATGATTTCTCCTCGCTTCCTGTGACTGTCAGGCGTGTGGTGAGGGTGGGCCGGTCCGTCGGACTAGCTCTCGGACACCCAGACTTCGCCGGTCGTGCCGTCGACGGTAAGCAGTTGGCCGTCCACGACTGTGGTAGTGGCGGTGGTGGTGGCCACGACCGCCGGGATCCCGTACTCCCGGGCGATAATCGCGGGGTGGGACAGCTGTCCGCCGGTGTTGGTTACCAGAGCGCCGACTGAGGGAAACAACATTGACCACTGCGCGGTCGTCTCCGGGCAGACGAGCACGTCGCCGCGCCGCAATTTGCCGAACTCGGACTCATCCAGGATCACTCGGGCGGGTCCGGTGTAACGGCCCGGCGACGCGGCGACACCGTGCAGGGTCGCGTCGCTTTCGCTGCTAGCCATCGGGGTGGTTGCGCGCCCGACCCAGTCGACGACGTACATGGTTGCTGCCGCCTGTACGGGCAGCTCATCGATCCAGTTCCGGGATACCGCCCAGCTCGGCGGGGCACCCGGACGGCCGAGGATCCGGGGACCGGGACTCGCTTGCGCCTCGGCGTAGCGTTGCCGTTCCTCGGCGACGGCCGCGTGACGATCATCCTTGTCCACCAGCGCGTCCATCACGTCGTCGATCGTCAGGTCGAAGATCGCGTCGATGTCCGGGATCTGGCCGCGGTCCACGAGCCGGGAGGCCACCTCCAATGCCGCGAACCTGACCACGACACGGGTCACGTTGGTGTAGTAGGCGCTGTCATCCCGAACCGGGTAGGCACGCTGCGCACGTTCGATGAGCGCGTCCACTCTGATCCGATCACCCGGCGAGCTCTCCGCCAGTGCCGCTCGGACTTCGGCCGTGGCTGCGTCGCGGTCTTGTTGCAGCGTGCGGAGCGTGACATTGGGATTGTAGTTGCCGATCAATAGGTCGTGGACGACCGCGAGGATGAAATTCGGTTGCTCCACCAGGGTCTGCTCAGTGATGTCGTGGCTGAGCGTGCGCAGCCCGTAGTTGCGCAGGTAGCGTTCAAACTCCGCGCTGAATGCGGGATCGGTGCTCGCCAGCTCATCACGGGTTTGTGAGGTTGGCTCCTTGATCATCGCCTTGGTCTGTTCACATTGTGCTGCCAGTGTCACGAGCCTGCTCAGCTCCCAGGTCGGCTCGGTGGTCTTGGACGGCAGGCCGGTCACCAACCGCAGCACCTCGGCGGGTCCCCAGCCCAGCAACTCCTCGCATGCCCTACCCAGTTGGCCCCAGCAGAAACTAGCGGCACCGCTAGCGAGGAAGTGCTGTTCGAGCGCATCGTCGGCGAGCGCACGCGCGGCAGCGAGATGCTCGCGGAGTTGCTGGTCACTCAGTGTTGACAGGTCGACTTCGCGCAGCCGATCGATCGACTGCTCGAGCCTGGGCTGGGCGACCTCGCGCCAGAACCGCACGCGTTCGCCGGGCTCATCGGCAGCTACGGCCGCAACGATTCTGTCGATGGCCGCGTTGATCTCGTTTGGCTCGGTCAGGTACACGACCCGGCTGTACATCCATCCGTCGATCTCAACGTATTCGAATCGGTCGAGCAGGCTGTAGGTGAAGATGTGCCGGTTGTACTCGTTGAGTCGGTTCTGCACGAGCGAGCGCGGCAACAGCCGTTGCGGGTGGGGCGAGTAGCTGTCCCTGATCCAGAAGCCGTCCGGCACGGAGCGGCCGCCCAGCTCCGGCGGGAGCGCGGTGATCGGCCGAGCCTGCAACAACCAGAGCTGATTGCTGGCAAGTGCCCACTCAATATCCTGGGGCGTGCCTGCGTAGTCGGCAACTCGCCTGGCCATGGCAGCGATCTCCAGCGCCTGCTCCTCGGAGAGGACCTTGTCGGGTCCGCTGCTCCGGGTAGCGACCCCGGAGGAGACCATCCATTCCTCCGGCGTCACGCTGCCAGCCACCAGCTGCTCACCGAGCCCCGGCGTCGCGTTGATCACCACTTCGGAACGGTTACCGGTCACCGGGTTCGCGCTGAAGGCCACGCCAGCGGCGTCCGCGGGCACCATCTGCTGCACGAGCACTGCCATCGTGGCTGCCACCGGTCCGGCCTTGGTGCCGTGGTAGGCGGAGATCCTGGCCGCCAGGGCGGAACGCCAGCACTCGCGAACCGCTTCGATGAGCGCCTCCCAACCGGAGACGTTGAGCACCGACTCGTACTGGCCGGCGAAGGACGCGCCTGCCAGGTCCTCGGCGATGCCGGAGGAACGTACGGCGACCCGGGTGTCCGCGTAGGGCCGGTAGGCCTCGGCCAACTCCGTGGTCAGCTCGCTGGGCAGTGCAGTCTCGCTGATCCGACGCACGGCGACGTCATTTTTCTCCGTACCGATCAGATCACCAAGGACCTGGCGTAGCGCTTCGACCGAGACCACGAAGCCCGGCGGTACCTGGAAGCCTTCGCTGGTCAGTTCGCCGAGCGCGGCCGCCTTGCGGCCTACCGTCTCGCCGTCTGCAAGGTCCACATCGGACAGTCGGCGTACGTAGTGTTCAGCGGGCATGTGCTCTCCCTATGGATCGACCACTCAACTGCGGCGCGGAAGCTCGTCGCCGATCGCGCGCAGTTCGGCGTCCCCCCGGCGCTCCGCCTTGGTGTCGTCGTTGTTGACCAGGCTCGTCGGGTCGTGGATGGCGGCTGCCGAATCCCATGTCAAGCGCCCGAAGCGCAGGTCCTCGATGACCGACTTGGTCCACTTGAGCTCGGCGACCCGGATCGCGTGCAAGTACTCCTGTTCCAGGAGCGCGACGCGTTGCACGTGCGCCCCCGCGAGCTGGGACACGGCGCTCAGTCCAGCGATCTCGCCCTCGAGCTGAGGTACCCGCGCGGTGAGGGCATGCAGAATCGACGTGTCCGGGAAGTATCCGGCGAAGGAGAGCGCGACGGCGAAGCTGGGTGAGTCCAGGGCCGGTGCCGAGATCAGCTGACCGATCCGGCTGTAAAATTCCTGCCGGCCTTCGTCGGTGATCCGGTAGACGGTCCGCTCCGGCCGGTTGCCCTCCCTGGTGGTCTCGGCCGGTTCGATCAGCTCATCCCTTGTCAGCCGCTCGATCGCCCGGTACAGGCTGTGCGGCAGCCCGGCTACGAAGTCCTTCTGCCTCAACCGGATCTCGCGTTGCATGTCGTAGGGGTGTCGTTCCCGCTCGTTGAGCAGCGCGAGTGCGGTCAGAGAGACCCTCTCTCGCGAGCTGAGCGGTGGTACGGACGTCACGTCGTCTCCGGCGGCTCTCGCAAATAGAGCTCTTGAAAATAGTGCGGTCTACCCTATACCGGTTCGCACTAGGGGTGCTCGCCCGGGTGCCTCGGGGGATAGGCGCAGCGCATGATACATCTCCGGAGACGGACCGCAAGCTAAGATTTCCGCAAGGCGAGCGCCTGGGACACGACCGGATACTGGCCGCTGAGCAACTCGGGGAACTGCTCGACCACATGGTCGAGGTCGAACTCGTCGAAGCCCAGCAACTCGCGCGGCTCGCCGACTACCATCTCCAGGCCGAGCCCATCGGTGAGAGCAGCGATGTCGAGGTTGCCGCCCCAGGCGTTGCGGGTCAGGCGCCCCAGCGGTTGCACGTCGAAGAAGAGATCGACGGTGAGCAGCAGCGTCCCACCCGGTGCCAGCAGCCTGGCCATGTGCTCGGCGACCGTCCGCGCCTCGGTGGCATGCAGGTGCTCCAACACGGACAGACAGAAGATCCGGTCGAAGGAGCCGTCCGCGAAGTCGCAATCCTGCAGTTTCTTCGTCACGAGCGTGACGTTCGTGCCGAAGGTAGAGTTGATCAGCTCATGATTCGCCTCGGTCATCAGCAGCGAGAGGTAGGTGCTGGCCTCCAAGGTCCACTGGTTGTCATCGTCCAGCGCAAGCGGATCGGCGTTGGTGACCTGGCAGCCCTCCAGATCCAGGACGAACTGGAAACCGGCGAGGCCACCGCCGACGTCCAGCACGCGCATGCCGCGCTCCGGTCGCGCGGTGAAGTACGCCCAGGGATACTCGAAGACCCGGGTGCGGCTCTGCCGCTGGAACGCGAACGGTCCCATCCGCCGGTCCGCTGACTTCAACCGCGTGCCCATCGGTATCGTCCGGATCTCCGGGTACCCCTCGGGCGCTCCCCAGGTTCGGTTCCAGTCGAGATACTCTGGCAGCAGCTTTCTGCGACCGATCATTCCGGCTCCGTTTCTCGGTGGCGCGACGGCGGGTCGCGTGGGTGTGCAGGCTCACCGGGCCAGGTCTTCCAGTGCCGGGACGAGGTCGACCGGTGGGGGACGCTGCGCGTTCTCCTTGCGGATCGCCGCCGCTGCGTCCCGCAATCCCGTGTCCCGCAGCATGTCGCGCACGGTTTCGATCAGGGACTCGCGGCCGAGATCCTCGCGCAGCAGCATTCGTGCAGCGCCGGTGGCGACCGTCTGGCGTGCCATAAACACCTGGTCGGGCACCTGTGGGATGATCAACTGTGGCACGCCGAGCGTGGCCGCGGTGAGCGTCGTTCCCTGCCCGCCCTGCTGTACGAGCAGCTCACAGGTAGGCAATACCACGCTGAGTGGGGTCGACTCCAGAACCTTGGCGTTGCCCGGTACCTCGCCGAGGAGTTCGCGCTGCTCGGAGGTGATGGCGACAATCACCTCGATGTCCAGTTCGCCCAGGATGCGGAGCAGGTCGCCAGCGATGAACAGGTGGCTACCGAGCTTAGCCAGGCTTGTGCCCCAAGTCAGGCACACCCTTGGCCGGGACGGCGGCTCCAGCACCCAGCCGGGCAGCACCCCGGAGCCATTCGACGGGATGTAGCGCATGGCCATCGGGGAGATGTCTCTTTCCAGCTGCAGACTGGGCGGGCACGGGTCAACGGCCGGTGTGGACATGGTGTTCAGGCCGTCCAGGCCAAACCGGGCACACAACGGCCCGAGCACCTCACCTTCGAACTGGCGGGCGGCATAGGTGAAGTCCAAACCGAGCAGGTGCCGCACGGCTGGCACGCCGAGTACCTGGGCGCTCAGCGCCCCGGCATAGCTGGTGGTCTCGTAAATGATCAGATTGGGTTTCCACGTGCCGGCGAACTCGATCAGGTCGTCCACCATCGCGTCGGCGAACGTGGCGAACATGCCCAGGGCCTTGGCGCCCTTGCTGGTCCGCGTACGTTCGTGGAAGCCAGCCTGGTCGTCGGAATCCAGCTGCATCTGCGAGCGGACGATCCCTGCCGAGTCCAGATCCTTGCCCACGGTGACCGCGGTCAGCCCGGAATTCCTCGTGGCGTTCTCCAACGCTGGTTGCCCGGCGACCACGACCTCATGGCCCGCCGTACGCAGCGCAAGCCCGAGTGGTATGAGCGGCAGGAAGTGAGCCGGCCAGGCCCACGACGTCAACGTCACACGCATGCTGCTACTCCGATTCCTCGATCTGCGTGGGTGCTCCCGGCGGTAGCCGCCAACCGTCCCTCGCCGTGTGCGTTACGCGCCGTACGTTGAGCCTGCTGCGGTCCACTCTCAACGGGCCCGAATGACGGTGGAGAGCGTTCAGCGCGTGAAGATCTCGTGGACCTTGGCACGATAGGACTCCACGTCGTTGAGCCGGGGAAACGGGGTATCCGGAATGTCGACGCCGAGGAACTCGCACAGCGGGCCCCAGCCATCGGTGACCGTGAAGATGAGCAACTGTCCGGCCGGGGCGCTGCGGCACACCGACTCGTTATGTCGCTCGAACACGGCCTTCGCGTGCTCCGGATCACCAAAGCGACCGTCGAACGCGCCATCCCAAATCAGCTCTGTGATGAACCGGTCCAGGCGTTGCATGTGCTGCCAGGTTTGCGCCGCGGAGGTGCGCCGCGAGCCCAGTACCGCGGCGAGCTCGTACCCGGTCCGTTCCGCCACGTGCACCAACTCGACCATGCTGCGATACCAGGTGTCTGGATTCCTGGTGGTCAGCACCACCTTGGCCGCCGGGAACCGGCGCAGTATCGCGCGCCAGTAGTAGCAGCCGGGCCAGTCCACCGTGGCACGGTAACCGTCGAAGACCTCACCGAAGTCCACGCTGCCCTCGCCGCGCACAAGAGGCGACCATTGCTCAATCCGTTGAGGTTCCTCAATGATATCGAACATGTGGTAGCAAGGCCCGAACCCGAGAATTTCCAGTGCGGTCTTCAGCGAGAAAGTTCCGGTACGACCCATTCCACTTCCGATTACCTCCAGCATCAAACTAGCCCCAGGAGTCGTATGGTTAATCGTCGGGTAAGTACTCCATCAAAGATGATGATCCGACCGTCTCGAACTTCACTCAACTTCCGGTGGTGATGTGGTGATGATATCCTCTATTTTTACATTTTTACGCCGCGATTGCGGGACAAATCGGTCTTAACGCCTAATCGAGCGCAACTTGCTCTCGGATGCAAGCCGTGTTTGTGGTGACACCCGAACGGGGCATGGCTATTGTCTCCCGTCCTTGGTACTTTTGGTTGGGCAGGGGTGTCGAGTTTCTGATGGGCGGTTTTGGACGGCGCAAAATTTAGGCCAGAGCCTCACATTTTCGAAGCATTGTTCACGCCAGAAGAAACTGGGCGCGACTGAGGTCTGGTATTCCTGGGGCATGTCACGTTTCGACGTTTCCCCTGAGTGTACCAGGGGGGGTCGTTATGAATTTTCGCGTTCTCGGACCGTTGCAGATCCTTGTCAGCGGCATTGATATCTGCCCCACCGCACCGAAGCTGCGCAAGGTCGTCTCGCTGCTGGTTCTCAGAAACAACCAGACCGTACCAACAGGCGCGCTCATTGACGAGGTGTGGGGCGAGCGGCCGCCGGCCAGCGCGCTGGCCACCATGCAGACCTATGTCTACAAGCTACGGATGACGATGTGGCCCGATCTGCCGCAGCACCGCACTCCGTTGCAGAAGCGGCCCTCCGGCTACGCCCTGGAGATCCAGCCGGACAGCGTCGATTTGCACCACTTCGCGGTGGCGCTGGAACAAGGTTCGGCCGAACTGCGCAACGGGGATACGGCCGCGGCGGCGGACACCCTGCGCAGGGGCCTCGACCTCTGGCGCGGTCCGCTGCTGGTGGACGTTCCGGTGGGCGATCTGCTCGCTGCCTACGCCGCTCGGCTGGAAGAACAACGACTGGTCGCACTCGAGCAGCGGATCGAAGCGGACCTGCGACTGGGCAGGTACCAGAACCTGATAAGCGAGTTGAAACACCTCGTGTGGGTGCACCCGCTGCACGAAGCGTTCTATAGCCAGCTGTTAGTGGCGCTCTACCGCTGTGACCGCAGGGGCGAAGCGCTCGAAGTGTACCGGCGGCTAAGGAAAACACTCGTCGACGAACTTGGCCTGGATCCATCGCCTTTCACCCAGCAGATCCAACAATGGATCCTCGGTTCCGGTGGCACGCCCGGGCTCGAATTGTACCCGGCGATGACCTCGTTGACCGTTTCGGAGGGCCAAGCGCCCCAGCCGCCGGCAGAAGTGAACACGGAGAGCGAAGGACAGCCGTGGACCCCGCCCGGTCCCGCCCAGCTGCCCTCCGGGGTGCCGACGCTGTGTGGGCGGGAGGACCTGTTCCGGGAGACGGTGGAACGGATGTCGGCCGACAAAGCCTCACCGACCATTATGGCCACGCTGGTGGTGAACGGACCACCTGGTGCCGGAAAGACGGAGTTCGGCCTGCATGTTGCGCGCCAGTTGGTCGATGCCGGTGTCTGCCAGCTCTACGCTGATCTTGGTGGCTCGACGAACCACCCGGCCGACCCCACCCGTGTTCTCGGCGAGTTCCTCTTCGCGCTCGGTGCCAACATTCGCGCCATACCGGAGGATCTCGATTACCGGAGCAAGGCGCTGCGCACCTGGACCGCCGGGCGAGATGTGTTGATCATGCTGGACGACGCCGCGTCGGTGGGGCAGGTGCGCGCATTGATGCCGGGGTCGTCCCGATGCACGGTGATTGTCACTGGTTCGCATGCGAGCCTGCATGTACTGGCGACCACCTCGGTTCGGGTCGGCCCCCTGGATCTACCCGATGCGCTGGCGATACTCGCCCAGTTCATCGGACCGGATCGAGTGCGGCGAGAGCGGGTGGCCGCAGAAGAACTGTGCCGGCTCTGTGGCGGGCTACCGCTGGCGTTGCGCTGCGCGGGCGCGAAGTTGATGGCATCTCCGGCATGGCCGATGAGCAGTTTCGTGCAGCTGCTCGCCGAGGAGAACGGCAGGCTGAGCGAGCTCAGCCACGGTGACATCGACTTGTTCCGGCGGATCGATGCGCCCTACCAACGCCTGGATGAGCAGGAGAAGAGTACGCTCCGGTTGGCCAGTATGTTCCTGGGGGAGACGGTAACGGTCGAGCAGTTGGCTGACCTGATGGGAACCGGCCGGCACCTGGCCGAGCGCACCATCCGTTCCCTGGTGTCCCATCAGCTTGCAGAGGACACCGTGGACGAGTCATCCACCGTAACGGGGTTCAAGCTACCGGAGCTGGTGAAGGTCTACGCGCGAAACCGGTTGAACGAGACGCTTTCCAACTGCGTGCCGCCTCAGGTGCAACGAGCGATCCATCCGATCACGTCCATATCCGCCTGAACCTGAGTCCGCATCCTGCACCCCACGCACCGCACTCCGCGTGCGCAACCACCACATCGCCGACTACCTCAGCAGGGTCCGCAAGCACACGTGAAAAGCCAGCGCGTCGCTCAGTGATCATCATCCTCAGGTGCTCCTGCCAGGTGTCGGTGAGCCCGGCCGGCAACGAGACCCGCGGTCGCCAGTCGACGATGCGTGCGGCGCGACAGATGTCCAGCCACACGTCCCGGCGATCGAACACGCGAGCGGCCTGCCTTTGCACCTCGATGTCGTAGCAGACGGTGCGTTCGAAGAAGTGCAACAGCTCTTCCAGCGACGTGGGGACACCGGAGCCGATATTCAGTACGACGGACGCGGTGCTGTGGCGTAGCCGGTCGGCGTTGCGATACACGGCGAACATAGCTGAGGCCACGTCGGCGACGTGGACGTAGTCGCGGCGCGAGCGGGGGTCGCCCATGATCTTCAGCGGCTGGCCGGCCAGCAGCGCCTCCATCCAGTGCCCGACCACGCCGTAACCGGAGACCGTGCGTTGGCCGGGACCGTAGACGTTGGCGAGCCGCAGGATCACTGGAGTGATCCAGCTCGAGGAGGCGATCAGATCCTGTTCCTGGAACAGCTTCGCCGCGCCGTAGCCGGCGACCGCACGAGTCGGCGAGTCCTCTGTATACGGTGGTTCGAAAGCCGGGTCGTAGACCGTTCCGCCGGAACTGGCGAGTACCACGAGAGGCCGGTGCCCGCTGCCGCGCAATCCGTCCAGCAGAACCCGAAAACTGTGTTGGTCTTCGAATCCCTGCTGTGGTTCGCGTGCCGCCACCGCCGGGGTGATGTTGCTGGCCAGGTAGAAGATCACGTCCGAGTGACGCAGTGCCGCGTGGAGCCGGCCCTGGTGATGGAACGGTTTCTCCCTCGTGAAGGTCATCGGTTGGACGTCGGCGAGTCGCATGGTACTGAGCAGGTGCTGGCCGACGAAACCCGCCGATCCGATGATGGACACGACCGGTCGGCCCTCATGGGACTGCGTCAAATATGATTTCTGCGTCACCGTCGCCCTCCGGCCTCCACCCGTTCCCCTCCGCTGATGCTATTACTCGGTACACGACTTCTGATCCAGGAGCTCTCGAGTCGTGCTCCAGCAGCTGATTCAGAAGCTCTCGAGTCGTGCTCCAACCGCTGCCGCAAGTATCGTCTCCGCAACGAGATTCCTGCCGGACTCGGAGAATTGAGCAAGAGAGATTGCGTCGGGTGCGTGCAGTGCTGGAGAATTCCGGTTGCCAACCGATGGGCATCTCTATTGCTGGCTCACGACTTGGCGAGAAGAGTGAGAGTGTTATGACTGCTGCCGTCTCCCGGGACTGGGTCCGCTGCGTGAAATGCGGTGCGATCGCGTATGGAAAGCGCTACCGGCGGGACCTCAGGACCTGCGCCAGCTGTCGGCACAACGGTCTGATGACCGCTCCGGAGCGGATCGAATCCCTCGCGGACGAGGGCAGTGTTCGCGAATTCGAGGCTCCGTCGATCACCGACGACCCGCTGCATTTTACAGACACGAAGTCCTATCTGCGTCGGTTGCACGAGGCTCGTGAGGAAAGCGGCCTGGATGAGGCGGTCGTCTGCGCACACGCGGCAATTGGCGGATTTCCCGTCGTGCTGGCCGTGATGGATTTCCGCTTCATGGGTGGGAGCCTTGGGCGTGGCGTCGGTGAGCGGGTGACACGAGCAGCCGAAGCCGCGGTGCAGGAGCGGGTGCCGCTGGTGATTGTCACGTCCTCGGGCGGTGCCCGGATGCAGGAGGGCAATCTCGCGCTGATGCAGATGGTCAAGACAAGTCAGGCGCTGGTCGAGTTGGACGCCGGCGGGGTGCTGACTATCTCTGTGCTTACCGATCCGACTTACGGGGGAGTGGCCGCGTCATTTGCGACCTTGCCGGATATCATCCTCGCGGAGGAGGGTGCGCGCACCGGATTCGCCGGGCCGAGAGTCGTCGAGCAAATCACTGGTGAGCGTTTGCCGGAGTCCTTTCAGAAGGCGGAGTCGCTGTTCCGGCACGGTTTCGTCGACGCGGTGCTGGCGAGGAGGTCCATCAGGTCCAGGATCGCGGCGATCGTGCGCACTGTCCAAGCCCCGAGCGAGACCGGTGCGTGTGGTCCGTCCAACTGGCTGGTGACCGACTCCGAACGGCTGCCGGAGACGCCGGCCTGGGACGTGGTGAGAATGGCCAGGAAGGCAGGTAGGCCGACCACCCTGGACTACGCGAACATGTTGCTGGACGACTTCACCGAACTGCACGGCGATCGCCTGGGCACCGACTGCGTTGCGCTGGTCGGTGGCATTGGGCGACTCGACGGTAGACCCGTGATGATGATTGGCCACCAGAAAGGCAGGGATACCGCGGAGCGCGTGGCGCGAAATTTTGGAATGGCCTCTCCCGGTGGTTACCGCAAGGCCGCCCGGCTGATGCGTCTGGCGGAAAAGTGGCGCCTACCGGTGATCACCTTGATCGACACTCCCGGAGCCGATCCAGGGATCGATGCCGAAGAACAGGGCCAGGCTTGGGCGATTGCTGACAATTTGCGCCTTATGTCCGGTTTATCAGTGCCGATTGTCAGTGTCGTGACCGGCGAAGGCGGCAGCGGTGGTGCGCTCGCACTAGGTGTCGCCGACCGGGTGTATGCATTGTCCAACGCGGTCTATTCGGTGATCAGTCCGGAGGGTTGTGCGTCGATCTTGTGGAAGCGCGCGGAAGCCGCACCGCGCGCCGCGGAGGCCCTGCGCCTGCACGCGCCGGAGTTGCTCCGGATGGGAATTATCGACGCCGTGATTGAAGAACCGGGAAACGGTGCTCATGACGCACCGCTGGCGACCGCGCAGTTGTTGCGGGCCGTGCTCAGCGACGCGATCGACGACCTGCGCAGGCATGAGGTCGATGAGTTGTTGAAGGCGCGCCGGAATCGTTTCCGCTCCTACTGACGACGAGAAGAAATCAAGATGGTTGAACGCATGGTGGGCTCTGACGCGCATCTGCTGGAGGAAATGTGCAACCAAGCGCTTCGGCTGCAGAACTCGACGGGCAGGCAGTTGCTGCGCGTCCGGATACGCCACGGGGAGAGCGCCTTCGAGGCAGAGTGGTCCGGACTGCCGATCACCGAGCCCAAAGGGCACGTAGTCGCCGATGCCGGCGAATCCACGGCATCAGGTGCGCCGGATGACAACATCCGGGTCTGCGCACCGCTGCTCGGGACCTTCTACCGCAGCCCGGAGCAGGGTGCTTCCTCGTTCATCGAGAAGGGGGATCTTGTCCAGAAGGGTCAGCAACTTGCCATTATCGAGGCAATGAAGTTGATGAATGCCGTCACGGCGCCGTGTTCAGGTCGGATACTGGACATCCTGGTGGACGACGCCAGCCCGGTGGAGTACCAGCAGCCGCTGCTCGTGTTAGAGCCGTTGGTGGCACCGCGACACGGCACCACCGAGTTCGCCACCGCGACAGTCTGACTGCTTCGTAAGGACATCGAGGGTCACTTTGTTTTCCACAGTTCTAGTCGCTAATCGCGGTGAGATTGCTTTGCGAATCCTGCGCACCTGCCGGGAAATGGGCATACGCGGAGTACTGGCACACTCGACGGCGGACGCTGGATCACCGGCGGCACGGTTTGCCGACCAGACGATCCAGATAGGGCCGACTGAGGCGCAGCGCAGCTATCTCAATCATGCGGCGATCGTGCAAGCGGCGCTCAGCACGGGCGCCGACGCGGTACATCCAGGTTACGGTTTCCTCTCGGAGGATTCCGACCTTGCCGGGGCGTGTGCGCTGCACGGTCTCACGTTTGTGGGCCCGTCCGCTGGCGTGCTCGCCAGGCTCGGGCACAAGGCAACAGCACGTGATGCGGCCGTCGAGGTTCGCGTCCCCGTGCTACCGGGCAATGTCACGCCTGTGCGCGAGGCTGCGGACGCGCTCGCCGTCGCCGACGAGATCGGCTACCCAGTCATCGTCAAGGCGGTCGCGGGAGGTGGCGGTCGCGGGATGGCCGTGGTGCACGAACGCGACCGGTTGATTGCGGAGTTCGAGCGGACCGTATTCACGGCTGCCACGTTGTTTGGCGACAGCACCGTATACGTCGAGAAGTACCTTCATCCCGCTCGGCACGTCGAGGTCCAGGTCCTGGCCGACAACCAGGGCAACATCGTGACCCTAGGCGCCCGGGACTGCTCGGTACAACGGCGGAGGCAGAAGCTGATCGAGGAGACGCCACCGCCCGGGCTCTCCGCCGAAGTGCTGGCAAGGATGTACGACTCCGCCGTCACGTTGGCGTGCGCCGTGGGCTACACCGGCGCTGGGACGTTCGAGTTCTTGGTCGGCGACGACGGCCGGTTCTACTTCCTCGAGGCGAACTGCCGTATCCAGGTCGAGCATCCGGTCACTGAAGCGGTGACCGGTATCGACCTGGTACGCCAGCAGTTGCTCATCGCAGGGGGCGAGCCGATGGAGGTCTTGCCGGGGATTCCCCTCAACGGCGCGGCCATTGAATGCCGGATCAATGCCGAAGACCCGATGCGGGGGTTCCTGCCCACCGCCGGGCCGATCCATCGGGCGGTCTTCCCCGCGGGCCCGTTCGTCCGGGTGGACAGCGCAGTATGCGATGGCGCGGTCGTCTCGGCGGCGTATGACTCGTTGCTGGCCAAGGTGATCGTGTGGGCGCCCACTCGCGAGCAGGCGATAGCGCGGATGTGCCGGGCGCTTTCTGAGGTGGAGGTACGCGGGGACCAGATCGTCACGACGACGGAGTTCCTGGCCGAGGTACTGCGCCACGCCCTGTTCGCGGCGGGTGCGGTGCACACGGGTCTCGTCGAGGAGATCCTCGCTACCAGGGAGGCCGCCGCGCTCCGGTGACCGGTGCAGCGAGCGTTCAGGATGGGGGCGTTCTCGACGGGCCGTGTGGTCACCTTCGAGGATTTCGCGCTGACGATCACGCTTCCGGACAGCCGGGCATTGACCCCGGCTGGGACGAAGATGGTGACCGTGTCGAGGATGGCGGTCGCCTCGATGGTAGCGATCTGGTGCCGCGGCTTAGCGTGCTGCACCTCAATGTGGCAGTCGCCGAGTACGGATTCGGTGACCACGCGGATGATGCAGACGTGAACCTGACTCACCTATCCACCAGCGAACTAACCCGGCACCGGGACGACCTGCGCCGCGAGTACGAAGCGCTGCAAGCGCGGGAGTTCGCCCTCGACCTGACCAGGGGCAAGCCCTCAGCTGAGCAGCTGGATCTGTCCGAGCCGCTGTTGGAGCTGCCAGGCGCCGGCAGACACCGGGCCGGGGATGGCACCGACACCCGCAACTACGGAGGCCTGCGCGGGCTGCTGGAGCTGCGTAAGATCTTCGGCGAACTGCTTCAGGTGCCCGCCGAGCAGCTGGTCGCATTCGGTAACTCCAGCCTGGAGCTGATGCATGAGTGTCTGGTGCACGCCGTGCTGTTCGGCGTGCCCGGGTTGGCGCGGCCGTGGGGCCTGGGCACCGGGACGGCGTTCCTGTGTCCGGTGCCCGGCTACGACCGGCACTTTGCGCTGTGCGAGAAGCTGGGCATCGAGATGATCACTGTGCCGATGAATGCAGCTGGCCCGGACATGGACGAGGTCGAGCGGCTGGTCGCAGCGGACGCCAGGATCAAGGGGATCTGGTGCGTGCCCAAGTACAGCAACCCCTCCGGCATCCGGTACTCCGAGAAGACCGTCGGTCGGTTGGCCCGGATGCACACTGCCGCTGCCGACTTCCGGATCTTCTGGGACAACGCCTACGCTGTACACCACCTGACCGAGGTCCGGCATGGGCTCACCGACATCCTGCGGCTGGCCACCGCCGCAGGTCACGCCGACCGGCCGTTCGTGTTCGGCTCCACGTCGAAGATCACACTGGCTGGCAGTGGGGTGGCTTTCTACGGCGCGTCCCCGGCCAACGTGGACTGGCTGACCGGGCACCTGGCCAAGCGCACGATTGGTCCGGACAAGGTCAACCAGTTGCGGCACGCGCTGTTTCTTCAGACCGCGGCCGGTGTGCACGCCCACCTGGACCGGCACCGGGTACTGCTCAAGCCGAAGTTCGATCTCGTCCAGCGCGTACTGACCGACCAGCTCGGCGACAGCGGAGTGGCGACCTGGACCGTGCCCGAGGGCGGTTATTTCGTCACCCTCGACGTACTGGACGGCTGCGCCAGTCGAGTCGTCGACCTGGCCGCTGGCGCCGGTATCGCGCTGACTGCGGCAGGCGCACCGTTTCCGTATGGCAAGGACCCCGACGACCGGGTGATCCGGCTTGCCCCCACCTACCCGCCCCTCGCGGAGCTAGCCGAGGCGTTGAACGGGCTAGTCGTGTGCATCAAGCTGGCGGCCATCGAGCGCCTGCTCGACGCACCGGTCACGAGGTGACCGTCCGGTGCGGACCGGGGCTGGTCGTCGGGGATTTCGACGCCGGGATTTCGGCGCCGCAGTGGGTGCAGCCGGTGGGTGGGTCTTGGTCGGCGAGTCGGCCGCAGGAAGGGCAGACTCGGGGTAGCCAGCAGACAGGGTCGCCGCCTTCGTCGGGTCCGGGTATGGTCATCGGGATTCCTGCAGTACTTCGGCGAGCACTGTGGCCTGGCTGTGGTCGAGGTCTTTGCTCGCGGTGAGCAGGGTCAGTCGCCGATCGGTTGCCAGCTCGCGCAGATGCGCCACCGCCTGCCGGCTGACCGGTGCTTCGAGCTCAGCGCGATAGCGGCTGCGAAACTGCGGGAACTTGGCTGGATCGTGGGCGTACCACTTGCGGAGCTCGGTGGACGGGGCGACGTCTTTGACCCAGTCGTCCAGGTTGGCGGCCTCCTTGGCTAGCCCTCGCGGCCATATCCGGTCAACAAGCACCCGCGTCCCATCCTCGGAGGTTGGCTCGTCGTAGACCCGGCGGATCCAAATTCCTTCGTTGGTCATGAGGACGGGTTGCCCGCTTACCGGGCAGCTCAAACGATCTTCACCACGGGAGTGAGCGTGGGCCTGGGTTATCGAGTTGATCTTTCCCGTGCTTCCTGGGAGTACCAGCCAGGCCAACAGTGCCGTCTGAGCCCACCGCGGTGGTGGGCTTCGCCCCGGCCGTCCGGCGCTGGGCCACCGCCACAGGCCGACCGTCGCTTGAGGTGGCGAACGCCGTGTGTAGCGGATACAAAGGCATCGCTGGGTGGTGGTGTCGTACCGTGCGCAGGAGTATGGGTCTGGGAGGGTGTGTGGATATTTGGCCTGGTTCGTCTTATCCGTTGGGTGCGACGTATGACGGTGGTGGCACCAACTTCTCGATCTTTTCCGAGGCTGCGGAGCGGATCGAGCTGTGCTTGTTCACCCGCGCTGGCGGGGAAACGCGGGTCATGTTGCCGGAACGCGATGGTCTGGTCTGGCATGGTTACCTGCCGCGGGTTGGCCCAGGTCAGCGCTACGGCTATCGGGTGTACGGCCCGTATGATCCGGCGGCGGGGCTGCGGTGTAACCCGGGCAAGCTGCTGCTCGACCCGTACGCCAAGGCGATCGATGGTCGCATCGAGTGGAATGAGGCGTTATTTGCCTACTGGTTTGGTGATCCGGACTCCTACAATGACGCCGATTCCGCGCCGTATGCGATGACCTCGGTGGTGATCAGCCCATTCTTCGACTGGTCCGATGACCGGCCGCTGCGGATTCCCTATCACGAGACGGTGATCTACGAGGCGCACGTCAAGGGTATGACGATGCGTCATCCTCAGATCCCCGATGACGTCCGTGGCAGCTACTCTGGTCTGGCCCACCCCGTCATGATCAAACACTTCCGAGACCTCGGCGTGACAGCGGTCGAGCTGATGCCCGTGCACCAGTTCGTGCACGACTCCATGCTCGCTGAGCGTGGGTTGTCTAATTATTGGGGTTACAATACCATCGGGTTTTTCGCCCCGCATAACGACTATGCCTGCTTCGGCACTCGGGGTGAGCAGGTGCAGGAATTTAAGGCCATGGTCCGTTCGCTACACCGGGCGGGCATCGAGGTGATCCTCGACGTGGTATACAACCATACCGCTGAGGGTAATCATCTCGGGCCGACGCTGTCGTTTCGGGGTATCGACAATCCGGCCTACTACCGGCTTGTTGAGGGCGACCTGAAGCACTACTACGACACCACCGGCACCGGCAACAGTCTCAACGTCCGTCACCACGAGTCGCTGCGGTTGATCATGGATTCACTGCGGTATTGGGTGCTCGACATGCACGTCGATGGTTTCCGTTTCGATCTTGCGGCCACCCTGGCCCGGGAGTTCCATGAGGTGGACCGGCTTTCGGCGTTCTTCGATCTGGTCAACCAGGACCCGGTAGTCAGCCAGGTCAAGCTGATCGCTGAACCGTGGGACGTGGGCGAGGGCGGCTACCAGGTCGGTGGTTTCCCTCCGCTGTGGACGGAGTGGAACGGCAAGTACCGCGACACGGTACGCGACTTCTGGCGTGGTGAACCGGCCACGCTGGCCGAGTTCGCCTCTCGATTCACTGGCTCGTCGGACCTATATGAAGCCGACGGCCGCCGTCCCATTGCCTCGATTAACTTTGTGACCGCGCACGACGGGTTCACGTTAAACGATCTGGTGTCCTACAACCACAAACACAATGAGGACAACGGTGAGGAAAATCGCGATGGGGAGAGCCACAACCGTTCGTGGAACTGCGGCACCGAGGGCCCTACGGAAGACGGCAAGATCATCGCGTTGCGGGAACGGCAGAAACGCAATCTGTTGACTACCCTGTTGCTGTCTCAAGGCGTTCCGATGCTCGCGCACGGGGACGAGCTAGGCCGCACCCAGCACGGCAACAACAACGTCTACTGCCAGGACGGCAAGGTCAGCTGGGTGGACTGGGACGACGCACGACAGAACTCGGTCCTCACCGAGTTCACCGCCCGGCTTACCCGGCTACGCGCGGCTCACCCGGTGTTCCGCCGCCGCCGGTTCTTCCAGGGCCGTCCGATCCGCGGCTCCAACATCGAAGACATCGCCTGGCTACGCCCTGACGGGCAGCAGATGAGCGAGGAGGACTGGAACGTCGGGTTCACCCAAACCGTCGTGATCTTCCTTAACGGCCGGGGCATTCCCGACCGCGACGATCTCGGCGAACGGATCATCGACGATTCCTTCCTGCTTCTCATCAATGCCCACCACCGGCCGATCACCTTCACCTTGCCCGACTCCACGTACGGCCGGAGTTGGGAGATCGTCGTGGATACTGCTGACCCGCTGCTAGCCAACGCCCGACGCAAGCAACGCGACACCGTGTCCGGGGGCAGGCTGCGGGTACCAGCAAGAGCGATGCTCGTGCTCCGCTGTCAATACTGAGCACTGTGCGGTGGGGGATTAATAGGATCCTCCGGCGCCTCGATGACCAGTGTGGGCGTGCGCACGCCCGGAGCTCGGCGGCGCGGTTCAAGCCAGCTAGTAGTTCCTTCTCGCGGCTGCGGGGGTCAGCGCCTGTGGGATGTGACCGCCGGTTCGAACCCCTGAGTGGCCCAACGGCAGAATGGCGGACGTGAGTACAAGATCATTTATCGAGTACTTGTCCGGTCTGGGCGAGGTGTCGTTGACCGCGCTGCTCCACGCGCGGCCGGATGTCCTGGTGCAGCCGGTTCCGCGTGGCTTCAGTCAGCTCGCGCAGCGGCTGGGAGGTGCGGAATCGCTGGGTGCCGCGTTACGCACGGCGAACCGGGACATGGTTATCGTCGGGCAGGCCATCGTCGCGCTTGGTGCGTCGGCGACGGTTCCGGGTCTCGTCCGGCTGCTTAGCGCCTCGGAGCAGGCGGTGCGTGACGCAGTGGCCGAGCTGTGCGGGCGAGGGTTGGCCTGGGACAGCTCCGGGATCCTCTGCCTGCCGGAACGGTTGGAGGCGTACTGGTTGGCGGAGATCGGTGGCGGGCGGCCGGTGGCGAAGATCGTGGGATCGGTCCTCGCTGACAACCTGCGCGCGGCGGTCGGCGCGTTCGGTGCGGCCACGGACGGCCTGCGCAAGCCGGAACTGACAGCGCGGCTGTCCGAGTGCATGGCGGACCTACCTCTGCTGACCAAGGTGATCACTGAGCTGCCGAAACCGGCCAAGGACCGGCTCAGCGAGTTCCGGCACGGCTATCACGACTACTACTCGGGATTCGGTCGCCCCCGGCCTCGCGTGACCGGTGATCGTGACCCGATCGAGCTGCTGATCGCGGCCGGCCTGCTGCTGCCCACCAACTATGGGCTTGAACTGCCCAGGGAAGTGGCGATCGCCGGTTGGCTGACCGAACGCGAACTCACGCTCACCGGGCGTCCGGGTATCCCGCTAGCCGGCGCCGACGAGGCAGCGGTGCGCCGGGCTGCCCAGGCCGCCGCCCAGGAGGCACTTCGGGGAGTGACGATCCTGCTCGACGAGGCAGGTGCAGCCCCGATCGCGGCGCTGAAGAAGGGTGGAGTCGGGCCTCGGGAACGGGCCCGGTTGGCCAGGCGATTGTCGATCCCCGAGGATGTCCTCGTATTGTGGATCGACCTGGCCTACGCCGCTGGCCTGCTGGGCCAAGCCGACGCCGGGTATGCACCGACGCACTCCTATGCCCCATGGCGCGCCGTGGAGCCAGCCCGGCAGTGGGCGGTGCTGGTCGACGCCTGGTTCGCGCTTGAGCACGCGCCGACCAGCCGGGAAATTCAGGGCGACAAGGAGCTTCCGCCGCCCTTGCCCCTGGCGTCGGCCGCTGGACTGTTGCGGCGCGCGCTGCTGTCGGCCGCCCGCTCGGGGGCGTCGGTGTGTGCGGCGAGCAAGGAGGTCGACTGGTTCTTCCCGCTGCACGGCTACGACGCAGGGCAACGGGTGGACAAGGTGGCCGCCGCCATCCGCGAAGCCGAGTTGCTCGGGGTGATCGCTACGGACGGGGTGTCAGAACTCGGAGAGCATCTGTTGGCCGTGGCTGGGTCCGTGTCGGAGGACGCGGTGGAGGAGCTGGCTCGGTGGTGCGCCGCGCTGCTCCCCGAAACCCCGTGCAGCGTGATCCTGCAGTCGGACCTCACGGCCGTGGTCTCCGGACAGCCGAGCACGGCCGTGTCACGGCTGCTGAACGACTCGGCCGTCGCCGAGACCCACGGGGCCGCGAGAACGTGGCGGTTCACCCCGGCCAGCGTCCGGGCTGCGCTCGATACCGGGTGGACTGCCCAGGACCTGCTCACTGAGCTGGCCACCATCTCGGCCCGCCCGGTTCCCCAGCCACTGGAGTATCTGATCACCGATGCGTCCCGCCGGCATGGGCAGGTTCGGGTGCGTGGTATGCGCTCCTGCATTATCGCCGACGAAACCCTGATCACCGAGATCCTGCACACTCGATCTCTCAACAAGTTGCACCTCAGCCGGCTCGCCCCTACTGTCCTGTCCAGCCCGTCCAGTCTTGACGACGTTCTGGCGCGCCTGCGTGAGGTCGGCCTGTCCCCGATGGCGGAAGATGCCCAGGGCACGGTGATTGTCGAAGTCCGTCCCGACCACCAGGCATCGGTACCCGATCGCGCGATCATCACGACACCGCGATCTGCACTGTCCGCCACCGAGCTAGCCCGGCGGCTCGCGGCCGATCCACAGGGCGCGGCCGTAGGGTCCGCCGCGGACTCGAACACCTTCGAGCTGTTGGCACAGCTCAACTGTCACCTCGACGACGCTGAGCTGGAACTCCTGTCCGACGCCGTGGACCACCACAACGACGTGCGCATCGTCTACCGCGACAAGAACGGCAGCCGCAGCACCCGGGCAATCCGGCCACAACAGCTCTACGGCAAATGGCTCGACTCCTGGTGCCACCTCCGCAATGCCCAACGCGACTTCGCCATCGCCAACATCGAAGCGGTCGGCCCCGCCCGTTGATCACCTGCTAGTCCGACAGGTTTTCCGACCCTCCGGAATTCGTGGTGAGCAGCGCGGTGATCTGTGCCATGCCGGTGGCCAGTGTGGCGAAGCCCTGGCGCATCTCTCGGCCCTGCTCGTCGATCTTCCGGCCCTGCTCGAGCTGGGTTTCTCGCAGGGCGTTGAGGGCTTGGGTGTGGGCGCGCAGCTCAGCGCGTACCTCGGAGACGTCATGGTCAGCGCCGGCGGCCAGCATGCGGGCAGCGGCAGCGTCGGAGCTGGTGATGGCGAGTTGTTCGCGAAGCTCGGTGACGCCGCGCTCGACGGTGGCCAGGCGAGTCTCGATGTCATCGTCGGCAGGTGGCATGGGGGCGATCGTAGGGCGCCGTGGTGGGCGGCTGGTGGTGACCTCGCGATGGGATGCGCTCCCGGCTCCGACTACCCTTCGCTAACGGGTCAGCCGCAGCTACGGATCAGCTGGTATGCGGTGGCAGGTTGCCCATGACGGCCTCCGCGAGCGCCCTCGCCGGCCCGCACGGCTCCTCCAGCCCCTGCCGCAGCGAGGTAAACCGGACGTTGAGCGTCTGTTTCTCGGCGGCGGCGACGACGAAGTGGCAGCTGGTGCCGTTCACGAGGTTCTTGGTGCGGATCGCCGGGTGTCCCGCTACCTGGGTGATTTCAAAGACGGGGTAGGTGTCCCGCTGCGCGTAGTTGTTGTGCAGGACGTCCGGCCCGATGTCCGCCCACATCGAGATTTCCCGGGTGTACGCCCGGTCGCTCCATTCGCAACCAGGAGTACCGACGACGTCCTTGGGCCGGCCGGGCTGGTCGATCCGGTTGGCCGTGAGCTGCGCCGGGGTGAGCAGCGCACAGGGCGGCGTGCCGGCCAGGTTTTTCGGGTCACGCACCGGGGGGATCGGGTCGGCCGATGCGCTGGCCGACGATGCCGGCGCCGCACCCGCACCGGCCGAGCGCGCACTACCCGCCGAGCAGCCAGCCAACGCGGCGGCGAGTGCCACCACGATCGGGATCGAGCGTCTCATCTACAGTTCTCGCGAACGCAGGTGAGTGGCGTTGACCTCGTCGGTCTGCTGATGGGTCTGCAGCGACCGTTCCAGCGCGTCGGCTGCCTTATCCAGTTGGGTTGCCCCGGATTCCAGCGCTGCTTGCAGCGATCCCGGCTCCTCGCTGACTGCCCATTTGCTGATTTCTTTCGCCGCGTTGATGCTGACCGCGTCAAGGCCTGGTGGCTTAACGTTGCCCAGCTGGCGGACCTCGTCCATCAGTGCCCGCAGTTCGTGGGCGACCTGCCGGAAGGTGGAGATTGCCTGCGGGGCCTGGTCCACGTCAAGCCGGAAGTGTTGGGTCGAGTCGAGCAGGATCGACGCCATGTCCTGCATCGGTCCTTGCCCCGACGTCGGCGGGGCGAGCGGCGCGTTGAGATTGTCGGCCGCCCCACCCGCCGATGGCGGCAACGGCACCCCAGACTCGCCGTGCTCACTCATACTGCCGCTCCTCTCCAGGCTCTCGTGACGGCTCTGCTCCCCTGAGCGGTCTGTCATTCCAGGTCAACCGCGGTTTAGGTGGTCAGCTCGGTCGTTGGGGGGGTGCAAGGCTACCCGCCGAACACCCATCAGCGTCAGTCGGTAGGCAGCCGCATACAGACTGTTCGAGAAAAGGCGGCCAGCCTCGATGTCAAGATGGGCCTGGTGGCAGCCGTAAGAAGGCTGGGCTGCGGAGCCTCGGGCATTACTCTCCGGTTGCGATGCGGGATTGATTACCCCAGTGAGCGGATCGGGACCGGCCGCCCGCTGGCAAGCGCCGGGCCAACGTGGAGCATCCGGTCCCTGACTTTCCTGGTTCAGAAGAGCTTGTCGGCGCGCAGCGCGGTGGCGAAGGCGGTCCAGGCACGCGAGGAGACGGCCAGCAACCCGCCGGCCGGGTGCTTGGAGTCGCGCACGGCAACGGTGCCGGCGGTAACGGCGACTTCGACGCAGTTCGCAATGTCGGTGCTGCGGCTGCTCTTGCGCCAGCGGGCGGTGCTGAGGTCCAGCGCAGGCATCCTGGACTCCTCTCCAGTGCTCGTACAGCCCTGCGCGGCCCGCGTGTTCAGCCGAGCTCAGCGGCTATTTGGACGATCAGCTCGGTCGTTGCAGCGGGTGCAAGGGCTGCATGCAGGATATTCCCCAGCGCCACCCGGTAGGCGGCTAGGTCGGCGTCCTCCTCCAGAATCAGCCCGGTGGTCTGGTTCTCGACGAAGACCAGCGCCGGCTCCTCGGCGAACTCCAGGATCACGAACGGCCCGCGCAGCCCAGCGTGTGCGCCGACACTCAGTGGCACAACCCGCAGCGTCACGTGCGGTTGCTCCGCCACGCTGAGCAGGTGGCGTAGTTGCCGATGCATCACCCCATGCTCGCCAATCGGGCGGCGCAGCGCCCCCTCGTCTACCACCGCAAAAAACTGCAGGGCACTGGCTCGGGTCAGCACTGCTTGGCGGGCCATGCGGGCAGCCACCAGATTGTTTAGCTCAACCTCAGAGACCGTGGGCGCTATGCCCTGGATGATCGCCCGCGCGTACTCCGCGGTCTGTAGCAGCCCAGGCACCACCAGAGCCTCGTAGTTCTGCACGCGGGTGGCCTTGGCCTCGAAGTCGATCAGGCTGCGCCACAGCTGGGGCAGCCCGGGCTGGCGGGTCCACCAGCCGCGTTCTTCGGAGCGGCGCACCAGGTCGAGCAGCTCGTCACGGGTGGCGGCGGGCACCTGGTACAGGCCCAGCAGCGCGGCGACGTCCTCGATCTGCAGGCCGCTGTTGCCGGTCTCGATCCGGCTGATCTTGCTGGGCGACATGCCCAGCCGCTTGGCCACCTCCGCGCCGGACAGGCCTGCCTGCTCGCGTAGTATGCGTAGCTCGGCGGCGACCTGCCGGGACCGGATCGAGGTGTGCGGGTTGCCTGGCATGGTGTGCACTATGCCCCGAGCAGGGTACTGATCCAATCACTCGACTAGGTTATTGCTTGCAGTACTTGCAACGCTCGATCGTCTTGCGAATGAATCGAGTGGAGATTGAGCGCAAGGTTATGAGCGAGACCGTGGTCGAGAAGACCTGGGAAATCCCGGCACATGGCGGCAAGGGGCCGCTCACCATCGCCCTGCGGTTGCCGGAGGTGACGATCACCGACTCGCAGGGCAGGCACATCGTGATCTCACCCGAGCAGGCCGACCTGGTGAGCGTCAAGATGAGCTACATCGTGGACTGGATCCTGGAAGCCGCCGGCTGAGCCATGACGGACCGGTGCGGGCACACTGGTCCGGTAGCACCGCCTTCGAAGAGGAGCACCCCATGATCTGCCTGCGGTCCGACGTGCTGTGGAACGGGCTGAGCGGGGCTATCTGGTGCTCGATAACCCCGCTCAGCCCGCTGAACCGGGTTCGCCGCCACCCCAGGTGGGGATAAGCATGGTGCAGGTGGAAGCGCAGCAGGCTTGTAATCCGGTACCGGCTCGACGTGATCCGGTAGTCCGGGCCGACCTGGTGCCTGCGCTGGGCGTGCTGTGCGCGGTGGCGGTGCTGGGCCTGCCGCTGGGCGCGCTGTGGTCCTGGCTCGCGCCGGCCGAGTTCGTCGTGCGTTCCGCCCGCGCGGCCACGCCAGGGGGAGTGCTGCCCTTCGTCGGGCAGACTGAGCACCGCTTCGACGATATGGCGACTTTCGTGCTGCTCGGGCTGGCCGCCGGGGTGCTCACGGGTGCGGCGCTGTGGCTGCTTCGGCGGCGGCGTGGCCCCTTGGTGCTCCTCGCCGCGGTGCTCGGCTCGCTGATCGCGGCGTGGCTCGCGATGCGCCTCGGGTTGTGGCTGGTCGCCCCCCGCTATCCCGATCTGGCGAGTACCGGCGCACCGTTCGGCCGGGCGCCGGTACTCGAGTCCGGTTGGGTGATCGTCACGCAGCCCTTCGGCGTCGCGGTCACCTACTGCATCACGACCGCCTGGAACGGCACCGACGAACTGACCTCGTGAGGGCGAGGTCAGTTGCGGCTGGTTTTCACGGCGAACTGGTCCAGCGGTACCGGCACTGCCCGCAGCGTCCGCAGGAACGCCGCCTCCCGCACCAGCAGGGTGCGCACCAGGCACAACCGCTCTACTGGGTCACATTCTTCAAGCAAGGCTTGCCGGTCCTCCAGGGTCAGCAGGCAATCCGCAGCGAGCAGGTGCGCCAGCGTTGCGATGTCGACGTCTTCCCTGGGCTCTTCCCAGTCTCCGTGCTGCCACGCCGCCCAGCAGTACTGCCGGTGGGCTTCGCGGGCAGAGCGGACCAGCATCGGCAGGCGCATCGACTGTTCTGCTGGTGGGTCGTCATCAGGTACCCACTCGACGATGCCGACCAGGTAGGGCGCCGAGGTGTTGTCGATATCAAGCAGCCGGAACCGCTTCTCGCCGCGAGTGACGATGTCGAAGCGACCATCGGGAAGTCTGCGAGCCTCCTGGAGTACCGCGGTGCATCCGATGTCATGAGTCTCCTCCGCAGAATCCAGACCCTGCTTGACCGCGATCACCCCGAAACTACGACCGGGTACGGCGCCGGTCACCAGGTCAACGGTCAACTGGCGGTAACGGGGCTCGAAGATGTGCAGCGGAAGCGATCCACCGGGGAGCAGCACAGTGCTCAGCGGGAACAGCGGGACGGTCTCGGCCACACGTCAACGTTACGACGCTGCGTGCGGATCCGCTCCATGAGCCGGCTCATCCGTGGCAGGCCGGGGTTCTGGTGGTCGCAATACGGCGAAGGGGTCGGTGACCCGCATGCCGCGCTCCGCGAAGCGGTACAGCGCCGCGGGCCGGCCGCCGGATGGTCCGGGTGCGGCGGTGCCGCCAGTGGGGATCAACACCCCGCGGCGGGCCAGCACTCGCTGCAGGTTGGTCGCCGATACCCGGTGGCCCAGCGCAGCGGAATAGAGCTCACGCAACGCCGAGACGGTGAACTCCGGTGGCGCCAGCGCAAACCCGAGATTGGTGTAGGAGAGCTTGGCGCGCAGCCGGTCCCGGGCCCGACGCACGATCAGGCCGTGGTCGAAGGCGGTACCCGGTGAGCCCTGGAGGGCATCCGCCACCGGGTGCCATGCCGTGTCGTCAGGCAGCGCGGGATCGGCCACGCAGGGCACCAGCCCGAGGAACGCAGTGGCCATGGTGCGCCGGTGCGGCATCCGGTCCGGCGCGCTGAACACCTCCAGTTGCTCCACGTGCGCCACCTCGCGGACGTCTACCTTCTCGGCAAGCTGACGCAGTACCGAGGTCTGCACGTCCTCGCAGTGGCGCAGGCGGCCACCCGGCAGTGCCCACCGCCCAAGGTCGGGTTCGATGCCGCGTTGCCACAACAGCACCTGCAGTTGCCCGTCCCGGACTTGCAGCACCGCAGCGAGAACTTCGTGCACCGCGAGCCCGACGCTGTTATCATTCACGTTTTCGACTATAAGGCGAAAACCAGAGCGGAGGCCAGCGCGGGTGCTGGCGAAGGAGGCGATATGGCCGCTACCGCCGCGTTGAAGTGGACCCCTGCCGGCTACCCAGGGTCGGAGCTGGATCGAGCTTGGCACCAGGAGGTGCGCGAACTCGCCCGGCAGCGCGACGCGGTGCTGCTCGCGCACAACTATCAGGTGTCCGAGATTCAGGACATCGCCGATCACGTCGGGGACTCGCTGGCGTTGTCCCGCATCGCCGCAGACTGCGCGGCGCGCACCATCGTCTTCTGCGGCGTGCACTTCATGGCCGAGACCGCGAAGATCCTCGCACCAGGCAAGACAGTGCTCATCCCGGACACGCGGGCGGGTTGCTCGCTGGCCGACTCCATCGACGCCGAGCAGCTGCGGGACTGGAAGGGCGAGCACCCGGGAGCCGTGGTGGTGTCCTATGTGAACACCACCGCCGACGTGAAGGCCGAGACCGACATCTGCTGCACCTCATCCAACGCCATTGAGGTGGTCAACTCGATCCCGGCGGACCGGGAGGTGTTGTTCCTACCCGATCAGTTCCTCGGCGCGCACGTGCAGCGCGTCACCGGACGGACGAACCTGCATGTCTGGGCCGGGGAGTGCCATGTGCACGCCGGGATCAACGGCTCTCAGTTGGCCGCGAAGGCCGCCGCCGCTCCCGACGCCGAGCTCTACATCCACCCGGAATGTGGCTGCGCGACCAGTGCCCTGTATCTGGCTGGCGAGGGTGCGGTGCCCGCCGAGCGGGTGCGGATCCTGTCCACAGGCGGCATGCTCGATGCCGCCCGAGCGACCGGGGCCCGCGAAGTGCTGGTGGCCACCGAGATCGGCATGCTGCACCAGCTGCGGCGCGCGGCTCCCGGGGTCGACTTCCGGGCGGTGAACGACCGGGCATCCTGCCGATACATGAAGATGATCACTCCGGCGGCGCTGCTGCGCTCACTGCGTGATGGCGTCGACGAAGTGACTGTTCCGGCCGACATCGCTGAGCGAGCCCGTGGCGCGGTGCAGCGCATGATCGCAATCGGTCGGCCAGGCGGCGACGAATGACGAACTGGCATCTCACCGTGGACCTCGCCGTGGTCGGTACCGGCGTCGCCGGGCTAACCGCCGCCTTGCGCGCCGCCGAGCTCGGCCTGCGGGTGGTGGCTGTGACCAAGACCACGGTCGAGGACGGCAATACCCGGTGGGCGCAGGGCGGTGTCGCGGTGGTGCTGCCGGGTACCGGCGACAGCGTGGAGGCGCATGTCGCTGACACGCTGGCAGCCGGCGCCGGGCTGTGCGATGAGGTTGCTGTCCGGGCGATCCTGGCTGCGGGCCCGGCCGCGGTCAGCGTGCTGCGGGCCCGCGGCGCCGTCTTCGACGGCAGCGCCGGTGAGCTGGAGCGCACCCGGGAGGGTGGGCACCGGGCATTCCGAGTGATCCACGCGGCTGGTGACGCCACCGGAGCCGAGATCGAGCGGGCACTGGCTGGGGCGACTCGTGGTGGGCAGTTGCCGTTGCTGGAGGGGCGGTCGGTCACCGACGTGTTGCGCGACGACACTGGCCGGGTAGCCGGGCTCGCGCTGCTTGGGGACTATCTCGGGGACGGTTGGGGAGCGGGTGTGCTGCGCACCCGGGCTGTGCTGCTCGCCACCGGAGGCCTCGGCCAGCTCTACGCCGTCAGCACCAATGTCGATGGTGCTACCGGTGACGGGTTGGCGCTCGCGTTGCGGGCCGGAGCGATGACCGCTGATCTGGAGTTCGTCCAGTTCCATCCGACGGTGCTGCACGTCGGACCGGGCTCGCGGGGCCGGCAGCCGCTGGTCACCGAGGCGATCCGGGGCGAGGGTGCGGTGCTGCTGGACATCACCGGCTCCCCAGTGATGACCGGCGTGCATCCCCTTGGTGCTCTCGCGCCGCGGGACGTCGTGGCCGCCGCGATCACCAGCAGGATGGCCCAGACGGGTACCGACCACGTGCTGCTGGACGCCACCCACCTCGGCGCCGCGGTGCTGCGCCGTCGCTTCCCGACGGTGCACGCGGCCTGTATGGCCCTCGGTGTGGATCCGGCTCGCGCGCCGATTCCGGTGGCCCCGGCTGCGCATTACCAATGCGGCGGCGTGGTCACCGACACCAGCGGCCGGACCACGGTGCCCGGGCTCTACGCCGCTGGGGAGGTGGCCCGGACTGGTCTGCACGGTGCGAACCGGCTGGCCTCCAACAGCTTGCTGGAAGGGCTGGTGATGGGGGCCCGGGCCGCGGAGGCGGTGGCGGCCGATCTCGCGGTGTCCCAGCGACCCGGGCCGCCGCTGCCACCCTGCGAGAGGCGCCCGGTGGCTGCTCGCGACGCCGTGCAGCGGTCGATGAGCGCGCACGCCGGCATCGGGCGGGACGCCGCCGGGCTGGCTGCTGCCTCGGCGGTCGCACGGGCCACCCTGCGGCGGCTACGGACCCCGCGTGACGCCGAGAACGCCGGGCTCACCCTGGCCGCGGCCGCCGTGCTCGCCGCCGCGAGCGCCCGCACCGAAAGCCGTGGCTGCCACCTCCGCACCGATCACCCGCGCACCGCGGCGCGCTGGCGGCGCAGCATCACCGTGGTACTCGACGATGCCGGCGCTCCGGTGGTTGCTCAGCCGATGCTGGTGGGCGGGGTGGCGTGACGCCGGAGCTGGTCGCCGCCGGGCTGGACGTCGAGGACGTGCACCGGATCATCAGCACCGCGCTGGAGGAGGATCTGCGCTATGGACCGGACGCCACCACTGCCGCCTGCGTGCCCGCCGGAGCCGTCGCGACGGCGACTGTCTCGTCACGCAGACCCGGCACGCTAGCTGGATTGCCGGTATTCCTCGCCGTGCTCGACGCGGTGCTCGGAACTGGCGGATACGAGATCACTGCCGGTCGCCAGGACGGCGACCGGCTGGCCGCCGGCGACGTCGCGCTCACCGTGCGCGCCCCGGTGGCCGGCCTGCTCACCGCCGAGCGCACCGCGCTGAACCTGTTGTGTCACCTCTCCGGGGTGGCCACCGCCACTGCGGCCTGGGTGGATGCGGTGGTCGGCACCGGCGCGTCAATCCGGGACTCCCGCAAGACCCTCCCGGGGTTACGGGCGCTGCAAAAGTACGCGGTGCGCTGCGGCGGCGGAGTCAACCACCGGATGGGCCTCGGCGACGCGGTGCTGATCAAAGACAATCACGTGGCCGCCGCCGGTTCGGTGACCGCGGCCATCGCAGCCGTCCGAGAGCATGCCGCTGCACTACCTTGTGAGGTAGAGGTCGGCACGCTGGAGGAGCTGGACGAAGCACTGGCCGCCGGGGTGTCACTAGTGCTGCTGGACAATATGACGGTGCCGCAGTGCGCCGAGGCGGTCCGCCGCGCCGCCGGCTCAGGCACCGAACTGGAAGCCTCCGGCGGCCTGACCCTCGACGTTGCGCGGGCCTACGCCGCCACCGGGGTGCGCTACCTCGCAGTGGGTGCCCTCACCCACTCCGCCCCAGCCCTGGATCTCAGCCTGGATGTGGGCTCATAACCGACCTGCCCTCAGCATTTGAATTCTTGATCGAATAAATAACAAACTTGTTAGCGGAAACGGCGGTGAGGTGTTCATTATCGGGTTGGACCGCAACTCGGCTTGTCTCGACGAGGATTCCGCGATGCAGGCGGGTGTCAATGAGTGTGATGACGCCAAAATCGTTGACGGAAGTGATCATGTGTTCGTCCGGACTAAGGATGCCATTGGAATTGGTCAGCGCGACCATCGTTGGGTCAGTGGGACTGAACACGATCCTGGGATGGTCGCCCTTGCGGGTTACGAAACCGGTTGCCAGCAAACTGTCGGCGTGCTGCCACTGGCTAGCCATTTTCGTTAGCGTGTTAGTGGCCTCTGTGGTGGGCACGGTCTCGTATGCGGTGGCAGCCAGCAGCATCGCGACGTCCGGTTGAGAGCTAGCGAGCAAATTCGCCTAGGTCGCCAGTTCGCGTGACTGGGCTAGTTTCCGGTTCTTATCGGCCTAGTTGCGTTGCCATAGCGCAACCCCGCCCAGGCTTGAGGCAACAATTACCAGCAGGGTTAGCACCGCTACCACCGCGCGCAACCGGCGTATGGATCTGGTTCGTAGGGTGCGGCTGGCTTGGATGAATTGCTGTTCGGGGGTGCCGAGGTCCTCGGGGCGTTCGGTGAGCCAGCGTTCTGCCTCGGCCAGAGGTGTTCCGCGGAGCAGCGCTCCCTCGTTGCGCCGCCTCCCACGTGCCCGCGCTACTACGTGGGTGCAGGTCACGATATGGCCTGCCGCGACCACAACCCACTGCCCACAACCTCACCGGTATGGCTGCTGATACGCACCATGGCGGCATCCAAGGCGCGCTGCACATCCACCGGCCGGCCTGCTACCGGTTCCTCCACCACCGGAGAACGACCATTCACAGCGGGAGCTTCGCGCGCCGATCAGGGCCGATGCTCAACCAACCTGTGGCCCCTCGCCAGCCTCGACACCGGACGCCCAGCTCAAGCTTCACGGTGAAATGACCCTCGGCTGCGGTCTTCGCGATAATCGCTCCCGCTGCACCGGCCAACTTCACCCCGAACTCCAACTCGATGCGGCCCGGAGACAGCGTCTGCGGCACTGCCATCGACGCCCGAACCGCGCCGAATCCCTGGTACTACTACAGTCGTACTTCATTCGGAGTTATTCAGGCCAGGGCCGGTGTCACTGGCGGTGAAACCGTAGGGCCAGAGCACCAGCTCGGAGAAGCTGTGGAAGTCGATATGGGCGGTGATCTGCTGGACCCCCCGGACCACTCGGCTGTTCACCCAGTCCCGGAGCTGCGCGGTCTCCGGCGCAGAGAACGGGGCGGTGCCGTGGTAGGTGTCGTTGCCGGGGTTGGAGCTCGATCCGCCGCAGCAGGCCCACTCGTCGCTCCAGTTCCGGTTGAGGTCGGTGCCGATTTCGGTGTTCTCCGGGGTCGGCTGGCGGTTTTTGCGCCACATCGCGAAAAGGCCGGTGGAGATATCGTACTCGGCGCCGTCGGGGTTGGCCATCGGCACCACCCAGATCTCCCGCGACTTCACCAGTTGGGTGATGGCCGGATCGGTGCCATAGCCCTGCGCCAACCGCCGCACGATGTGCAAGCACATTTCGACGGTGAGATGCTCACGGGCGTGCTGAGCACAGCTGAACAGCACCTCGGGCTCGTGCTTGTCGGTGCGCACCTTGTCGCTGATCTTCACCAGCAGCAGCGGACGACCCTGCGCCGACCGGCCGTAGCTGGACACCGCGACCTGATGGGGGTGCGCGGCGGCCAGCGAGTCCAGCTCAGCGGTGAGCGTGCGGTAGGTGTGATAACCCCGGTACCCGATCGGGAACTCGCCGGGCGCCACCAGTCCCGGCGCCGGTGCCGTCGCTGGGAGGGGAAGCAGCCGCAGCCCGCTGGCGCGCAACCGATCCGCCTGCGCGGGCGTGGCCTGGACCTCCAGATAGTCGCGGCCGCCGCCGAGTACGTCCACGCCCTGACGCAGCACCGTGGAGCGGGTGACCGGATTGTCCATGCCAGGCACCCGGTAGGCCAACGGCGGCGTGACCGGGGGTTCGGGCGAGGGCGGCGGCGCTGCGGCTGCGGAGAGCGGAACAGCCAGTGCGAGTATCGCCAACACAGCGATCACAGCAACTTGGCGCATCGACATCGCGCGGAACCTAACGACTGCCCCCCTTCCTGCAGGGAGCGGGCTGAGCGTGGTTATTCGAGGCGCGTAATCCCGTCCAGCCCACACTGCGGTCAGCGACGTGTCCAGCCCGACCCGCGGGCCGGTGGGGTGCCCGCCACCAAAGGCGCGCGGTGACCGACGCCTGGGTGGGTCTTGGCCTGCTGGCCCTGGCCGGCTTCCTGCTCGGCGGCGTGGTCTCCACCTGGCGCACCTCGCGCCCGTTAGCCGTGGTGCTCGGGATGGGGTTTGCGTTGGCGATCGCCAGCGGCATCGTCTGGCTCCTGTGATGGGGCGCTCTGCCGATGATAGTCAGACATCGGCACATCAGAGTAGCTATGCTGCGATGCGTGCGGACGACGCTCAGTCTCGATGACGATGTCGCGGCGCAGCTCGAACAGCTCCGCGCTCGCGGGGACCGGTCCTTCCGGCAGCTGGTCAACGAGGCATTACGCGTGGGATTGGCGCATCTGGATCGCGCGAACGCGACGCTGCGCGGACCCTTCACCCGGACGGTCTCGCTCGGCGCGCCGCGGCTTCCGGACGTCGACGACGTCAGCGAAGCGCTTGTGATCACCGAGGGTGAGGGTTACCGGTGATCGCGATCGACGCAAATCTTCTCGTCTACGCCCACGTCACGTCCTACGCCCAGCATGAGACGGCCCGGGCGTGGCTGGAGGAACAGCTGGTTGCGGCGCCGAGGGTGGGGTTGCCGTGGGCGAGCCTGCTCGCGTTCGTCCGGTTGGTCACCAACCCCCGGCTGTTCACCGAACCGGAGTCGATCACCGACGCGTGGGGCCAGGTCGCCGCATGGCTGGACGCCGACCCGGTCTGGACACCGGCACCGACCGCGCGGCATCGCCAGGCGCTGGGTACCTGCCTGGCAGGATCAGGGTTGCGCGCGAACGATGTCCCGGACGCCCATCTGGCCGCACTCGCCCTCGAGCATGGGCTGCGACTGGCGACCAGCGACAGTGGCTTCGCGCGGTTCTCGGGCCTGGAATGGTTCAACCCCTTGCAGCCGGCATGACGAGGCGCGTGGTGGTCGTCGGCGCCGACGCAGCGGGGATGAGCGCCGCCTCGCAGGCGCTTCGGCGGGCCGGCCAGGACGTGCTGGAGGTGGTGGCCTTCGAGCGCGGCCACCACGTGTCCTACTCAGCCTGCGGTATTCCGTACTGGGTGGCGGGCGACGTCGACAGTGCCAACGCGCTGATCGCCCGTAGCGCCGCTGAGCACCGGGCGAACGGGATCGACCTGCGGTTGCGTACCGAGGTCACCGAGATCGACCTGGACGCCAGCACGGTGACGGCCACGCAACTCGACGGTGGTGTGAGCTACCAGGTTGGTTTCGACGACCTGGTGCTGGCCACCGGCGCGGTGCCGGTGCGCCCGAACCTGCCCGGGGTGGTCGCGCCGGGCAGGTACGGCGTGCAGACCCTGGATGACGGCGCCGCTGTGCTGAGGGCGCTGACCGAACGGCCGCGCAGGGCGGTTGTGGTCGGCGGCGGCTACATCGGTATCGAGATGGCCGAAGCGATGGTCCGTCGTGGCCTGCCGGTCACCGTGGTGGACCGGGCTCCGGAGCCGATGGCCACCCTCGACCCGGACATGGGCGTCCTGGTGCGCGAGGCGATGGAAGGGATGGGCATCACCGTGCTCACCGGCATCCCGGTTACCGGGTTCGAGACCGGTCCTGGCGGCCGGGTATCCGGGGTGGTCACGGAGGGCGGGACGCTGCCGGCGGACCTCGTCGTGCTGGGTTTGGGCGTGCGGCCAGCCAGCGAGCTGGCTCGGGCGGCCGGGCTGCCCCTGGACGAGCACGGCGGTGTGCTGACCGATCTGCGGATGAGTAGTGCCGGATCACGACAGGGTGTGGGCCGGCGGCGACTGCGTCGAGGCGCTGCACCGCGTCTCGCAACGCCGAGTGCACGTGGCATTGGGAACCCACGCCACCAAGCATGGCAGGGTGATCGGCACGAAACTGAGCGGCGGCTACGCGACCTTCCCCGGAGTGGTTGGCACCGCGGTCAGCAAGGTCTGCGATCTCGAGGTCGGCCGGACCGGGCTGTTGGAGGTTGAGGCGCGGGCCGCGGGGTTTCAGCCGGTGAGCGTGACGGTGCGGGCCACCACCCGGGCCGGCTACTTCCCGGGCGCCGTCCCGATTACCGTCAAGATGATCGCCGAGCGCGGCACCGGGCGGTTGCTCGGGGCGCAGCTGGTTGGTCGGGAGGGCTCGGGTAAGCGGGTCGACGTGTGCGCCGTCGCGTTATGGAATGAGATGACCGTCGAGGAGATGACGAGTCTGGACCTCGGCTACGCGCCACCGTTTTCCCCCGTCTGGGATCCCGTGCTGGTGGCCGCCCGCAAAGCGGCAGCGGCGATCTGACGTCTTTGCCGGAAAGCTGTTAGCAACGGTATCGGTGGCAGCCGTCCGATGCTGGAACCCTGCGTGGGATAGCTCACTAGGGAGCGGGCTCAGCGGGTGGAAGGCCGTACTTGCGCACCGCGACCGGCATCACCGGATACCGCCCTTCGTAGATTCGCTGGTGTAGCTCCGCTTCGACAATGGCCCGTATGATCGGTAGCTGTCGTGTGGCATCCCTGATGCTGGTCACTTGCAATGGCCAGTCTCCGGCGGTCGAGCCACGCACATGGGCGTGGTTGAAGCTGCGTCGGAACCAGGCGATCACCTGGACTGGCGCCACTGGACCACCGTCCCGAGAGACGGCTTCCCGTTGCCGGGGCCAGGACAGCTCCCAGTGCTCGCCCACGCTGCCATCATCCTGCTCGACGCTGCGGCGGGTGATCTCGCCGGTGTTCCCCAGAAAAGTCGCATTAGCCTCGGCGAGGACGCCGCGAACCACCGGATCGAGCAGCTCGACCGCCCGGCGGAACACGTTCAGCCGGTCTGGCCACGACGTGGCGCCCTCGTAACTGTGCGCGACCAGATCCGCCAAGTGCCGCATCAGGTCCTCTTCGCGCAACCCAGATCCGTTGTGCATCGTCACATCGACAGGATGACGCATCCAGCAGGCTCAGCGGGTCATGGACACTTGTTTACCCCGCTGAGCCTGCTAAATGTGGGTAGCGCACGCTGGCGGGATGACACGCGTCGTCGTGCTGGATTATGGGTCGGGGAATCTGCGGTCCGCTGAGCGGGCGCTGCGGCGGGCGGGCGCGGAAGTGATGGTGACCGCCGACGTCGACGTTGCGCTGAACGCCGACGGACTGGTGGTGCCGGGGGTTGGGGCCTTCGCGGCCTGCATGGTTGGGCTGCGCTCGGTGCGCGGTGACCGGATCATCGGTCGCCGGTTGGCCGGCAGCCGCCCGGTATTGGGAATCTGCGTCGGGATGCAGGTGCTGTTCAGCCGCGGCGTCGAGCACGGGGTGCGGACCGACGGGTGCGGTGAGTGGCCCGGGACCGTGGAGCGGCTGAAGGCCGACGTGCTGCCGCACATGGGGTGGAACACCGTTGCGCCGCCGGCGGGTTCGCGGCTGTTCGCCGGCCTCGACGCGGACGCCCGCTTTTATTTCGTGCATTCCTACGCCGCCCGTCGCTGGGAACTGGAGAGTTGGGAACTGGAGAGTTCAGAGCCGCTGGCGGCGGCGCTGGTGACTTGGGCCGAGCACGGCGAGCCGTTCGTCGCCGCGGTGGAGAACGGGCCGCTGTGGGCAACCCAGTTCCATCCCGAGAAGTCCGGCGACGCCGGTGCGCACCTGCTGCGCACCTGGATCGAGACGCTGTAGCCCGATGCGCAGGCGCCACCGCCTAGGGTGGGCGGGTGAGTTTTGTGCTGCTGCCCGCGGTGGACGTCGCCGGCGGCCGGACCGTCCGCCTCACGCAGGGCGAAGCCGACACGGAGACGTGTTACGGCGACCCGGTTGAGTCTGCGCTGGCCTGGCAGGCCGACGGTGCCGAGTGGATCCACCTGGTCGACCTGGACGCGGCGTTCGGTCGGGGCTCCAACGTCGAGCTGCTCGCTGAGGTCGTCGGCAGGCTGGATATCGCGGTGGAGCTCTCCGGAGGTATTCGGGATGACGTGTCGCTGCAGCGGGCGCTAGCCACCGGATGTGCCCGGGTGAATCTGGGTACCGCCGCGGTGGAGGACCCGGCTTGGTGCCGCGCGGTGATCGCCCAGCATGGCGAGCGGATCGCGGTGGGGCTCGACGTCCGGATCATCGAAGGGCAGTACGTCCTCGCTGCCCGCGGCTGGACCGTGTCTGGCGGGGACCTCTGGGAAGTGTTCGAGCGTCTGGACGCCGACGGTTGCCCGCGCTACGTGGTCACCGACGTCACCAAGGACGGCACGCTGCGCGGCCCGAACCTGGATCTGCTGCGCGCGGTCTGCGCCCGGACGGAGGCTCCAGTGATCGCCTCCGGTGGGGTTTCCGGGACCGGCGACGTGGCCGCACTGGCCGCGCTGGCGCCGGACGGTGTGGAAGGCGCGATCATCGGCAAGGCGCTCTACACCGGGGCGCTCACCCTGCCCGCCGCGCTGGCTGCCGCCCGCTAAGCCTGCGGGTCGGGCTCTCTTGCACAGTGTGTCGGTATCCTGTGGTGTGTCGGTATCCTATTGCCCGCCAGCCCGGCGGGACCCGCCGCATAGGCTGAGCGGATGGCCGTTGCTGTGCGTGTGATCCCGTGCTTGGACGTCGACGCCGGCCGGGTGGTCAAAGGGGTGAACTTCACCGCGCTGCGGGATGCTGGTGATCCGGTCGAGCTGGCCTCCGCCTATGACGCGCAGGGTGCCGACGAGCTGACCTTTCTGGACGTCACGGCCTCCACGGCGGACCGGAAGACGACCTATGACGTGGTCCGCCGCACGGCGGAATGCGTCTTCATCCCGCTTACCGTCGGCGGGGGGATCCGTGAGGTGTCCGATGTGGATCGCCTGCTGCGGGCGGGCGCAGACAAGGTGAGCATCAACACCGCCGCGGTGGCGCGCCCCGAGCTGCTGCGCGAGGCCAGTCACCGTTTCGGCGCGCAGTGCATCGTGCTCTCAGTGGATGCCCGGCGGGTGCCTCTTGGTGAGCCACCAACGCCATCCGGTTTCGAGGTGACTACGCACGGCGGGCGGCGCGGCACCGGGATCGATGCGGTGGAGTGGGCCTCCCGTGGCCAGCAGTTGGGCGTCGGGGAGATCCTGCTCAACTCGATGGACGCCGACGGCACCAAGACAGGTTTCGACCTGGAGATGATCTCCGCCGTGCGGGCCGTTGTCACGGTCCCGGTGATCGCCAGTGGCGGCGCGGGTGAGATAGGGCATTTCCCGCCCGCGGTGGCGGCCGGCGCCGACGCGGTGCTCGCTGCCAGCGTCTTTCACTTCGGGCAGTTGCGGATCGGCGAGGTCAAGGACGGCCTGCGCCAAGCCGGGGTGACGGTCCGGTGAGCGGGCTGGATCCGGCGATCGCCGGCAAGCTCACCCGCAACGCCGACGGTCTGGTGTGCGCCGTGGTGCAGCAGCGCGGCACTGGCGAGGTGCTGATGGTGGCCTGGATGGACGACGAGGCGCTGCACCGCACGCTGGCCACCGGCAGGGCCACCTACTGGTCCCGCAGCAGGCAGGCCTACTGGGTCAAGGGTGAGACCTCCGGGCACACCCAGCACGTGCACGAGATAAGGCTGGACTGCGATGGCGACGCCCTGCTGCTCGTCGTCGACCAGATCGGGCCGGCCTGCCACACCGGGTCAGGGACCTGTTTCGACCATGTGCTGCTGCGCAGTTTGTGAGTGGTGATGCGAGCGATCACTCGCATCACCACTCACAAGATTCCCGTCAAGTATCGCTGCAGGTTCGGGGCGATCGCCGTGACCACCGTGTTGTGGTCGGTGGAAGCCAGCGGCTCTAGGCGGATCACGTAGCGAACCATGGCGAGTCCCGCGATCTGGGTACCACACAGCGCTGCGCGCAGCTCGAGCTGGTCCGGAGCCACCGCGGAGACGACCCGACCGAAGATCACCCGGCCGATCAACTCGCGCATCATCCGAGCGGCTTCCTCGTGAGTGGCCACGCTGCGCATCAGAGCGGCCAGTGCCCCACCGCCGTCGGTGTCCCAGACGGACAGGAAGGTGCGCAAGATCCGCTCGGCGGACCGCTCGGGATCCCCGTCGAGGACTCTGTGGACAATCTCCTCGGGACTGACTGGGATCTCCATGGCGGCGACGAAGAGCCCATCTTTGCCGCCGAACCAGTGGTTGACCATCGCGGGGTCTACCCCAGCCCGCTGGGCGATCGCTCGTACCGTCGCGCCGTCGAAGCCGCGTTCGGTGAACTCTATTCTGGCGGCGTCGAGCAGCGCCGCCCGGGTGTTCTCCCCGGCCGGACGGCGTCCCCGGGAACGGGCCCGGCTGCCGCGCTCGTCCGCCACCATTCCCAGCTCCCTTTTTTCAACGGTAGGTGAAAAGGTATGCCCGGACACATTCTGGAGTCAACGGCGGGCACAATGGTTCCCATGGTCAGCATCTCCAACACCGGTAGTGGACAGCTGCTGCCGAACCGGGAGCGGTTTCGCGCCCTAGCGACTGATCGCCGGGTGATCCCGGTGACCCGGACCCTGCTCGCCGACGGCGAGACCCCGCTGGGGGTCTACCGCAAGCTCGCCCAAGGCCAGCCGGGAACCTTTCTTTTCGAATCGGCGGAAAACGGCTCGTCCTGGTCGCGCTGGTCCTTCGTCGTGGTGCACAGCGCCGCCACACTCACCGAGTCCGGTGGTCGCACGGTGTGGCATGGGACGCCACCGGTAGGGCTTCCCGGGGTGGATGAGCCGTGGAAGGGTACCCCGTTGGAGGCGTTGCGGCAGACCGTCGTGGCACTGCACACCGAACCGTTGCCCGGCCTGCCCCCGTTCACCGGCGGGATGGTCGGCTATCTCGGTTACGACGCGGTCCGGCGTCTGGAGCGGCTGCCTGAACTGGCGGTTGACGACTTACGGGTGCCCGAGCTGGTGATGCTGCTGGCCACCGACCTCGCCGCGCTGGACCACCATGAGGGCACCGTCACGCTGATCGCCAATGCGATCAACTGGGATGATTCCCCGCACCGTGTCGATGAGGCCTACGACGACGCGGTGGCCCGCTTGGATGCGATGGTCGCGAAGCTGTGCACGCCGGCACCGGGCAGCGCGGCCGTGTTCAGCCGGCCGGCACCGGAATTCCTGCGCCGCCGCAGCCCGGAACAGCACTACGCCGCGGTCGAAGCGGCCAAGGAGGCAATCCGCGCCGGCGAGGCATTCCAGGTGGTGGTCTCCCAGCGCTTCGAGATCGCCACCGATGCCGACCCGCTGGACATCTACCGGGTACTGCGCACCACCAACCCCAGCCCGTACATGTACCTGCTCAACCTGGAGGAGTTCAGCATCGTCGGCTGCAGCCCGGAGTCCCTGGTGACGGTGCGGGACGGGAAGGTCACCACGCACCCGATCGCCGGCACCCGCCCCCGCGGCGCCGACCCGGACGAGGACTGCTGGCTGGAGAAGGACCTGATGGTCGACGAGAAGGAGCGCGCCGAGCACCTCATGCTGGTCGACCTCGGGCGTAACGACGTCGGCCGGGTGTGCCGGCCTGGCTCGGTGCACGTCACCGATTTCTTCCGGGTCGAGCGCTACAGCCATGTCATGCATCTGGTGTCCACGGTCACCGGAGAGCTGGCGCCGGGATACACCGCATTCGACGCGGTGGCCGCCTGCTTCCCCGCTGGGACGCTGTCCGGGGCGCCCAAACCACGGGCGATGGAGCTCATCGAGGAACTTGAGCCCACCCGGCGGGGGGTGTACGGGGGAGTGGTCGGATACCTGGACTTCGCCGGGGACGCCGACACCGCGATCGCCATCCGCACCGCGATGGTCCGCAATGGAGTGGCGTACGTGCAGGCCGGTGGGGGTATCGTCGCCGACTCCGATCCGATGGCTGAGGACGCCGAGTGCCTGAACAAGGCGGGCGCGGTGCTGGCCGCCATCGCTGCGGCGGGCACCTTGCGGCTCGCGGCCGGGGAAACCACTGCCGAGCCCGCCGGGTCGCTGCGTGCCTGAGCGCGCTCCGTCGCGCAGAGCGCTCGCGGCCACCATCGTGCTGCTGATCGCGGCCTCGGCGATGCTCGGCGGGGCCGCGATGCTCGGGTGGGCCCAGCTCGATGTCCAGGTGCCGCTGCGCGGGATTGTCCAGGTGCGGATAAACGGATCTGCCGTGCTGCCCGCATTGGACCCGTTGGCCCTGCTCGCGCTCGCCGCGGTGGCTGCGGTGCTGGCGACGCCGTGGTGGGCGCGATGGCTACTCGGCGCGTTGCTACTGGTAGCGGCGGTGCCGCCGATCGTTGCGGGGCTGCGGGTGCGCGGCGGGCGTTGGCTCACCGGCGTCGCGCTGTCTGCAGTCGAGCTGCCTGCCCGGTCGGTCCCGGTCGGTACGGCCACGGTGCTGGTTGCCGGGCCGGCGCTGGCTGCGGGCGGGGCGGCGCTGCTCGCCGCGGCCGGCGTCGCGCTGGGGGTGCGGGGGCACCGGATGCCGCGGCTGGGTCGCCGTTACCAAGCACCGACGGCCCGCCTGAACGGGCCTTATCACGTGCCCCCGGACGGACGGTTCTGGGAGCGGATGGACGCCGGCGAGGACCCTACCGCGTCGGGATACCCCCGGTGACGGGGCGCCGGGCAGGCCGGAGCTAGCATCGATACCTGGCTGCGCACGGGGGCGGAAGGGGAGAGGCTTGAGTGTCCTGGAGGCGATCCTCGAAGGCGTCAGAGCCGATCTCGCGGCCCGCGAAGCCGCCGTCGGTTTCCCCGAGATCAAGCGGCGCGCTACCCGGGTGCCGGCTCCCCGAGATGCTCTGGCGGCGTTGCGGGGGCCCGGGATCGGCGTCATCGCGGAGGTGAAGCGCCGCAGCCCGTCCCGGGGGACCCTGGCCGATATCCCAGACCCGGCCGCGCTCGCTACCGACTACGCTGAGGCCGGCGCCCGCATGATCAGTGTGCTGACCGAGGGTCGGAGGTTCGGCGGCTCGCTGGCCGACCTGGACGCCGTACGCGCCGTGGTGGACCTCCCGGTGCTCCGCAAGGACTTCATCGTCAGCCCCTACCAGGTGCACGAGGCACGGGCGCACGGCGCGGACGTGGTGTTGCTGATCGTCGCCGCACTGGAGCAGAACGCGCTGGCGGCGCTGGTCGACCGGGTCGAGTCACTGGGGATGGCCGCGCTGGTCGAGGTACACACCGCTGAGGAAGCCGACCGTGCGTTGGAAGCCGGCGCAACCCTGATCGGGGTCAACGCCCGCGACCTGCATACCTTGATCGTGAACCCGGACGTCTTCAGCAGGATCGCACCGGGGCTGCCGGGTGACGTGCTGCGGGTCGCCGAGTCCGGGGTGCGCGGACCTGCGGATCTGCTGGCCTACGCCGGTGCGGGCGCCGACGCGGTGCTCGTCGGTGAGGGGCTGGTAACCAGCGGCGACCCCAAGACCGCAGTCACCCAGTTGGTTACCGCGGGGTCGCACCCAGCCTGTCCCAAGCCGGCCCGGTAAGTGACCCGGAGAGTGACATGGTCTGCATCCAGCCCGTTGCGCCCACCACCGCCCAGCCTGACGCCCGCGGGTACTTCGGGCATTACGGCGGCCGGTTCGTGCCCGAAGCGCTCATCGCGGCCCTCGACGAGCTCACCACCGCCTATACCGACGCCCGGTCGGATCCGAAGTTCACCGCCCGGCTGAACGGCCTGCTCGCCGACTACGCCGGTCGGCCCTCACCGATCACTGAAGCGCCCAGCCTGTCCGAGCATGCCGGTGGGGCGCGGATCGTGCTCAAGCGGGAGGACCTCAACCACACCGGGTCCCACAAGATCAATAATGTGCTGGGTCAGGCGCTGCTCACCGAGCGGATGGGCAAGCCGCGGGTGATCGCGGAGACCGGAGCGGGCCAACACGGCGTTGCCACCGCGACCGCGTGTGCGCTGCTGGGGCTGCAGTGTGTGGTCTACATGGGCGAGGTGGACACCCAGCGTCAAGCGCTCAACGTCGCCCGGATGCGGCTGCTCGGTGCCGAGGTGGTGCCGGTGACGACCGGGTCCCGCACCCTCAAGGACGCCATCAACGAGGCGCTGCGGGACTGGGTAACCAATGTGGACACCACGCACTATGTGCTCGGCACGGTCGCCGGGCCGCATCCCTTCCCGGTGATGGTGCGCGATTTCCACCGGGTCATCGGGTTGGAGGCTCGCGAGCAGGTGCTGACCCGCTATGGCCGGCTGCCCGATGCGGTGGCCGCGTGCGTCGGCGGCGGCTCCAACGCGATCGGCATCTTCCACCCGTTCCTCGACGACCCGACAATACGCCTGGTCGGCTTCGAGGCGGCCGGCGACGGGGTGGACACCGGCCGGCATGCCGCGGCGCTGTCCGCTGGCGAGCCCGGGATGCTGCACGGCGCGCTGTCCTACCTGTTGCAGGACTCCGATGGGCAGACCGTGGAGGCGCACTCGATCTCAGCTGGGCTGGATTACCCCGGAGTGGGGCCGGAGCACTCCTGGCTCAAGGACACCGGGCGGGCCGAGTACCGGCCGATCACCGATGCGCAGGCGATGGATGCCTTCCAGCTACTGTCCCGCACTGAGGGGATCATCCCGGCGATCGAGTCCGCGCACGCGGTGGCCGGGGCGCTGCAGCTCGGAGCGGAACTGGGGCCGGGAGCCCTCCTGCTGGTCAACCTGTCCGGCCGGGGGGACAAGGACGTGGACACTGCGGTGAAATGGTTCGACCTGCTGGGGGGACAGCCGTGACCGCCCGGCTCGCGCCGTTGTTCGAGACCTGCGGTGCGCAGCAGCGAGCAGCACTGATCGGCTACCTGCCCGCCGGCTACCCGACGGTGGATGGTTCGCGGGCGTTGCTGCGGGCCATGCTGGACGGCGGATGCGACCTGGTCGAAGTCGGGGTGCCCTACTCCGACCCAGTGCTGGACGGGCCGACCATCCAGGCTGCCGCGGACGCTGCCTTGCGCGGCGGGGTTCGGCTGCGCGATGTGCTCTCGGTCGTGGAGTCGATCGCTAGTGCTGGCCAGCGGGCAGTGGTGATGACCTACTGGAACCCGGTGCACCACTACGGCGTGAACGCCTTCGCTCGGGATCTCGCCGCAGCCGGGGGACTCGGCGTCATCACTCCCGATCTGATTCCCGACGAGGCGCAGGACTGGCTGGCCGCAGCGCAAGCGCACGACCTGGACCGGATCTTCCTGGTAGCCCCCTCGTCCACTGACCAGCGCCTGGCGGCGACTGCGGCGGCGACCCGTGGCTTCCTCTACGCGAGTTCCGTCATGGGTGTGACCGGTGTCCGGGACGTGGTGAGCAGCGCTGCCTCGGAGCTGGTCGCCCGGGTGCGGGAGCATGCGCCTGGCCTGCCGGTGGGTGTTGGGCTCGGGGTGCGCAACGGTGCGCAGGCCGCCGAGGTGACAGCGTTCGCCGACGCCGTGATCGTCGGCTCAGCCTTCGTCACCGCCGCTGCGGACGGCGAGTCCGGAGTCCGCGCCTTGGCCGCCGACCTCGCCACCGGCGTCCGCCGACCCGCCCAGCAACCCGTCTGAGGACTTCAGCCTGGTACCGCAACAAACACCTCCGCCCACAGGCCGATGGGCCGGCCTCGGCGGAGGAGGGCTGCGGTCGGGCAGTCTGGGTGGGAGATACCGTGTCGCCGTGCTCACCGCTACGTTCCTCGCCAGCATTCCCAGTCCGGACCGGGGGGTCTGGTATCTGGGACCGGTGCCGATCCGGGCCTACGCTCTGTGCATCATCGCCGCGATCATCGTCGCCATCCTGTGGGGGGAACGTCGCTGGCGAGCCAGAGGCGGTCAGGTCGGGACGGTGACCGACATCGCGGTGTTCGCGGTGCCGTTCGGTCTGGTCGGCGGCCGGCTCTACCACGTAGCCACGGACTGGCAGAAGTACTTCGGACCCAGTGGAAATCCGATCGGCGCGTTGAAGATCTGGCAGGGCGGGCTCGGTATCTGGGGGGCAATCGCGCTCGGGGGTCTCGGAGCCTGGATCGGCTGCCGACGCCGGGGCATCCCGCTGCCTGCGCTGGCAGACGCGGCCGCGCCAGCCATCGTCGTCGCACAGGCGATCGGCCGGCTGGGCAATTGGTTCAACCAGGAACTCTACGGTGGCCCCACCTCGTTGCCCTGGGGATTGGAGATTCGCGACCGGGTGAATCCGGACACCGGCGCACCCGATCCGCTCAATGGGATCGCCCAAGGTCCACCCGTGGAGATCGTCCACCCCACCTTCCTCTACGAAATGCTGTGGAACCTGGGCGTTGCGGCGCTCGTCGTGTGGGCTGATCGACGTTTCCGGCTGGGACACGGGCGGGCCTTTGCCCTCTACGTCGCGGGTTACACCGCGGGCCGATTCTGGATCGAGCTAATGCGGGCTGATCCAGCTACGATGATCTTCGGGCTGCGTATCAATGTGATGACGTCAGTCGTGGTGTTCCTCGGCGCGGTGCTCTACCTGACGCTGGTCCGCCGCGGCCGGGAAGATCCGGAAACGCTTGCGGCGCACCAGCAGGTTGCGCTCGCCTCTTAGCCACAGTGTGTCAGACGCTCAGGTGTACACGTCGGAACAGCCGGGGTATAGACGCCTGCCGGACACCTGCCGGCTACCGAGTCGGTTCCGATGCACCGCTAGGGTGCCCGTTATGAATCGACGCGCGAAGATCGTCTGTACGATCGGCCCGGCCACCGCGACCCCGGAGAAGATTCGGAGGCTGGTCCGGGCCGGTATGGACGTTGCTCGCCTCAACTTCAGCCACGGCACCCATGCTGAGCACGCACGGGTCTACTCGATGGTCCGGGAGGCCAGCGACGAGTCCGGCAGAGCGGTGGGGATCCTTGCCGACCTCCAAGGGCCCAAAATCCGGCTGGGGCGATTCGCGGCCGGTCCGGTGGAGTGGCGCACCGGCGACGTGGTGCGGGTGACCGTCGAGGACGTCGTCGGTACTCACGACCGGGTTTCCACCACCTATGCGGGGCTCGCCATGGACGCCCGCGAAGGCGATCGGTTGCTCATCGACGACGGCAAGGTCGCCCTGCTGGTGCGCAAGACCGAGGACACTGACGTGGTCTGCGAGGTTGTCGAGGGCGGCTTGGTCAGCGACCACAAGGGCCTGTCCCTGCCGGGGATGAACGTCTCGGTGCCTGCGTTGTCCGCGAAGGACATCGCAGACCTGGAGTTCGCGCTGCGGCTGCGGGTGGATCTGGTGGCGCTGTCGTTTGTGCGCTCCCCAGCTGACATCGATCTGGTGCACCGTGCGATGGACGAGGTGCCAGGCGGCCGGCTGCCGGTGATCGCCAAGCTGGAGAAGCCCGAGGCGGTGGACAACCTTGAGGCGATCGTGCTGGCCTTTGACGGGGTGATGGTGGCCCGTGGGGATCTCGGGGTCGAGTTGCCCCTGGAAAATGTGCCGCTGGTGCAAAAGCGGGCTATCCAGGTTGCCAGGGAGAACGCCAAACCGATCATCGTGGCCACTCAGATGCTCGACTCCATGATCGGTAATGCCCGGCCGACGAGGGCAGAGGCCTCGGATGTAGCCAATGCGGTGCTCGACGGTGCCGATGCGGTGATGCTCTCCGGAGAGACCAGCGTCGGCCGTTACCCGATCGAGTCGGTGGAAACGATGAGCCGCATCGTGGAGGCCGTCGAAGCAGGCTCGCCGAACGTCCCACCGCTTAATCACGTGCCGCGGACCAAGCGGGGTGTGTTGTCCTACGCGGCCCGTGACATCGGGGAGCGGCTGGAGGCCAAGGCGCTGGCGGCGTTCACCCAGTCCGGCGACACCGTCCGTAGACTGGCCCGGCTGCACACCTACCTGCCGCTGCTGGCATTCACCCCAGAGGCCCCGGTGCGCAACCAGCTCACGCTGACCTGGGGCACCGAAACCTTCCTGGTACCCCGGGTCGAGACCACCGATGCGATGGTCCGGCAGGTGGACCACGCGATGCTCACGATCGGGCGTTACCAGCCAGGCGATCTGGTGGTGATCGTGGCGGGATCCCCTCCGGCCACGGAGGGCTCCACTAACCTCGTCCGGGTGCACCGCTTGGGCGAGGAGGATCTTGGCTAACGGGCTAGCCCACCTAGCGGAGACCCGCGACGTCCATGCCGCGGAGTTCCTTCTTGAGATCGGCGATCTCGTCCCGGAGCCGGGCGGCCAGCTCAAACTGTAGTTCCCGGGCCGCACCCATCATCTGGTCGGTGAGCTGCTGCACCAGATCCGCGAGCTCGGCGCGAGGCATCGACGCGGTGTTTCGACCCTCAAGCACGCCAGCACTGCCCTTGGCCCGCCCTGGCTCACCGGCAGCGCGCTTGCCCCGGGAGGCGTTGCGGCCGGATCCGCCGACCTGTACCGCAACCGTGTCCGGGGTGTCGCTGGCCTCGGCGTACACCCGCTCGAGAATGTCGTTAATCTTCTTGCGCAGCGGCTGCGGGTCGACCCCGCGTTCGGTGTTGTAGGCGACCTGTTTGGCTCGTCGCCGGTTGGTTTCGTCGATGGCCCGGCGCATCGAGTCGGTGACCGTGTCGGCGTACATGTGCACCTGGCCGGACACGTTGCGGGCAGCCCGTCCGATGGTCTGGATCAACGAGGTCCCGCTGCGCAGGAAGCCCTCCTTGTCAGCGTCCAGAATCGCCACCAGCGACACCTCGGGCAGGTCCAGGCCTTCGCGGAGCAGGTTGATACCGACCAGCACGTCGAACTCGCCCAGTCTCAGCTGCCGTAGTAGCTCCACCCGACGTAGGGTGTCGACCTCGGAGTGCAGGTAGCGGACCCGAATACCAAGCTCCAGCAGGTAGTCGGTGAGGTCCTCGGCCATCTTCTTGGTCAACGTGGTGACCAATACCCGTTCGTTGCGCTCGGCACGGATGCGCACCTCGTGCACCAGATCATCGATCTGGCTCTTGGTCGGTTTCACCACGACCTCCGGGTCCACCAGGCCCGTTGGTCGGATGACCTGCTCGACGAACTCGCCACCGGCCTGGGCCATCTCATACGGCCCTGGGGTCGCTGACAGGTACACCGTCTGGCCGATCCGATCCTGGAACTCCTCCCAACTCAGCGGCCGGTTATCCAGCGCGGAGGGCAGCCGGAAACCGTGCTCCACCAGGGTGCGCTTGCGGGAAGCGTCACCCTCATACATCCCGCCGATCTGCGGCACTGTGACATGCGACTCATCGATGACCAGCAGGAAGTCCTCGGGGAAGTAGTCCAGCAGGGTGGCCGGCGCCGAGCCGGCTGCGCGCCCGTCGATATGCCGCGAATAGTTCTCGATGCCCGAGCAGAACCCGACCTGACGCATCATCTCCACGTCGTACTGAGTCCGCATCCGCAGCCGCTGAGCCTCCAGCAGCTTGCCTTGCTTCTCCAGCGCGGCTAGCCGATCTGCCAGCTCGGACTCGATGCCCGTGACCGCGCGCTCCATCCGCTCCGGTCCGGCGACGTAGTGCGTGGCCGGAAAGATTCGCAGCTCGGGCACCTCCCGCACCACCTCCCCGGTGAGCGGGTGCAGGTAATAAAGTGACTCGACCTCGTCGCCGAAAAAGTCGATGCGGACCGCAAGTTCCTCATAGGCCGGGATGACCTCCACGGTGTCACCGCGGACCCGAAACGTCCCGCGGGCGAAGGCAAGGTCGTTTCGGGTGTAGTGGATGTCGACCAGGGCCCGTAGTAGCGTATCGCGCCCGATCTCCCCACCGACCGGCACATGAATCGACTGGTTCAGGTATTCCTGAGGGGTACCGAGCCCGTAGATGCAGGAGACCGAGGCGACGACGACCACGTCGCGCCGGGTGAGCAGTGACATCGTGGCGGAGTGCCGCAACCGCTCCACGTCGTCGTTGATCGAGGAGTCCTTCTCGATGTAGGTGTCGGTCTGCGGGACGTACGCCTCGGGCTGGTAGTAGTCGTAATAGGAGACGAAATACTCCACCGCGTTGTTCGGGAAGTAGTCCCGCAGCTCATGGGCGAGCTGCGCGGCGAGGGTCTTGTTCGGCGCCATCACTAGCGTCGGGCGTTGCACCCGTTCGATCAGCCAGGCAGTGGTGGCCGATTTACCCGTTCCGGTGGCGCCCAGCAGCACGACGTCACGCTCACCGGCGGTGATCCGGCGCTCCAGCTCATCGATAGCGGCTGGTTGGTCGCCGGCGGGGGCGTAGTCACTGACCACCTGGAACCGGCCCAGCGCCCGGGAGGTCGTCCCAAGCGGACGGAACTCAGAACGGGGAAACAGTTCGCGCTGGGGAGCGACGGCATCGGTCATGGCATTGAGGGTAGGCCGGGGCCCTGACAGTTTGTCTTCGCGTAGGGTCGAGCGCCATGACGGCCCCGCACGGACTGAGTGCGCAAGCCCCGCCGCATATCCACCCTCCCAAGGTTGAGCTGTTCGATCTGGACGCCATGACCAACACCGACCCCAAGGGAATCGTCCGCACAGTCCGCGAATACCGGGTCGAGCCATTCGGCCTCTACATCGCCCGCGACGTCGTCGACCACCGGTCGATCTGCGCGCTTGAGTCCTGGCTGCTGCCTGAGCTGGGGTTACGGATCACTGATTGGTTCTATTCTCCCGGGCACGAATGGGACGACCACTTCTACGTTGACGTGGTGCGCATCGACGTCGACGCCAGGTGCTGGCGCACCGAGGACCACTACCTGGATCTCGTGGTGCGGCCCGGCCGCGGCGTTGACGTGCTCGACACCGATGAGTTGCTGGACGCGGTCGTCGCCGGGCTGCTCGCTCGGTCTGCGGCGCAGACGGCGCTGGCCACCACGTATCGGACGCTGGACGGCTTGGCCCGGCACAGCTACCGGTTGGACCGTTGGTTATCAACGGTGGGGGCATGGCCGACCTGGAGCCGGCGCTGACCCGGCCCGGGACTCAGGCCAGCAGCCACCCGGTTCGCAGCGCCCACTGCTCGGCTCTATCCAGCGTGCTGAAGACGAACGGGGTCTTCGCGGTGGCATAGGCCTCGATGCTGTCCCACTGCTGCGCCGCCAGTCGGTGCTTGAGCTCGGCGTACTCCCGCACACCGGCTGGATGGGTCCGTAGCCAGTCCCGTAGCAACACGGCCTCCCGCCAGGCCGGGGAGTCGGCGGGGCGGATGTGACAGTTGACGTCCCGAGCGGGGTCAGCGTTGGTTGCGTACGCCTTGTCCCGGGTGGTGCCATCGCGGGCGTTGTCCCACCAACGACCGGCCAGCCTGACCAGCCCTACCGCGCTGAGGTCTGCTGCCAGGCGCTTCGCCACCTTGAGGTCGGCGACGACCACTTGCACGTCCAGCACGTCCTTCGCGTCCAGACCAGGGACCGACGTCGAGCCGATGTGGTCGATGCGCAATGCCCGCCCGGTCGCCACCCTCCCGACGCGGGCGATCACCCGCTGCGCCTGCTGCGGCCAACTATCGTCGGGCGCAGCTAGCACAGGGGATGCGGCCCTCGGCGCCCGGCGGCGATGACGGAGGTTGTTCTCGAAGGGCACCAGGCGCTCGGCCCACAACCGATCGACCATAGCAAGGGTGTCGTACCGACAGCCGCTGTTGTCCAACCACACGTCCGCGGCGACGCGGCGCTGCTCGTCGGTGGCCTGCGTGGCGATCCGCGCCGCAGCGGCGGAGCGCGACAGGCCACGCTGCTCGACCAGTCGGCGCAGCCGTACCGCGGCGTCCGCGTGCACCACGACAACCAGCGGGAACCTGACCGCCATCTCGGTCTCGACCAGCAGCGGGACGTCCTGCACCACGACGGCGTCGGGCGGCGCGGCCGTGACCAGCTCGGCAGAGCGGGCCGCGACCAGCGGGTGCACGATGGCGTTGAGCCGACCCCGAGCGTCGGCGTCGTTGAAGACCCGCACCGCGAGCAACGACCGGTTTAGCGCCCCATCCTCGGCGAGGATCTCCTCGCCGAACTCGTCTGCCACGGCGCGCAGCCCCACCGTACCGGGCTCGAGGACCTCGCGGGCGATCCGATCCGAGTCGATGATCCACGCCCCGCATTGCGCGAGCCGGACGGCGACCATCGACTTACCGGACCCGATCCCTCCGGTCAGCCCCACCCGCAGCATCGGACGATGATGGCGCTTACCTACACACCGCCAGAGAGCTTCTCCCGCAGCGCCGCCAACTGCTCGTCGCTGGCGAGTGAGCCTGCGCCAGCGTCGCTGGGAGCGGGCGCCTCGGTGGTTTCCGAGGAGTAATTCTGATCCCCAGCTGCCTCCAACTCGGCCTCGGTCGCCTTGACGACCTGCTTGCGGTGTTGCTCGAAACGAACCTGGGCCTCGGCGTAGGCGCCCTCCCACTCCTGACGCTGTTTGTCATAGCCCTCCAGCCAGTCGTTGGCCTCCGGGTCGAAGCCCTCGGGGTAGATGTAATTGCCCTCGCTGTCGTACTCGGCGGTCATGCCGTACTGCGTCGGGTCGAACTCCATCTCCGGGGACAGTCCCTCGTTGGCCTGCTTGAGGGACAGTGAGATCCGTCGGCGGTCCAGGTCGATGTCGATGACCTTGACCATCACGTCGTCGCCGACTTGCACGACCTGCTCGGGAATCTCAACGTGCCGCTGTGACAGCTCCGAAATGTGCACCAAACCCTCGATGCCCTCCTCAACCCGCACGAACGAGCCGAAAGGCACCAGCTTGGTGACTTTACCGGGCACAATCTGCCCGATCTGGTGGGTTCGAGCAAACTGCCGCCAGGGGTCTTCTTGAGTTGCTTTGAGCGACAGCGACACCCGCTCGCGCTCCAGGTCGACGTCGAGCACCTCGACGGTGACCTCCTGGCCGACTTCGACGACTTCGCTGGGGTGGTCGATGTGCTTCCAGGACAGCTCGGAGACATGCACCAGACCGTCTACGCCACCCAGGTCCACGAAGGCACCAAAGTTCACAATCGAGGAGACCTGACCCTTGCGAACCTGACCCTTGGCCAGCTGGTGGAGGAACTCACTGCGCACCTCGGATTGGGTCTGCTCGAGCCAAGCGCGCCGGGAGAGCACCACATTATTGCGATTCTTATCCAGCTCGATGATCTTTGCTTCGAGCTCACGACCCACGTAAGGCTGAAGGTCGCGCACCCGCCGCATCTCGACCAGCGAGGCGGGCAGGAAGCCGCGCAGCCCGATGTCGAGGATCAGACCACCCTTCACCACCTCGATGACGGTGCCACGCACCGGCTCCTCGTTCTCCTTCAGGGTCTCAATATTTCCCCAGGCGCGCTCGTACTGGGCGCGTTTCTTGGAAAGGATCAGTCGACCTTCCTTGTCCTCCTTCTGGAGGACAAGGGCCTCGACCTGGTCACCCACCGCCACGACGTCCGCCGGGTCTACGTCATGCTTGATGGACAGCTCCCGGGACGGAATAACGCCCTCGGTCTTGTAGCCAATGTCGAGCAGCACTTCGTCACGGTCGACCTTGACGATGGTGCCTTCGACGATATCGCCATCGTTGAAGTACTTGATGGTCTTGTCGACGGCGGCGAGGAAGTCCTCCTCCGTCCCGACGTCGTTGATCGCGACCTGCTGTGTGGTCGGGGCGGTGGTGGTGTCGGTGGACATGCGGTGGGGTGCTCCGAAGGGATAGGGTCGAGTGGTCGGGGTTGTGCCGCCTGTCTTGCTGTGTCACTGTTCGTGCGGGTGCGCTGATTCCCCACTGCGACAGATCAACCTCATCCGGCGGATCACTCTCGCCGCTGAGCCGGTTTGATCCCCGAGATCGGTTTGACCCCGAGCCAGTTCGACCCCGAGCCAGTTCGACCGAGCAACCTGGGCAGCACGAAACCACAGCGCAATTCTCGATCCTACCCAGGCGGGAGTCAGCGCAGCAAACTCGATTCCCGGCGCTCGCCTGCATCGTGGTGAGAGACTGCCCTAGTGACAGGAGCGTCGCAACTAGGGCACGACGATGATGGGACGACTCCGCTGGGCGCCTACTGCCGTGCTGAGGCGGCCCTGGGCACTGTGGGTGTGGTGCATCGGCTGATCAGTGGCGCGGAGACGATGGCAGCTAACCGCCGCTGGTGGGACGCTGACGCTGAGGACTACCTCGCTGCACACGGCGAGTTCCTGGGCTCGGCGGATTTCGTCTGGTGCCCGGAGGGGCTTCGCGAGTTGGACGCCGGCCTGCTTGGCGAGCTGGCGGGCCGGTCTGTGCTCGAGGTCGGTTGCGGGTCGGCGCCCTGTGCGCGCTGGCTGGCTGCCCAGGGGGCGCAGGTGGTCGGCCTGGACCTGTCGGCTGAAATGCTGCGGCATGCGGTGCGCGCAGCGCGTGACACCGGAATCTCGGTCCCCCTGGTGCAGGCCGATGCCGCTCGATTGCCCTTTGCTGATGGCAGTTTCGACCTCGCCTGTTCAGCGTTCGGTGCGGTGCCGTTCGTCGCGGACTCGGCTGCGGTGATGCGAGAGGTCGCACGGGTGCTGCGCCCTGACGGTCGATGGGTCTTCGCGGTTACCCACCCGCTGCGCTGGATCTTCCCCGACGATCCTGGGGAGGCCGGCTTGACGGTAGCGCAGTCATATTTCGACCGTACCCCGTATGTCGAAGTGGACCGCCTGGGCAACCCCACCTACGTGGAGCACCACCGCACCCTGGGTGACCGTGTCAGGGAGATCGTCGCCGCGGGGTTGATCTTGGAGAACCTGGTAGAACCGGAGTGGCCACCCGACCTGCACCAGGAATGGGGACAGTGGAGCCCGCTGCGTGGCACCCTGTTCCCCGGAACCGCGATCTTCTGCTGCCGTCGCTGCTGAGTGGCGCCATTCGCCGCCGAATCGCGGTCTGGGCTGCTGGCAGGCGCGTTATTCGCCAGCCAAATTGCGGCCGCCGTCAGTGCGCGGCGTCGTTCCAGCTATGGCCGACTCCCACCGAGACCTCCAGGGGGACGTCAAGGGCGTACGCCGAGGCCATCTCACGGCGCACCAGTGCCTCCAGTGTGGCCCGCTCGCCCTCGGCGACTTCCAGCACCAGCTCATCGTGCACTTGCAGTAACATCCGGGAACGCAACCCCTGGACGCGCAACGCCTGGGCGACTCCCAGCATCGCGACTTTGATGATGTCCGCGGCGCTGCCCTGGATCGGCGCGTTGAGCGCCATCCGCTCGGCCATCTCGCGGCGCTGCCGGTTGTCGTTGACCAGGTCGGGCAGATAGCGCCGGCGCCCCATGATGGTGGCGGTGTAGCCGTCCATCCGGGCTTTTTCCACGATCGTGCGCAAGTAGTCGCGGACGCCGCCGAATCGGGCGAAGTATTCCTCCATTAATTCGCGAGCCTCCTCGGTGGAGATCCGCAACTGGGCGGACAGCCCGAACGCGGACAGGCCGTAGGCCAGGCCGTAGTTCATCGCCTTGATCTTGGCACGCTGCTCGCCGCTGACCGCAGTAGCGTCCACCGCGAATACCCGCGCTGCGGCGGCGGCGTGGAAGTCATGCCCCGAAGTGAACGCCTCGATCAGCGCGGTGTCCTGGGACAGGTGAGCCATGATCCGCATCTCGATCTGGCTGTAGTCCGCCGTCATCAGTTCCGCATAGGCAGGGCCGACCACGAAGGCCTGCCGGATCCGCCGCCCGGACTCGGTGCGGATCGGGATGTTCTGCAGGTTCGGCTCGGTGGAGGACAGCCGGCCAGTGGCGGCGATGGTCTGGTTGTAGGTGGTGTGGATCCGCCCGTCATCGGCCACGGCCTTGAGTAGCCCATCCACCGTGGTCTTGAGCCGGGTCGCGTCGCGGTGCGCCAGGAGGTGCGCCAGCAGCGGGTGCGCGGTTGACTCGTAAAGCGTCTGCAGCGCGTCGGCATCGGTGGTGTAGCCGGTCTTGGTCCGCTTGGTCTTGGGCATGCCTAGCTCGTCGAACAGCACCACCTGCAGCTGTTTGGGCGAGCCCAGGTTCACCTCGCGGCCGATCACCTCGAAACAGTCCTGCTCAGCCTGCTTCACCGCGGCCAAGAAGCCGGCCTCCAGGCCGGCCAGCACGTCACCGTCGACGGCGATGCCGGCTGCTTCCAGATCGGCCAGCACGGCGAGCAGCGGCAGCTCGAGGTCAGCGAGCAATGACCGACCCGCTATCCGGTCCAGCTCAGCGTCTAATGTGAGGGCCAGCTCGGCCACGGCGCGGGCCCGCAGGATCTCGTCGGCTACCCGGGCGGCGGTGTCCTCGTCCTCGAATAGGCTCGGTTGGGCAACCTCCCCGGGTTCTGCCCGCAACTCTCGGCGCAAATAGCGCAGCACCAGGTCGGCGAGGTCGAACGACCGTTGACCGGGCCGAACCAGGTAGGCGGCCAGCGCGGTGTCGCTGGTCAGCCCAGCGAGGTTCACACCGCGCGCCCGCAATGCGTGCAGCAGCGGTTTGGCGTCATGCGTGGCCTTGGGTGCGGCCGAGTCGGCCAGCCACTGCGCCAGCGCCTGCTCGTCATCGGGGGTGAGCACGCGCGGATCCAGGTAGCCGCCTTCGCCGTCGGGGGCCGCCAAGGCCAGGCTTTCCAGATCTCCGGCGCCACGCGCCCAGCTGCCGCGAAAGGCGAGTCCGGTCCGCCGCCCGTCCCGGGCGTGCGCGTCCAGCCAGTCAGCCACGCCACCCGCTTCGATCATCCCGCCGCGCGCGTCGAAGCCGTCCTCGGCTTCAGGTTCGGGTGCACTCAACGTGGCGAACAGCCGGTCCCGCAGTACCCGGAACTCCAGCTCGTCGAACAGCCGGTGCACCGCGTCCCGGTCCCACGGTTTCAGCACCAGGTCGGCGGGCTGCTCGGGAAGATCGACATTCCGGACCAGCTCGGTGAGCTGGCGGTTCAGCAGCACCGAGGCGAGGTTCTCGCGTAGCGCGTCGCCGGCCTTGCCCTTGACCTCGTCCGCTCGATCGACCAGAGCGTCCAGTGAGCCGAATTCCCGTACCCACTTCGCCGCGGTTTTGTCTCCCACCCCTGGGATACCTGGCAGGTTGTCCGAGGGGTCACCGCGCAGCGCCGCGTAGTCCGGGTACTGCTGCGGGGTCAGGCCGTAGCGCTCAGCGACCTCCCCGGGAGTGAACCGGGTCAGGTCCGAGACCCCCTTGCGCGGGTAGAGCACGGTCACCTGGTCACTGACCAGCTGCAAGGCGTCCCGATCCCCGGTGCAGACCAGAACCTGGAAGCCGTCCGGCTCAGCCCGGGTCACCAGGGTTGCGATGACGTCGTCGGCTTCGTAGTTTTCCTTGGTGAGCACCGGGATCCCCAGGGTGCCGAGCACGTCCTGAATCAGCGACACCTGGCCGCGGAACTCGTCGGGCGTAGTGCTCCGATGGGACTTGTACGGCGCGTAGGTCTCCGCGCGGAAGGTCTTGCGGGAGACGTCGAACGCTGCGGCGACGTGGCTGGGCTGCTCGTCGCGGAGCAGATTGATCAGCATCGAGGTGAAGCCGTACACCGCATTGGTGGTCTGCCCCGTCGTAGTGCGGAAATTTTCGACAGGCAGCGCGTAGAACGCCCGGTAGGCCAGCGAGTGACCGTCGAGCAGAAGCAGCCGCGGTGGGGAAACCGTCACGGCCCGCGAGTCTAGGCCGGACTGCCGACAGTCCGGCGTGTGAGTGGCGATATGAGTTATGCTCGTGTGCCACACCAAGGCTATTGCCTAGGCTGTTCTGCGTGACCACGTCCGGCGTCCCCTTCGAGGTCGATCCGGCCATTACCGAGTTGATGGCCTGCTGGACCGACGAGCAGCTCATCGACCGGATGGGCATCAAGATCACCGATTGGGATCCGGAGCGGCTGGTGGGGACCATGCCGGTGGCGCACAACCGTCAGTATTTCGGGCTGCTACACGGCGGAGCGAGCGCGGTGCTGGCCGAGACCCTCGGCTCCGTCGCTGCCTGGCAGTGGAGCATGCCCGACAAGGTTCCACTGGGGGTGGAGCTGTCCTGCTCGCACCACCGGTCAGCGACCGACGGGGAGGTCACCGGCGTGTGCACGCCGCTGCACCGCGGCCGCACGGTGGCGACCTTCGAGATCCGGATCCGTGATGAGCAGGAGCGTCCGATCTGCACGGCGCGGCTGACCTGCCTGCTATGTCCTCCCGCGTGACCCCGACCGCGGCCTTCTCGCCGTGATTCTCAGGTTGTGTGCACGTAGCAGATTGTGTGCCTGGTAGCGACAGAAGATGTCGTTGAACGCACACAGAAGGTGATCATTTTTGCGCTCCGGGCTTCGCCCGCGGCCGGGGACTCCCGCGGCAGGCATGCCCTGCTGGCTAGGGCACGCTGCCGATAGCTCACTATGGGCACGCGGTCGGCCAGCGGGGGTGCACCGGACCTTGTCGGCCGCCGTCGATCCTGTAGAGGAGGCGCACGCCTGTGCGACCACCAGGCCCGGTCCGATCACCGAGCGGAGCTCGGTCGGGGAATTCTGGATCCACCCGCTGGGCTGGCGGTCTGCTGCGCGCGCTGCTCGTCGCGCTGATCGCCTCCCTGATCGCGAGTGCCGCGCTGCTCGGGCTGGCTGCCCCGGCACTGGTTGCTCCGGCACTGGCTGCCCCGCAGCCACCTCCCACCTCGCCCACGCCGTCGCAGCAGGCTCTACCTGAGCAGGCGGGTCTGCCGGTCAGCGGCACCCTGCGCAATGTCGACGGCATGTTGCTGGCCGGCGTTCGGGTGCAGGTGCTGGACGCCAACGGTCAACAAGTCGCCTCGACTACCTCGAACACCAATGGTCACTGGGAGCTGACCGTGCCCAGCCCCGGCCAGTACACCTTCCGGATCGACCAGCAATCCCTGCCGCGGGGCGTCCTGGTGCTCCAGGGAGAGGTGGTCCGCAAGGTGGTGCCGGGAACGTTGTCCCTGGTCGTATTCCGATTTGGCGCGCAACGCGAAAGCTTGCAGACCTCGGCGGGCGCCGAGGTCCTGCGGGTACTGGTCGACGGCGTCCGGTTCGGTCTGATCATCGGCATCACCGGGGTCGGTCTGTCGCTGATCTTCGGGACCACTGGGCTGACCAACTTCGCGCACGGCGAATTGGTCACGATCGGTGCCGTGCTGGCCTGGACGCTGAACGTCACCTTCGGGCTGCAGCTGATCTTGGCCACCTTGTTGGCAATCGTGGCTGGTGCCGCTCTCGGGGCGGCGAATGACCTCGGTATCTGGCGGCCGATGCGGCGGCGCCGCGCTGGCCTCATCGCCCAGCTGGTGATCTCCATCGGCCTGGCCCTCGTGCTGCGTTATGTGGTGCTGATCTATTTCGGCGGCCGGTCGGAGTCGTTCGCCGACTATACCAACCAGGTGGAACGCAACTACGGGTTTCTCAGCATCACCGACAAGGACCTCGCTACAATCGTGATCAGCCTGGCCGTTATGGTCGGGATCGCGCTGCTGCTGCAGCGGACCCGAATCGGTAAGGCAATGCGGGCGGTATCCGACAATCGGGACCTGGCCGCCTCATCGGGTATCAATGTTGAGCGGGTCGTACTGTTCGTGTGGGTCCTTGCTGGTGCGCTGGCGGCGCTGGGCGGCGTACTGTTCGGTCTGTCTGAGCTGGGCGGGACGGTGCAGTACGAGATGGGCTTCAATCTCTTGCTGCTGATGTTCGCCGGGGTGATCCTCGGCGGGCTGGGCACCGCCTACGGCGCCCTGGTGGGTTGCCTGATCGTCGGAGTGCTGGTGCAGGTATCCGCCCAGGTCATCCCGGTCGACCTGAAGTACCTGGGTGGACTCGCGGTCCTCATCGTCATCCTGGTGATCAAGCCGCAGGGCTTGCTCGGCAGCCGCGCGCGGATCGGATGAGCAGATGATCGATGTTCCGACCCTGCTGGCCAATGGCATCGCGGCGCTGGCCGGCCCCTCGGCGATTTTCTTCGCCTTGCTCGCGATCGGGCTGAACATCCACTTCGGTTACACCGGCCTGCTCAACTTCGGTCAGATCGGCTTCGCGCTGGTTGGTGGGTACGGCATGGGAATCGCGGTGCGGTATTTCGGCCTGCCATTGTGGTCGGGAGTGCTGGTGGGGATTCTCGCTGGCGTGGCGCTCGCTCTGTTGCTCGGGATTCCGACGCTGCGACTGCGCGCGGACTACCTGGCGATCGTCACGATCGCGGCTGCGGAGATCCTGCGGCTGATCACCCGGTCGACCTCGATGACCAATTTCTCCGGTGGGACCCAGGGCCTCACCGGCTATGGCGGCAGCTTCCGCCAGCTTTCCCCGTTCGACGACGGCCGCTTCTACGAGTTCTTCGGAGTACGTTTCCTCGGTCAGGACCTGTGGTCGATCTGCCTGGGCTGGACCGTGGTGGGCTTGTCGCTGATCCTGGTGTTTCTTCTGGTGCGCAGCCCGTGGGGCCGGGTGCTCAAGGCGATTCGGGAGGACGAGGATGCCGTCAAAGCACTGGGCAAGAACGTCTTCGTCTACAAGATGCAGGCGTTGGTGCTGGGTGGCGTGTTCGGTGCGGTCGGCGGGATCGTCTTCGCGCTCACCACCCAGTCGCTCACGCCGGACTTCTACTCGCCGCCGCAGACCTTCTTCGCCTACACGGCCCTCATCGTCGGTGGCGCCGGCCGGGTATTCGGTCCGGTCATCGGCTCGATGATCTTCTGGTTTGTGCTCTCGATCACCGACACCTTCCTCCGCCAGGCCACCGCGGGACGTAATCCACTCATCTCCTTCATTGACAGTCAGGATGTCGGCGCTATTCGGTTCGTCTTGGTAGGGGTGGCTCTGGCACTACTGATGATGTTCCGACCGCAGGGCATCGTCGGTAAGAGGAGTGAGGTGCTGCTCGATGCGCGATGAGGATCCGCGCGCCGTGGCTGCGACCGACCCGGCCATGGTGCCGGGTGAGGTGGCCGCGCAGCCGGGTGCCCGCAAGCCCGACCCGGTGCTGGTGATCGATTCGATTACTCGCTCGTTCGGCGGCCTGCGGGCTGTCGATGTGGCCCACCTGGAATTCCAGCGGGGATGGATCACCGGATTGATCGGTCCAAATGGGGCGGGCAAGACCACCCTGTTCAACCTGCTCACTGGGTTCGATCGGCCCAACACTGGCCACTGGACCTTCGACGGAATGCCGCTGTCTCGGCTCGCCCCGCACCAGGTGGCCCGCCGCGGGGTGGTCCGTACCTTCCAGCTCACCAAGGCGCTCGCCAAGCTCACGGTGCTGGACAACATGCGCTTGGCCGCCCCGAAGCAGACTGGGGAACGGTTGTTCGGCGCCCTGCTCAGCACCTGGGGACAGCAGGAGCGGGCCAACACCCATCAGGCGATGGAGCTGCTTACCCGGTTCCAGCTGGACACCAGGGCCGACGATCTCGCCGGATCCCTGTCCGGAGGGCAGCGCAAGCTGCTGGAGATGGCCAGGGCGCTGATGATGGACCCGAGGGTCGTGATGCTCGACGAGCCGATGGCCGGGGTGAACCCCGCGCTCACCGAGAGTCTCCTGCAGCACGTCAAGGCGCTCCGTGATGATGGGTTGACCGTGGTGTTCGTCGAGCACGACATGGACGTCATCCGGCACATCAGCGACTGGGTGGTGGTGATGGCCCAGGGCCGAGTGATCGCCGAGGGCCGGCCGGAGGTGCTGTCGTCCAACAAGGCGGTTGTCGACGCTTACCTGGGCGCACACCACGATCAGGCGCTGGAGTTCGACGCTGAGGGCAACCCGGTGGGACAGACGGCGGTGCTCGTCGCTGAGATCGAAAGCGAGCTCGAGGCGGCCATCGAACATGGCCAGGACCTGTCGGCATGACCACCCCGATCGGTCATGGCCCGAACGGTAGTGGGTTGTCCCCCGCGGAATTCGCCGCGACCCCGCAGCGACACCGCGAGCTGGCTGCCGACGCGCTGTTGCGGGCCGATAATCTGGTGGCTGGTTACCTTCCCGGCGTGAACATCCTGCAGGAGTGCAATTTCTTCCTTCGCGCGGGTGAGATCGTCGGCATTATCGGGCCCAACGGTGCCGGCAAGTCAACGCTGCTCAAGGCAATGTTCGGGCTCATCCCGGTGCGTGGCGGCACCGTCACGTTGCGGGACGGCGACATCACTTCGGCTAAGGCCCACACCCTCGTCACGGAGGGTGTGGGCTACGTGCCGCAGAGCAACAACGTGTTCGTCTCGCTGACCATCGAGGAGAATATGCAGATGGGGGCCTACCTGCGGCCCCGCACTTTCACGGCGAGGTTCGACGCGGTGTGCGCGCTGTTCCCGCTGCTGGGGGAGCGACGTAAGACCAAAGCTGGAGCACTGTCTGGCGGAGAGCGGCAGATGGTCGCAATGGGCCGAGCGCTGATGATGGAGCCATCGGTTCTGCTGCTCGACGAGCCCTCCGCCGGGTTGTCACCGATGTTCACCGACGAAGTATTCGTGCGCTGCAAGAAGATCAACGCGGCTGGCGTCTCCATCGTGATGGTTGAGCAGAACGCCCGGCGCTGCCTGCAGGTCTGCGACCGAGGCTACGTGCTGGACCAAGGTCGCAACGTCTACACCAATACCGGGCCAGCGCTGATGAACGATCCCAAGGTCATCGAGCTCTACCTGGGCACCCTGAGCGGATCAAGCGAAGCTCGCTAGCCGTCGTTGCTGGCGTCAGTCGTCAGCGGCCCGCTATGCCCACTATGCGATATTGGGTGGCGGCTTCGTCGATTTTGTTCTGTGCGTTGAACCTCATGATTCCGTAGGAGCCCACAGCGCGCTCGCCAGCGGCGGTGAAGTTCAGCGTGCCGGTGACACCGATGTAGTCGGGCTTTCCGCCACTGTCGATGATGTCGCGGCACTGGCGGAAGGTGGTGCACTTCTCGCCGTCCCTGGTGATTCCGTTGATCTCCGATGCGATGTCCACGCCTTTGGTCGACTTCGCCCGCTCGGCGGCCAACGCGACGATCATGACGGCGTCGTAGGCTTCGCCAGCGTAGATGGTGTCCACCAGTTTGGGGTCGTCGGTCTTCAGCCGTTGGGTGAAGGCGGCCGACAGTTTGGTCTCCGGCCTGGTGCCCTTCATGCCGTTGAGCATTCCCGGCGGCAGGCCTACGCCCAGCGCGTTGCCCATATTGCCATCGGTGCCATAGACCAGCTTCTGACCGGGCCCGATTTTCACCTCGCTCATCCGGGTGAGGATCTTCTTCGACTCGTCGAAGCCGATGACCGCGATCGCATCCGGGTTGAACTGCCGGACGTCGTCGATCTCGGTGTTGTAGGACGTTGCATTCGGATCGTAGATGATCTTCTGGATCTGGTTCTGTGGGATGCCGGCGTCACGCAGATTCTGCACCGTGTTGTTGGTCAGGCCGCTGCCGTAGGGGTCGTTGCGAGCCAGGATGGAGATCCGTTGTGCACCATCGCCGGCCATCAGTGCCGCCAAAGCTTGGGCCTGCAACGAGTCCGGTGGGGCGGTCCGGAAGTACAGGCCCTTATCAGGCCAGCAGGTGAACTCGTCGGAGGTGTTGGCTGGCGAGAACTCGACCACGCCAGCCCCGGTGATCTTGTCAATGACCAGCTTGGTCACCCCCGAGGCCGCGGCGCCGATGATCACCTGCGCGCCCTGGCCAAGCTCCCGATCCACGGTCTGGTTCGCCGTATCGGTCTTGTCGTCGCCGGAGTCGCCCCGGATGTTGATGACCGGGTTGCCCAGCACCCCACCGGCCGCGTTGATCTCCTTGATCGCCACGTCGACAGCCGCGAACTCAGGGGGGCCCAGGAAGGACAGGCTGCCAGTCTCCGGCAGCAACGTGCCGATCTTCAACGGTGCGGTGCTCGGCTGCCCACTGGCTTTGGCTTGCACGGGTTCACACTTCTTCACCGACGGGCTACCACTGGCTAGCCCCCGGGCTGTGGCGTTGCCACCGCCGCAGCCGGCCATCACAACCGACAGGGCCCCGAGAAGGGCCGCCGCGCGGACAACGGTGCGGTGCGCCATGCATGTCTCCTCAAAACAGACGCCTGCTGCGGGCAGCCGTGGCCGGTGTCCCGCGATGCGATCGTCAGACCGTAATGCTGCCGGCGTCAGATGAGCACGGCTGGTCGGTTGTCGTGACGAAGATGTGATCTTTAGGACAGGCTCTCCAGGACGGCCTGGGCCACCGCTTTCATGGTGGTCCGGCGGTCCATCGCGCTGCGCTGGATCCAGCGGAACGCCTCGGGTTCGGTAAGTCCATGGCGAGCCATCAGCAGACCCTTGGCGCGCTCCACCGCCTTGCGGGTCTCTAGTCGGTCGGTCAGCCCCGCTACCTCGTTCTCCAAGGCGACTAGCTCGCGGAAGCGCGACACGGCAAGCTCCACCGCCGGCATCAGGTCCTTGCGGCCAAACGGTTTCACCAGATAGGCCATCGCACCGGCATCGCGGGCGCGTTCCACGAGATCACGCTGGCTGAACGCGGTGAGGATCACCACTGGTGCGATACGCCGCTCCGCAATGATCGACGCCACGTCGATGCCGTCCATCTTCGGCATCTTCACGTCCATGATCACCAGGTCGGGACGCAGCGCCTCGGCCTGCTCGACGGCTTGCTCGCCGTCAGCCGCCTCGGCGACCACAACGTAGCCCTCCTCGGAGAGCATCTCGACGAGGTCCAGCCGGATCAGCGCCTCGTCCTCGGCGACAAGCACCCTGTGCCCGCTCGCCGACCGGCCCGCCTTGGTGGGCCCCACGCTCGCGTCGGCCTGCGGATTCACCTTCAGCCCCCCGTCTCCTCGCGGCTACCACCTAACCCCGAACGATAGCGATGTGGGATCCGGCCGGGGTCATGTTCACTCAACCCGTACAGTGATCCTGCCAACAACTTGCCCCCGTAGCCCAACCGGCAGAGGCAACGGACTCAAAACCCGTCCAGTGTGGGTTCGACTCCCACCGGGGGCACCACTTTTGATCAGCGATTATCTGAACTTTCAAGATCTAGTGTATCGGTTCTGGCCATGAACTTGGTCCATGAGTTTTCCGCTACGCTGGCGTCATGACTTCGCGAAACGTCGAGCCACGAAGGCGGGGGAGCGTCCGGGCTCGGGGCAACTCGCGCCACCATGCGCTGGACGAGTGGCTACGCCCGGCCGAACTCGAAGAGACCACGCGCCTAGCTAGCCTCACTGAGTGGCAACAGGTCACAATTATAAAGACCAACCCCGATTACGCCCAGCAATCAGTGAGGGTGTATGCTCTGCGTGATGACAAATTGCTGTTCATGGGCGGTACCCAAGTTGGTTATGATCAAGCCGTTCTACCGGCTCGATCTCGCAAAACTCGGCGGTAGCCCGGAACAAGCGGCCGGCCGACACATAGCTGCTGAGTCGGCTCCCACGGTGGCCATCGGAGAATTACCCTCATCGACTTTATCATCTGTGATAGTGTGGCGGTGAATCACGCGGGAGTAGGTGCCTGATTCAGCTCGACACGTCTTACAGGGTGACGAACTCCAGACCACGGCTCTTGAGCGTCGGCAGCACGGTACGCAATGACTCAAGGGTTTGGGCACGATCGCCGCCGCCGTCGTGGCACAGCAGGATGTCGCCCGGCCGCGCGGTGAGGAGCCGGCTGATGATCAACACAGTACCCGGCCGTGACCAGTCCCGGGGGTCGATGTCCCAGCCGATCGGCGCCATCTGGAGGTCCACCACGGCCGAGAGCACCGCCACCGACCAGTCCCCGGCGGGTGCTCGGAACAGTTTTGGTGGTACCCCGCCAGCGTCGACGATGGCCGACTGGGCGTCGGCGATTTGCTGACGGATCGTCGCGGGAGCACCACGGCTGAAGGGTTGCGGATGGGTCATGCTGTGATTGCAGACGCTGTGGCCCTCGGCGAGGATTCTCTTCACCAGACCGGGGTAGGCATGTGCCTGCGCACCGATCAGTGAGAAGGTCGCCCGGATCCCGTTCCGGTGCAGCAGGTCGAGCATCTGCGGTGTCCACAGCGGGTGCGGTCCGTCGTCGATCGTCAACGCGATGGCGTCATGCGCAACTCCGGGCCGGACGTCGCGGACTTGCCTCGCCGGCCTGACCGCGGCAGTGCGCGGCGCTGTTGGATCGCCGGTGGTTAATCCTGCAGGAGCAGCGACAGCGCGTCCCGATAGGTCAAGAAACATTCCCCCGGCGAGTGTCGCAGTCCTGGCGGCCCCCCCGAGTAACTGGCGTCGAGAGACCTTTCGTGTTTCCCGCATCAACCCGTCTCCCGTCCGTTGATCTCTGTGTCAACGGCCGTCGCGAAATCCGTTCTGCGGTTCGGGTCGTGGCACTGGGCCAGTAACGCACTGGGCCAGTAACGCAGCCGGATACCGACGGTCAGGTCGCGACCACGGGTAGCCGCCAGCACAGCATATCGGCTGCCTGTCGGCGGGCTCAGCTGTGTTGCCTTCATCCTGCTCAACGGGTGACGGCTCGGCGTGAGCCAAGCACAATGGGACTTCCAGTACCCGTGAGGTCGGAGGTGGCCCCGTGTCCTCTCCAGTAGGCCTGCTCACGTCCCGCTTCGGTGACGGTTTGGCGGTCGGCCCCAACCTGCCTGCGGCGGCGGAGTCCGCCGTCATTCAGGCCTTGGCCCCACTCCGCGGGCAGCGCCCCGATTTGCTGTGTCTGTTCGTCTGCGGCGACGATCCGGCGGTGGTGGAGTCGGCGGGTACCCGCGCCATGGAGGTGGCCGGGGCCCGTACGACCCTAGGCTGCAGCGCCGGTGGCGTGATCGGCGCTGGCCGGGGAGTGGAGAACGAACCCGCGGTCAGCGCGTTCGCCGCCTGCCTGCCCGGGGTCAGGTGCACCCCGCTGCGCCTGGAACTGGTGCGCATCCCCGACGGGGCTGCCATCACCGGAATGCCAGACCGGCGCGATGATGACGCCGTCGCGGTGCTCCTCGCCGATTCTTTTACCTTCCCCGTCGCGGGCTTCCTGCAGCGCTCCCACGATGATCTCAACGGTTTGCCACTGATCGGCGGCGTGGCCAGCGGTCCCCGCAGCGGGGGGTCGGCACGGCTGTTCCTGAATGGGCACAGCGTGCCGGCTGGCGCGGTAGGAGTAGTGCTCAGTGGTCCCGTCGCAGCCCACCCGGTGGTCAGCCAGGGTTGTCGCCCCATTGGCCCTCCGATGATCGTCACCAAGGCCGAGGGCAACGTGCTGCTGGAACTGGCCGGAATGCCGGCACTGGCCAAGCTCGAGCAGATCGTCGCCGGGCTCCCGGCCAAGGATCGGCCAGCCGCCGTGCGTGGATTGCAGATCGGCGTCGCGATGGACGAGTACGCCGAGGAGCACGAGCGTGGCGACTTTCTCATCCGCGGCGTCGTGGGTGCCGACCAGCAACACGGCGCGATCGCCATCGGAGACGTCGTGGACGTGGGTCAGACTGTCCGCTTCCAGGTGCGTGACGCGTCCGCCGCGGACGAGGACCTCAAGGAGCTATTCATCCGATTCCGTGCGGAGGCTCCTCCGGTGGGCGGGGCGCTGCTGTTCTCGTGTAACGGCCGCGGCCGGACCATGTTCCCAAGCGCCGATCACGACGTCCTGGCGGTGCGCGCTGGTCTCAACATCACCGGTGTGGCCGGATTCTTCGCGGCCGGTGAGATCGGTCCCGTCGCAGGCCGAAACCACCTGCACGGGTTCACCGCATCAATCCTGGTATTCGGCACCGGCGGCTCGTGAGATGCGAGGGAGGCGCCATGTTCTATGCCTTTGGGTTTGAGCGGGTCGGCGTGGTGATGGGCGACCTGTACTTCATCGACCCCGACCCGCTGCCGGGCCAAGAGGGCGCCGAGCGCGGTGTGCGCCTTGAGGTACGGCTGCTCGAGCGGGGCGAGCTGAGGGGCTCGATCTACTCGGCTCGGCCGATCGTGGTCGACCGTCCTGTCTGGAGGGTTGATCTGTTGGAGGCGGTGACGGGTTTTCCGGGCAGCTTGGACCGGGCTCACCACCACCCGGCCTTCCGGGGGTGGGAGCCGGGCCCGCGCCACTTCGTCGACGGTCTGCCGGCCCAACCGCTCGAATGGGTAGCCGCTCAGCTGTCCGATCTCGACGCCCTCCTCGAACAGGCCGGTATGACTGCGGCTGACGTCGGCGCTGGCGACGCCGAGGCGCTCCGGCAGGCCGTCCCCGAGATCGCCGACGTGCTGGGGCGGCTGCTCAACCGGGTGAAGGCGGAGCAGCTGGCGTTTTCGCCAGGCGACGAGGAGCTGACCAGCGCCCGCATCGGCTGGCTGTGACGTCGTGCCCAGCTGATCTGGCACGCCTGCTCATCCACTAGCCGGCGTTGTGGCACGGAACTCGGCGCGGGCGATGACGCCGATGTCGGCCTGGTCGGTGAACAGACCGTCGAGCCCGGCCCGGAGGTAGGTGATTTGTTCGTCGATGGCCCGCCCGTAGTCGGTCGGCACGGCAGCGCTCTGATAGTCAACCGGCAGGAAGTTGTTCTCGGCACGGAAGGTGTAAGGATGCACGAGCAGGCCGGCGTGATGGGCGTCGATCACCAGCGTGGTGGTGCAGCCGAGCGTGCCATCGGCCTTGCGGGGGATGACCTGGAGCTTGTCCGGCCCGATTCCCTGGGCGTAATGCGCGATGCCGCGCAGGCCGTCGGGGGTGGACAGGTCGGCGTAGGTCGGGCCGGAGCCGGCGGTCACGGTGTCGAACGGCGCGCCGGAGGCCGCCAGCAGTTGGACCGACTTCGTCCGCAGACCAGCCTCGCGCAGCTGGGTAAGGCTAGTTACCTCGAAGGACTGCACGAACACCGGAGCATCCGGCCGGTTGAGTCGATTGCGTCGCAGGATTTCCAGCAGCCGGGGCTCCAGCGGCAGGCCGGCGTTGGAGAAGAACGTGGGGTGCTTGGTCTCCGGGTAGACACCCAACTCCCGGCGCAGCGCCTCGGACAGCCGGGCCCGGAGGTCCAGCATCTCCTGGAACGTCGGGATCTCGTACCGACCGTTGAACAGGGTGTTGTGCTGGCGGATATGCGGTAGTCGCTCCACCACTCGCAGCGTCTTGAGCTCGGCGAGGGTGAAGTCCTCGGTGAACCAGCCCGTGACGGCCTTGCCATCCAGGATCTTGGTTGTCTTCCGGGAGGCGAACTCGGGATGCCTGGCGACGTCCGTGGTGTCGCCGATCTCCGGCTCGTGCCGGCAGACCAGCACGCCGTCGCTGGTCACCACCAGGTCAGGCTCCAGGAAGTCCGCGCCCAGCTGGGCGGCGAGCTCGTAGGAGGCCAGGGTGTGCTCCGGCCGGTAGCCAGCGGCTCCCCGGTGGGCGATGACGATCGAGCCCTGCCGGTTCTTGCCGCCGTCGAATCGATGCGGGATGGCGATCGTTACCACGCCACCGAGCCTGCCACTCAGGGAACCGGTGAGCGTAGGAGGCGCCGGACGTGCACAAGCCTCCAGGAGACTGGGTGGTCGATGCGTCAGCTGGTGATGTCCTTGGTGGCGAAGCGATACCAGGCTGCGAGGGAGAAGATCGTCGCGTAAAGCAGACCGGAGAACGCTCCGCTGGCCAAGTGAGTCCAGTCAATGGGGGAGGCCAGCAGGTCGGCCCACGCCGAGTTGAACCGGGTGGGCAGGTAGTCCCGCAGGTCTCCGAGCGCGTTGATGGTCTCCAGGATCTGGGACAGGATCGACAGCATCACCGCACCACCGACGGCCCCGAGCGGTGCGTCGGTGCTCACCGAGAGCAGCAGCGCCAGCCCGGCGACCCACGCCAGGTGCAGCATGAGGTAGGCCGGGGCCAGCGCCAGCCGGCCGATGGCGGGCAGGAAGTTCAGCGACTGGCCGGTGGGGGAGACCAGCTCCCCTGCCCCGTAGGCGACCACACCGACCGCCATCGCCACCGCGGGTAGCAGTACCAAGGCAAACGCTGACAGCAGCGCTGCCACCACCGCCTTGCGCCGCAGCAGGCGACCCCGGGGTACCGGAGCGGCCAGCAGGTAACGCAGACTCGACCAGGACGCCTCGCTGGCCACCGTGTCGCCGAAGAACAGCGCTACCACCACAACCAGCAGGAAGCTCGCCGTCGAAAACAGGGTGAATACCACGAAGTTGAGCCCGCTGGAGGTGGCGAGGTCGACCAGCGTGGTACCCCCGCGGTTGCGGTCGTCCCGCCCGACTTTGAAAGCAAGCCAGAGCAGGAAGGGCAGCAGCGCGAGGAATCCCACGGTGAGCACGGTCCGCCTGCGGCGAAGCTGGCGCACCAACTCCACCCGCAGCGGCAAGGTCGCCGCGACCCGGTAGCCGGGTGCTGCCCCCGGAGTCGTCATTCGACGGCCTCCTCGCCCACCAGCCGCAGGAATGCCTCTTCCAGCTGATGGTGGCGCGCGGCCACCCCGTCGACCCCGATCCCGGCTCCGACCAGCGCGGAGACCGCGACCGCGCGGGGCAGCCCGTCGAGCTGGGCGTGCACGACGTGACGCTCGATCCCCATCACGTCGACCCCATCCAGATCGCGCAGCACCGCGGCGGCCTGCGCCGAATCATCCACAGTGAAGCTGACCGTGCCGGTGCCGGCGACAATCTGGGCGACGGTGCCGGCGGCCACCAGCCGGCCCCGGTGCATCACCACCACATGGCTACAGGTCTGTTCCACCTCAGCGAGCAGGTGGCTGGAGATCAGCACCGTCGCGCCGCGAGCGGCGTAATCGCGCAGCACCTCGCGCATGGCGTGGATCTGCGGGGGATCCAGGCCGTTGGTCGGCTCGTCAAGCACCAGCAGATCCGGTTTCCCGAGCATGGCCTGGGCAATCGCCAGGCGCTGGCGCATCCCGTGGCTGTAGGTGGCCACCCGCCGGTGCACCGCACTGCCCAATCCGGCGATCTCCAACGCCTCCTCGATGCCGGCATCCGTGGTGGGCCGACCGGTGGCCGCCCAGTACAGCCGAAGGTTGGCCGTCCCGGTCAGGTGCGGCAGGAATCCTGGACTCTCGACGAACGACCCGATCCGGGACAGCACCGGGGCACCGGCCGTGACCCGGTGCCCGAATGCCCGCAGCTCCCCGCCGGTCGGTCGGATGAGTCCCATCAGCATCCGTAGCACGGTCGTCTTGCCCGCTCCGTTGGATCCCAGCAGACCCAGCACCTGCCCGTGCTCGACGCGGAAGGACAGGTCGTCGACGGCGGTGAGGCCACCCCGATAGCGCTTGGTCAAGCCTGAGACCACCAGCGGCACCTCGGCCAGCTCGGGATCGACGTCGGTGGCGTGCCGGCGGCGCAGCGCGGCGAACACCCCGAGCGCCACCACCAGCGCGGCTAGCCCACCCAATCCAGCGAGCTGGACCACCGGAAGCGGCCCAGCTGCCCGCTCGCCGGGCACGACCGGAACAGCCAGGCGCGCGTCCCCGGCCAGCGACACCGTGTATTGGGCAGGTTGCGGGGGCAGCGCGTAGCCGCGGTCGGTGGTGGCCACCGCGACCGCCAGCCGGTGTCCGGCCTGCACTGGCTGCACCACCCCGGCCAGCGTCACGGTGAACTCCACCGGGGTGCCGTCGGCGGGTAGCGGCCCTATCCGCACCGGGGCCACCGCGCCCCCGGGAAGGGTGCGGCGCCCGTCCGGTCCAAGGTCATAAAGCTTGACGAAGAGCACTGCCTCCGACGGCGGCGTCGGTCTGATCGCCGGCTCAGCCGGCGGTGTGGTGGGAAGAGATGCGGCGGCCACCCGCAACCGGATCCGCGGTGCTCCGGCGACCTCCAGCGGGTCGGTCAGTGGAGCGGTGACGAACGTCGCGGCCTGCCCGGGCGGGTCCATCGCCACCCCGTCGAGGTTTGCGGCGCCCTCGGGGAGGGCCGCGTTGAGCCCCGGCAGGCTGCTCAGTGCGGCCGGGCTGCCGCCGGGTGGACGGAAGGCCAGCTGCGGCCCGCCATGCAGAGCCAGCATCCGGCGCTGCACTCCGACGCCGCCGAGCCCGGGATAGGCCGGGGCGTGCACGGTGCGCGGGGCGATGCCACCCCGGGTGCCGAAGATTTCCGGCACCTGGTAGTCAAACCCAGTCCCGGGATCCTTGCCGATCCGGCGGAGGCGATAGTCGAACCAGTCGCCGATCTGCTCTTGCAGCGCCGCGTCGGGCTCGCCGCCGTCGTGGCCACCCGCGTACCAGACCACCTTCAGCGGGGCCCCCGCCGAGGCGAGCTGCCGTGCGGTGGCGTCGGCTTGGTCCAGCCCGAACAACGTGTCGTGCTCGCCCTGGATGAGCAGGGTCGGCGCGGTGATGTGGCCGGCCACTGTGGCGGGCGACGAGCGGCGCAGCAGCGACACGATCTCCGGGGTGGGGCCGCCGGTGGTAGCGGCTTGGACGTAGGCTGCGCACACCTCAGGGCGGAATCGCCCACACATTCCGGTCCCTGCGGGAGCACTGCCGAAGAAGTAGCCTGCCCAGTCCCGCTTGAACACCCCATCCGGGGCGAAGGCACCTGCCGCTGGGGTGGCCACGGGGATGGGCGCTCGGCTCGCGGCGTTCGGGAACAGCGCTTGCGCCAGGTCGTTCCAGGTGATCTCCACCGCTAGCGCGTCCACCCGCCGGTCGGTCCCGGCCAGCAGCAGGGCCAGCGCGCCGCCGTAGGATGCGCCGGTGATACCGACCCGTGGATCGCCGGGTCCGTCGTGGATCACATCGGGCTGCTTGGCCAGCCAGTCCACCAGTGCCCGGGCGTCGGCTACCTCGTAGTCGGGGGAGTCGAGTCCGATCGCTCCGGTGCTTGCGCCGAACCCCCGAGCGGTCCAGGCGAGCACGACGAACCCGCGGCGGGCCAGCGCGGTCGCCTCGGCACTGACCGAGTTCTTGCTGCCACCGAAGCCGTGAGCCACCAGGACGGCTGGAGCGGGGGTGACCGCCGGCCGGTACACCGTGGCGTCCAGGTGCACCCGCCCCGTGCCACCCGGTCCTTCCGGCACGTCGATCGTGATGTTCTCGGTGGCTACTCGTGGCGGATCAAGCGTCGTCGTGGCGGCCAGCGCCACCCCTGTGCCCGCGACCAGAACGGCGACGAGCAACAGGACGGGGAGTCGCCAGCGCAGCCGCGCCAGTCGGGGCAGCCAGGCCGTTCGGGGCACGCCACCGACGGTAGGTCACCGGGCTCCGGTGCAGCAGCCGTCTCAGCGGATTCTCAGCGCGCCATCGGTGTGGCCAACGTCATCACGACGGCCCGGCTATGCACATGGTGCCGGTGAGGGCGATACGGGAAACTTGTCCGTACGTGGAGGGGAGTATTCCTTCGCGGCGGCATCGTCAACACGGCCTTTCTGTTCAGTGCAGCAGGTGCCCGGTGCCGTCGACCGGTCCGCCGGCGGAAGAGACCTCCGGTGTCTGACGGCTGCCGTCTGCCCGGAGATTTGCTGATGGATGTGCCCGCGTGGGTATGGCTCGCCACGGTGGGCGGTCTCGGCGTCCTGTGCGCCCTTGAGCTGGTTATCGGCAACCGCAAACCGCATGAAGTGGGCCTGGCTGAGGCGGCCTGGTGGGTGGTGTTCTCCCTCGCCTGCGCGGTGGCGTTCGGGCTGGGTGTCTGGCTGTTTGCCGGCAGCGATTTCGCCGTCGAGTACTTCGCTGGATACCTCACCGAGTACTCGTTGTCGGTGGATAACCTGTTCATTTTCGTGGTTATCATGGCGGCATTCAAGGTGCCAACTATCCAGCAGCACCGGGTACTGTTGATCGGCATCGTGCTCGCGCTGGCCATGCGGGGACTGTTTATCGCGGCGGGTGCGGCCCTGATCTCGCGCTTCAGCTGGGTGTTCTACCTCTTCGGTGTGCTGCTGATCTACCTGGGTTGGCGGCAGATCCGCCCGCGGAAGCAGAACCTGGAGTTCCGGGAGAACATCGTGCTGCGTGCGTTCCGGAGGCTGATCCCAGCGACCGATGAATACGACAGGTCGCGGCACACGGTCAAGCGGTACGGTAAGCGGTGGTCTACCCCGCTGATCGTGGTGATGATCGTGATCGGTTCCGTCGACCTGGTCTTCGCCCTGGACTCCATCCCGGCGATCTTCGGGCTCACCCAGGAACCCTTCCTCGTCTTCACGGCCAATGCCTTTGCGCTGATGGGGTTGCGACAGATTTACTTCCTCGTTGGCGGGCTGCTCACCAGGCTCGTTTACCTGTCTCTCGGGCTGGGCGTGATTCTTGGGTTTATCGGCGTCAAACTGGTGCTCGATGCGTTGAACGAGAACTCGCTGTCCTTTCTCAAGGATGGCCAGCCGCTCGATTCGGTGCCGACGGTGGGCATCGAGCTCTCGCTGGGTGTGATCGTCGGCGTGCTGCTGGTGACGACTGTGGCCAGCCTGCTCACGGCGCACAGGCATCGTCGCGGTGGCCAGCCGGCACGCGAGGAGGCAATCATGGCGCGGGCCGGCAACCGTGGATGAGCATGAACGGTGCGTGCCTGCGTTCGGCGTGGTAGTCCGAGTCGGCAGGGTCGGCCAGCCCGTCGGCGTCTGCGAGCACAGGTGCGTCGGTCCGCAGATTGGTGAAGCCGACCTCAGCGAGAATTTCTTGGTAAGTGCGGGCTGACCAGAAGTAGTCCGGTAACTCCAGCCATTCGCCGTCGGTGCGCAGCAGGCGGGCAACGCGCGGGTCGCCATCTCTGTACGTTCATGTACAGAGCTGTGTACATGAACGCGTTGAGCGTCAGCGAAGCTCGGCCAACGGTGACTGCCGTGCCGTGTGGTGTCCCGGTCCTGGGCCGCTTGGCGGGTCACCGGGTGGCCTTGGCGCACGCCGGGCATATCTGGTCAGCGTCGGGCGGATTGCCGGAGAATCCCAGGCCGTGGCCGAACGGGAGTGGTCTGGGCACGAACGTCACGCCGCACGGGGCGACCACGGTGCCATCAACCGGGCGCAGCGCGCCGCGGTGCGTGTCGTGATCACCTATCGATCGCAGGTACCAGATCACAGGGGCCTGGTTCATCCGAGCCACTCGGTCAATGCATCGCGGAGCACCCGGGCTCCGTTTTCATCGATCGTGATCTTGCAGGCACCGGCGGCATGCGGGTCCAGCTCAATCTGCCCACCGCGCTTGCTCACAACCAGGTTGGTGAAGCCCACCGGGCCCCGGTGCAGCGCACAGGTCGCGTGAATCACCCTGCGCCGCTTGCCGGCCGGCTGCGTCGCGGGTACGTCATTATCGTTGACCAATTTGCATTACTCCCATCACTGGTCACGGAAGGCCGGGGACGGGCTGGATCCGTCGGGGCCTTGCTTTGGGGCACCCGGCTAGAGTGGCCATCTCAGGCTGCGATGACCAGCCATTCGCGGGTGCAGGCAACATCTGGCAACACGATCTGGGGGTGGCCATGGACGACGCGGTCAAGCCGGGCACTGCACTACGCCAGCTTCGCCTCGCCAAAGGCGTTGGCCTGCGAGGACTTGCTCGAGATATTTGCTGTGACCCAGGCCATCTGTCCCGGATGGAGTCTGGCGTTCGCCCGCTGTCGTTGGAATGCGCCCAGCTGGCGGACCGTTTCCTGGACACCGGCGGAGCTATCACCGCCCTAGTGCGTGCAGGTTATGCTGGCCAGCGATGGCGTGACAGACAGGCAGAACCCACCGGCGACCTGCTTATCGTCGAGGTTGCCACGCCGGAAGGAAGGATCACCGTGTCCGTGCCGCGACGCGACCTGTTGATGGCACTGGGTATTGGTGCCGTCGGCAGCTCTGTGCTTCGCGACCTCCACCCCGCGGCCGTTCTCCCCGATGTGGTCGGTGAACTTGATAAGGCTCTGGAGGACTTCGTGATTGCTGGCCGGGTAATGCCGCCCGGTCAGCTGCTCGACGCGCTGACTGGGCGGATCGCGGTCATCAGCGCCATGCGCCAGAAGGCAAGCTCAGATGTGGCTGCCAGGCTTGCGATCATGCAAGCCCGCTACGCCGAATTCTTGAGTTGGATGCACGAGGAGACCGGTGACCTCGCGCAGGCGATCTGGTGGATCGACCGGGCCGGCGAGTGGGCGCACGTCGGCAGTTGGATACCCATGGTCGCCTTCACCTCAGTGCGCAAGAGCGTGATTGCGACCATGCACGCCGCCGATGCCCAACGCACTGTTGACCTTGCCCAGAGGGCCTTACACAGTAACGGCGCAACCCCCGCAGTGCTGCGGTTCGCCGCCGCCCAGCTCGCCTACGGTCACGCCCTTGCCGGTGACTTGGACGGTAGCCGCCGGGCACTGGACCTGGCCACCAGCTACTACCAGAAGACTGCTGTGCATCCCGGGGATGACCTGCCCATCGGCGCCCGATCCGTCCTGGACAATGATCCCATCGAGCTGAACTGGGCTACCTGCAACGTCTTCGCCGGCTGTGGCGAGCCAGCCGTAGGAGTCTTGGCTACCCGGATGAACGCTGTCAAGGGCGTGTCACCCCGTGCCTACGCAATCCACGGTGCCCGGCTAGCCCACGCCTACGCGCTGGCTGGGCACCCCGACGAGGTCCGCCACACCCTCGCCGAGGTGCTCGACACGACCGCAGTCACCGAGTCGGCGACCGCGCGCCGCGAGCTCAGCCGCATCCGCCCCGTCCTGCACAGCCGCTGGCCGAGGCGACCCGACCTGCAGGACGTTGCCCAACGGCTGGCTGTCCTTGCCTGACCGCAGGAGGCGGGCATGAGTGCGCCGGACCAGCGGCAGGTCGAGCATTTTATCGGCGGGCAATGGGTCGCCAGCCGGCGCGGTCAGCGTCTGCTTGTGATCAACCCCGCCACCGAGCAGAGCATTGCGACCGTGCCCGAAGCGACGGGACAGGACATTGAATCCGCAGTAGCTGCCGCACGAGCCGCTTTCCCGGCGTGGGCAGCCACACCACCGCACGAACGAGCTGGTCATCTTCGCCGGCTCGCGGTCAGGCTAGAGGCACGGACCGACGAGATTGCTCGCACGATTACCGCTGAGATGGGCGCGCCGCTGGCTTTCTCGCTGCGGGTACAGGCGGGCCTGCCGGTCACGGTGATGTTCTCATTCGCCGATGTGACGGCCAGTTTCAGCTTTGAGGAGAAAATCGACAATTCACTGGTGATTCTGGACCCCGTCGGCGTGGTAGCTGCGATCACGCCGTGGAACTTTCCGCTGCACCAGGTCATCCTCAAGGTTGCGGCTGCCCTGGCCGCCGGCTGTACCGTGGTCGTCAAGCCCAGCGAACTCGCCCCGCTCTCGGCCGATCTCTTGGCCGAACTCGCGCACGACACCGGCCTTCCAGCAGGAGTGCTCAACATCGTCCATGGCACCGGGCCGAGGGTTGGTGAAGCCCTCACCCGTCATCCCGGCATCGACATGGTGTCGTTCACTGGCTCCACCCGAGCTGGTCGTGAGGTTGCTCGTCGCGCTGGCGAGACCCTCAAGAAAGTCGCCCTCGAACTCGGCGGAAAGTCCGCGACGGTGATTCTGCCCGACACCGACTCAGACCTGTTCGAGACAGCGGTCCGCCACGGGGTCCGCAAATGTTTTATGAACTCCGGGCAGTCCTGCAATGCCCTCACTCGGCTGCTTGTCCCGGCTGACCAGACCGGGACAGCGGTCGAGCTAGCCGCTGCCGAGGCCGGGCGGTTTGCCGTCGGTGACCCATTCGCCGACGGGGTGCGGATCGGTCCGATGGTCTCAGCCCACCATCGGGACCGGGTCCGTGGCTACATCCAGCAGGGAGTCGCGGAAGGCGCCCAACTCGCCATTGGTGGTTTCGAGCCACCCGCCGGCCTCGACCGAGGTTTCTACATACGGCCCACTGTGTTCGCCGACGTCAGCCCCGCTATGGTCATCGCCCAAGAGGAGATCTTCGGGCCCGTCCTGACCGTCACGGGCTACCACAGTGAGGACCAGGCTGTGGACATCGCCAACGGCACCCCCTACGGACTCGCTGGCGCAGTCTGGTCAGCGGACCCGGACCACGCTGCCACCTTCGCCCGCCGGTTGCGCACCGGCCAGGTCGACCTCAACGGCGGCCGGTTCAACCCGCTCGCCCCCTTCGGTGGCTTCGGACACTCCGGCTTCGGACGCGAATACGGCAGCTACGGGCTGCGGGAGTTCTGCGAGCCCAAATCATTACAATTTTGACAATTCCGTGGCTCAATCAGCGGCGGGTGAGGATCCGGGTTGCTCCGGCTGCGCCGGTGGACAGGAGTAGCCAACCGACGGCGGTCAGCACGCTTGCCACCCAGGCTGATGCACCGGAGGTTCGCCAGAGTTCGTGCTGCCCCAGGTTCACCACCGGGAACAGCAGGTCCGCAGTGTAGATCACCGGTTGCCACGACGGGTCCTTGCCGCGGTCGAGTGGGGGCAGCTGGTGATGGGCGAACCACAATGACCCGAGTAGCCAGCATACCGCGAGCCACCACGCCGCCCGCCACGGACGGTAGCCATAGCCGACGGTCCACTCCTGTAGCCATCCCCACACCTGTCCTGCCGGTCCGTGCGCGGTATGCCGGTGCCGCTGCTTGGCCAGTAATACCGTGTCGGCGCGGTCATCGTGGCCAGCGTGGCGGTAGCTTGCGGCGAGGTGGTCGTAGGGATCGGGGTCGTAGCCGGGGAGCACGGCCCGCAACCAGCGCAGCCGGGTGGCCACGTCCGCCTCGGGCCAGGCGGTGAGCGACTGGTACCGGAACTCCTCGATGTCTATCTTGCCTTCGGTGGCCCAGAGCTGCTTGTCGTCGAAGACCGAGCCGGCCACCACACCGGCCAAGTTGACGTCGCCGCGTGGCGGCCTGGCGAACTGCAGCCTCAGCTCCTGGCAGGTCATCCCGCGAGCGTGCAGCGCCGAGACGCCCTTACCGGGCCCGCCGAGCCGGGCGTCGGTGAAGTTCACTGACTTCGACACCTCGGCGAGGCTCAGCCGCACGCCCCCGATAGCGATGAACCCGCGGTTGGTGTAAACGTCTTTGCCGATCGTGACGGCCCTGGCGTCGAGCGATGGCTTGATCGACCCGTCCGGCCGGCACCGTGGCTCGTCGAGCCGGGCGCCGGTGCAATCCAGGGTGGAGCCGATGTGAGCGTGGTGCAGCCGGATCGACCCCGAGATCACCACCCAGCGCAGGAACAGCGCCCCACCGACCCGTAACCGGTCAGCGACGAGTACATCCAGTCCCGGACCGTGCAGCTGGACACCGCTCAGGCTCGCGCTGCCGCGCACCTGCGCGCCGACCAATCGGACCTGGCCGTGCGCCCGCAGCGGACCGGCGTCGTCGGACACATCGGTGCGGGGGAGGGATCGGCGCGCCTCCAAGTCGCCGAGTACCTCGATACCGTCGGCGGCCAGGGCCACCGGCACGGGTCGCAACTGATCACCGTTGTCGGTGCCGGACTCGACCGGGCTGCCCAGCGTCGCACCGGAAAGTCGCAGATAGCCCCCGACCCGCGCATTCGTCACTCGGACACTTCCAGTGGCGGTTAACCCCGCGTCGAGTAGTAGATTACCGTGCACCGCGAGGCGGTCGGCCACCAGCGCTGCGGTGGGATCGGCGCTACCGCGTGGCAGCACGAGCACCGCAGGCTCGTCCGGATCGGTGCCGCCCTGCAACGCCGCACCGGAGAACACCGCGTTGCCTGCGACCGAGGCGCCAGCCAGTACCACTCTGCCCTGGGCGCTGAACCCCTGTTCGCAGCGCAGGTTACCGCCGATCTGCACTCCGGAGGCTTCTAGCGCGTCGCCACCGGGACGGGCCAGCCGCGCGCCGCGCAGATCGATGTTGCCGTCTACCCGCGCGCCGGAGAGCCGCACCTCGCCATCGGCCTGCAGTCCCCGGGCGTCGAGCACGCCGGAGACCACCAGCCGAACCCCGACCAGAGCGTGACCACCGGGGGTGTCCAGGCGCGTGCCGATCAGCCGCAGCGGTCCCTCGACCTGCGCGTCGGGTAACACGACCGGCCCGGTCACGGTGCAGTTCTCCAAGGCCAGCTCGCTGCGTACCTTCAGGTTGGCAGCCTGTAGCCCGGGCAGTGTGCAACGGACAAGGCGCCAGCCGGTGAGATTCGCGGCGTACAGGTCGATGGGTTCCTCGAAGGTGCAGCTGGTGAACTCGACCAGCACCGGAACCGTCGCTCCGGGTAGCTTCAGCGGGCCGCGGACCATCGCGCTGGCCAGCCGCAGTGCGGGAATCAGTCCTTCGGCTTGCAGCGGTGTTCCGGCGAGTAGCGCGACAAGCAGGGTGGCGGGTACGTCGGCGCCAGCGAGGTCGAGTATCGCGCCCGTGGCGAACGCCTGACGCACCTCATCAGTTGCGGCAGCGCTGCGGGTCACCCGCATCACGCCACGGATCGTACGGCGCGGATCGCATGGGGCACCGAGGATAGGGGGATGAACATTCGTTCGGAAGCCTCCGCCGCCGGCCTGGCCGCTTACCCGCATCGCTGGCGAGCCCTCGCGGTGACCCAGATGGCGGGTTTCATGAGCCTGCTGGACGTCAGCATCGTCAACGTCGCGCTGCCCTCCATTCAGCAGAGCATGGGCGCTTCGATGGCGCAGGTGCAGTGGGTGGTGTCCGGCTACGCGCTCACCTTCGGACTGGTGCTGGTGGCGGGTGGACGGTTGGGCGACGCCCTGGGTCGGCGGCGGATGTTCCTCATTGCACTGGTCGGGTTCGTCGTGACCAGCGCGCTCTGTGGGGTGGCGCCCAGCGCGGAGTTGCTGGTCGCGGCCCGGCTGCTGCAGGGAGTCACTGCGGGGATGCTCACCCCGCAGAACTCGGGCCTGATCCAGGTGCTGTTCCACGGCGCGGAGCGGGGCAAGGCCTTTGGCATCTTCGGCGCCACAGTCGGGCTGTCCACGGCGGTCGGACCGGTGCTCGGCGGTTTTATCCTCACCGCGGCGGGGGAGCAGGAGGGCTGGCGGTGGGTCTTCTATGTCAACGTCCCGATCGGCCTGATCGCCCTGGTGGCGGCGTGGCGCCTGGTGCCGTCCCGGCAGCGCAGCGGAGTGCCGGTGGCATCACAAATCGACGTGGTGGGCGCGCTGCTGCTCGGCGCCGGCGTGCTGTGCCTGCTGCTACCGCTGGTGCAGGTCGACAGCGGTGGGCTACGTCGGCTGTGGTGGCTGTTCGGGTTGGTGCCGGTGCTGGTTGCGCTGTTCTTTCGCTGGGAGCGGCGAATGGTGCGGCGCGATCGGGCACCGTTGCTGGACACCCGGCTGCTGTCCGCCACGCCCGGTTACCCGGCGGGGACCACCGTAGGGGTGGTGTACTTCGTCGGATTCAGCGGGATCTGGCTGGTGTTCGCGCTGTACTTCCAGCGCGGGCTGGGGTACACGCCGCTGCAGTCCGGGCTCGCGGTGACGCCGTTCGCGCTCGGGGCGGCGGTGTCGGCTGCGGTAGCCGGCCGGTTGGTGACCAGGTACGGCCGCTGGTTGACCGTGATGGGGCTAGGCGGGGTCGCGGTCGGGTTGGCTGCCACCGCCGTCGTGCTCTACGCCGTACCGACGGCGGGGGCCGGGTGGGCAGCAGCATTGCCACTACTCATTGGAGGTATCGGCGGTGGCGCGGTGATCTCGCCGAACGTCACGTTGACTTTGGAATGCGTGCCACCTCGGATGGGCGGGGCTGCGGCTGGAGCGCTGCAGACCGGGCAGCGGATCGGATCGGCGATCGGGACGGCCATGCTGGCGGCGGTGTTTTACGGTGTGGGGGCTCGAAGTGGCCATTACCAGCGCGCCATCGCCGCGGCGCTGCTTCTCGGGACGGGGTTCGTGTGCCTGGCTCTGCTCGTGGCCGTGCTGGAACTGCGGATCCGCCGACGCCGGGAGTTACTGGCAGAACTGGACGAGGCCAGCGTGGCGCAGGCCGACGCGCACCGGGTCTGAGTGAAGCCTGACGATCGGATCGCCCTCATGAACGGCGGAGCAGCGTCCGGTCCTCCTGGCGCAGTATTCCCCACGCGAGCAGCTGGCGGCCCAACTGGTTGATGTTGTCGCGACCGCTGATCCCGGTGACGCCGAACTCCTGCAGCTTCTTACCCCATCTACTTACGCAGTCTTCGACGGCTTTTGCAGTGACCGGTTCCTCCTGGGGTCGTGCGGTGGATGCGTACTCGGCGGCCTCCCGGTTACCGACCGCGTCGCCGGGATCGGGTAGCGCGAGGAACTTGGCCGCGAGCAGCAACCGGTCGTGGACGGTCGGCTCGCGCAGCCGGACGGTGCTGGGATCACCGTGTTCCGGAGCAGCTACCGCCGGCGGACGGGGGGCGTCGACGATGACCGAGAGCAGGTACCTCCCGGACGGCGCGCCGACCCTGATCTCCAGACCGGGTGGGCTGACAGCCCACCGCGAGTGCGAGTCCGACGCGGTCTGCGGCGGTAGCGGGTTGGACACCCCCCGCACGATCACGTCGAACGGGCGGCTGGTGCTGTCGTTGCAGACCAACCACAGACCTCCGTCGTATCGTATGGAGCCCACATGACGGGAGATGTGCAGGTCAGGCCTCCCGTGCACGCTGTCGTGGCCGAACCGCAACGTGCGGTCTTGACCTCGCCCGAAAGTGAACGGGGGATGGCCGGGGCGCAACACCGCGACCCGGTGGCCCAAGAAATGGACCACCAGTCCGCTTGACGGCTGGCGCGGCCCCACCATTGGCCCACGTTAACGCCGCGCTGCCGGGCGTGGCCACCCGCGGTGGAGGGTTGCCCTCTAGCCACTATGGCGGTGGGACGCTCTACTGAGTTCTACTGATCAGTACAAGGGAGTCGTGACGAACCGGAGACCGACAGTTGCCGCCAAGCCAGCAGGCCGTCGAGACCAGGCCAGCGCCGCCAGGCCGGGTCCTCGGGCGGACCCGCCACTACGAATACGAATGGGACACTACGCCCGGCAGGCTCCGGGTAGCCCGGCTCGTCCTCGTGCTCGGGATCCTGCTTGCCGGAGGCGTCGCAGCCTACGCCACGAACGCCCGCGTGGACGCCACTCGTGACATCGCCGACCACCTCGAACCACTCAATAACAACGTGACCACGCTGTACCAGTCGCTGGCCGATGCGGACGCCACGGTCGCGGCCGGGTACCTGTCCGGCGGCGTGGAACCCAACGAGGTCCGGGCCCGCTACGACCGGGACGTGGTTACGGCGACGGCCAACCTGGCGCAGGCCAGTACTCAAGCCAGCGGGGAGGTGGTGACCACTAACCGGATCGCCGACATCACCACCCAGCTGCCGGTCTACACCGGTCTGGTCGAGCGGGCTCGGGCAAACAACCGGCAGGGTCTGGCGGTCGGGGCAGCCTACCTTCGGCGCGCCTCGGATCTGATGCAGAATTCGATCCTGCCCGCAGCGGCGGAGCTGCAACGACGGCAGGCCGCGCGGCTCGCCGACACCTACCAGCGGGCCGGGTCGGTACCGGTTGTCGCGCTTGTGGCCGGCGGGGCGAGTCTGGTCGGGCTGATCTGGGTACAGGTCTTCCTGTTCCAGCGAACGCACCGGGTCTTCAATATCGGTTTGCTCGCGGCGAGCGGGGCGGTTCTCGCCGGCCTGGTGTGGTGGACGGTCGCGGGGATGGTCTCGGCCAGCTTTCTCACCAGCTCGCACCGACATAGTCAGTCCGTGTCCGACGCGCTGGGACCGGCGCAGATCGCGGCGCTGCAGGCCCGCGCCGTCGAGAGCCTTGAGCTGGTGAACCGCGAAGGTGCTACCAGTGAGCCGGACTTCGACGCCCGGATGCAACTGCTCGCACAGAGTGACGGTGCCGGCGGCGCACTGGGCGCAGCCCGGCAATTCGCCACCGACCATCAGGGGCAGGTGCTGGTACAGGCGGCGGTCGATGACGCCCGTGATTACGCTACAGCACACCGGGAGGTGCGGCGGCTGGACGACGTCGGGGACTACACCAAGGCGGTCGATGCCGCCGTGGACACCCAAAAAGCCAGCGCTGCCACGGCGTTCGACCGGCTCAACTCCGCGCTGAACGCTGCGGTCAAGCACGAGCTCGAGGTGTTCCGGAGCGATATCGGCCGCGCCCAGGGTTGGCTTACCGGCCTACCGACCGGTATCGGCGGGTTGGCCATCGGCGCGGCGGTGGGGGTGGCCTTGGGTGTGCGGCAGCGGCTGGAGGAGTACCGATGAGTACCCGATTCGCGCTCGTCTGTGGGGCGCTGGCCGCCGTTGTGCTGGCCGCGACGGCCGGCGACCAGTGGCCAGACCATCCGACCTCGGACTCGGTGGCGGCAGGTCCCCGGCTGACCGCGGCCGCGCGCTCAGCGGCGTTGGCTCCCAGACCGGCACCCCCTGCGCCGGGGTGCAATCCCCGGGCTAGCCTGCGTCCACAGGGCATGCTGCCCGCACCCGGCCAGATGCCCGCCGGATCGACGATGGCCCGCATCGTCAAGCGCGGATACCTGATCGCCGGCGTCCTCCGGGACACCTACCCGATCGCCTTCCGGGACGAGAACTCTCAGTTGGCGGGATTCGATGTCGACATCGTGCGGGACATCGCCGAAGCGATCTTCGGTGACCGCGAGCGAGTGGTGTTCCGGCCGCTGCGTGAGGTCGATCGGATCCCGAGCGCCAGCTCAGGCCAGGTTGATCTGGTGGTCGCTGCGGTGACCATCACCTGTCAGCGTCGGGAGCAGGTCGATTTCAGCACCGTGTACTACGAGTTGGGGCAACAGGTGCTGGTGAACCGCGGCTCGGGCATCACAGGCCTGGGCGATCTCGGGGGCAAGCGGGTCTGCGCGGGCCGCGGTACGACACCGATGGCCAACATCCTGGCTGCCACACCGAAGCCGATCCCGGTCGGCACGGCCATCACGACGGACTGCCTGATGTTACTCCAGCTCGGTGAGGTCGACGCGGTCTCCACCGACGACACCCTGCTGGCCGGCATGGCCGCCCAGGACCACCAGGCCGAGATCGTCGGCCCGCGGCTCACCGAGGAGCCCTACGGCGTGGCGATCAACAAAAACACTCCTGACCTGGTGCGGTTCGTTAACGCGGTGCTGCAGCGTCGCGCCGAGGACGGCCGGTGGCAAGCCAGCTACCAGCGCTGGCTGGCACAGCTGGGCTCGCCACCGGCACCGCCGACGCCGCAATACCAGGACTGACCCCATGACAACCTGCACTGCAGCCATAGCGGACCACCGGGACGCGGTCAACACGACGGCGGCTGACCAGGACGCGACATGACGAATTGCCCGAAAGCGGGATGCGGCGCGGTGATCGGAGACGACGGCTACTGCACCCGGTGCGGAACCGCCGCGAAGCCGCCGGCCGCGCCCCAGCCCCCCGTACGGCCGGTGACGTCGCAGGTCGTGTCCACGGGCCCGCGCCGGGACGGGCTGGTCACGCTGCCCGAGATACCGGTGAGTGATCTGATGGCGCCGGTGCTGCCTGACCCGCAGGTGCGTGAGGATAAACGGTTCTGCCCGAATCCCGGGTGCCGGCACGAGGTGGGCCGGGCTCGTGATGGCCGGCCCGGCCGGGTCGAGGGCTTCTGCGCGCAATGTGGGACCAGGTACTCCTTCCGGCCGCCGCTACTGCCCGGGGAGCTCGTCGGCGACGGCCAGTTCGAGGTGGAGGGCGCAATCAACCATGGCGGTCTCGGCTGGGTGTACCGGGCCTGGGATTGCTGGGTCCAGCGCCGGGTGGTGCTCAAGGGCCTGATCGACCCCGACGATCCGGACAAACGCCAAGCCGCGGTCGATGAACTCAGCGCGCTGGCCGATGCCAGCCACCCGAACATCGTCACCGTGCACACCGTGGTCCGGCATCCGCACCCCCTCACCGGCAGGGATGTCGACTACATCGTGATGGAGTGCCTGTCCGGTAAATCGCTCAAGCAGTTGCACGAGGAGCGTCCGGACAGTGACCCCTGTCTACCGGTGGATCAAGTCTGCGGGTTCGCCTTGGAGGTCCTGGCCGCCCTGGAGCACCTGCACGAGCAGCGTGGCCTGCTGCATTGTGACGTGGCCGCGGACAACGTGATCCACTCCACGAGTGGTGTCAAGCTGATCGATCTCGGTGCGGTCCGCCGGATCAACGATCCGGACAATCTGACCTTGTGGGGCAAGCGTGGCTACCAGGACCCAGAGATCACGACAAACGAGCCGTCGGTAGCGACCGATCTCTATACCGTGGCGCGGATGATGGCGTTGCTCAGTTTTCCGTTCCCGGGGTTCTTCGACGATGAGCCGATCCCGGGTCCGGACGAGGTGGAACTGCTGGCTCGGCACCCGTCCTTCGCTGGGCTGCTACGCCGGGCGACCCATCCCGATCCGCAGCGGCGATTCGCTTCCGCGGCGGACATGGCCGAGCAGTTGCGAGGCGTGCTGCGAGAGATCCGGGCGGTGCAGGAGGACCGGCCGTTCCCCGCCTCCTCGACCCTGTTCGGGCCGGAGTTGCGGGTGGTGGGAGCCGATCCGGACACTTTTCCTCTGGATCCGGGCCCGGTGGCGGCGGCGTTGGCCCTGCCCGACCCGCTGGTTGACCCCGCCGATCCGCACGCTGGCCTGCTGGCCACGATCAGTGCCGGGCCTGATGTGACCGAGCGGGTGCTCGCCGCCTTGCCCGACCCGTCGCTGGAGACGCGGCTGCGAGTGGTCCGTGCTCGGATCGAGCTGGGCTATCCCCACACCGGCAACGACCTCGAGGCGCTGGCCCAGGAGCAACCGGGGAACTGGCGGGTGGACTGGTTGCGCGGGCTCAGCTCCCTGGTCGACGGCGACCTCGAAACCGCCCGGCGTAGCTTCACCGCCGTGCTCGACGCCCTGCCGGGCGAAGCCGCACCCAAGCTCGCGCTGGCGCTGTGCGCGGCCCGGGCCGGTGCCGTCGACGCCGGCACCGCCGAACGCGGCTACGCCACCGTGTGGCAGACCGACCGGTCGTATGTGAGCGCCGCCTTCGGGCTCGCCCGGGCCCGCTTCGCCCTCGGTGACATTGCCGGTACGGCCACCGCGCTGGAGACCGTGCCGGAGAGCTCCCGCTACGCCGTCAGAGCCCGGCTGTGCGCGATCCTGGCCAGGGCACGTGGATGCGCCGAGGGGCAGCCACCCATCGCCGACTTCTTCACCGCCGCCGAACAGCTGGACCGCGCGAAACTCCCGGAGCTCGACGACCAGCGGCGCGAGCTGGCCGTCGCCGAAGTGCTCGAAACCGTGCTGGGTTGGGAACACGCCCACCGACCATGGCCGCACGGGGCGACCACACCGATCCCCGCCACCTTGCTCGGCCACCAGCTCAACGAGTGCGGCGTGCGGGACCGCCTGGAGGCCGCCTACCTCGAGCTCGCCCGGCTGACTCCCACCGCGGCCGACCGGATCACCTTCGTCGACAAAGCCAATGATCGCCGCAACCGGAGCTGGATATGAGGAGCACGGGCACGCTGGTGAGCCGGCGGGCAGTACTAGCCGCGGCCGTCCTGGTCACTGCTGGCTGCGCGAGTGCCACTGGGCCTGGTTCGAGTGGGCCTGGTTCGAGTGGCCCCAGTTCGAGTGGCCCCGGTTCGGGGGCAGAGCTGGTGTGGGCCACCGGCGGGATCGGTGCCGCGGACCAGCGTCCCGCCCAGGACATTGCGCAGCAGTGGAACCAGCTGCACCCGCATGGGCCGAAAGTGCGAGTGGAGCCACTGCCGTCCTCCGCCGATGATACGTATCAGCTGCTCTGGGTGGAGCTCAACGCCGGCCTCAACCAGTTCGACGTCATCGATCTCGACGTGATCTTCCTCCCGGAGTTCGCCCAGCGTGGTTGGCTGGTGGACCTGCGGAACCTGCGCTCGGACGTCGAGCGGGCCGCGCTGCCCGGCCCGATGCGGGCCGCGATCTGGGACCGGAAACTGTGGGCCGCGCCGTACGTCACCGACGCGGGGATCCTCTACTACCGCTCGGACCTCGTGGGCAAGCCGCCGGCCACCTGGCAGGAACTGATCGACGTCGGCCGAAGGGTCGGCGAGCGCAGCGGCATGGCGCCATTCGTCGCCGACGGCGCGCAGTACGAGGGACTGGTGGTCCAGTATCTGGAGTACTTTTGGGGGCTCGGCGGTGACGTGTTCGGCAAGGATGGCCAGTCGGTGTTGTTCCCGCTCGACAAGGCGCAGCACGCCGCCGAGTTCATGCGGACAGCGTTCCGGGAGGGCGTGTACGCACCCGGGTTCGACACGATGAAACTCGAAGATGCCCGTAAAACCTTCCAGTTCGGCGAGGCTGTCTTCATGCGTTCGTGGCCGTATGCCTACCAGCTGATGAACGGCAAGGACCCGGACAGCCAGATTGCCGGGAAAGTCGGCGTCGCGCCGCTTCCGGCGTTTCCCGGATTCGGGTCGGTCGCCGCGCTGGGCGGGCACAATCTCGTGGTGAGCGCCTTCTCCCGCAACATCTCCGCGGCGACCGAGTTCGTCCGGTTCGTCTCCACCTCTCCGGACGTGCAACGGCGGTTGGCCCAGCAGCACTCGCTAGCTCCGACGATGGCGGCGGTCTACCACGACCTTGCCGGTGACCCGATGATGGCGCTGCTGGCCACGGTGTTGCCGACGGCCAAGCCACGGCCGGCCACCCCGGAGTGGACCGCGATCAGCACGGAGATGCGGCAGCAGATCTTCGCCGCCTACACCGGCGTTCGCGAGCCGAAGGTGGCGGTCGAGGCGCTGCGGAAGTTCCTCGTCGCCACAATCCGGGGCAGCTGATTCGATGCCTGAGCAGTTCTGTCGTTGGTGCGCCGAGCCGGTGGGTTCTCGGGACCGGTTCTGCGAGGAATGCGGCGCCCGGGTGGCGGATCAGCGACGGGACCGGGTCGAAGTCGACGTCGGGATCGCCGCAGGAATCAGCGATCAGGGCTTGCGTCACCTCCGCAACGAGGACGCGCTGGCATTGCGCTGCGTGCGCCTCGGTGCTGGCCCCGGGTTGGCGCAGCACGGCGCAGCGGTCGCGGTGGTCTGCGACGGTGTGTCGTCGGCGGCACGCCCCGACGAAGCATCCGAGGTCGCCGCCGAGGTCGCCGCCGAGGCGCTGGTGGCCGCGCTGCACGCGGACGGCGGCTTGGTCGCCGCGACGCGGGAGGCCATCCACGCAGCCGGCCAGGCGGTTGCCGGGCTAGCCGGCTCCGACGGCACTCCCCGAGGCGCCCCGGCTTGTACGTTCGTCTCCGCTGTCGTCACCGGCGGCGCGGTCACGGTGGGCTGGGTCGGCGATAGCCGGGCGTACTGGATACCGCGGACCCGCACCGAGTCAGCACCGTCAACCAAGCCAACCAAGTTGACCGAGGACGACTCATGGCTGACGCAGGTACTGGCTGCCGGAACCCTGACCCCCGCACAAGCGGCCGCCGACCGGCGGGCCCACGCCATCACCGCTTGGCTGGGCGAGGACGCCGCCCCGCTCGACCCACACGTCCTCACCTTCGAACCCGAAGGACGCGGCGTCGTCGTGCTCTGCACCGACGGGCTGTGGAATTACCTCGACAACGTCGACGAGCTCGCAGCGGCGCTCCCGGCGCACGCAGCCGAAGCCCCGCTGGACGCGGCGCGCCGGCTCGTCGAGATCGCGCTGCATTGCGGTGGCCATGACAACATCACGGTCGCCGTGCTCCCGTTCCCCACCCCCCAGTCGGCACACCACGAGGAGGACCTTCGTGACCAGGACCCCTGAGTTCCATGGTGCCGTGCACCAGAATCTCTACCTGGCCGAAGGCGGCCGTGAGGTGCACGCCGTTATCACCGTCGACGCGCAGGGAGATGCGGCGGTGCAGAACACCTCGCCGCAGGCGGCCGAGGTCCTCATCCTGGACTGTTCGGGCTCGATGGGCTCTCCGGCAGAGAAGATCATCCAGGCGAAGGAGGCTGCTCGCGCCGCGATCGACGAGCTGCCCGATGGGGTGTGGTTTGCGCTGATCGCCGGATCGGTCGGAGCCCGGATGCTCTGGCCAGCGCAGCCGCATCTGGTACTCGCCGACCCGGAGACCCGCGCCGAGGCCAGGGATGCGCTACGAGGGCTGGACACCGTCGGCGGCACCGCCATCGGAACGTGGCTGCGACTGGCCGGTCAGCTGCTCGGCGGGCACCCGGAGGTGATTCGGCACGCCATCCTGCTGACCGATGGCCGCAACGAGCATGAGTCGCCCGAACAGCTGCGGGCCGCCCTGCGCGACTGCGAAGGGAAGTTCAGCTGCGACTGCCGAGGGGTGGGCACTGACTGGTCGGTCGCCGAGCTCCGGACGATCTCGTCTGCCCTCCGTGGCACGGTCGACCTGGTAGTCGAGCCGGCAGAGCTGGCCGAGGACTTCCGGGCGATGATGGCCAGCTCGATGCGCAAAGCGGTCGGTGACGTCGGGCTGCGGCTGTGGACGCCGGTCGGCGCTACCGTCAGGTTTGTCATCCAGACCGCGCCGACGCTGGTGGATCTCAGTCCCCACCGGGTCGACTCCGGCCCGCTGACCGGCGACTATCCGACTGGTTCGTGGGGTACCGAGAGCCGCGACTATCTCCTCGGCGTCGAGCTCGAACCCGGTGACGTCGGAGAGGAGAAGCTGGCCTGCCGGGTGACATTCGTGCACGCCAATACCGACGGCACTGAGCTACCACTTCGGCAGTTCTTCAGCCACACCGAGCCGGATGGCAGGACGAACGAGTTCTCCAGCGCGCGGATCCGAGCATTGTGGACCGATGACCTCACGCAGTCCACCGTGTTCAACGATAAGGTCGCCGTGGTCACCAGCAGGGCCGAACTGGCCAAGGCGGTCCAGGACGGTTTAGCGGCGCACCGCGGCGGAGACCCCGACCAGGCCGTCGATTGCCTCAGCCGGGCGCGCAAGCTCGCCGAGCAGGTCCACGACGACAACTTGCGGGCCCGGCTCGACCAGATCTATGATCCGGACACCCGCACCTTTCGGCTGAACAGGATGAGCGCCCAGGAGGAGATGGGCCTGGACATCGAGTCGACCAAGACGACGCCGCTGGACCGCGGCTAGTGGTTGGTATCAGGATGGCCAGCGGTGGTGTCGAGTCCTGCCCGCGCTGTAGTGAGCCCCGGATCGGGCTGTTCTGCGAGCAGTGTGGCCATTCCTACGCTGTTGCTGCACCGCCCGCGCCGTCATCGTGGTGCGCTGTCATCGCCCCGGATCAGAATTACTTCGAGGGCGCTCGCGCGGAGGGCGACCGGTTCAGCTTCCCTGCCTCCAGCCCTGCCCGCCGGGTTCCGCTGACCGGGGCGTCGGTTCGCATTGGCCGGCGCAGCGGCTCACGGAGGACCACTCCGGAAATCGACCTGGCCGATCCACCGGCCGACCCGGGGGTCTCCCGCGAGCACGCCCGGCTACTCGCCCAACCCGACGGCACCTGGGCGGTGCTCGACGAAGGCTCCACGAACGGGACGTATGTCAACGACAGTCGCCAGCGGATCGCTGCCCGCCAGCCGGTTCCGCTGGCCGATGGTGACCGCGTGCACCTGGGCGTCTGGACCACGATCACCCTGCGCCGGGGTTCGTAGCATTTCGGCGCACTGGGCTCTCCACGGGCATAACGCTGGCGACCGTACGATGTGGCCACGATGGCGGATAACCGGGTGCGGGTCGGTGGGCCGTACTTCGAGGACCTGTCGCACGGGCAGGTCTTCGCCGACGCCCCGGGTTTGACACTGACCCCGGGCTACGCCGTGCTGCACCAGGCGCTGTCCGGCGACCGGCTCCGGTTGCCGCTGGATCACGAGCTGTCCGCGGCGGTCACCGGCCGCCCCGAGCCGGTGGCCCACCCCACGCTGGTCTGCCATATCGCGATCGGCCAGACCACGTCGCCGTCGCAACGGGTCCGCGGCAACTTGTTCTACCGGGGCCTGCGCCTGTTGCGCCCGGTGCACCTCGGCGACACGCTGCGCACCCGCACGGAGGTCGTCGCGTTGCGACAGAACCGCCCGAAACCGGGGCGGTTGGCGACCGGCCTCGCCGTGCTGCGGGTTCAGGTCAACAACCAGCGCGCGGAGCCCGTGCTCGACTTCTGGCGTTGCCCGATGATCCCGCTGCGCGACCCCGATGCCAACACCGGGCATGCCGACAGCTTCGACGACATCCCTGCCGACGCCGATCCCGTCGCCGACCTGCCGTGGGGCTGGCAGCTCGGCGCGTTCCGGGCCACCGTGACCGAGCCCGGCACGGTCTACGACATCGAGGTGCGCGACACCGTGACCGGTGCCCCCGAACTGGCCAGGGCCACCCTCAACCTCGCGGCTACGCACACCGACCCCGGTGCGTCGGCGCACGGGCGTCGTCTGGTCTACGGCGGGCACACCATCTCGATCGCCGGCGCGCATGTCACTCGGGCGTTGCCCGATCTGGTGACGATCGTGGCCTGGCGGAGCTGTGAGCACACCGGCCCGGTCTTCGAGGGCGACGTGCTGCGCACCGAACTGCGCGTCGAGGCTGTCCACCAGCGCGACGGTTACCAGTTGATTGACCTGCGAGCGGTGGTACACGGCTGCCCGGCGGCCGACGCGGGGAATCCGACTGCTGCGCAGATGCCGGTGCTGGACTGGCGGTTCGTTGCGCTCGCACGGTAAGCGAGGTGGGAGATGACCGGGATTCTGACGGGGATGCGGGTGGTGGAGGGCTCGGCCTTTGTGGCGGCGCCACTCGGCGGGATGACCCTGGCCCAGCTCGGTGCGGACGTGATCAGGTTCGACCCGATCGGCGGCGGCTTGGACGCCAACCGCTGGCCGATCACCGCGGACGGCAAGAGCCTGTTCTGGGCGGGCTTGAACAAGGGCAAGCGCTCGATCGCGGTCGAGCTGCGAGCGCCGCAGGGCAAGGCGTTGCTCACCGACCTGATCACCGCGCCCGGCGACGATGCGGGGCTGTTCCTGACAAACTTCCCGGCCGTGGGCTGGCTGGATTTCACCACGCTCACGTCCCGTCGCCCCGATCTGATCATGGTTAACATTGTCGGCAACCCGGACGGCTCATCCGCGGTCGACTACACGGTCAACGCCGCCACCGGCTTCCCCTACACCACCGGCCCCAGTGCCCTGTCGATGCCGGTCAACCACCTGCTGCCGGCCTGGGATGCGATCACTGGCACGCTGGCCGCGACCGGGCTGCTGGCCGCCGAGCGCAAGCGGCGGATCGAGGGCATCGGCCAGTTCGTCCGGCTCGCGCTCGCCGACGTGGCGTTTGCCATGGTCGGGCACCTCGGAAACATCGCCGAGGTACAGATCAACGAGAATGAGCGGCCGAAGTACGGCAACGACCTGTACGGCGCGTTCGGTCGCGACTTCGCTACCAAGGACGGCAAGCGGGTCATGGTGGTCGGCCTGACCCCGCGGCAGTGGCGCAACCTGGTGACCGCAGTCGGGATCAGTGATGCCTGCACTCAGGTCGAGAAGCTGCTCGGGGTCAACCTAGAGAAGGAGGGTGACCGGTTCGCCGCGCGCCACGTGATCGGCGCGCTCCTCGAGCCGTGGATCAGCAGCCGCACGCTGTCCGAAGTCCGCGAGGTCTTCGACACGTACGACGTGTGTTGGGGGCCGTACCAGACCTTCGCTGAGTTGGTCACCACCGATCCGCGCTGCTCGCTCGCCAACCCGATGTTCGCCGCGGTCGACCAGCCCGGCATCGGTATCTACCTCATGCCCGGCTCACCGCTCGACTTCTCCGCCACCGATCGGATACCACCCGCGCCGGCCCCTCAGCTTGGCCAGCACACCGACGAGATCCTCGCCGGGGTCCTCGGCCTGTCCAGTGCAGAGATCGGGCGGTTGCACGACGAGGGCGTCGTCGCCGGAACTCCAGGAAAGTGACCTCAATGTTCCTGTTCTTCTCGAACCGATTGGGCTGCCTCGCCTCGCTGCTGCTGTCGGCAGCGTTGACCGCCCTGCTGCTCCTGCTCCTGCATGTCCTGTGATGCGCGGCTACCGCACGCCGACGAACTCGGCCAGCTTGCGTAGCCCGCCTCGGCCGCGACGGTCGCGGCGCAGCATCTGACGCAGCATGTCGTGTACCCGGTGGGACCGGCACATCGATGGACTCCTGGAGGCACCCGTTGTGTCGGGAACATTGCGTCCTTGATCGCGGCAACGGAGTCCGGCGCGGTGCCGATCACCGCATCGCGCAACTCGCGACGCCGGGTGGTGAACGCGGCAGGGAACAGCTTCACCGGCTCGATGCCCAGTGCGTCGGCGATGGCGACCATGGTGGAAAGTCGGTCCAGTTCTTTGACGCCCCGCTCGAACTGGGCAAGCCACTCGACACTGCGCCCCAGGAGTCCGGCCAGCACCTCCTGGGTGATGCCCTTGCGCCGCCGGTAGAGCGCGACCCGCTCGCCGACGGTCGCTTCGTCGGTCAGCCGCACGCCGCCGATTCTATAGAAAGATACCCCAAGGTTTCATGGGGGTCGCCGTCCAGAGGCCTCTGTAGGGTGGCCCCATGATCGATACCTTGACCACCGCACTGGCGCTGCCAGTGCGGTGGCGCGCGGCGTCGGGTGGTGGACCGCGATGAGTGGCAGTACTTCTGACGAGACGTTCCGTGGGACGATGTGAGGCCGCACCCCGGACAGTGAGCCCAACACGGTGATCGTCACGCGGCAGGGCTTGGGCAGCGCTGGGCGGGTATGGCTGACCTTCAACGGAGCGATCAAGACCACGGTCGTGATGACCAACCCTGAGACGGTGCAGCTGTGTGAGCTGCTCACCAAAGCGACGATGGCGCGGCGAGCGCGCTGGTGAGCGATGTTCGGGCTGGGACCGGTGTTCGGGGCCGACCGGTGCCCAGTAGGCTGACTTGCTTGTACTGGGTCCCGTCTACTGGGTCCCGTCGCCCTGCTCGACCACGGCCTCACGCCATCGGATCCCGGCTGCCAGCGGCACCTGGCCGGGTGGTTGAGCCGGAAGACAGCGGACGTCTCTGCTGGATCGGCGGCTGGGGTCATGGGCGGCATGAGGCCGCTCGAACGTGGTGACTCAGTGCTTTCGGCCTACCCATCAACATTTCCTGGACACGCACCGACGTATCACGGAGCAGGCGAAAAGTCTCCTCTTAGAAGAGTGACTGCTGCGCAGGCGGCATTCGAATGCTCCGTAGCACGCCGGACCGTGAGTGATTGTGGGGAGGTGGCCTGATGCGATTCCTGAACCCTGTCGCCGTCACCTGCCTGACGTGCGGGCGGCCGACTGTCGTCGCCGAGACGTCGATTGGCTCCGTGCGGGTGCACTGCGGCACCTGGCGCTGGCAGTGCGACGTCCCCTCCACCGGTATCCCGCACGCCGATCGGTACGCGGTAACCCCTGCCGGTCTGACCCCACTCGACGCGGCCAGCGACCAGGAGCTGGCAGCATGAGCACCCCAGCCCGCCACGTGTCGCTGATGCCCGCGATCCGCGGGGCCGCCAGTAGATGAGGAGCCTCCGGCCAGTGTCACCAGCCCCGCGCGCGCCACTCGGCGAGGTGCGGCCGCTCGGTACCGAGCGTGGAATCCTTCCCGTGTCCGGGGTAGAACCACGTTTCGTCAGGGAGTTGGTCGAACACCCGTGCCTGGAGGTCGGCCATCAGGCTGGTGAAGTCAGTGGGGTTTGTGGTCCGTCCCGGACCGCCGGGGAATAGCGCATCACCGGTGAACAGATGCGGTGTGCCGGTGGCGTCCCGGTGCAGCAGGGCAATCGAGCCGGGGGTGTGCCCGCGCAGGTGGATCACGTCCAACGCTACCTGGCCGACCGTGACAGTGTCCCCGTGGTCCACCAGACGGTCCGGAGACACCGGCAACTCGGGGGCGTCGACCGGATGCGCGATGGTCCGCGCTCCGGTGGCGCCAGCGACCGCGCCGAGAGCCTGCCAGTGGTCCGCGTGCCGGTGGGTGGTGACGATCGTCCGCAGATCGGGCCGATCCGGGCCGTAACCCAGCAGATCTATCAGCCGCTCAGCGTCGTTGGCCGCGTCGATCAGCAACGCCTCACCGGTGCTCCGGCAGACCAACAGGTAGGCGTTGTTGTCCATCGGCCCTACCGAGATCTTGGTGACGGTCAGGGCGTTCAGCGTCCGCCGCTGTGCCGGTCCGCCTGGTTCGACCGCGCCGTCGTAGTCCTCGAGGATCTCCACAGTCGCCGACCGTAATGCGCCGCAGCCACCACCGCGAGCCCACTTCTGTCAGACCGGGCGCATAGCATGGGCGGGGCCGTCTGGCGAAGGGAGTGACGTGGCTGATCGACTTGTCGTGCGCGGTGCGCGGGAGCACAACCTGCGCAACGTCGATCTCGACCTGCCCCGCGACAGTCTCATCGTGTTCACCGGGCTGTCCGGTTCCGGAAAGTCCAGCCTCGCCTTCGACACCATCTTCGCGGAGGGCCAGCGCCGATACGTCGAGTCACTGTCGGCCTATGCCCGCCAGTTCCTCGGCCAGATGGACAAGCCCGATGTCGACTTCATTGAGGGTCTGTCGCCCGCGGTGTCGATCGACCAGAAGTCCACCAGCCGCAATCCCCGTTCCACCGTCGGCACTATCACCGAAGTGCACGACTACCTGCGGCTGCTCTATGCCCGCGTGGGGGAGCCGCATTGCCCGCTGTGTGGCGAGCCGATCTCCCGGCAGACCCCACAGCAGATCGTCGACCAGGTACTCGCCCTGGAACCCGGCACCCGGTTCCAGGTCCTGGCGCCCGTGGTGCGGACCCGCAAGGGCGAGTTCGTCGACCTGTTCGCCGAATTGCAGTCCCAGGGTTACTCCCGGGTGCTCGTCGACGGCACCGTGCACCCGCTGACCGATCCTCCCAAGCTCAAGAAGCAGGACAAGCACGACATCTCCGTGGTGATCGACCGGCTGTCGGTCAAGGACAGTGCCAAGCAGCGGCTCACCGACTCGGTGGAGACCGCGTTGCGGCTGGCCGATGGCCTCGTCGTGCTCGATTTCGTGGACCGCGACGAGCACGACCCGCACCGGCAGCGCCGGTTCTCCGAGCAGATGGCCTGCCCGAACGGCCATCCCATCGGCGTTGACGACTTGGAGCCGCGCTCGTTCTCGTTCAACTCGCCCTATGGTGCCTGCCCGGAGTGCACCGGAATCGGGGTGCGCAAGGAAGTCGACCCCGAGCTGGTGGTGCCCGACGAGCACCTGTCCCTCGAGGAGGGCACGATCGCGCCGTGGGCCACCGGGCAGACCGCCGAGTACTTCCAGCGGCTGCTCGAAGCGCTGGCTGAGACCGTCGGCTTCCGGATGGACACTCCGTGGCGACGGTTGCCGGCCAGCGCCCAGAAGGCCGTGCTGCACGGCTGCGACGCTCAGGTACACGTTCGTTACCGCAACCGCTATGGCCGTGAGCGCTCCTACTACGCCGCCTTCGAGGGCGTCATCCCGTTCCTCGAGCGCCGGATGAATCAGGCCGAGTCAGAGCACATGCGCGATAAGTACGACGGCTACATGCGGGAGGTGCCCTGCCCGGCTTGCTGCGGCACCCGGCTCAAGCCTGAGATCCTCGCTGTTACCCTCTCGCACACCACGGAGGGCAAGAAATCCATCGCCGACGTCTCCGCGCTGTCGGTCCGCGACGCCGTGGCTTTCCTCGACGGTCTGCAGTTGGACGCGAGGCAAGCAATGATCGCCGGTGCGGTGCTCAAGGAGATCCAGGCCCGGCTGCGCTTCCTGCTCGACGTCGGGCTGGACTACCTGTCCCTGGACCGCGCCTCGGCCACGCTGTCCGGCGGTGAGGCGCAGCGGATCCGGTTGGCCACTCAGATCGGCTCCGGTCTGGTCGGGGTGCTGTACGTGCTGGACGAGCCGTCGATCGGCCTGCACCAGCGGGACAATCACCGGCTGCTGGCCACCCTCACCAGACTGCGTGACCTGGGCAATACGCTGATCGTGGTCGAGCACGACGAGGACACCATCCGCACCTCCGACTGGGTGGTGGACATCGGTCCCGGAGCGGGGGAGCACGGCGGTCAGGTAGTGCACAGCGGGCCGTTTCACGAGCTGGAGCGGCACGACACTTCGATCACCGGCGCCTATTTGTCGGGCCGGCGGCGCATCCCGGTCCCGACCACCCGGCGTCCGGTGAACCGCTCGCGACGGTTGATGGTGGTCGGGGCCCGCGAGCACAACCTGCGCGGCATCGATGTGTCCTTCCCCCTCGGCTGCCTGGTCTCGGTGACCGGGGTGTCCGGATCGGGTAAGTCGACGCTGGTCAATGACATCCTCGCGACTGTGCTGGCGAACCGGCTCAACGGCGCCCGTCAGGTGCCCGGACGGCACACCAGGGTCACTGGCGTGGAGCACGTCGACAAGCTGGTCAGGGTCGATCAGTCACCGATCGGGCGAACCCCGCGGTCCAACCCAGCCACGTATACCGGCGTGTTCGACCGGATCCGCAAACTCTTCGCCGCCACCACCGAGGCGAAGGTCCGCGGTTACCAGCCTGGGCGGTTCTCCTTCAACGTCAAGGGCGGGCGTTGCGAGGCCTGCGCGGGCGACGGCACCATCAAGATCGAGATGAACTTTCTCCCCGACGTGTATGTGCCCTGCGAGGTGTGCCACGGCGCCCGGTACAACCGGGAGACCCTCGAGGTGCACTACAAGGGGAAGACCATCGCCGAGGTGCTCGATATGCCGATCGAGGAGGCGGCGGCATTCTTCGAGCCGATCTCGGCGATCCACCGGCACCTCAAGACGCTGGTGGATGTGGGGCTGGGCTATGTCCGGCTCGGGCAACCCGCGCCGACGCTCTCCGGTGGGGAAGCCCAGCGCGTCAAGCTGGCCAGCGAGTTGCAAAAGCGCTCCACCGGCCGCACCGTCTACGTGCTCGACGAGCCCACCACTGGCTTGCACTTCGAGGACATCCGCAAACTGCTCGGCGTCATCAACGAACTGGCCGACAAGGGCAATACCGTCATCGTCATCGAGCACAACCTCGATGTGATCAAGTCGTCGGACTGGGTGATCGACATGGGTCCCGAGGGTGGCGCGGCCGGCGGCGCCGTGATCGCTGAGGGTACTCCCGAGCAGGTCGCCGCCGTCGACACCAGCTACACCGGTCAGTTCCTGCGCACCGTCGTCAACGTGCAGCACGCAACGCCGCCGCGGCGTCGTCGGGCCACCGTTGCTGCAGGCTCATAGCGACGGTGCCTACATCACAGATCGCAGTAGATCTCGGGTCAGTGGCCCATATCGACCACCAAGGTCGGCGACCTGCTATTCTCACGGTGCGACCAGCTTCCGCTCTGGCGGAGGCGGCAAGTGGAGCCTGCTCCCACCCGGACCGCCGCGAGGCGGCCGGGTCCCGGTCCCGGAATCCCTAGGCGGATTCCGGCGTTGACGTCATGTGTTGACGAAACACACACGGCGTCGACCGGTCGGATCTGCGGGCCCCGGACGCCAGAAGGCGTCCGGGGCCACGTTGCGTCCGGGGTCCCCCTGGGCGGGTGCCCACACGCTCGGTCGCGCCGTGAGGATGACGACCGAGGAGGCCACATCACCGTCGAGACACGCATCAACGAACGCATCCGCGTTCCCGAGGTCAGGTTAGTTGGTCCGAATGGTGAGCAGGTCGGCATCGTTCGCATCGAGGACGCGCTGCGACTAGCGCAGGAAGCCGACCTTGACCTGGTCGAGGTTGCGGCGCAGGCCCGCCCACCGGTCTGCAAACTCATGGACTTCGGCAAGTTCAAGTACGAGACCGCGCAGAAGGCCCGTGAGTCCCGCCGTAATCAGCAGATGACGGTTATCAAGGAGCAAAAGCTCCGCCCCAAGATTGACGCCCATGATTACGAGACGAAGAAGCGTCATGTTGTGCGGTTCCTGGACGCGGGGCACAAAGTGAAGGTCACCATCATGTTCCGAGGCCGTGAGCAATCCCGGCCGGAGTTGGGTTTCCGGCTGCTGCAGCGACTGTCCGACGACGTCGCGGAACTAGGCTTCGTGGAGACCTCCGCCAAGCAGGACGGTCGGAACATGACGATGGTGTTGGCTCCGCACCGCAACAAACCCAGGGGGATCAGGGCCGATCGGAGCACGACCGAGCCGGCGGAACAATCAGCGGAGTAAGGCCCGTGCAGTGATACTCGGTGGCCCACCCGGGCCACCGGGACAGTGGGGTGGCCCGGATGGGCCACCGCATTCACCGCCGCCCCACCCAGGTGGCAGGACGAGGACGGACATGCCGAAGAACAAAACTCATCGGGGTACCGCGAAGCGAGTGAAACTCTCCGCCACCGGCAAGTTGCTGCGGCAGCGCGCCGGTAGGCGCCACTTGCTGGAGAAGAAGTCCTCCAGGGTTACCCGTCGACTGGACGGAGTGGTCGAGGTGGCTCCGCAGGACACCAGGCGGGTCCGCAAGCTGCTTGGTCGCTGACCGGCTACGCACCGGAGACCTCGACCCCGACGACCCTGTTTCTGACCCTGGGCGACTTTCCCGCCCCCGAGACCGACAGGACGAACCAGTGGCACGCGTCAAGCGAGCGGTCAACGCCCACAAGAAGCGCCGCACGACCCTGGAGGCCGCCAGCGGCTACCGTGGGCAGCGCTCCCGGCTCTATCGCAAGGCCAAGGAACAGATCCTCCACTCGATGCAGTACGCCTACCGCGACCGGCGAGCGCGCAAGGGTGACTTCCGGCAGCTGTGGATCACTCGGATCAACGCCGCCGCCCGGCAGAACGGGATGACCTACAACCGGCTCATTCAGGGCCTGCGCATTGCCAAGATCGAGGTAGACCGCAAGAACCTCGCCGAGCTCGCCGTCTGTGACCCCACTGCGTTCACCGCGCTGGTCGAGCTCGCCAGGGCCAATTTGCCCAGTAGCCGGGGAGCGGGCCCCCCGGTGTCCCAGGACGGCGACGCCGCCTGAGCGCAGCGGCCGGCCACGCCTCGAACCCCATGGCCCAGTCGGGCGCTCCGCATACCGAACGGACCCCTCGGGTGGTGGCTGCGCGGAGGCTGCTCCGGCGGCGGGACCGGGGGCGCGCCGGGCGGTTCCTCGTCGAGGGCGCCCAAGCCGTGCGTGAGGCCGTCAGGTGCGGATCCGTGCTGGAGCTGTTCGTCACCGAGCGCGCCGCTATCCAGCATCCTGAACTGCTCGAGACGCCCGGTGCTCGGGTATCTCTGATCACCGAGCGGGCCGCTACCGGGTTGTCCGGGACAGTTACTCCGCAAGGAATCGTGGCGGTCTGCGCCGCGCTCGGGCGGCCGGCGGCGGACGCGCTGCGCGGCACCCGGCTGGTCGCGGTGCTGGCAGGCGTCGCCGATCCGGGCAATGCCGGTACGGTCATCCGGGTGGCCGACGCGGCCGGGGCAGGCGCAGTGCTCTTCGCTGGGGACACTGTTGATCCGCACAATGGCAAATGCGTGCGGGCCTCCACCGGTAGCCTGTTCCACCTCGCGTTGGGGGTGGAGCCCGATCCGCGGCTGGCTGTCGCGGCGTGCCGGCAGGCTGGGCTGCAGGTTCTGGCGGCCGATGCCGGCACCGGCCGGAACCTCGATGACGTGGTCGACGCCGGAACCCTGGTGGCGCCGACCGCGTGGCTGTTCGGTAACGAGGTGCACGGGCTGGACCGCGAGCTGCTCGCGGCCGCTGACCACGCCGTCGCTGTCCCGCTGCACGGCCACGCGGAGAGTCTCAATCTGGCCGCCGCGGCGGCGGTCTGCCTGTATGCCAGCGCGCGGGCGCACCGTCGGCGCCTCCCCGGACCGATCACCTAGGATCTGACCAGAACTGACCGCATACCGGCACGGCGGGCGCCCGACGTCGCGGCGCTGCGTCAAGCCCAGGAGTTCGCACCCTATGTCTGGACCCAACGACCCCTACGACCCCAAGCAGGTCGCCGTGCTGGCGCCAGAAGGGCTGGCGCAGGCCGTCGAAGACGCCGAGAATGCCTTCGCCGCCGCCGCTGACCTCGAGGAATTGGCCGCGGTCAAACCTGCCCACCTCGGCGACCGGTCGCCGCTGCTGATCGCCCGACGCGAGATCGGTGCACTCCCACCACAGGCCCGCGCCGAGGCTGGCAAACGGCTCAACTCCAGCCGCGTGGCCGTACAGGCGGCCTTCGACCGGCGTCGCGCCGCACTGCAGGTCGAGCGGGACTCCAGGACCCTGCGGGAGGAGACCGTCGACGTCACACTCCCGTGGGATCGGGTCCCCGTCGGTGCCCGGCATCCGATTCCCGCGCTCTGCGAGCGCATCGTGGACGTGTTCGTCGCCATGGGCTACGAAGTCGCCGAGGGCCCGGAACTCGAGGCCGAGTGGTTCAACTTCGACGCGCTCAACTTTCCCAAGGATCACCCGGCGCGCACCATGCAGGACAGCTTCTACGCCGCACCCGAGGGATCCGGCATGGTCCTGCGCACGCATACCTCTCCGGTTCAGGTACGCGCTCTGCTGGGACGGGAGCTGCCGGTGTATGTGGTGTGCCCGGGGCGCACGTTCCGTAGCGACGCACCGGACGCCACCCACGTCCCGGTCTTCCATCAAGTCGAAGGCCTCGCGGTGGACCAGGGCATTACCATGGCGCATCTCAAGGGCACCCTGGACGCGTTCGCCCGGGCGGTGTTCGGCGAGACCTCCCGGACCCGATTGCGGCCCTCGTTCTTTCCCTTCACCGAGCCCTCCGCCGAGGTCGATGTGTGGTTCCCGGAACGCAAGGGTGGCGCGGGCTGGGTCGAGTGGGGCGGCTGTGGGATGGTCAATCCGAACGTGTTGCGCGCCTGCGGGGTCGATACCGCGGTCTACTCCGGCTTCGCCTTCGGCATGGGCATCGAGCGCACCCTGCAGTTCCGCAACGGCATCGCCGACATGCGCGACATGGTCGAGGGTGATATCCGGTTCACTTGCGCGTTCGGAACGGAGGCCTGAGGGAAGTGCGCATTCCCGTGTCCTGGCTGCGCGATCACGTCGCGCTTCCCGAGGGTAGTGACACCCCTACCGTGGCGCAGATCGCCGATGCCTTCGTGCGGGCCGGCCTGGAAGTCGAGGCGGTGCATCAACTCGGCCCGGTCAGCGGCCCGCTCGTGGTGGGGCGGGTGCTGGAGATCGAGGAGCTGACCGGATTCTCCAAGCCTATCCGGTACTGCCATCTCGATGACGGCGAGCAGGCGCCGCGCGGGGTCGTCTGCGGTGCCACCAACTTCGTCGCAGGAGATCTGGTGGTGTTGGCACGACCCGGCACGGTGCTACCGGGTGACGTCGCGATCGCGGCGCGCAGCGCCTACGGCCGGACTTCCGACGGCATGATCTGTTCGGCCGCCGAGCTCAGGCTCGGCGGCGACCACACCGGGATCATCGTGCTGCCGGCTGACGCCGCGGTCCCCGGGGACAGCGCCGCCCAGGTGCTTGGCCTGGACGATGCGGTGATCGAGCTGGCGATTACCCCTGATCGCGGCTACTGCTTGTCGGTGCGCGGGCTGGCCCGCGAGCTGGCCATCGCGTTCGACGTCCCCTACGGCGATCCCGCCCTGCGCGAGGTTCCCCAGACCGACAGCGCCAGCTGGCCGGTACGCATCGAGGACAGGCAGGGCTGCTGCCGGTTCGTGGCCCGCCAGGTGTCGGGCGTGGACCCGACCGCCTGGTCTCCCTGGTGGATGCGCCGGAGGTTGCAGCTGGCCGGAATGCGGCCGATCTCGCTGGCCGTCGACGTTACGAACTATGTGATGCTCGAACTTGGGCAGCCGATGCACGCCTTCGACGCGACAAAGCTGGACGGCGCCCTCGTCGTCCGCCGTGCAATCGAGGGCGAAAAGCTCACCACGCTGGACGGAGTCTGCCGGGAACTGGATCCGGACGACATGGTGATCTGCGACAGCAGCGGCCCGGTGTCGCTGGCGGCCGTGATGGGTGGTGAGAGCACCGAGATCGGTCCGCAGACCACCAGTCTGCTGCTGGAAGCGGCGATCTGGGATCCGGCCTCCGTAGCCCGCACAGTCCGCCGGCACCGGCTGCCCAGCGAGGCGGCCCGGCGCTTCGAGCGCGGGGTGGACCCTGCCCTGCCACCGGTAGCCGCCGAGCTCGCCGCGACGCTGCTGACCCGCTACGGCGGTGGGGAGATCGTGCCGGGCTGCACCGACGTCGGCACGCCCTCACAGCAGGTGTCGGTGGTGATGCCGATCGAGCTGCCGGATCGGGTGGCCGGGCGACCCTACGAGCGTGGCGCCACGGTCCGCCGGCTCTCCCAGATCGGCTGCACGGTGGAGGTTGACGGTGCCAACGGCACCACCACGGTGACTGTCGCCCCGCCGTCCTGGCGTCCCGACCTGGTCCAGCCCGCCGACCTCGTTGAGGAGGTGCTGCGACTGGAGGGTTACGACACCATCCCCTCCGAACTACCGTCGGCACCACCCGGCCGTGGGCTCACCGCTCAGCAGCGCCGCCGCCGAGCGATCTCCCGGGCGCTGGTCGGAGCAGGATACGTGGAGGTGCTGCCGAGCCCGTTCGTTTCAGCCACCACGTGGGACGCGTTCGGGCTTCCCGAGGACGATCCCCGGCGGCACACCATCACGCTGCTCAATCCGTTGGAGTCCGACCGCGACCAGTTGGCCACCACGCTGCTGCCGGGCCTGCTTGAGACCCTGGTCCGCAACGTCGCCCGCGGGCTGCGCGACGTGGCGCTCTATGGGATGGCCCCGGTCGTGCAGCCGCACGCGGGCGCCGCTGCGATGCCGGACGTGGGGGTGCTCGGCCGCCCCAGCGACGCTGAGGTTGCCGCACTGATCGGCGCGCTACCCGCGCAGCCGCTGCACGTCGGTGCCGTGCTCGTCGGGCAGTGGGAACGTCCCGGTTGGTGGGGCACCGGCCGGACGGTGACCTGGGCCGACGCGGTGCAGGCCGGGCGTCTGATCGGGCACGCTGCTGGTGTTGATCTTGAGGTGTGCGCTGCGGAAACCCCGCCATGGCACCCTGGCCGGTGCGCGCAGCTGCAGCTGGACGGCCGCCCGGCGGGGCATGCTGGCGAGCTGCATCCCGCGGTGGTCGAAGCGCTGGGCCTACCGCCGCGGACCTGTGCGATGGAATTGGATCTCGACGCGCTGCCGCTGACCGATCGGCGGCCCGCACCCGGAGTCTCGCCCTACCCGCCGGTGCTGCAGGACATCGCGTTGGTGGTGAACGTGGCTGTGCCGGCCGCCGAGCTGACCGCCACGCTGCGCCATGGCGCCGGGGAACTGCTGGAGGACGTACGCCTGTTCGACGTCTACACCGGCGAGAAGATCGGGGCGGACAAGCGCTCGCTGGCCTTCGCGCTGCGATTCCGCGCCCCGGATCGTACCCTCACCGTCGCCGAGGCCAGCGCCGCCCGCGACGCGGCGGTCGCTGCCGCCATCAGGGCACACGGCGCCGCCCTGCGCTCATAACCGCCACGTCCCGCTGTCCTGCGCGATCCGGCGCACAAAGATCGCGTTCTGCGGATGGCGGGAGAGCCCCATGCATTGAATGATCTTTCACAAGAGTGCATAATTATTCCATATGTCGTTCAGGGTTGCGGTAGCGGGGGCGAGCGGATACGCGGGCGGCGAGCTCCTTCGCCTGATGCTCGGCCACCCGCTGATCGAGATCGGTGAGCTCACGGCGGGCGGCAACGCCGGAAGCAGGCTCGGCGAGCATCACCCGAACCTCGTGCCGCTTGCCGAGCGCATCCTGTCCGACACCACGGCGGAGCGGTTGGCCGGACACGACGCGGTGTTCCTCGCCCTGCCGCACGGCCACTCCGCAGCGCTGGCAGCCGAGCTACCCGAGGACACCGCGGTGATCGACTGCGGTGCCGATCACCGGCTCGTGGACCCCGCGGCGTGGCAGCGCTGGTACGGCGGCGACTACGCTGGGAGCTGGCCTTACGGGTTGCCTGAGCTGCCAGGAGCGCGGGAGAAGCTGCGCGGAGCCTGCCGTGTCGCGGTGCCCGGCTGTTACCCGACGGTGGTCAGCCTCGCGCTGGCTCCGGCCCTGGCCGCCGGACTTGTCGCTCCCGAGATCGTGGTGACTGCGATATCCGGCACGTCGGGGGCCGGGCGTACCCTCAAACCCCACCTGCTGGCCGCGGAGGTGATGGGCTCGGCCAGCGTGTACGGGATAGCCGGCGCGCACCGGCACATCCCGGAGATCACCCAGAATCTCACCGGCGTCGCTGGCCAGGCGGTGACCGTGTCGTTCACTCCGGTGCTGGCGCCGATGCCGCGCGGGATCCTGGCTGCCTGCACGGCCGCCCTGCGCTCAGGCATCGACGTCGAGACGGCACGCAGTGCCTACCACGCCGCCTACGCCGCAGAGCCGTTCGTGCACCTGCTTCCGCCAGGCCGCTGGCCGGCCACCGGAGCAGTGCAGGGTTCCAACTCCGTGCAGTTGCAGGTAGCGGTGGACACCGACGCTAGCCGGCTGGTCGCTGTCGGTGCGGTCGACAACCTCACCAAAGGCACCGCGGGAGCGGCGCTGCAGTGCCTGAACCTGGCGCTGGGACTTCCCGAAACCACCGGTCTGCCGACTTGGGGAATCGCCCCATGACGAGGGGGAGGGCACCGCGATGAGCGTCACCGCAGCCGACGGCTTCCGGGCGGCCGGGGTGGCTGCTGGCATCAAGATCAGTGGAGCTCTGGACCTGGCTCTGGTTGTCAATGACGGACCTATCAAGGCGGCTGCCGGGGTGTTCACCCGTAACCAGGTCAAGGCGGCGCCGGTGCTGTGGTCGGCACAGGTGCTCACGGGGCGGCGGTTGCGGGCTGTCGTGCTGAACTCCGGCGGAGCCAACGCCTGCACCGGCCCTGGCGGTTTCCAGGACACCCACGCCATCGCCGAGCGGGTCGCCACGATGCTGGACTGTGGGGCGGTGGAGGTCGCCGTCTGCTCCACCGGACTGATCGGCGAGCGGCTGCCGCTGGACGTAGTGCTGTCTGGAGTCGACACGGCCGCGGCAGCATTGGCCGCCACGCCGGAAGCCGGCCTGGCCGCAGCCACCGCGGTGCTCACCACCGACACCGCCCCCAAGCAGGCCGCCGTCGCCGGCGCGGGTTGGGCGGTGGGCGGGTTCGCGAAGGGAGCCGGCATGGTCGCGCCCAGCCTGGCCACCATGCTTTGTGTACTCACCACCGACGCCGCCGTCGACGAGTCCACTCTGGACGCTGCGTTGCGCCGCGCCAGTGCCGAAACCTTCGAGCGTCTGGACATCGACGGCACCTGCTCGACCAATGACACCGTGCTGCTACTGGCCTCTGGTGCCTCGGGGATCGTGCCAGACCGGGCGCAGTTCGCCGTCACCGTGCAGCAGGTGTGCCACGAGCTGGTCAAGAGTTTGCAGGCCGACGCCGAGGGCGTCACCAAGGAGATCACGATCACTGTCTGCGGGGCGGCCGGTGACGCCGACGCGCTTGCCGCGGCCCGCGCGGTCGCTCGGGACAACCTGGTCAAGACCGCCTTCTTCGGGTCCGACCCCAACTGGGGCCGGATCGCCGCTGCGGCGGGCGCCTCACCGGCCACCGTGCGGGCTGACACGCTGGATATCCGAATCAACGGAGTGCTGCTCTGCCAGAGTGGCGCGGTGGTGGCGGATCGTTCCAAGGCGGATCTGTCCGACCGGGAGATCACCGTGGAGATCGACCTGCACCTCGGCGAGGGGCAGGCCACCGTGCTCACCACCGACCTCTCACACGGGTACGTCGACGAGAACAGCGCCTATTCGTCATGACCCCCAGCATTGATATCGATACGGCCGCCCAGAAGGCCGCGGTGCTCACCGAGGCGCTGCCCTGGTTGCAGCGCTTCCACGGGTCCACCGTCGTGATCAAATATGGCGGCAACGCGATGCTGGATGATCAGCTCAAGCGGGCCTTCGCCCAGGACATGGTCTTTCTGCGGCTGGCCGGGCTCCGTCCGGTCGTGGTGCACGGTGGTGGCCCGCAGATCAACGCCATGCTGGACCGGCTGGGCATTGCGGGGGAGTTCCGCGGCGGTTTGCGGGTCACCACCCCCGAGACGATCGATGTGGTGCGTATGGTGTTGTTCGGTCAGGTGGGCCGAGAGTTGGTCGGGCTGATCAACGCGCACGGTCCGTTCGCCGTCGGCATCTCCGGTGAGGACGCGCACCTGTTCACCGCCGCCCGGCGCACCGCCACCGTGGACGGCAAGCAGATCGACGTGGGGCTGGTCGGCGATGTGGTTGCGGTGAATCCTGCGGCAGTGCTTGACATCGTCAACGCTGGGCGTATCCCGGTGGTATCCGGATTGGCCCCGGACGCCGACGGCGTGGTGCACAACGTCAATGCCGACACTGCTGCGGCGGCGTTGGCTATCGCGCTGGGCGCCGAGAAGCTTGTCATGCTCACCGACGTCGAGGGGCTCTACACCGACTGGCCGGACCGATCCAGCCTGCTGTCCCAAGTGACGGTGGACCGGCTGGAGGGGCTGTTACCAGCTCTGTTCGCCGGGATGGTGCCGAAGATGGAGGCCTGCCTGCGCGCCGTCCGGGGTGGCGTGCCACGGGCCCATGTGATCGACGGCCGGGTGGCGCATTCGGTGCTGCTGGAGGTGTTCACCACCGAGGGGGTGGGGACGATGGTGCTGCCCACAGAGTCTCCGGAGAGCCCCTAACCCCCCGGAGAGCCCCTAACAAAGGAGCCCGATGTCTACTGCGGACTTGCAGCGGCGCTGGCAGGCCGCGTTGATGGCCAACTACGGCACGCCGCCATTGGCGCTGGCTCAGGGTGCCGGCGCGGAAGTGTGGGATGTGGACGGCCGGCGTTACCTGGATCTGCTCGGCGGTGTCGCGGTGAACGCGTTGGGCCACGCTCACCCGGCTGTGGTGCGTGCCGTCACCGAGCAGATCAGCACCCTCGGGCAGGTCTCGAACCTGTACCTCAGCGAGCCGGCGATCACGCTCGCCGAGACCCTGCTGGACTTACTCGGCGCCACCGGATCGGGGCGGGTGCTGTTCTGCAACTCCGGTGCGGAGGCTAATGAGGTCGCATTCAAGATCGCCCGGCGAACCGGGCGGTCGAGGATCGTCTCCGCCGATGGTGCGTTCCACGGCCGCACCATGGGGGCGCTTGCGCTCACCGGGCAGCCCGCCAAGCGGGATCCTTTCGAGCCGATGCCGCCCGGTGTGGTCTTCGTGCCCTACGGCGACCCCGGGGTCCTGGAGTCGGTGGTCGACGAGGACACTGCCGCGGTGTTCCTCGAACCTGTGCAAGGCGAGAACGGCGTGGTGATCCCTCCAGAGGGCTACCTGCAGGCCGCTCGGGAGATCACCGCAGCGCAGGGAGCGCTGCTGGTGCTCGATGAGGTCCAGACCGGCATTGGTCGAACCGGCACCTGGTTCGCTCACCAGTCCGCAGGCGTGACTCCCGACGTGGTGACGCTCGCCAAGGGCCTCGGTGGAGGGCTTCCGATCGGCGCGTGTATCGGCATCGGACCCGCCGCGCACCTGTTGCAGCCGGGTCAGCACGGCAGCACTCTCGGCGGTAATCCGGTCTGCTGTGCTGCCGCGCTGGCCGTGTTACGGACGATCGTCGCGGACGGGTTGCTCGACCACGTCGCCCGCCTCGGTAAGGAGATCGCCGCCGAGGTGACAGCGCTGCACCACCCACTCGTCAGCTCGGTCAGCGCAGCTGGCCTGCTCATCGGAATCAGGCTGAGCTCTCCCGTCTCCGCTGAGGTCGCCACCGCCGCGCGAGACGCCGGCTTCCTGGTCAACCCTGCCGTGCCGGACCGGGTCCGGCTCGCCCCACCGCTGGTACTCACCGAGGCGCAGGCGCGAGAGTTCCTTAGCGCCCTGCCCGCGATCCTGGGTGGGGTGCAGTAGCAATGCTGAGGCACTTCTTGCGCGATGACGATCTCACCCCGGCCGAGCAGCGGGAGATCCTCGACCTGGCTGACGAGTTCAAGGCTGACCCATTCGGGCGCATCCCGCTGGCCGGCCCGCGATCCGTCGCGGTGATCTTCGAGAAGAGTTCGACGCGAACCCGACTGTCCTTCGAGATCGGCATCGCTCAACTCGGTGGCCACCCGGTGGTCATCGACGCCCGCACGATGCAGCTGGGCCGCGAAGAGACCATCGAAGACACCTCGCGGGTACTGTCCCGCTATGCCGATGCCGTGGTGTGGCGTACCTCCGCGCAGCGCCGTATTGACACCATGGCTAGTGCCTCGCGGGTGCCGGTGATCAACGCGCTCACCGACCAGTTCCACCCCTGTCAGGTGCTCGCGGATCTGCAGACCATCCGGGAACGGCACGGTCGCCTAGCTGGGCTCACCCTGGCCTACCTGGGCGACGGGGCGAACAACATGGCGCATTCTCTGCTACTCGGTGGCACCACCGCCGGGCTGCACGTCCGCATCGCCGCTCCGCCCGGGTTCCAGCCGATGCCCGACGTACTACTTGCGGCGAAACACCGCGCTGGCCAGACCGGTGGGAGCGCCACCGTGCTCGCTGATCCCCGCGCGGCGGTCGATGGGGCCGACATCCTGGCGACTGATACCTGGACCTCGATGGGTCAGGAGAGCGACGGGCTCGACCGGCTCACCCCATTCCGGTCGCTGCAGCTTAACGCCGAGCTACTGGAGCGTGCCTCCGGCGGCGTCAAGAAGATCACAGTGCTGCACTGCCTGCCTGCGCACCGCGGGGCCGAGATTACGGACGAGGTGATCGACGGTCCGGCCAGCGCGGTGTGGGACGAGGCCGAGAACCGGCTACATGCGCAGAAGGCGTTGCTGGCCTGGTTGCTGGCTCCGGAGCGAGCGGCATGACGCTTACCCGGGCCGGCCGCCAGGCACGCATCGCCGACCTGGTGACTCATCGCGCAGTGCGTAGCCAGTCCGAGCTGGCCACTCTCCTTGCTGCGCACGGCATCGAGGTCACCCAGGCCACGCTGTCGCGGGACCTCGACGAGCTCGGCGCGGTGAAGTTGCGCGGCGTGGACGGCGGTGCGCCGGTGTATGTCATCCCCGAGAACGGCAGCCCGATGCGCGCGGTAGCCGGCGGCACCGGTCGGCTCGCGCGGGTGCTAGCCGAGCTGCTTGTCTCCGCCGACGCCAGCGCGAATCTCGCGGTGCTGCATACCCCGCCCGGGGCGGCACACTTCGTGGCCAGTGCGCTGGACCGGGCGGCGTTGACTGATGTCGTCGGCACTATCGCCGGTGATGACACCATCCTGGTCGTTGCCCGGGAACCCCTCACCGGGGCGCAGCTCGCGGAACGGATTATGGCGCTGGGGCCACGGAAGGAGAGCAGGAATGACTGAGCGGGTGGTGCTGGCCTACTCCGGTGGGTTGGACACCTCGGTGGCGATCGGGTGGATCGCCGAGGAGACCGGAGCTGAGGTCGTCGCCGTCGCGGTCGATGTCGGCCAGGGCGGCGAGGACCTGGAGACCATCCGCCAGCGGGCGCTCGCCTGCGGTGCTGTGGAGGCCGTCATCACCGACGCCCAGGACGAGTACGCCGAGCAATACTGCCTACCGGCGCTGCAAGTCAACGCGCTGTACATGGACCGCTACCCGCTGATATCAGCGCTCTCCCGACCGCTGATCGTCAAGCACCTGGTGGCGGCCGCGAAGTACCATGGTGCCAGCACCGTCGCGCATGGCTGCACTGGCAAGGGCAACGATCAGGTGCGCTTCGAAGTCGGCATCGGGGCGCTCGCCCCGGACTTGCGGGTGATCGCCCCGGTCCGGGACTACGCGTGGACCCGGGAGAAGGCGATCGTCTACGCCGAGGAGCGCGACCTGCCGATCGACGTCACGAAGCGCTCGCCGTTCTCCATTGACCAGAACTTGTGGGGCCGGGCGGTGGAGACCGGGTTTCTCGAAGACCTCTGGAACGCCCCGACCAAGGATGTGTACTCCTACACCAGCAATCCGACCGAGTGGAAGGCACCGGAGGAGCTAGTGATCGCTTTTGAGTCTGGTGTCCCGGTCGCGATCGACGGTGTCCCCGCGACCGTGTTGGAGACGATCAGGCATCTCAACGCACGGGCCGGGGCGCACGGTGTCGGCCGGCTGGACTTGGTCGAGGATCGACTGGTCGGCATCAAGAGCCGTGAGGTCTACGAGGCGCCCGGAGCGATCGCCCTGATCACCGCGCACCGGGAGCTGGAGAACGTCACCGTCGAGCGTGACCTGGCCAGCTACAAGCGCACCGTCGAGCAGCGCTGGACCGAGCTGGTCTACAACGGGCTGTGGTACTCCCCACTCAAGCGCGCGCTGGACGCATTCATCGCCGACTCCCAGCGTCATGTCACCGGCGAGATCCGGATCGAGCTGGCCGGTGGCCGGGCCACGGTGACCGGACGGCGCAGCCCGCAGGCACTCTATGACTTCAACCTCGCCACCTACGACGCGGGCGACACCTTCGACCAGTCCCTGGCCAAGGGGTTTGTGCAGCTGTGGGGTCTGCCGTCGAAGATTGCCGCGCAACGAGACCTGCATGGCAGGGTCGAGCCACTCGCACACCGGGACATCTCGTTGTGAGCCCGCTCTGGGGTGGCCGGTTCAGCGGGAAACCGGCTGATGCGCTGGCGGCACTGAGCGCCTCGACGCACTTCGACTGGCGGCTGGCACGCTATGACATCCGTGGTTCCCGAGCACACGCCCGGGTGCTGCACGGCGCTGGGCTGCTCGACGACGGTGAGCTAGCCGCGATGCTCGACGCGCTGGACCGCCTCGACGCCGACGTCGACTCCGGCGCGTTCATCCCGGTACCCGAGGACGAGGACGTGCACACCGCACTGGAGCGTGGCCTGATCGAGCGCGCCGGACTGGAGCTCGGCGGCCGACTGCGTGCTGGCCGCTCCCGCAACGACCAGGTCGCGACGCTGCTGCGGATGTGGCTCCGCGACGCTGCCCGCCGGGTCGCCGCCAGCACCCTGGACGTGATCGACGCGCTGCTCGACCAGGCGCAGGCGCATCCCGACGCGCCGATGCCGGGCCGGACCCACCTGCAGCACGCCCAACCCGTGTTGCTCGCCCACCACCTTGGCGCGCACGCCCAGGCCTTGCTGCGCGACGTCGAGCGCCTGCGGGACTGGGATGCTCGGGCCGCCGTGTCGCCCTATGGTTCGGGTGCACTGGCAGGCTCATCGCTCGGCCTGGACCCGGCAGCGGTGGCCGCCGAACTCGGCTTCGATGCCCCGGTCGAGAACTCGATCGATGGCACGGCATCGCGAGACTTCGCCGCCGAGGTCGCGTTCGTGCTCGCAATGCTGGCCGTCGACCTGTCCCGAATCGCTGAAGAGATCATCCTCTGGGCCACTGCCGAGTTCGGTTACGTCGCGCTGGATGATGCCTACTCGACGGGCAGCTCGATCATGCCGCAGAAGAAGAACCCCGATGTGGCCGAGTTGGCCCGGGGCAAGGCCGGCCGGCTGATCGGCAACCTGACCGGTCTGCTGGCGACGCTCAAGGCGCAGCCGCTGGCCTACAACCGGGACCTGCAGGAAGACAAGGAACCGCTGTTCGACTCCGTCGACCAGCTCGAGCTGCTGCTGCCCGCGATGGCCGGGATGGTCGGCACCCTGACCTTCCGGACCTGGCGGCTCGCCGAACTGGCCCCGGCCGGGTTCACGCTGGCTACCGATCTTGCCGAGTGGCTGGTGCGCCAAAGGGTGCCGTTTCGTACCGCGCACCAGGCGGCCGGAGCTTGCGTGCGGCTGGCCGAATCCCGCGGGGTTGGGTTGGCGGAGCTGTCAGAAATGGAGCTTGCCGCTGTCCATCCTGAGCTCACCCTCGACGTTCGCCGGGTGCTCAACGTCACCGGGTCGATCGGCTCCCGCGACGCCTACGGCGGGACCGCCCCCGACCGCGTTGTCGAGCAGCTGCAGCGCGTCCGGCATGCCGTCAGCGTGCACCGGACCTGGGTTGCGAAGTGAAGGTGGACCGCGTGAGGGCGGATCGGGCAACCCTGCCGCGTGAGCACCTCGCCGTGGACGTCCTGCCGGCCGCCCGACTGTTGCTGGGTTGCCGGCTGGTCGCGGACAGGCCGGACGGTCAGGTGGTGATCCGCCTCGTCGAACTGGAGGCCTATCGCGGTTCCGACGATCCGGCGGCGCACTCCTACCGTGGCCGCACCGCCCGCAACTCCGTCATGTTCGGCCCGCCCGGGCATCTCTACGTGTATTTCGTCTACGGAATGCACTTCTGCGCCAACATCTCCTGCCTGCCTGACGGGGAGCCCGGCGCGGTGCTGCTGCGCGCCGCTGAGGTCGTCTCCGACCTTGACGTCGCCCGGCTGCACCGGCCCACCGCGCGATCCGACGCCGAGCTCGCTCGCGGCCCCGCCCGGCTGGCGACGTTGCTCGGGCTACGTCGCGAGCACAATGGTCTGGACCTCACTGACCCCACATCGCCGGTGCGGCTATTGCCCGGCGATCCGGTGTCTGCCGAACAGGTGCGTACTGGCCCCCGGGTTGGCGTCGCCGCCGCGCGAGACCGTCCTTGGCGGTTCTGGGTAGACGGCAGTCCGGCGGTGTCGGTGTACCGCCGGCACCGGGAACCGATATGGCCTACCGGGAAGTGACCCGTGCCGGATGACTTCGTGCGGGATGATGCCGGAGTGGGAGCGCACATCCTCGACGAATTGGCCTGGCGCGGTCTGATCGCGCAGAGTACCCACCTCGACGCGCTGCGTCGCGACTGCGACGCTGGTCCGCTTACGCTGTACTGCGGGTTCGACCCCTCCGCGCCGAGCGTGCACCTGGGCAACCTGGTACAGATCCTCATCCTGCGCCGATTCCAGCGTGCCGGTCACCGACCGCTGGCCCTCGTCGGCGGCGCTACCGGGCTGATCGGGGACCCCAAGCCGACTGCTGAGCGGATGCTCAACGCCAAAGATGTCATTGCGGGCTGGATGGAGCGGATCCGCGCCCAGATCGAGCCCTTCCTCGACTTCGAGGGGACTTATGCCGCCACCATGGTGAACAATCTGGATTGGACGCGGCCCCTGCCGGCGATCGATTTCCTTCGTGACATTGGCAAGTACTTTCGAGTCAACCGGATGCTCACCAAGGAGGCGGTGAGCGTGCGATTGCATTCCGAATCGGGGATCAGCTTCGCCGAGTTCAGCTATCAACTCCTTCAGGCGATGGACTATCTCGAGCTCTACCGGCGGCACGGCTGCACACTGCAGACCGGCGGTAGCGACCAGTGGGGCAACATCACCGCAGGCGTGAACCTGGTGCATCGGGTTGAACAGTGCAGCGTACACGCGCTGGCTACGCCGTTGATCACCAAGGCGGACAGCACTAAGTTCGGCAAGACCGAGAGTGGCACCATCTGGTTGGATCCCGATTTGACCAGCCCATACTCCTTCTACCAGTTCTGGATCAATGCCGATGACCGGGATGTGATCGGTTACCTGAAGGTGTTCACCGACCTGTCCCGAGACGCCATCACCGATCTGGACCGACACACGATCGAGCGCCCATACGCCCGGGAGGCACAGCGGGTACTGGCCGCGGAGGTCACCGCACTGGTGCACGGTCCGGAGGAGGCCCGCCGTGCAGCTGTGGCCAGCCAGGCGTTATTCGGCCAAGGGGAGCTGCGCGACTTGGATGAGCGCACGTTGGATACCGTCATGGCTGAGGCGCCCACTGGACAGGTGCTCTTGGCCGACCGGCCCACGATCGTCGATCTGCTGGTAGTCAGCGGCCTCGCCGACAGCAAGAGTGCTGCACGTCGCACGGTCCGCGAAGGTGGCGCATCGGTGAACAACGCCAGGGTCGGAGACGAGGGCTGGACGCCCGCGGAGTCTGATCTGTTACCCGGTGGCTGGTTGGTGCTTCGACGGGGTCGGCGCCATACCGCTGGCGTACGCGTGCAGTGATCGCCGCTGTGATGCTGCCCGCTGGCCCTGGCACCTGCGCGGACCCGCCGATTTGACTTTTCCCGTGTGGTGGCCGTACCTTTCGCTTCGCCCCGCAGCGGAACGGACGTAGCGCTCAGCGAGATGGTGCTGAGTGTTAGGGCCGGGGCCGCGGGGAGCTCGACTCGGACGGCTGGTAAGCTTGAGCAGACTCTGGGCTCGCAGGCGAACCTCTCGGGGTGGACCAGGACGGGACCGGGTAGGTCGGAGTTGAGTCATCCCGGATCTAACCACTGCTTTGGTGGTTTGTGATGGTGTGTGTTTGTTCTTTGAGAACTCAACAGTGTGTCGAAATGTTAGTGCCATGTTTGTTTTTTTGTTGTGCTAGTGATCAGTAGCGGTGCCTGCTTTTTGTGG
>Ga0213881_10000028_pt1 | contig 150755 bp, 147 predicted proteins | sample BarmaccoBMER_R08_FD_160104 | JGI IMG/M metagenome (GOLD analysis project Ga0213881, IMG submission 160104) | Barbacenia macrantha exposed rock microbial communities from rupestrian grasslands, the National Park of Serra do Cipo, Brazil - ER_R08 ...
AGCCTATTCAGTAAATACAACCACCTACACACCTGTTACCTCTTGTGGCGGATATCCCACTTGTCCTCCAGCGCCAACAACAAACGTCAAACTTACTAACACGAACCTTTATCGAAAAGATGCAAATTTTACTCTTGATCTGAGGTTTCCGACGCTCGAAAAAGTTTACACGCCGCCGAAATGGCTGCACTTAGGCAAAAAGCTCAAGCATGTCATTGAAGGACAAGCGGCCTACGAATACGTGACGGGCGTCAATGAATTTCAGAAAATTATCCACTTCGATGCGACAGACATTGTGTCGAACACGAATCAATTAACGCTTTCTCTGACGAATCGTTTATATAGAAAGGATAAAGACGGTAATATCAGCGAAATATTAACGTGGCAGATACTTCAGGCGCGGTACTTTGACCCGACCTTCGGCGGCGCTGTCGTGTTGAATCAGCGCAACGTTGTTCTCGCCGCAGAGGAGATCACGCCCTTCATATTTCTGGACGGACCCCGTTCGTATTCGCCGCTCGTTTCCTTGCTCCGAGTTAACTTGTTCCCGCTAGTCACGGTCGATTGGCGAACCGATTATGACCCGCTCCGGCACAAATTCGTAGATGACAGCATCAGTGTCGGTGTCCACCATGGCCTGTATGGTGTAAATGTCGGAGATACTTCCATTAACACGAATCCGCTTTTGATCCCGCGAGCGAACCAACTCACTTTCGGAGGCAACTATGGAAATACGAACCGCAGGGGATGGAATGCGGGAGCGCTTGTCGATTATGACATGCTTCTTCACAGGCGATTATTCGATATTTTTCAGGTGTCTTATAACAGCGATTGCTGCGGGTTCAGTTTTCAACTCCGGAGATTCAACCTGGGAATCAGGAACGAGAACCAATATCTCATTTCATTCGCGGTCGCCAACATAGGAAGCTTCGGCACATTGCAAAAGCAAGCGCGAATGTTCTGATTAGTGCAGTTCGGTCTTCGTCAAAGCCTGATCTAAGAGATTCGCGAAATCGCGGCTTTTGTCATTGACGGACTCTTTCAATACGGCCAGCTCGCGTTCGGCTGTGCGAAGGCGGTCCGCTAGGTGAAGACATGCGAGTACTGCCGTGCGGGTGGAATCGAGGTTTCCAGCACGGCGCGCGATGGTTGACATGAGCTCGTCAATTTCATGCGCCAGTTCTTCCGTATCGCGGGGGTCGCCCGATGTCGAGACACTGTAGACCTGATTGAAGATGGTAACGCGGACAACTTGCTTGGACGAGCGCGCTGAATCCATGCTTTAGCTGACTCAGCTTGCGCTCACCAAATCCATCTGTCCTAGCAATTTCTCGATGCGCGCCTTCACATGTTTGCGCTCAGTGCGCAATTCCTCAAGTTCGCTCTGAGCCCCTTTCAATCGCTCTCGAAGTTGGTCATTTTCGGCGCGAAGAGTCGTAATCAGCTCGACAGCTCGCGTGATCCTTTGCTCAAGGTTCGCGAGTGTATCAATACTCTCCGCACTTTCCGCTTGGACTACTGCTGTTTCCATCTCTTTCCAATCTGAGAAAATTATTGAACTTGAGCCTGAAGCGCGGCTTTCGCCCTTTCAATGAGCGCCAGAAAACCAGCGGAATCGTTGACGGCAATATCTGCAAGAACCTTCCTGTTCAGGTCAACACCCGCGCGCTTCAAACCGCTCATGAACTTACTGTACGAGATATCCGCTCCGCGACAGGCTGCATTTATCCGTACGATCCACAAAGATCGAAAATTGCGCTTCTTGAGACGACGCCCGACGTAGCCGTACCGAAGCGCTTTCTCGACGGCTTCTTGGGCTGCTCTATTTAGCTTGGATTTGGTGAGAAAAAAGCCCTTAGCCCGGCGAAGCGTTTTGTGCCGGTAATCCCGGCGATGTGTACCTCTCTTAACCCTTGGCACGTTTTCTCCTTTTCAATTTGGACCGGCGATGCCGCCATTCGGGAGGCTTGCAGGCACGTGCGGCGCCTCATCCTACCCCGTATTGCTCGATACCTTCCCTCGAAAGAAAATCAGTACGGAAGCATGCTTTCAAGCTTCGCCTGATCCGTTGAATCCGCGATTACTCCTTGCCCAAGCTTCCGTTTCCGGGAACGTGGCTTCGATGTCAAAATGTGACGTGCAAAGGCGTGGCGCCTTACAATTTTTCCTGTGCCCGTCTTCTTGAAGCGCTTGGACGCACCTTTATGTGTCTTTAACTTGGGCATAACGTGTCCTTGAAACACACGCGCCAGCTTGCGCGTGCGCTGGGGTGGAACTACTCCACGCAGTATAACACGCGATTGCGATTTGCGGCTAAGTCACTGATTATCCTGATACTCCTCTAGCCAAGCCATCTGGATCGACTCAAGCTTTCCCTCCGTCGAAGCCGCGGGATCGTCACTGAAGTTCGGCAGTTCCGTGATCCATCTGTGGAGATCAGTGAATCGGATATTGATCGGATTCACCTCGGGGTGAGCCTCGTAAAGGCTTAGCGCGATATCTTCGGTGTGATTCCAAGTGAGCCCAGGCATAATTACTCAAGACATTCAGGCGCGGTCTTCGGTTACGATTTGCTCAATCGATTTTCGTGCCCTTCAATGCACCCTGTACCGCCGAATTCATCATATTCTCTGCGAGTTTCATGGTCGCCTTGTTGAGCTGTTCGATTTTTTCATTCAAGACGTGGTGATCAGTCCCGTGATACGAAGCCTCTAAATCTCGTATGGCGAATTCGATAACCGCGCGCTCTTCAGACGTTAGAGCCATCCATGCCTCACTCTTTTGACCTTTTTCCGTTGCGCTGAGGATATTGTCGGCTTCCACCCGAGCTTCACGGACCTGCCTTTCACGCATGTCCTCTTCCGCTTTCTCAAAGGACTCCCGGATCATCGCTTCGACTTGCTCTTCGCTCAAGCCGTAAGAGGGTTTCACTTCAACACTTTGTTCCTTTCCCGTTCGAGCATCTCGCGCGGTTACGTTCAAGATCCCATTCGCGTCGATCAGGAAACGCACCTCAATTCGCGCCATTCCAGCGGGAATGGGCTCGACGTCTTTGAAGTCGAAGCGCGCCAGGCTCCGGCAGTCCTTTACAAGCTCGCGTTCCCCTTGCAGGACATGGATCAACACGTTACACTGCCCGTCCACAGCGGTCGTAAAGGTTTCAGTCGCGCTGGCGGGAATCGTAGAGTTTCGATGGATCAGCTTTGAAACCACACCGCCCATAGTTTCGATGCCGAGCGAGAGCGGCGTTACGTCGAGCAGCAACTTATCCTCGACGTGTCCAGCTAAGATGCCAGCCTGCACAGCAGCTCCTAACGCGACGACTTCTTCCGGATTCAACTCAGTATGCGGCTTCGCTTTGAACAGGCGCTCGACAGCGGTGCGGACCAGCGGAATCCGGGTCGAACCCCCGACTAGAACCACCTCATCGATCCCTTCCGGAGTAAGCTTCGCGTCATTCAGGCACGCCCGGCACGATTCAAGTGTTCTCTCCACAATCGGCGCAATGAGCCGGTCAAAAAGCTGGCGGTCAATCGCGCGAGTGTAACGCCGTCCTTTGTATTCGAATTCGATACGAGTTTCCGGAACGAAAGAGAGTTCTTCCTTTGCCTTGATCACTGCGCGGCGAAGCCTTTGCACCCCTTCCGAATCTCGGGACAGATCCTCGGCCCATTCCGATTCCAAATCTTCAAGAGCGATACGTAGGAGCAGATTGTCTATATCATCACCGCCGAGGTGAGTATCGCCGTTTGTCGCAAGAACCTCGAAAATGCCTTCGTGCAGCCGCAGAATGGAAATGTCGAACGTGCCACCCCCAAAGTCATAGACTGCGATGATGCCGTTGTTGCGCTTATCGAGGCCGTATGCCAACGATGCCGCGGTTGGTTCATTCACCAACCGCAATACTTCGAGCCCCGCTAAGCGGCCCGCATCTTTCGTCGCCTGCCGTTGAGCGTCATTGAAGTACGCGGGAACGGTGATCACCGCTTCGATAACCGGCACGCCCAAAGCGGCCTCAGCATTGTCCTTCAGTTGCCGCAACACGGCCGCGGAAATCTCGGGAGGCGTGAATGTCCGCTCGCCCAGTTTAACTTTAATGACAGATTCGCTGTCGTCGGCAATACGAAAAGGAAAGAGTTTCAATTCGTCGTGAACGTCGGCCACACCGCGCCCCATCAGGCGTTTAACGGAGTAAATGGATCGGCCGGGATTCGTCAGGAGCAAATCGCGCGCAGGCTCGCCAGCGATCAGCTTCCCATCGCTCGTCGAAGAAATCACGCTCGGCACGATTTTTCGGCCTTCCGCGTCCTCTATGATCCGAGGGCGCGTCAAATCCATGTACGCAACCAGGCTGTTCGTCGTGCCTAGATCAATGCCGACAATCTTCGAATTCCGCTCACTGCCGAAATCAATTTGAAAAGCTCCCATAATCAGTTACAAACGCTCCTCGACAGGCTCTGCGTCGGCTGCCCCCGCATCTAGCGCTTTATCGACATCACGGATCAGATTTTCGATATATCGGCGACGGTTCAGGACGCTTCGGATTTCGTGGAGAGCTTGTTTCGCTGTCTCGCTCTGAGGTTCCGCGGCATCGTACTTCGCGAATAAAGCCATCAGTTCGGAATCAATCCCCATCCGCAAACCAACGAAGTTCTCTCTGGCGTTCTCAAGTTGCGGACGCGCCGAGGCATCGCCCTGCTTTAGCTCTTCAAGCATCATGTTTAGCTCGAAGACTTCTTCCAAAAGCTCAGGAGGCACATCTCGCGAGCGCTGCTCGCCTATCGGAAATCCTTCCTCAGTAAGTAAATACTCCGCGCGCTTTACCGGATCTCTCAAGGTTCGGTAACCATCATTCAAAATGGCCGTCGCATCGAGAGCCTGTAATTGCTCTTCGGCGCTCTTACGGCTGAACCGGTCAGGGTGCCACTGTCGGCTAAGCTCATAAAACCGTTTCTGCAGCGCACCGGTATCGAGCGTGAGTCTTCGCTCAATGCCAAAAAATTCGTAGAAATCTCTAGGGATGGACATTGACGTACTTGGACTAACCTTGATTCGCCCTTATCGAGCAGCCAGGGCCGCGAGAGTCTACGCCGAAAACGATGTGCCGCAGCCGCAGCTTTTCTTGGCGTGCGGATTGTGAAACACAAAGCCCGATTGAATGAGCGAATCCTGCCAATCGAGTGTCATTCCATCTAGAAACAGAATGCTTTTCGGATCGACAAAAATCTTCACGTTCTCAAATTCAAAGACGTGATCTCGCGGCCGGGGCTCAGGTGCAAATTTAAACTGATAACTCAGCCCGGAGCATCCGCCGCCAAGAACACCCAGCCGCAATCCGCCCGACACTCCCTCGCGCGCGAATGCCTCGCGTATTTTTTGAAGTGCCTTCGGCGTGACCTGCACTTGCTTTTGCGCAGTGTCATGTGCCGGTGTTTCGTTCCGCGCCTCCACCCCGCCGAGCTGAGTCAATTCCGCCATCAATCGAAGAAGAATTGCGTCCGCGGCTCAACTGACCGCAACCGCTTCCGGCTTCGCTGCGTTCCGCTTATTCTTGTAGTCGCCGATAGCTGCTTTAATCGCATCCTCCGCCAGCACGGAACAGTGAATCTTCACCGGAGGCAGCGAAAGCTCGTTAACAATGTCGGTATTCTTGATATGCAGCGCCTGATCCACCGTCCTGCCTTTCAACCACTCGGTGGCTAGAGAAGAGCTGGCAATCGCGCTACCACAGCCGAACGTCTTGAACTTTGCGTCTTCAATCACGCCGGTTTCTGGGTTCACCTTGACCTGCAGCTTCATCACGTCGCCACATTCGGGTGCTCCCACCATGCCCGTCCCCACATCGGGACTGCTCTTATCCAACGACCCTACGTTCCGTGGATTCTTATAATGATCGAGAACTTTATCAGAGTAAGCCATTCTGTACCTCTCAATACCTTCCTAAAAATTGTCGTCCTAGTGCGCTGCCCAAACTACTTTTGAAAGGTCGACGCCCTCTTTTGCCATCTCGTAAAGTGGCGACAGCTCACGCAACTTCCTTACCACGTCGATTACCTTATTACTAACGTAATCCACCTCGGGTTCCGTATTGAAGCGGCCAATACCGAACCGAATGGATGAATGAGCGAGATCGTCCCCAGCACCCAGGGCCTTTAACACATAACTCGGCTCGAGTGTCGCCGATGTACAGGCCGATCCGCTCGATACCGCAATATCGTTAATTCCCATCAGCAGGCTCTCTCCTTCAACATAAGCAAAGCTGATGTTCAAGTTATGCGGCAGCCGGTGTTCCATCGAGCCGTTGATGTACACTTCGTCCAATTCCGTCATCAATTTGTTCTTCAGCTTGTCGCGCAAGAAACTGAGGCGTTTCGATTCTTCCGCCATCTCCCTTTTGGCGATCTCGCAAGCCGCGCCGAGTCCGACAATCCCTGGTACGTTCAGCGTTCCTGAACGCATCCCGCGCTCGTGTCCGCCGCCATCCATCTGAGCGGTGATCTGGACCCGAGGATTTCGCCGGCGCACGTACAGAGCCCCGCACCCTTTCGGTCCATAGAGCTTGTGCCCAGTCAGCGAAAGCAAATCGATGCCGTCTGCCATTACGTTGACAGGTATCTTCCCGACCGCCTGCACAGCATCACTGTGGAACAGCACGCCCTTCTCTTTAGCGATTTTTCCGATGTCCTGCATCGGCTGAACCACGCCAATCTCGTTGTTCGCGTACATGATCGAGATCAGGATGGTCTTATCCGTTATGGCCTCGCGCAATTGATCGAGATCGATCAGCCCGTCCTGCTTGACAGGAAGATACGTTACGCGGACGCCTTCCTTCTCCAGGCGTTTGCACGTATCTAAGACCGCTTTGTGTTCGGTGACTTGCGTAATGATATGATTGCCGCGCTCGGCGTACATCTCGGAAATGCCCTTCAGCGCGAGATTATTCGATTCCGTCGCGCCGCTGGTAAACACAATCTCCTTGGGCGTCGCTCCGATTAGATCGGCGATCTGTTTTCGCGCCTTTTCAGTTGCCTCTTCCGCTTCCCATCCAAAGCTGTGATTCCTCGATGCCGCGTTTCCAAATACCTCGGTGAAATACGGCTTCATGACATCAAACACGCGAGGATCCATCGGCGTCGTCGCGTGATTGTCCATGTAGATCGGCAATTTCATAACTCTTGTTCCCTTAATAAACTTTTTGCGTCGAGCGAATTCGCGCCTTGAAGCGCAACCAGCGGGCTAACCAGCGCCGCCTTTCCTTCCTCTTCAGAATCCCGCAACATATCGTCGATGCTGACACTTTCGAGCAGTCGCAAAATGCCTTCATGGATTCGACGCAATGGGCGTTTTACGGTGCAGCGAGTCGAGTGATCGCATCGCATCTCGTCCGTGAAGCAATTTGCCAGAACAATTGGCCCGTCAATCGCCCGGATTACTTCCAAAGCTGAAATCCGCCGGGGATCTCGCGCCAACCTGTACCCTCCATTAGTTCCGTGTTCGGATAGCAAAAATCCACTCTTACCCAACTTTTGCAGCAACTTACACGTGACGGGCAGCGGGAGCCCGCATCCATCAGCGACTTCCTTGGCACTCACTGCGCCACCTGTCTCCCGTTGCCGCAGCGCAAAATGCTTGAGAGCAATGAGACTGTAATCCGCCTTTTTTGTGAGCCGCAGCATTTCAGAGCGCCACAGAACGAATCTGCGACCAAGAAGATCCTATTTATTTATACCATGCCGGAAGAGCTACAGCGAAGAGTTTATGTTCCTCCAAATCACTAACTTGAGAAGAGAAGGCGAGTAAGCAAGGAGCAGACTCATAGGCCTTGATCCCTTCGAATTCTTCTCCTAAACAGCTCGCGTGATTCGGCTCTTCCGCGTTTTCATTCCGGCTACGGTCGTCGCCCTCCTCATTTCCGAGATCATCCTCGTTCTCGGCTGCTATTCCCTGGCTTCGCTATTTACGTTGGGGACGGATCCAGTCTTTTACCTTTTCGAAGAGGGTAATTACTGGAAAATTCTGCTGGTCACTGCGTGCATTATCCTTGCTCTTTACTTCCAGGATCTCTACTCCGAGCTCCGGATAGTCTCCCGGATTCTGCTCGTGCAACAGGTGTGCCTAGCGGTTGGTTGCGCCTTGCTGATGTTGGCGCTGGCTGGTTACCTGAATCCCGATCTCCTCGTATCGCGATGGCTCATGATCGCTGGGAGTTTGCTCGTCGTTCTGGTTGTGCCGCTCTGGCGGGTCGCATATTGGAACTGCGTTATTGTTACGCTCCGTTCAGAACGGGTGCTCCTGCTCGGCAACTCAAGTATTCTTGGCGAGGTGATATCGCACTTAGCGGATCGACCTCAATTCGGGTACACGGTGATTGGCTACCTGCATGAACACTCTGCGAACTCGCAAAACCCGCACTGCGCATCGTGTGTACCATGCCTGGGATCAATAGACGATCTGCGCAGAGTCTGCCAGGATCGCAAACCCACGCGAATTGTTGTGGGGATGGCTGAGCGTAGAAACCGCCTGCCGGTTCAGGAACTGCTTGAAATTCGTTTTGGCGGCGTGATTATTGAGGACGCGGCAGACACGTACGAGATGGCCATGCGGCGGGTCTCAAGCCGAAGCATCCAGCCGTCTCAGCTTATCTTCTCTTCCGAGCTGGGACCTCGCCCACACGCGCTGGCGATTCAAAATTTCTATTCATTTGTGATGGGGTTGATTGGGCTAATCGTACTTTCACCGCTCATGCTGATCGCGGGAGTGGCCGTGAAGCTCTCCTCGCCTGGGCCGGTTCTCTACGGGCAACGCCGCGTTGGGATGGGCGGCCGTGTCTTCACTCTTTATAAGTTTCGTTCGATGTACGTCGATGCGGAGGCGCGCAGCGGCGCTGTTTGGGCTAAGGTCGGCGACCCGCGCATTACCTGGGTCGGACGGTGGTTGCGGAAGCTAAGACTTGACGAGCTGCCGCAACTCTGGAACGTGGTTAAGGGCGATATGGCGATCGTAGGTCCCCGGCCGGAGCGGCCCGAATTCGTTGATTTGCTCGCCCATCAGATTCCGTATTATCGCCAGCGCCTGGCCGTGAAACCGGGAATTACAGGCTGGGCGCAAATCAATCACAAATACGGAGACACGGAATTAGACGCCATGATCAAGCTCGAATACGATCTCTACTACATCAAGAATGTAGCTGCCGCGCTTGACTTCTACATCATTTTTCACACCCTTAAAGTGATGCTACTCACGCGCGGCGCGCAATAGAGACGTCCAATTATTTAATATCGAAGGTCAGCGCAACCTCGGAGCCATATCGATGGTAATCGGAAAAGCTCATGCGGTTCCACTCGCGGCGGTTCAATGCCTCATAGGAGACCGAGTAGTCGCCTGTGTTCGGCAGTAGCCAACGCTTCCCGTTCAGCTCGACCGGTTCTAACGTTACGCTCCATCGAATTTCGGATATTTGCGTGTCAAACGGGATAGCGGTGGAGGTTCGCTCAATTTTCAAAATCTGTGCCAAAGATTTTGAAACCCAAACATCCGTGCGAAATGGGACGCGGTAATGTTGGGCATCTACTTCCAAGTCCCACGGACTATCTTGTTCCGAGACATCGAAACGATAAATTGCTGCCGGGACTCCCTCGAATTCCGAAGCCGCTTCGAATCGCAAAGTTTGCGTGCCGAGCAGGGCCTGCGTCTGCCGCAACAGAGTTCCGTACTCGCCTTCTGACCAAGCTCCCTCGATGCTCGACATTCGAGATCGCGCCCGATTGTCTTGACGAATCTGCTCGTAGTGCTCAACCCCATTTTCAAACGAAACTTTCGCCGTGATGGTGTCGATCTGTTGCCCAGTAACGGCACCTAGGGGTCCTTTAAATCTTTCGACGGTTTCGCGGCAAACGAAATTTTGAAGATCCGTGTACAGCGATTCGTTCACGGCTCGGATTTGTGAAAATGAGCCAGCGGATAGCTGGTTTTCCTGTCCGCTCGCTATATAAGAAGACCAGAGCAGATTAGCGCAGAAAACCACGAGACCGATACCTGGGCGCAAATGCATTCTTACCCAGTAATCGGCCGATTATTTGCAGAACCTTAGATCTAACGCGCGCCCTTCCGATAGGCAAGCACTGCCTTTTCATGCTCTAGGAGCTTGGCCGAGAACTGATGCGATCCGGAATTGTCAGGCTTGGCGACGAAGTAGAGAAAATCCGTCTGAGCGGGGTGCAGTGCTGCCTTAAGAGAAGCGATCCCGGGATTTGCAATCGGCCCCGGCGGAAGGCCTAAGTGAGTGTATGTATTGTAGGCATCTTCGCTCGCCAGATCAGAGCGATGGATGACCCCCTGATACCGGTTTTCTCGAACAGCCGCGTACACCGTAGTGGGATCGCACTGCAGCGGCATATTCAATCGCAGACGGTTGGCAAAAACCGCTGCGACCAGCGTCCGCTCTGGCGGAATTGCTGTTTCCTTCTCCACTAACGAAGCGAGAGTCACGATTCGGTGTGTGTCAGCACTCAGACCTGGCCCAAGCGTGATCCATTGTTTGCGAAATTCGCTTATCATCTTGGCGCAGAGTTGCCTGGCGGTCGTGTTGTGATTAAGCCGGTATGTTGAAGGAAAGAGGTATCCTTCAAGCGTCGGCGCCTGAGAATCGATATCCCGCACAAGCTCGGGATTTGCCGCTTCCTTCAAAAAATCATCGGGATCGACCATGTCGATCCGTTCCAGCAACGACGCAATTTCAAACATGTTGCTTCCTTCCGGTACCGTGAAATCTTCGTAAAAGATTTCGCCGCGCCGGATCTTCTGGAAGACCTGCCAGGGAGTCTGAGCGGACCCGAATCGATACTCGCCGGCTTGCAGGGTCGCCCGAGGCTGCACTACGCGAATGGTCGCGAACGCCCACCATGCCCGTACAACGCCTTGCTCAGCTAGCGTCCGCGCGATCTGGCGCGTCGTCATTCCACGCTCAATCTCGACAAAAGTTTCCGGTGCAAACCCCCGATAAGGGCCGAAATACCAATACCCCGCGATCGCTCCGAAGCCGATCGCAATAACAGCCAGAATGATGGCGAGCCCACGAAGAATTCGCCTCAACGCGCCACCTCCATCAGGCAATCATGTCTCCTTCTTGACTCGCGCCCGCTGCCGATTGCCTTGCTAAATAGCTTTCGAGCAGAAGTACAGCCGCTAACCGGTCTACCGCTTTTTTGCGCTGGTCGAGAGAAGCGCCCGCTTCTCGCAGCGTTCGCTCCGCTTCGGCCGAAGTCAACCGCTCATCTAAAAAGACAACGGGCAATTCGAGGTGCCGGCTCAACCGTTCGGCGAACTCTCTCGTGTATTCGCTTTGCCGGCTGTCGGCGCCGCTCATATGAAGCGGTCTGCCGATGAGTAAACATTCGACGTTCCACCGGCGAGCAATCTGTTTCAGCTCGTTGAGATCATCGCGAATGCGGGTGCGCTCGAACGTGTCGAGCCCCTGAGCGGTAATTCCAAGCTCATCGCTGACCGCCAGTCCAATTCTTTTCTTGCCGACATCAAGCGCCAGAACGCGCTTCATAAAACTTAAACAATTTGCGCCGAGACCGCCGGATCGCTATCTTTCACGATCATTCGCGGCTTTTCTCGGGTAGCTTCCGTTCTTACATAGGCCAGACCAACCACTTCGCCGAACGCCGGAGAGAACGCGGCAGATGTCAGTTCAGCGACATCTTTCCCATCAACACTGAATTTGGTGCCCGGCACCGGCGAAATGTCGCCTTGAATTCGAACCGGCATCAAGACTCGATGAATTTGGGCTCGCGAGCGGACGCGCTCCACAATTTCCTGTCCTAAATAGCATCCTTTGTTCAGATGAACGGCGTGCATCACCCCGGTCTCTTGGACGAGGTAACGCTCGCTGATGTCTTCTCCATACCGCGGAATACCGTTTTCAAGGCGCACGATCCGAGCTTCCGCTGCGTTTGCGCTCGGAATCCCCAATTCCAACAATTGCTCAACCAGAGCGCTCTTCTCGTTCTGCGAAACGAAAATTCTCACGCCCTCGGGACCGGTACTCGCAGCGCGCGAAACAAACCCGCCGCGCCACTCGATCACCGAATACTTCCGCTCAGGAAGAACAATTTCAAGCTTCACTGCCGCCTCGAGACTCTCCGGCCCCTCTACTCCGATTGCCGCCCATTTCTCCGTCTCGTCCTCGAGCGTAGCGTCATCCGCGATGATGTACTTATCCAAGTGATCGCGAAGTTTCGCTGCAGTCTCTGGCTCTGTGTCTAGGAACAACGTATCGCCAAGGTTATAAATGTTCGCATCGCCCAAAATGCGGCCCTGCGATGTCAGAAAAAAGGTGTAAAGACCCTCGCCTGGTTGTAAGCTTTGGACGTGATTCGTGCTCATCGCATGAATCAACCGTGCGCGATCGTCCCCGCTCACTCGTATCTTGCCGCGCGCCGAGAGATCGATCCATGCAGCGTCCGCGCGCAGCCCTTCATAACCTGTCATAGAGATGTTCCGGCTAATTAGATGGTAGCTAGGGGCCGCGTAGCGTCAGAGATCGGAGATAGACAGAGATAAACACCACAAGAAATCCCGAAACGATGATGCTTAGCGTACGATATTTAGCTTTCCCTGCGGCGTTCACTTCGCCGTAGGGCATCGTCGCCCAAAGGACTGAGGCCGCTGTAATGTGGGCCACCAGCAGAACCTTAATGCCAAACCAGATGTGATATGTACTGCCGTGCTTCGGGCCGGCAAGAAAGTTGTAAAGACCAGAAATAGCGATCAGGAATAGAAGCGTAAATAAAACACTCCGAAATCGTCTTTGTGCCTCTGCTGCAGCCTTAATGCGAGCGTCTTCCGGCACGGACTCAAGCGCAGGCGTCAGAACCCACCGGGCGTATACCAGGCCACCCAAGAACAGGATTACTGAAGCGATATGTACGAATCGAAACAGCAGGTGAAAAATTAGGTCGAGCGTCACTTTTGCGGCGTCACACAGTGGCAAAATCGCGCGCTTCGCTATGCAGAAACTCGGCGAACCGCGCAAGCGCTTCGGGAAACTGATCGCCACTGGTTCCAAAACCAATGCGGAAGTGTGAAGGCATCCCAAAACAATCTCCCGGGGCGATGAGGACGCCCCGATTCGCCAGCTTCCTGCAAAATTCGCGAGCATCACCGCCGTCTCGAAGCCATGGAAATGCAGTCATCCCGCCTCGCGGGCGCACCCACTGGATCAGCTCGTCGCGATCACTAAAGAGCTGGTCTAACAGCGAGAGATTCCTTCGCGCGACCTCTCGTGCCCGCGCGTAAATCGTTTCACTATGATGTAGCGCAAGTGCTGCCAAGCGCTCACCGAGCGTCGTATTCGAGACACTGAAGTAGCTGCGGGCGTTCCGATATAATTCGCGCCGGTGCGGATCGTGTTCAATGATCCAACCGGTTCGCAGGCCGCTAAGGCAAAGCGCCTTCGAAAAATCCCCAAGCACGGTTGCGTGCGGAAGTCTGGCTGCAGAGCGCATTTCTACGCCGTGGTAAATCGGGTGATACACCTGGTCCGAGATAAACTGGACGCCACGGTCGACACAGAAATCGTGCAGAGCTTCCATCTCTTCATCGCTGAGCACGGCACCTGTGGGATTGTGCGGCGAGTTCACCAGAACGAACCGAGTGTTGCGATCTACAAGACGCCGAATTTCTTCAGAAGAGGGGCGAAACCCGGTCTCAGCTCGCAATCTATACTGCCGAATTTCGATGCCGAATGACTCCGCGAACGCCGTGTTGGTCGGAAATCCCGGATTGGGCAGCACTACGTTTGCTCCGGATTCCGCTGCAAGGAAAAAGAAAATCAACAGAGCTTCCGCTCCGCCCGCGATAACCTGCACATGCTCCGGATCGACGTTCTCGAGCTTTGCGATCGCTTCCCGTAGCTCCCGCGAGCCAGCCGGAGACGTATAAAACAGCTTGGTTCCCAGGAGCTGTTCATATTGCTGGTCGCCCGAGAGATTGAGCAACTCACGGAGCATCCAACTTGGTCCGGTACTCGAGCCTAGATCGAACTCGATTTTGGAATTCGGAGCGTTCTTTTGTTCAAGCCACTCGTCAAGCAGGAAAGGCGCGAGTTTCATATCTCATCAATTCTACGTTGATCTCCAGCCGGGTACGACAGCGCTGCACCCGAGCCTCTGTGCGGCCCTGAGTAGTGCTCGGTCAAACGTAACCAGGGCCGCATTGGCTTGTTGGGAATACGCGAGCAAGTAGCAGTCGCCAATCAATTTCGAGGCACGCTCTCTATCGAATGGCGCTGTCGCTTGCCGAAATGCCGCATCTAAACCACGTGGTTCCGGATAGAATTCGACGCGCGGATCTCTCAGCCATTCTTCGTAGACATCCCAACCCTGCTTTAGCGTGAGAGTTTGCTCTCCCATGACTGCTCGGTTCGTAAGCAGACGTAAGAGACCCAGTTGCGTGTAGCGGGAAAAAATGAGGTTTGCTTCGGTCGGAAGCAGGCGCACCCAGCTCCACGCCTCTTTATTATGCTCGTGCTCAGAGACAGACAACGCCAGCCATACATTGAGGTCAGGAAAAAACAATATCATGAGGATTTTCATCGACAGGGAATCGCGGCCCAAGCCGTCCTTTGCCCCTCACCATCGGACCGGTAACATAGGCACCGCGGCCCTTCTCCCCATAGGTCTGCTCAATCGCACGCACAATCAAAGCACGGATAGAAGTCCCCGCCTGCTCCGCTTTAGCACGGAGTTTGTCGTGAAGCGGCGCGGGAATATCGACAGTGGTTCGAACAGCCATACTAGTATTATGGCATGAATGACATAAAGCTGTCAGTTGTAGGAGTTTAGCTGAAGATTTCTGCCCGAGTGCCTGAGTTAGAAACCCTCGGTTAGCACTATCCTCACGCGCCGTCCGTATAATCAGTTGTGCGCCGCGCACTCTCCCTCCTTCTCTTGCCCCTTCCTCTAGTAACTGCAGAGCTCAAAATCGATCACGTCACCATCGCCGGAAAAGATCTCAAAATCATGATGGCGAATCTTGCCGCCGTTGGTCTCAAATGCGAATACGGAGGTGCGCATACGAACCACGCCACAGAGATGGCGCTCACCAGCTTCCCCGATGGGTCCTATCTCGAATTAATAGCGATTCAGGCCAATGCCGATCCGAACGCTGTGGCAGCCCACGTCTGGGCCAAACGGATGGAGAACAATGCCGGTCCCTGTGCATGGGCGGTTCGATCCGCGGATATCGCCCCGGCCGAACTCGCTCGATTGAAGGCTGCCGGTATAGAGGTTTCAGAAGTGACATCCGGTGGTCGCGCGCGGCCCGACGGTGAGCGGCTTGAATGGAAGACGGCCCGCATTGGACCTGAGCCGAACGGAACCTTTTTCCCGTTTCTCATTAGCGACATAACACCGCGCCGCGAACGAGCGTTTCCCAGTGGCAATCCGACGACGAAGGATTTCAGCGGGATCAGCAGAGTGGTCATTGCAGTTCACGATCTGAATGCGTCTACCGATCGCTTCCGCCGAGCTTATGGGTTGCCGCCCCCGCTCAAGCGAGTGGATCGCGAATTCGGCGCACACCTTGCAATGTTCGGCAGCACACCTGTCGTGCTGGCCGCGCCGTTAACGCCTGAGTCCTGGCTAGTCTCGCGGCTCGATCAGTTCGGAGAAGGCCCGTGCGCCTTCATTCTTCACGCGCGCAAACCCGGCCGATACAACGTCGCTACGAAAACCCGCTGGATTGGTATTGATATTTCGTGGTTCGACATCAACAAACTGGGATGGCGCCTCGGTTTTGAATCGTTGCCCTGATGCCAACTTTGGCTCGCACAGGCGACTCCCGTTTTGATCTGCGAGTATCTAGTACCGTCCAGCCCTCGCGATCGCATCACACCGCCAAAATTGGCCTATGCTAAGACTCGTGAGGTCTCGAATGCTTCGTTTCACCAAATTCACCACGTCGGCCGCTCTCGGCGTTCTTGCGGCCTTTTCGTGTGTCCGTCCGGCAAACGCTCAAACTCTTGCGGGCGTGACCGGCGACATTCAGATCGCGGGGGATTTCGATGGCGACGGCGTTCTTGATTATGCATATTGGCGGCCCTCAAACGGCACCTGGTACGTTCACACCTATGCCCATCCCACGATTCTCATCACCCAGCAATGGGGAGCGCCGGGCGACATCCCTGTTCCGGGCGACTACGACGGTGACGGGCGAACCGATTATGCCGTTTGGCGCCCATCTACCGGAGTCTGGTATATCAAACCTGCGAATGGTGGAGCTGTAATCACAAAGCAATGGGGAGCCCCCGGCGACATTCCCATTGCTGCGGACTTCGATGGCGATGGCAAGACAGATCTCGCTGTTTGGCGCCCGTCGAACGGCACCTGGTATATCCTCCCAACCGCGACCTCGACAACTCCCGAAATCACCCCATTTGGCATCTCAACCGACGTCCCCGTGCCGGCTGACTACGACGGAGATGGCAAAACCGATATCGCGGTTTGGCGACCCTCTAACGGAACTTGGTACATCCTCCCGAGCAATGGAAACCCAACCTACTCTCAACAGTGGGGAACTTCTGGCGACATCCCCGCTCCCGCGGATTACGATGGCGACGGCAAAGCCGATTACGCAGTGTATCGTCCTTCAGAGGGCAACATGTACCAGATGCTGAGCTCGAATCCAGCCAATCCGGTTGTGCAAGCGTGGGCGCTTCCCATCCACAATCTTTCTTCGAAATGGAATATTGGCACTCTGACGCCCGGACTTTACCTTCGCGTGTTTGGCGATTTCGATGGTGACGGAAAGCTCGATTGGGCTGTCTGGCGACCCAAAGACGGAATGTGGTTCGTCGCTCCAAGCAAGACTCCTGCAGCGCCTCTCGAAGTTCAATTCGGCGCACCCGGCGATGTGCCCATTCCCGCTGATTTCGACTTTGACGGGAAAACCGATTACGCGGTGTGGCGCCCATCCAACGGTACCTGGTATGTGCTCCCCACTTCCACCGGCACATCGTTCACAAAACAGTGGGGTACTCAAGGTGACATTCCGCAGTTCGGCGATTTCGATCGCGACGGGAAAGTCGATTACGTGGTGTACCGTCCAAGCGACCAAACGTGGTACATCATCCCAAGCAGTACCGGATTTCCAACCTCGCACCAATTCGGCGCCCCAGGCGACATTCCCACTGCGGGCGAATATATTGGCGGTGATGTCGAAAGAACAAATATTACGGTCTGGCGGCCCTCAGACACCACGTTCTATATTCGAACGGGCGGTCCCAATCCCCTTACAAAAGTGTTTGGCGCTCTGGGTGACTTGCCTGTTCCGGCGGACATCAATGATGATGGCGGGACGGATTACGTCGTTTGGCGACCCTCAACGGCAAGCTGGTTCTATAACATAAACGGCGATTCATCAACGGTGTACCAGATTCAGCTCGGTGTTGCCGGGACCGATCTCCTATATAATCAGCCTCCGCTGACGACCTTTATCGGCCCTAAGTAGTCGCCTTCGACTCCATTGCGGTGCGTATACGAGCGAGGCGTGCCGCGTCCGCCACTCCCGAAGACGGACACTTTCATCGCATCTTGCGAATATACGTAATGAATGTCTTCTATTGACGTTCCTTTACACGGAAGCCGCTTCGGCCAAACTTCGCGGCGCGATTTGTGGTGGGTGCAACCGCTGCTGACATTTCTGGGGCTCTCTCTCTTCATCGTCTACGCCACTTGGGCGGCGCTACAGGGCAATCACTATCGCTATGGGCCCTATCTGTCGCCGTTTTATTCTCCCCAAGTGCTGGGCGATGCCACACATGCTTGGTTCGGTGCCTGGCCACGCTGGTGGCCATCCTGGATACCAATGTCCGCGGCTCTGCTAATACTTTGGGCGCCCGGCGGATTTCGTGTGACGTGCTACTACTATCGCGGCGCGTATTACAAAGCTTTCTGGGCGGATCCTCCTTCTTGCACCGTCGGCGAACCACGAAAAATTTACCGTGGTGAACGCTCATTCCCGCTCATCCTACAGAACATCCACCGGTACTTCCTGTATCTCGCGCTCCTGTTTCTATTCTTTTTGCTCCACGACCTTTGGCGCGCGCTTTGGTTCTTCGATGCCTCGGGTCTGCACGCCTACTTCGGCATTGGCGTCGGAACACTTGTGCTCGCGGCGAACCTCGTCCTTCTCGGCGGTTACACATTCGGCTGCCATTCGCTGCGCCACTTGATCGGGGGATGCGTCGATCAGCTCTCGAAGTCTCCGGCGCGCCAGGCAGCCTACAACTGTGTCGGATGCTTCAATCGACGCCACATGCTGTGGGCGTGGATGAGCCTGTTCTCCGTCATGTTCGCCGATCTCTACGTTCGTATGTGCGCGATGGGGATCTGGACGGACCGGAGACTTTTTTGATGGCAGAATACGAAACGCACGATTACGAAGTGCTAGTGATCGGAGCGGGCGGGGCAGGATTAAGAGCAGCTATTGAAGCATCGGCGAACCAAGCCCGCGTCGGCGTTGTGACGAAGAGCTTACTGGGCAAGGCGCACACGGTCATGGCTGAAGGCGGCATTGCCGCGGCCTTATCCAATGTTGACGAGCGCGACAACTGGAGGGTTCACTTTGCCGATACCATGCGCGGCGGCCAGTATCTCAACAACTGGCGCATGGCTGAGCTGCACGCGAAAGAAGCGCCCGATCGCGTTCGCGAGCTTGAGGCTTGGGGCGCGCTCTTCGACCGCACCAAAGACGGACGTATTCTCCAACGCAACTTCGGCGGCCATCGCTATCCGCGGCTCGCCCATGTCGGCGACCGCACCGGGCTCGAGATGATACGGACGTTGCAGGATTACGGCATTCACGCCGGCATGGAAGTGCACATGGAGTGCACGGTTATCACGTTACTGAAAGACGACGGCCGTATCGCCGGGGCTTTCGGGTATGATCGCGAGCGCGGCAGATTCTTGCTGTTTCGCGCGAAAGCGGTCGTGCTCGCCACCGGCGGCATCGGTCGAGCTTACAAAATCACGAGCAACAGTTGGGAATACACGGGCGATGGGCACGCGCTCGCCTATGAGGCCGGCGCTTCCCTCATGGATATGGAATTCGTTCAATTCCATCCCACTGGCATGATCTGGCCGCCCAGCGTCCGCGGCATTCTGGTAACCGAAGGAGTTCGCGGCGAAGGCGGAGTTCTAAAAAACAGCGACGGCCGGCGCTTCATGTTCGACGACATTCCCGAAAATTACCGTGCCCAAACGGCGGACAACGAAGAAGAGGGCTGGCGCTACACGCAAGGTGACCGCGACGCACGCCGACCTCCGGAATTGCTGACTCGTGACCACGTGGCGCGTTGCATTTTACGCGAAGTTCGCGAAGGTCGCGGCAGCCCACACGGCGGGGTTTTTCTCGATATTGCGTGGATCAAGAATCGCCTGCCGAACGGCGCCGAGCACATCAAACGCAAGCTCCCCAGCATGTATCACCAATTCAAACAGCTCGCAGACATCGATATCACTCAAGAACCGATGGAGATCGGTCCGACCACCCATTACATGATGGGCGGGGTTCGCGTCGATGCCGATTCCCAAATGTCGGATGTTCCCGGTCTGTTCGCGGCAGGCGAATGCGGGGCCGGCCTGCATGGCGCGAATCGCCTCGGCGGAAACTCATTATCCGATCTCCTGGTATTCGGAAAGCGCGCCGGAGAATATGCGGCCAGATTCGCCAAAAACAACGGTGCCGCGAGCGTGGATCCGCAACAGATTGATGCTGCCGCTCAAAGGGCGCTCGAACCGTTCAACCGCACCGGCGAAAGTCCATTTCAAGTCCAGCAGGATTTGCAAGAACTCATGCAGAATCTGGCCGGCATCGTCCGCCGGGAAGAAGAAATGCAGCACGCGCTTATCGAGTTGCGCCGCCTCGAAGAACGCGCCAACCGAGTAGCCGTCGCAGGCAATCGTGAATACAACGGCGGCTGGCATACCGCTCTCGACCTGCGCAATTTGATTACTGTTTCCGAAATCATCACTCGCGCCGGCATCGAGCGCAAAGAGAGCCGCGGAGCACATTTTCGCGAGGACTTTCCATCCAAAAACGACGCTGTGGGTCGCTGCAACATCATCGTCCGGCGAGATGTGTCGGGCGAAATGCAAGTCATCCGCGAACCGCTGGCAGAAATGCCCGCCGAGCTGAAGCAGATCATCGAAGAAATGAAATGAGCAACGAAACTGGCGCATCCACTGCAACCTTCCGCATCTGGCGCGGCAATTCGAGCGGCGGCGCGTTCCACGACTACACAACCGAAATTTCTGAAGGAATGGTTGTGCTCGATGCCGTCCACCGTATTCAAGCCGAGCAGGCAAACGACCTCGCCGTTCGCTGGAACTGCAAAGCAGGTAAATGCGGCTCCTGTTCGGCCGAAATCAACGGCAACCCTCGCCTGATGTGCATGACCCGCCTCAACGCGCTCCCGCTCACGGATCCGGTCACAATCGAGCCGATGAAAGCGTTCCCGCTGGTCAAGGATCTGGTTACCGATGTTTCATGGAATTTTCGCGTGAAGCCTCAGATCAAGAAATTCACTCCGCGTCTCCCTGATGCGTCTGACGGCACTTGGCGCATGGCGCAGGCGGACGTCGATCGCGTTCAGGAATTTCGCAAATGCATCGAGTGCTTTCTTTGCCAAGATGTCTGTCACGTGCTGCGTGAGCACCGTTTATTCGAATATTTCATCGGCCCGCGATTCTTCGTCAATACCGCTGCTCTCGATATGCACCCCCTCGATACAGCGAACCGGACCGCCGATCTGCGGCAAAATCAGGGGGTCGGTTATTGCAACATTACCAAATGCTGCACAAACGTCTGCCCTGAGGGCATCAAGATCACCGACAATGCCATCATTCCGCTCAAAGAGCGTGTGGTAGACCAGTACTTCGATCCGTTACGGAAGCTCTTCCGCATTTTTCGGTGAGTCCGAGGGACCCATATCAAGCGCGTAGGCAAGAGCCCTCCGGATCTCGTTCATGGTCTGCTCCGGGATTCGCCCGAGTTGCCGTTCTAATCTGGCGCTCGGAATGGAACCCAGCCCTTGAACGTTTGCGAATGACTCTCGATCCAGAAACGGCAACCGCGGCATTGGGACCTCATACCTGCTCGATCGATTCTGAGTTGTGAGCGGTAACGTATAAGATGAGCGCCCGCGGCGCATCGGGATCTCGCCTGGATACGACTACGACAGGCCGGGTCTTCGCTGCCAACCCAAGGTCAGCAAGCCAGACCTCACCGGCTCCGGGGCTCATCCAACAAGTCGAGCACTTCTTGCTCAATCGCGCGAGATCTAGGTAGGTCGAGCAGATCGGCGTCGGCCAATTCGATCACCTCGGTAATACGTTGCCGTGCTTCGGCAGCCGTTTCAGGTCGCCACTCCCGCAACCGAGCATCAAGTTTCTCAGCAAGTGCATCCATTGAATCTACGCTCTTCTATTGAATTCTATCGCGCCAGCCATTGGCTATTGACGCGCACCCATCTGCTCGGCCTCTACATCCGTTAGAAGAGCACGCATGACCGCGCCTTCCCGCACCGTAGGTGACGGGTCAAATGGAATATCATGACAGGTGCTATCAACCGTACATGGATTTCAATCTAAAATCGCTCACGCCATCCGCTATTCCGGAAGCTCTCGAAAAAGCGCACCGCTATCGCCTTTTGAACGAGCCTTGGCAGGCAGAAAGCATCTGTCTTGATGTTTTGGGCATCGATCAGGGAAATCAGGGCGCGCTCATCACGCTGCTGCTTGCGTTGACCGACCAATTCGGAGGAGACGTTTCGCTCTCTCGCGCCCGCGAAGTGCTGCCCGCCATTCAAGGTGAGTACGAGCGCGCTTACTACGCCGGCATCATTTATGAGCGCTCCGCAAGAGCCCGCCTGCGGCAGGCGCTTCCCGGCGCCAATTTCATCGCCCACCGCGAGCTCACAGAAGCCATGCGGCTCTACGAGCAGGCCGAAGCCATCCGCCCCGCTGGTAATGATGACGCCATTCTGCGCTGGAACACATGCGCGCGTACGCTGATGCGCCACCGTGAGCTGCGGCCGCAACCGCAAGAGAAGCTTGAGCCCGTCCTCGATGATTGAGATCCGAAAAGCGGTTGCGCATCGAGCAATACCGCTTTTTCTACTTGCAACCGCCGCGGTCGCGGCCGAACTTACTCCGCTGCCGAATTTCGAAACGGGCGCGAGCTCACTTCAGATCCTCTCTCCCTGCGTGCCGCACACGCCTTGGACTGTCGCTGGTGAATACGGTGCTCTCTTGGGACGTCAAAACGGAAAGTTTGAAGCGTGGATCTGGCCTGTAAAGATTCTCAGTAACTTCAAGATTTCTGCCGAGCTTGCCGATTACCCCGTACCCATCGATGTTAATGCGCTCGCAGCAGAAATTCGCGTTACACCTGCCGAGACCACCATCACGTATTCGCACGCCGCTTTCACAGTTCGCCAGCACATGTTCGCCGCACGAGGGTCGAAAAGTGCGCCACCCACCGGCGTTGCCGTTTTTTTCGAGATCGAATCCGTGCGCCCTCTCGATTTGACCTTTGATTTCACGCCGGAGATGCTTCGCATGTGGCCGGCGCCGAATTTTGGCCGTCCCAATGGTGAATGGGTCGCGCAGGGTGAAAGCGGGATTTACATCTTGCACACCGACAATCCGCAATTGTCGGCCACTGTTGCGATGCCTCGTACGCGCCCGGGCATTCTCCCGCCTTATCAAGAACACCCGCAGACGTACCCCCTCGAGCTCAAGCTCTCTTACGATCCGGCGCGCGATCACGGCTCCGTCTTTCCGCTGATCATGGCTCTCGCGAGCGGCACTCCGCCTGCTGCACAGGCTGCTGAAATTAACACAGCGATTCCCCGCCTCTACGCTCAAACGCAGGACTATTACGCGCACTTTTTCGATCACCGCCTTACTGCTGAAACGCCTGACCGCCGCGTCAATGAAGCCCTTCAATGGGCGGAGGTATCAATCGATCAGATGCAGGTCAAGCATGGTGACGAAACGGGAATGGTGGCGGGCTACTATGAATCGGCCGATTCGGCGCGCCCGGGTTTCGGCTGGTTTTTTGGACGCGACACCCTGTTCACCTTATATGCCGTGGACAGCTATGGAGATTTCGCGCTTACGCGACGCGCCCTCGACTTCCTCATTCACCGCCAGCGTGCAGACGGCAAAATCATGCATGAGTTTTCGCAATCTGCCGAAGCCATCGATTGGAAATCTACTCCCTACTTCTACGCCGCAGCCGACTCCACAAACCTGTTCATCATGGCGATGCACGATTACTTCAAGATCAGCGGCGACATTGACTATCTGAGACGTAATTGGGAAGCGGTTCGCAAGGCCTATGAGTTCACGCGCGCCCACGTCACCAACGGCATCTATGACAACAGCCAGGGCACAGGTTGGGTCGAGTCTTGGCCGCCCGCCATGCCGCACCAGGAAATCTATTTGGCAGCCCTTGATCAACAATCCGCCGAAGCCATGTCCCGTCTCGCCGCGCACATGAATGATCGAGAGCTTTCCGCTTCGGCGGCCAAAGTTGCAAGTCAAATCCGTGAGAAACTCGAGGCGGAATATTTCGAGGCAGCGAAAAACTTCTACGCCTTTAGCCGAAATGCCGATGGATCGCTGGATCACACGGCCACGATCTATCCTTCGGTTGCCTGGTGGGACGGCACCTTGGCGCTTCAGCATCCCGGCCCCATGCTGACGCGCTGGGCGTCTCACGAATTCTCAACTGATTGGGGTCTTCGTGATATCAGCCCGCAAACATCCTTCTACGATCCGATCAGCTATCACCAGGGGTCAGTTTGGCCGCTCTTCACCGGTTGGACAGCACTTGCTGAATACCGTGCCGGACGTCCACTCTCCGGCTACGCTCACCTGATGCAAAATGCCGGATTGACCTGGATTCAGGATCTCGGTGCAACAACAGAATTGCTCTCTGGGGAGTTCTTCCAGCCGCTAGGACGTAGCAGCTCGCATCAAATGTGGTCGTCCGCCATGATTATCACGCCACTCCTTCGCGGTCTGTTCGGCCTCGACTGGCACTCTGCAAACCACACGCTGCGAATCAATCCGCAACTTCCCGCAGATTGGGGTGCTGCAACTCTGCGAAATGTGCGATTGGGTTCCTCATCGATCGACCTCCTATACAAGAGATCTGGCGATCAGTTAACTGTGGAAGGCATAACTAGCCGGCCCGAAGAGCTCTGCCTCATAACGGGAAGTTCGCCCGAACCGGCCTGCCGCACCTCCGCCTCAACTTCTCACTCCATATCGATTCCGTTGAAAGCGGTCGAAATTGCGATTCCCTCCGATCTGCCGGTTGCAGGCGCAACCACGGCGCAGCTCAAAGTATTGGATGAGACCTATTCCGCCAACCGCGCCACATTTACCGTTGAAGCGCAAGGCGGAGCTAAATACGAGCTCCCAGTTCGCCTAAATCGTGCCGGGATTTCGGTCAAAGGCGCGGAGATCAGCGCGGATACTCTCCACTTGCGGTTCGCCTCTGGATCGGGGTATCAGAATCAAACCGTCACGTTTTCGTGGTGAACCTCAAAATTCCCGTTTCCGAATCAACCTATCCACACTAACGGGCCCTGGCCCCGCGGCAAAAAGATACAGGAACACAAAGCAGTATACGACCGCCAGTTCGCCGCCGTTCATGATCGGCCACAGTCCCCTCGGCGCGTGTCGCATAAAGTACGCGAACGCCATCTCGCCGCAGGCAATGAACGCCACCCACCTAGTAAACAGGCCAATTACAAGCAGCCATCCGCCGAAGAACTCGATAAATCCAGCCAACCACATCAAAGACAGGAATGGTACCGAGTGCCCGTGTCCGTCTGTTCCGCCAAACATTCCGAAAAGCTTCTGAGCTCCGTGAAAAGACAACGTAAATCCCACAATCGCCCGCAACAGCGACAGCACGTATCTCGATTGCGAAAATCCGGTTCGTAGCGTCTTGGTTTGTGTTGCCATTGATGCCTCTTCACGAGAGACTACCATTGCTTTTACTCGGCTAGATTGGCTTACCTTCGCTGCTGAAACGTATTGCAAGCAGAAATCGAGCCCGATTCGAGGCCGCGCCGGAACCAGCCGGTGCGCTGCGCCGAAGTTTGCATGGGTAAACGCTTCAGGGCTTACTCTCGACGAGTAAACCTAGCGCAGAGACTTCGTGGACAGCACGCGGTAGATCGCCTCTTTTTCGTGCCCCTTCACATCGAAGAATTGTACTTGGAGCCCCTTCTCCGTCCACCGTGCGTTGAATGGAGCCCCGGGTCTAAGCCAAGTGCACCTTGACCAGCGCCACGCACGATCACATCCGATGACGTACGCGTTTCCATCCGACGCTTCGATGAGCATTGCGTTTAGCACGTGTTGCCAAGCGAACGTGTTCTCAGATGAATTACAGTTCATCGTGAGATTCGGAGTCGTCGAACTTGTTTGAGTACTCAACGCCCCCGCTGAAATACTGCTTGTGCTCGTGGCAGTAGAACCTGAAATCTGGCAATTAGTTGACACCCCGTTACTGGTCTGCACAACATAAGGTACCGACTCAGATTGCAAGACTCTGAATGTGAGCGCCGCCGAAGGTCGATCGTGAGGTGGTGTAAAAAGGTTCGGCTCAAGCACTGGATTGACCTCATATCGACTCATTACGACGTCGCTTGTCCGATTCCCGTCAATCGTATGGCGCCGAAAAGCGACAGAAATGCCGTCGACCGAGCGCCAATCCGAATATTCGATCAGGTGTTCATCCCCTCCGCTCCCTCCAACTCTGATTCTCAACAAGTGCCCCGTCTCTGCGTCGACATTCCAGCGAACGTCTCTACCTGCTCCTATTAGTTTGAGGCGGTAAGTGCCCGTTGTTTGGATCTGTTCCACTCCCTCCAAAACACAGGTGTAGCTTTGCAAATGCTGCGCAACATAAAGAGGATCAGCCTTGACGAAGGCGCGAAGATTTTCAATATTCGTGCTTGGAACAGCGCTGGTCATTTTTCCTGAGGTGGAATAGTTGAAGTCGGGAGTGATGACGAGTTTTCTTTCAACTCCTTCGGAGCTTTCGGTCTTCAGGTACATGGTGTCAGGAAAACGAACGACCCGCTCGAATTTAAAAGAATGCGTGCCGCTTTGGGTCGTTTCGATAGAACTACCCTCGATTCGAATAGCATTTACGGACGACAACTTCTCTAGGGGGCCGACGGCAGTTAACGCTCTGTTCATCAGCGTCAAGCATGAGCTTTCGTCACCCTTTGCGGTCGTCTTGGGAACGCTTGAGACGACGGCGATCATAGCATTTAGCACTTCGTCCGGCACTCCGTGTTTCCTAAGCTCAATTAACGCTTCTGGAGATGTATCGAATGCGGTCGGCTCGTGTTGGATTAGGAGCACAAGCGTCTGCGCTCCGATTCCAGACTCTGACATCCGTATTACATCTTCATTCGTTAAAGACTGGTGCGCTTGTTGAGCCAAGGCGCACGAAACGATCGTCAATAACCAGAAGCAGCAGTTTATTCTCATTCAAAACAGTTCCAGTTACCGTCGGCCAAGACTCGACTGGAAGCGTGATTGCGAACAGAATATCACAGAATTGAGGCACTGCACTAATCTGTATTGTCGAGACAAGAATCGAATAGCAGGAACCAGACCAACTATCGTATCTTTGGAAGCTCAAGACCGAAGACTATGACAATAACAGCCGGATTTCGGGTGCGGGATGGCATTCTTCTGTGTGCCGACACGATGTATACAGGCGGGATGAAAATTTACTCTACGAAAATCGTGCGAACTGAGCTTGAAAACCGAAAGTTCGCATTTTGCCCTCGGAGGTTCAGAGGATTGCTGTTTGATGTTGATTCAAGAATGCCAGAAGGCAATCCTGAAGTCAGCCTCAACAAATCCGTCGATGGAAGAGATGCAGGAAGCAATACGCAGGACCTTACGAAAGCTGTTTCGCGAGCATGAACTGCCCGATAATGCTGCTCAGTTTCTTGTCGCTGCCTGGACGTCTAACGACGGACTTCGATTGCTTTCCACTCGTGAGGGTATCGTGATTGAGAGAGATCGGCATTACTGTAACGGTTCGGGTGCATACCTTGCGAATTACCTGATCGAGGCTGCCTACCGTCACGACATGAATCTTCGAGAAGCTATTATCCTTGCAACGTACACCTTCGCATCGGTGAGGACATACGAAGAGGGATGCGGCGGAGAATCAGAATTTATCACGCTCCGATCGGACGGATCTCTTTCCCCAGTTGCGCACAGTGAGATTAGGCTGCCAGAGAAATACCTCACGAGATTCGAAGCGCGGACAAGAAAGCTGATGTTCGATTTTGTGAATCCAACACTATCGAATGGCGATTTTCACAGGAAGCTCGATTCCTTTGTCGAGCAGATCAAGATTGGCAGGGAAGCGTGGATCGAACATCGGAAAATGGGTTGGCAATTCAGGAACTCTTGAAGGAGCTCCTCACTGATGAGTAGAGACTTTCTTCGCATCGGCGAGTCACGAGATTTCGAACCCGATCAATAAGTCGTCTCTATTGAGAGAGCGGCCCGCAACCGAATTAAGAGTACTGCTCTCGGTTTTTAATTGGATGTAAGATGATTTTACCTTCGCTGCTGAAACGTATTGCAAGCAGAAATCGAGCCCGATTCGAAGCCGCGCCGGAACCAGCCGGTGCGCTGCGCCGAAGTTCCGTGCGTGAACGTTTCCGGGCTCACATGCCCGCTCGCCATTTTCTGAAGCCGGTCATCGCCTACAGCCGCCGCCGCACCCAAAGCAGAGGCGACGTCGCTTGCATCGATGATCTTTCGCTGTTCTGTTGAGTTTGCCCACACACCCGCAAAACAATCTGCTTGCAGCTCTAACCGCACCGACAACGGATTGGCCTCTTCGGGCCTGCGCTGTTGAAGCTGCCGCACTTTGGGCTCGATGCCTAGAATCTTCTGAACGTGATGTCCAATTTCATGCGCAATCACGTACGCCTGCGCGAATTCACCAGGCGCGCCAAAGCGGTTCTTCAATTCATTGAAAAAGCTCAGGTCCAGGTACACCTTCTCATCTTCAGGACAGTAAAACGGGCCAATTGCATCTTGAGCCATTCCGCAGGCCGACGGGTAAGCATTTCGGAACAGCACCAATTTCGCATGGCGGTACGGTGCGTTTCCTTGCTGCGGCAAAATGCGCGTCCAGTTTTTCTGAACGTCATCGAGCACGAACGAAACAAACTCCACTTCCGGCTGTTCCCGCGCGTCCAGTTGCCGGTTCGGAGCCCGATGCTCGACTGGCGTCGAAGGCGCCCCTGAGAAGAAGACAAACAGATTCCGATGAAAGAGCAGACTGAGTAATCCGACGATGATTACTCCGCCAATCCCTAAATGTCCGAACCCGAATCCACCACCATCGCCGCCGCTGTCGTCGCGGCGATCTTCAATGTCACTGCTTACACCACCAGGAGTCCATCTCATATTGTTTCTGTCTTCTCAACCATTCTCGCCTTCTGGTAGAGCTCATCCAAGGCCATAAGCGCCGGTTCCGGCGAGTCGCTGCCTTTCAGAAAATTCCAAACTACGCCCCAGGCGGCTGCTTGGAAATTCGGAAATCCCGGAAAGCGCGGCCGCAAGAACGCTCTCTCGACCGTCGGCAGAATGCTTTCGAAATAGCCGTTCGTCAGGCGGTTCGCTTCAGGATCAGTCCAGGCACGTTTGTTTCCCGGTTGGCCTCCCGACTGTACATAGATAGTCCGCTGGCAATCTGCGCCGGCGATCCACGTCACATATTCGACGGCCGTTTCAATATCGGCACAGCGCATCGAGATCCCTAATCCCGCGCCGCCCAGCGTTGCGCCTGCGCAGTCCGCACGCCCCCTTGGAATATTCGTAAAGGAAACAAGCGAGTCCCGGTAGCCTTCTCGCGCGTAATTGGAATACCCGAACGCAAGCGGGCAGTAGGCGATGTCATCTGTCGTACTCATCCGTTCCCAAACCGCAATTGGATTCATGGCCAATGCGTCATCACTCGCATTCCTCGCCAAGTCTCGCAATTGCAATAAGGCCGCTGCGCCGGCCTGGTGCTCAACTACCATGTCCGACTCACCAGAGAATGGCGGATATCCAGAATTCGCGCAAAGCGTAAAAAAGCACATTAGTGAATCCAACGGCAGCAACGCGGGTGTAACAAAACCCGGACGGATCCTCGCGATTTCCATCACTTCATCCCACGTCTCTGGAACTCGCGCGCCCGCCGCTTCGAGCAAGTCCGCCCGGTAACCTGCTACCTGCGCAGCGCCATCCACCGCAAGCGCCCACTGATGCCCTCCGTAAAAATAGCTCTGATGCGACAAGCCTACACTCTCGCTCGCAAGCTGGTCGAGAGTTTGTCGCGGCACGTATTCATCTAGCGATATCAAGCAGCGGTCGCGCGCAATTTCGCCGGCGAACGGATGATCGATCACCAGCAGGTCGTAATTCGCCGCAAGCGCCTTCACAGATGCGTCGCCGAACTGCTGCAGGCTCCGCGCCTCCCAGTCGATGCGTACGCCCGGATGTTTGTCGGAGAACTCGCGCGCCGTCGCGATCATCGGAGCCAACCCGCGATCGTGGTTCCACGTAATTCCTCGTAAAGTTGTCACAATTTGCTAGAACGCGCGCCTAGGAGCGTTCAGATCACCTGATCCCGGCTGAACTCTGCAATCTGCTCTTCCGTATATCCCACTTCTTTCAAGATCTCCACCGTGTGCTCCCCGGTGAGGGGAGGCCTTTTGATGCTCGAAGGAGTTCGGCTAAATCGAACCGGCGGTCCAATCGTTCGAAACTTTCCGGCGGTCGGATGATCGAATTGAGTAATGGTGCGATTGTGCTGCACCTGAGGATCGCTCGCCACTTGCGGAAATGTGTTCACGGGTGCGGCCCAGATGTCAGCCTCCATAAGAATCTCGATCAGCTCGGCCGTCGTTTTGGAGGCGAATCCAGGCTCCAGTTTCTGCTTGATTGCGTCCCGATTCTCGAGAAAGTTGCGCGACTCAATGCCTTCGAAACCAGGCACGCCCACGAGTTCGGCGACTTTGCCCAGCGGCATCATCGCAACCACGACATAGCCGTCAAGCGTCTTGTAAACCCCCATTGGCGCTCCAATATAGGGATGCCCCATGCCTGCTTCGCTTCGCCGCGGTTCATGCCCAGTATTGAAGTACACGCTGAGTTCTTGAGTGGCCAAACTCAGAATTGAATTCAAAAGGTTTACATCGACTCGCTGACCCAGTCCCGTTCGATTCCGCTCGTAGAGTGCCGCCAGCACGCCGACAACAATGTGAAGCGAGGCCGTCAAATCCGCCACTCCCATGCCCACGGGCGAGGGCGGATCATCCACCAAGCCTTGCAGCATCAGTACGCCGGAAACAGCCTGGGCCAATAGGTCCTGGCCTGGCCGTTCCAAATACGGCCCATCTTGTCCCCACCCGCAGCTCGCGCAATAGATCAGCCGGGGGTGAATCCTGGAGAGCGCATCATAACCTAATCCGAGGCGATCCATTACTCCCGGCCGAAAATTTTCAATAAGCACATCACTCGATTGGATAATTTTGAGCGCCGCCTCCTTTCCCCGCGAGTCTTTCAAATTCAGGGTGATGCTGCGCTTGGCCCGATTAAAGACAAGGAACGAAAGACTCTCGCCGTTAAGGAAGGAATCCCGCATCGACCAGTGCCGATGCCACTCACCGTTCCGCGGCTCGATTTTGATGACGTCCGCACCCATATCGCCGAGGAACTGTGTCGAATTGGGACCTTGGACAAGCTGCGAAAAATCTGCTACTCGCAGGCCTTCGAGTGCTCCGCTCACTTCATGCTCCCTTAATATCGCTCACCAGCCCAGACTCAGCCCTCAGGAGGCTTTCAATCAGATCAAGTCTGCTTCGGCTCGGCACGAATTCCAAACGCCGGATTCCGAATGGATCGATTCGATTGCGGATCAAATCGAGTTCCGTTGGATCCGGCGGCTCTGTGCTCTCCAACTCATCCGCAATCAGAAATTCGCCTCCCGTGTTCTCTCTGACTTTCTCGAGAGTGATCCTGGGATGAAGACTCATCAAGCGGAAAATTCCCTCCTCTTTATCCATCTCGAAAATACCCAAGTCCGATATGAGCCGTACTTTGCCCGGCTTCAATCCTGCTTCAATGCGCTCAACATCGCTCATCAGCCCGCGCGCTGCAGTACAAAACCGAACGCTCTCGACGAAGCGCTCCCGCGAATGGCGCGTCAAATAAAGCACGAAGTGTTGATGAAGATTCGCAACATCGGCCATACCACCTTGACCCGGCAGGCGAACACGCTTGCCGCCCGCTTTTACCCATGCGTTATTCGTCCGCCCGCGCACATCCAATTGGGCGACCGTAATCACTTCATGCGTGATCCGGCCCTGCTGGTAATACCAGTGATACGTCTCATCCGCACCCCAAACCGCTTTCGCGCTACCCAGTTCTAATGGCTCCGCCAGTGTGAGCGACATCGGATGTTCATCAATGTCGATCAGTCCACCGTTCAGCGCAATAATGACCAGACCAGGAGCGTGTGTCGCCTTTGCGAGCAAATATGACACCATTGCCAGCGGAGACACCGAGCCTACCGAGCAGATGCTCGAATTGTCGTACTCCCGGGCGAGACATACCGCCAGCAGCTCGTCGCTCGTGAATCCGTTCTCCCTGACAATCTGGATTCGATGCTTCTCAACGCGAGCCGGAGTCAAGTCCGGAATGCGGATACTCGCAGCGTTTCCCAGGAATGCCTTTCGGCTCTCACTGAGCGTAAAGCTCGTTTGTCCCGTGCGAACATACCTCAACAACTCTTCATAGTCTGTCGAGTAATACGGAAGACACGAGGTTGGATAAGCGCCGCCAGGAACCTCTGCAATCGCTTGGACGAATGTGTGCGGCAGAACAAATGACAAGGGCGCTCCGAGCTCTCCTACTCTCACGATCTCTTCAACTGTCACAAGCGTCCGCCGAGCCGCTCCAAGCAAACTTAGATCGAACCCCCGAGCGCCCTGAATCTCGATGTTGCCCGCCGCATCCGCCCGTTGCGTATGTAGCAGGAGCACATCGATATCCAAGCGCTTCGCGATTCCAATCGGATTGCCTATGAATGCGGACTTCTCTTGCTTCCAAAAATCGCCCGCACTCATGAGATCCGAACCCTTGGGAAGCTGAAACGGCATTTCGGGTAAATTGAAATGCGCCGCATGCAGCCCTTGGATCATCGCAAGCGCAGACCACTCCTCGACTTCGATGACATTTCTTTCAAGCGCGTCGCGGAAGCGCGGCGCCAATCCAAAAATGTCGAGGCTCGAAAAACAGAACACTAGCTTTCGAACCGCCCGCGCCTCCAGCAGCAACTCGAGAGCCAGCCCACCACCCCAGCTCGTGAAGACAAGGTTTTTCCGGCCATGGGCAATGATTTTCTGAATCAACGCAATCGGCAGCCGCGAAAGATGCACTCCGCCGATACCAAGACGACTGCCATCTCGCACCCGCTCCGCCAATTCGTCCAGAGTTACAAAGTCGGTCATCGATGTTCACAACATCCCGGACGAGCTGCGCTGTTGCCTCGGGGTGCGGGCGCCGCGCCGACCCGCCCATCATCCCTCACAAGAGCGCCGATGTCGTCATTCCGCCGTCGATCGTGAGACACTGCCCCGTCATCCACGAGCTCTCATCGCAGGCGAGATAGAGCGCTCCATATGCGATATCAATCGGCTGTCCCAATCGCCCGATCGGATGCATGCGCTCCCAGCCTGCACGGAGCGCAGCAGGATTCGAGGAGCGTTCGAGCACTTGAATATTCAGCGGAGTCTCTACAGTTCCAGGAGCAATGCAGTTTACCCGTACGCCATTAGCCGCATACTCTCTCGACATCTGGCGCGTGAGCGAAAAAATCGCTCCTTTGCTCGCCGCGTAGTGCGGATAACCGGGAAATCCCAAAATGCCCTGCACCGATGAGATATGAACAATCGATCCGCGCCTAGACGCCAGCATGCCAGGAAGAATGTATCGCGAAGTGAGAAACATGCTGGTGAGATTCACTTTCAGAATGCGCTCCCATTGACTCAGCTCCATTTCATGCAGCGGATTCTCATCTGCAATCCCGACCACATTCACGAGTACGTCTATCGTTCCAAATTCGCGCGCGCCATCTTCGACAAGCGCGCGAATTTCGCCTTCAACACTTACGTCCGTCCGCCGGAACAGGCATCTTCCGCCTCCCGCTTGAATTCTTTCCGCTGTCGCGCTCCCGTGCTCTTCGTTAACATCGGCAGCGACGATTGCCGCCCCTTCCTGCGCGAAGAGAATGGCGATTGCCTCACCGATTCCCATCGCCGTTCCGGAAACGAACGCAACCCGGTCCTTCAAACGCATTTGTGAAAAAAGCGTACCACGCGCACGCGAGTCTCAAAGGCTAGGCAACCCGAGACGACCACGCCAAGATGCAAAATCCAAAGATCAGCAGCACCATCCCACCCGAAACAATCGAAATCGTTCCTTGCCGCACCCCACGCCACTCGCCCGTAGCAAATCCCCACACGTTTGAAGTAATGATGATCGCCGACATAAACAGCGGCCATCCAAGAACAGGACCCATCTCGGCCATGCTCGCCGACGCAGTCCCGTAAATTGCAATACTGCTCATCCAAAGAACGCCCATGAGCGCGCCCAGCATCCAGTAAGACGCCGTTCCCGGCAACGTAAATAAGCGAAAGCTGCCATTTTTCCGCCAAAGATAGGCGCAGTAAGCGAGATAAGGAACAAGTGTTGCAGTCAGCATCAGCGGCCAGATCACGTTCGGCTGGCTCGCGGTGCTCGCGCCCTCATCAGCGGCCCGGCTTAGCAGCGGCCCGCCGAACGCCAGTCCGAAATTGAGGAACGGAGATCCGACACCGGCAATGATCGCGAAGATTAGGCCAGTTTTGAAGCGGGCCGGGTTCCTGGTAACCGCCTCCTGGCTCCGCACGCTCGCTGCCAGCTCACGTTCTTTCGCTTTTCCGGCGATGGCGCAAACGATAATTCCCAGCAGCACGATCGCAATGCCAGCCTCTACCGCCAAGCCTTTCGCGGCGAGAATTTCTTCCGGATGTATTGACACCAGCGGCACCAGCGATCCCACCACCGTGGAGAGGCCAAGCGCAATCGCAAAATTCAGCGCAATTCCAATCGCATCCACGCCCAGTCCGAAACACACCGCCGCAATTCCATATGCGGCACCGAAACCTATCACCTTAAGAAGCGTTGCCGTCTGGGCGGCTGCGTAGACCGCTCCGAGATGCGGAACCGTCATAAAAGCGATCGTCCATGGAACGACGAAAAACGCTACAACTGCCCAAAGCGCCCAAACGTTCTCCCATCTCCAGCGGCTCGCATACTTGGTCGGTGTCGCGAAGCTTCCGTTCAGAATGCCAGCCACAAGCGCAAGCAGCACTCCACCCGATGCGCTCATGTCTCGCGCCCTGCAGAAGACTTATGAATCTTAGCCCAGTACTCCTCTCGCCCTTGTATGTCCTGCTTGACGTGGTAAACGGGGCCGCCAGTATAACCGCTTGCTGGATCGTACCCAGTGGGGGCAATCGATAGCGAATCGGTCTTTGCAGCTGATGTCACAAACATCTCCGTCAAATCCGGTCCGCCGAATGTGACGGACGACACTTGCAGCGCGGGCATTTCGATCCGCCGCTCGATCTTTCCATCGGGATCGTAGCGAATGACGCACGCGCCGAACCAGTGAGCGCACCATATGTACCCCTCGCAGTCCACCGTCAGACCATCGGGAATGCCTTCTGTAAGAGGTACGTTAACGAAAACTCTGCGATTGCGAAGACTTCCATTCGCGCGCTCCCAATCGTACGAGTAGATCCGGCGCACAGCCGAATCCACAAAGTAAAGCAAGCGGCAGTCCGGCGAAAATCCCAACCCATTCGAAAGATGGAATCCCTCGTCCACTATACGAACGGAACCATCGCGATCGACGCGAAACAGACAGCCGGCGCCCGGCTCAAACTCTCCACTTTGATTTCGCCAATACGATCCCGAATAAACCCGCCCCTCAGGATCAGCGATGCAGTCATTCATTACACACTGCTTCCCGCCCACTTCATTGGCTAGAAGAATCGGTTCAGATTTCGCGTCCCATAGCCAAATTCCCGTGACATTTGTCACCACCAATCCGCCGCGCCCGTTGAACGCGTAACCCGACACCTGCATGTTCTCGCTCACGATTTCGGGTTGACGCTCCCGCCAAGCGTATCGATAAAATCGCTTTCTGGCGAGGTCTGTCCAATAGAGAGCTTGCTGATCTCTATGCCAAAGTGGTCCTTCGCCGCAAAGGTCGTGATAGTCGGCGATAGCATCGATTTCGTCCACCATGAAACTGTATCGCACAAACCTTGGCTTCTTCGTTGAAGAGCACGACGAGTTCTACGGGATTGGAAGCGGCGCAACCTGGGACGCGCTCATCACCCGCGACGATCTGTATCAATACCTATTTGAGTCAGTTCGCAATTCGCAGCCCATCGATCGGCCAATTTTAGAAGACCTGGAAGCTCCCATTGGCTCTCAGGAAGTCTGGGCCGCAGGTGTTACCTATTACCGCAGCCGCAATGCACGGATGGAGGAATCGAAATCGGCCGGAAGCGGCGATTTCTACAACCACGTTTACACCGCCGAGCGCCCTGAACTGTTCTTCAAGTCTACGCCTCATCGCGTTGTCGGCCCGAACGGCAAAGTCGGATTGCGTAAGGACGCATCGTGGTCCGTACCCGAGCCGGAGTTAACCCTCCTTATTACTCCCAACGCGCGGATCGTCGGTTACACAATCGGCAATGATATGAGCTCACGCGACATCGAGGGCGAAAATCCTTTGTACCTACCACAGGCAAAGGTCTACGACCGAAGCTGCGCATTAGGACCCTGCATTCTGGTCCCGAATTCGTCCCTTCCTCGCTCGACAGAAATTCGCTTGGAGATTCACCGCTCCGGCATGACGGAGTTCTCCGGCTCGACTACCCTCGAATCCATGAAGCGCGATCCCGCTATCCTGGTCGAATTCCTGTTTCGCAATAACAGCTTTCCAAACGGATGTTTTCTTCTCACCGGCACAGGAATCGTGCCCCCGGACTCGTTCACTTTGAAAAGTGGCGACGAGATCAGAATCTCGATCGCCGGCATCGGAACGCTTATGAATTTTGTAGGATGACGGCTATTGCGATCTCTTGTGGCGCTTGTGCCGAAGGCGTCGGTTCGGAGCTTCGGACACCAACATCACCGGCGCTACGGATTCCGGAATTGTAACCCTCGCCTGACCATCCGTAAACCCGATGCGCCTGACCACAGCCCCGCCGTTGAGCTCCACAGTAAGGACCGCTTCGACATTTCCTGTGTTGTGAGGAAACAAAACCAACCCGCTCGGCTGAAAGACATCAGTGAGGTCCAAGTCTTTGCGCACAGGTCCATCGAAAATTTCGACCCGGGCCCGTTTTGGCTGATTTATATTTGACCTCCAGGACAATGCCAGATCTTCAGCCTGAGGGCGCAAGTTCACCGCGAGCTCGTTCGTGGCAGGGCTCGGAGGTACGCTATTCGAACGGGTCTGGTCCACAAACTCCCAAGCGCCGAAACACACAGTTGCGCCGATTCCCGCTCCAATAGCGAACCGGATCCATCTGCCCCGTGCGTTCGGCGATACGTCCTCAGCCGGAAGACTCGGAGCAACCGGCTGCTTGATCGCGCGTTGAGTTTGTTCCGATGGCGACTCCGAGTTTGCGCGGGTAATCGGACCGGCGGGCTCCCCGCCATTGCCAGGAAAGAAGATCGCGGAATCCACCGCGTGCATGTCTCGCGGCTTAAGAATGAGTCCGAAGTCATCCGGTCCGTCGAAGTAGGTCTTGTGTAAGAGCAACTCTCGATCGAGCAACCGCAGGTCACTTCGCGTATGAGAACAGTACCATCCCACGGCCTCCACTCCCAGAAGCGCGATATCTTTCGCCGGAGCTTCCAAGAGCTCCCGAAGCCTGTGCTCGTCGTTGTCCGAAAGGACAAAGCGCGGCCCGTGCGAATGCTCGCACGCCAGCGGCCGGAACGCCTCGACATAAACCTGGCCACTTTCTCGCCGGCCGAATAACACGCCGCCGATTTCTAACCCGCCATGCGATGTTGCGCTATAACCCTCCAGAACGAGAGTCGCGATTTCATCGAATAGGCCCGGAGCGATATGTACCTTGCCGGGCGCCACTTCCCTTGGGGAAAGGCTCGCTACTGCACCAGCCGACATCTTGAACCAGCTCTCCGCACTGCGTGCTCGCGTCTTGTGAGCCAGACGCCCTCTCAACGGCGGCAATCCACGCGCCACGATGCGAACGAGCAATGCTTTTCCTCCAGAGAATACACCCGAAGCTTGTAGCATTGCAATCAAAATCTACTAGAAACGATTAAAACATTTAATCCCGCCTGCGTAAAACGCGCGGACGCATGATGCGACGAACTCCACTTCAGACTGCATGTCAGGCCGGATAGGAAGACATAGGAGCTCGTTTGCTAACCGCACCCAGCAACGTTAGAAGGCCGCATGCAGTTGAAGATAGATGGAGGAAAATGGGTCAGGACGATTCGATGCAAGTGCCGGAGCCGAGAATAGATGGGTTGCTCCGCACCGCAATTCGGCAAAAACGGCTGATTCGGTATATTTACACGGGCAAGCTGCGAATTGTCGAGCCACACGATTACGGCATTCATAACGGCGTGGTTAAGCTTTTCGGTTATCAGGTCCGCGGTTCTAGCAGTAAGCCACTGCCGAATTGGCGATGGGCGCAGGTGAGCTCGATCTCCGATCTATTTCTGTTAGACGAACAGTTTCCTGGCAGGCGGCCGAGCCAATCAGGGAAACATCATCAGTGGGATCAGATCTTCGCTCGAGTGGGCCCACCTGAGCTAGCATCAGCCCCAGACCGGGACGCGATGGCTGTTCATCTAACTCACTGATTGAGAATTTCGACCGCCAGGTTGTCTGTTTCGGGTGTCTGATCGCCTTCTACCGCGTATGGTTCGGAAGGCTGGGCCCGGGTCTTTGTGACACTAATCCGATCGTGAAAGCAGTCTATGTGGAAGTCTCGCCAGCTCTGGTGGCTAAGTCCGATCCGTGTGGTTCAGCCCGGTATTATCTGATTTGTGGTCCTTCACGTTTTGGGCGACCGATTGCACTGCGATGCGGATCCAATTCATGCGCTCTCCTGATCAAATCAATTGTGGCTAGGCGGACATTGCTTCGAACCACCCAGTGATGCGGAACATAAACCTGAATCAGCCATCGACTGCATCAAAGGAAACGCCGCGTGAAATTAACCGCCGTGTTGTACTGAACTTTATCCGGAGCAATCAGCCGATCTCGCGCGCCGATCTCGCGCGCCGTTCAGGCCTGCAGCGCAGTACCGTGTCGCTAATCGTTGAAGAGCTGATTGCGGATAAATGGGTTATCGAAGGGCCCCTCGGGCGGTTGCCGCGCGGCCGTCGACCCACATTTCTCCGCCTAAATGATCAGCGGGTAGTCGCCTGCGTTGACATTCGACCTTTGCGGACGACGCTCGGGTTCGGCAATGTCACCGGCGCGTTTACCTCAGTCGATACAATCCCGACGCCCCCTGACCCATCAATCGCGGTGGAAGAATTGGGTGGCCGAATTCGTTCTCTGGTGAACACCAGACGCGACCTCTCCTTCGAAGGCATTGGTATCAGCGTTCCGGGCCGGGTAGACCTTTTAACGCATCGATTAGTTTTTGCTCCGAATTTAAAGTGGCCGATAACTGACATAAAGGGCCCACTTGAGCGCGAGACAGGCTTGGAAGTCCAGGCCGAAAATGCCGCTAATGCTTGCGCGTTATCAGAGATGTGGTTTAGCACGTCTGATGAGATTCGGGATCTGGTCGCGATAACGGTATCAGAGGGCATTGGCGCGGGAATAATAGCGCAAGGTCACCTGATCAGCGGAAGGCGGGGCATGGCGGGTGAGTTCGGACATGTGCCGCTTGAGCGCGATGGTCCACCGTGCAGTTGCGGTAACCGGGGATGTTGGGAAGTATTGGCATCCAATCGCGCCGCGCTTCGGTACTATTTCGAATCGCATGCGCAGGGACCGGCATCGCACGCGGATGATTTCGGATTTCAAGATCTGCTCCAGCTTGCTGAAACGGGTGAGGTTTTGGCGAATCGGGCGCTTACCAGGATGGCTGTGCAAATTGGCCGTGGGACCCGGATGGTTGTCGCCGGATTGGCACCCGAAACGATTCTGTTCATCGGAGAGTTCACCGCGTTATGGGATCGGTTCCGGCCTGTGATCGAGGCCGAGGTCCAGGCCCAGAGCATATCACCGGAACCGACTATTCTTCTTGCCGCCAAAGATGGTGCGACGGCGCGAGTGCGCGGCACAATCGCTCTGGTATTGCAGAAGCACTTTGCAGCACCATCATCCGTGATGCCGATTTCCGATTCTCAACGAGCGTAGAACGAAAGCCATTTCGTGGATAGTGCGGGCTCTGCGTGATCAGTTGGCGTTCACGACAAGTTTGTTCGTAGGCTGCGATCTATCCGCGGTCGCCTTTGCGTCTGCACCGCGGTACGGCATTAAACCCAGCATCCATGAAAAATCCTGCGACGTGGAATGGGGAACCACTGGAGTGCAATTTCCGTTTTGGTTCTTGTTGCAGGCGTACCCAATGCTAGGCCAACCGTACGGCGCCCTTCCAAAATAATCTTCCGGTGTCTTGCGCGGCGGCTGCTTGCCATCGAAATACGCGTACTTGTGGCAGGTGATGCACGACGATGGCCGGGCGGCAGATGCTCAGATCAGGTTTCTACCAAGGTGGAAAACCAAACCCCCGTGAAATTCACGGCGATTACACGCTAACCCCCGGTGGCAACCCCCATACATTTTCGTTGATTAAGGGCGCAAAGAACCCGCCGAAGCTAGCTCTCCAGCAATAGATCCTCCGGTTCGGGCGCAGGCGGTGTGCTTGCGCGAAAGCTGCAAAATGCGTGCGTGACGCGAAACATCGGCGTGACGAGAATGGAGGCGATGACGCGAGCCACTCAAGCGGAGAGGCAGCATTGTCGCGGTTTCCCAGGTCAATCGGCGGCGGTGATTCAACATCATGATCAGTAAACATCGGTGACTAGCCGCGGAGGACCACTTCTTCAACATGCCGACTTTACGTCCAAGTAGATTGCACAAGGCAAGCGCGTTTATCAGGAGTTATTGTCAGATGTCGAGCCCGCGTGTGTCTGCCGTGACACACGTGTCTATATGCAAACCCACTCGCCCTTGTTCTATTTCCCGCGTTTTCAATATCTTGGCGTGTGGCTGCGCATCTGCATTCCTTTTGTACATGAAAAGAAGCAAGTTGACGCAAGCCACCTGCCTCGTGCTGTGGCTGCTTGCCTCCAGCGCGAAACTTCTTTACGGCGCGGGTACCCACGACCCAGCACGTCGGATTGTGATCTCAATTCCCCAAAAGCAACTCACCCTGTTTGAAGGGGATTCGATCGTCAAAACTTACGACGTTGCGGTGGGTAAGCCATCGACGCCAAGCCCCGTGGGCAGTTGGGAGGTTGTGAATCGTATCGACCGTCCCACCTGGTACGCACACGGCAAGCCGGTTGCACCCGGACCGAGCAACCCGCTAGGGACGCGCTGGATCGGATTGTCCAAAAGCGGCTACGGCATTCACGGCACAAATGAGCCGGACTCGATCGGCAAAGCTGTATCGCACGGCTGCATACGGATGAGGAATAAAGACGTGGAAGAGTTGTTTGCGCTGGTTGAGCCGGGAATGAAGGTTGAGTTGACCGATTTTTAATTGGCGATGTTGTAAAAATTCACGAACAGGAAAAAACCATATGTTGTTCTTAAGAGCCTTTTTACTTATTTCAGGATTCGGCCTGTTGACGATAGCCGCCGCCATCCTTGTCTGGGACCTTTACACAATTATCAGAGCGCGTAAGCCGCGCGAAGGTGAGCTCGCAATAAGCGAGCCTCCAACCGTTCGGATGAACTGGCGCATTGTAGTGAAGATGGGTTGTTGGGCACTCCCGGTTCTGTTCATTGGTTCGGCCATTGCAGTTGTGCCGAGCGGCATGGCTGGAGTGGCAGTAAACCAATTCGCAGGTGCAGGTGAGGAAACGCTCTATCCTGGCATTCATTTCGTTTGGCCTCTGATTGAAAATGTGGCGTTGTTCAATGTACGTGACCAGATTTTCACGACTGCCATTGACGACCCCAAGAAAAAAGATGGGCTAACCATACAGAGCCGGGAAGGCTTAACAGCGGCATTGGCAGTCGCGGTCCGATACCGAATTCAGGCCAACAAGCTCCCTTATGTCTACGCAAATTTGCCACAGCCGGTAGAGACACAAATGGTAAATCCGATTGTGAGCAGCGTGTTTCGGGAGATTGCGCCGCATTACCTTGTACGTGAGATTTTCTCGACCAAGCGTGAGGCCTTGACGCAGGAGGCAGCTAAGATCATCACCGCGAAGCTCGCAAGTGATGGCATTCAAGTGAAAGAAGTGACGCTGCGCGATATCCAATTGCCTGCCGAATATGCGCGCGGGCTGGAGGGGCTGCTCCTCAAAGAACAAGAAAACGAAGGCATGAACATTGAGCTTGATCTAAAACAGAAGGCCGTGCGCGCCGCAGAATTGGAAGCCGACGCACAGAAAGCCCGCGAGGTGAAGGAAGCCGAAGCGCAGGCGGAAATCACCGTGCTGCAAGCGAAGGCCCAGGCCGATGCCATGCAACACACCCTGCCCTTGAAGGAGAAGCAGATTCAGCAATCGCGCCTGGAAGCGGAAGCGCGCAAAGAAGCCACCCTTATGAACGCGGAAGCACAAGGTCAGGCCAAAGTCATCGACAGTAAAGCCGAACTTGAAAAGCGCAAGATGATGAGTGACGCTGACCAGGACCATATCCACAAAGTTGCCTTGGCGGACGCCGAGCGCATGCGGCTCGAAGCAACCGTGCTCAAAGACAATCCGCTCCTGATTCAGAAGATCATTGCGGAGAAACTGTCTGACAAGGTTCAGATCATGATGGTTCCCAACGATGGGAAATTCTTCTTTGCCAACGATGTGCTCAAGGGGTCACAGGCAACCGAGGTGAGCGGACACTAAGCGATTACTATTGTTTTGCGGGGGTGCGGAATTATCTTGTGGAGACCGCACCCCGCTCTACGTTCATGCGTGTTGTTTCGTGTTTGGTGTTGCTGCTATCTGGATGGGCACAGGCCGACCAGATAGAAGACGGGGCCCATGCTCTGGCGGCGAAGATCGCCGCGCATCTCGCGCCGCAGGAAAGAGCACATTTAGTGGTGCGCAATATTTCAGGTCTACCCGCCGCAGATGCTATCCGTGCTCGATCCAAGTTGGAGGCCGCCTTACCGAGGCGCTCGCGAGCTAAAAGTGTGGTCGATGTCTCGGTGACCTTTTCCGAAAACATCGCTGGTTATCTCTGGGTGGCGGAAATTCATAAAGGAGAGGTGGAGATGGTAGCCGTTTCCACTAACACCGTGTCTGCCGCGCCCCATCGACAATTGCTCGCGAAGCGTTTGCTCTGGGAGCAAAGCGAACCGCTGCTTGATGTTGTGCAGCAAGTCGACCGAACAGTGGTCTTAGGTAACGGAACAGTGACCATCGTGCACGCTGATAAGAGATCCGACGTTGTGCTCGATATTCCACGGGTGCGCGATCCCAGGGGACGGCTCGAGGTGGATGGCAATACTCTTACAGCCTATTTCCCTGGAGCCACATGCCGGGGTACAGAAGAGCCTTTGCACTTGGATTGCGGCGGCTCCTCCGCTGAATTTTTGTTGAATGGTGACAAGGTTCGCTTTACGCCGGGTCGAAATACAATTGCCGGCCTCCGGCCAGGAGAGGAAACCGCCAGCGTTTGTGAAGGAATGAAACTGGTAGCGCTCAAAGAAGATCTGGTCACACTGTTAGACAAGAATGGCTCCACGCGCGACCAAATAGAACTGTCCGGTCAAATTACAGCGCTGTGGCCTGCTGGCGATGGCGCGCTAGCTGTGATGCGGAATCCGGAGACGGAGCAATACGCAGCCTATGCGATATCGGTGGATTGCGCTAGCCATTAGTTGCCTCTCCGCAGTAGTGGCGGCAGGCGTCCTGCGCCCCCGCTATGGCGGAACCCTACGGGTCGAGACCAGTGCTGGTCCTAAGATTGGTGCTACTGAAAACCCTGCTGCAACGCCATTCGCTGGACAGATTTATGAAACGCTAGTGCACTGTGATAGCCACGGTGAGATGAAGCCGTGGCTGGCGACCGCTTGGACTCACGACGCAGCTATGGGGAAGTGGATCTTCTCAGCTCGCAAAAATGTGGTGCTGCCTAACGGAACTCTCTGGACTCCCGGCGAAGATATATTGGCTGTACCGGATACTAAACCGCTGGACGAGATTTTGGTGGAAGCCAGCCTGCAAAACAAAGCGGTGGCGGAAAGCGGCGCGTTCCGGATATCAAATCAGCGCCCTGGTGAATTTATCCGCTTAGTTGCGAATGAGAATTACTGGGGTGGTCGTCCGTTCCTGGATTCCGTTGAGATTCAGATGGGACGAACAAGGCACGATCAACTGCTGGATTTCGAGTTAGGCAAAGCGGATGTGGTGGAAGCGGAGATAACTGATATCAAGGCGCTGAAGCAACCTAATGTGGTCGTGCAGGTTTCAAAGCCGCGCGAAACGATCGCGCTGATATTTGAGAACGCGAAGATCTCCGATCCCATAAGACAAGCGGTGGCCCTGAGTATTGACCGCTCCTCGATGCAGCGCGTCATGCTTGACAAACAGGGTGAGGTCTCTGGCGCCTTGCTGCCGCAATGGATTAGCGGTTACGCGTTTCTGTTTCCCACCGCACGCGATGTGGCGCGCGCAAAGGACCTGGCTCCGCCCGGAGCTACTCTGTCGCTATGTGAAGACCCTCGCGATCGGGTGCTACGCTCGCTCGTAGATCGCATTGCGGTCGACGTCAGCCAATCGGGAATCGCCGTTCGGACGGCGATAAGCGCTTGCGATGCAGACCTGGTGAGGCTACCCATCAGATCAGTCAATCCACAGCAGGCATTGCTAAGCCTTGCCTCTGAGTTGCGAGTCTCTGCCCCAGCATGGGGACCTCCCTTCGAGATGGAGCGCGAGCTGCTTCACGATTACCGCATTGTTCCGCTGTTCCAATTCCCCTTCGTATACGCCCTAAGACCCAATGTCAAAAACTGGTCAGCGCAAGGGGACCTAGCTGATGTCTGGCTTGAGGAGAATTGAGTGACGTTTCGAACCAAATTGCTCATCGTCTCTTCGCTGACTGTGGCGGGTGCCGTGACGATGGTCACGGGCGGTGTCTTGGTCGCGGCACGGCAAATATTTGAACGCGTCGATGCCGAACGGCAGGAAGCGTTGCTCGAACAGTTCAGAAAAGAAATCAAAATACAGGGAGCTGCGGTAGGCACTGCGATAGCACGCGCCGGCTCGTCAGCGCTTCTAGCGCGCATAGCCGCCGAAGCCAACCGCCCGGAACCCGATTTCGCCTCCTTCTATACGGACGCACAGTTGCTCGCAGAAAACAACGGCCTTCCTTTTTTGGACATAACGCATCAAGATCTGACGATCTTGTCGTCGGCGCATTGGCCTGTCCGCTTTGGATATAAAAACGACTGGGCGATCTGCAACGCATGCCAGCCGGACCAGGCCTTCCTGACAAAGATCCCTTTGCCCGATGGCACCGCTGCCATGGCTCTAGCTGCTTTTGAGCGGCGCGGCGATCTTCTCTTGATTGGCGCCAAGCGCCTCGACGCGGCCTTCATGCAGGCCTTGGGGGAAGCTCCTGGCGTACGAACGCTCCTCTGGGTTGGTCCCCAGGAGTGCTTCAGCGCTGAAGGCCCGGTCACTTTGAACGCCCAATTCCAAAACCTCGTGCAGGCAACTTTGCACAAACGAAAGATTTCGCAGCGAATTGGCAATGAAGCTTTCTTGGCAGTTACTCTCCAGGAGAACGGGGCTACATTTGGCGTGCTGTTAGTGGGCACGTCGCTCCAGCAACAGCTGACGTTAGAGCGCTCCATTGTCAGAGTTGGACTTTGGGTTGCCGCAGCGGGAATTCTCCTGGGTGTCTTGCTCGGTTGGTGGACAACAGAACGCGTGACGCGACCGGTAAACGAATTAGCGCGTGGTGCGCGAGCCGTAGCGGCCGGTGATTGGAACGCCAAAGTGAATGTAGCCGCCGGAGACGAAATGGGTGAGCTGGCAAATGCGTTCAACAAAATGACCAGCGAATTGATCGAGCAGCAAAATCGCGCTTTGCAGGCAGAGCGAGTGGCGGCGTGGCGTGAACTCGCTCGAAGACTGGCTCATGAATTGAAGAATCCGCTCTTTCCGTTGCAGATTACCGTCGAAAACATGCAACGCGCGCATGCTGCAAGGAAGCAGGAATTCGACGAGGTGTTTCAAGAGGGCGCGCGCACGCTCCTCGACGAAGTGAGAAATTTCAAAGCCATTATCGGACGCTTTAGCGAATTTTCCAGAATGCCAGCTCCGCATTTTGAGCAGGTGAATGTCGGCGAGGCGATTAGCGACGCAGTAAGGCCATATGAGGCGCAACTCGCTCTGAAAAACATAGAAGTGGAGGTGCAAATGAATGGCACAGTCCCGGTGATACAGGCTGATTCGGACCAGTTGCGCCGCGCGTTGGGAAATATCACCCTCAATGCCATTGACGCGATGCCCAATGGCGGCTCTCTCACCTTCTCCGTCGCAGCGCTCGAAAACGCCGTTCGGATTTCGGTCACCGACACCGGGGAAGGACTAACCGAGGAGGAAGGGTCGCGTTTGTTCACGCCATATTACACGACCAAACAACATGGCACGGGCTTGGGACTTGCCATCGTACAAGGAGTAGTAACCGATCATCGGGGCAAAATTACGGTGGAGAGCGGGAAGGGGAGCGGCGCAACTTTCGTGATTGAGTTACCTGTGAAGCAAGTGGTGGCCGAGCATTCATGAGCCAATTGCTGATAGTGGATGACGATCACAACACGCTGGCCTCACTGAGCCGGGCATTTCGTCTCGCGGGGCACGAGGCGACAGTCGCGGAATCGGCAGCTCGGGCCCTTGACTTAATTCGCTCCCGGCCATTTGACCTGATTTTTTCCGACGTTGTGATGCCAGAGAAAGACGGGCTGACACTGCTTGCAGAGATACGCGAGCTGGGCGTGACAACGCCGGTCGTAATGGTGTCGGGACAAGGAACTTTGGATATGGCCGTGCGGGCCACTAAGTTGGGCGCACTGGATTTTCTGGAGAAGCCACTTTCTACGGAAAGACTCCTGCTCACGTTAGAGAACGCTCTGAAATTATCGCGGCTTGAGACGGAGAACCGTGATTTTCGCACCCGCTTCGGGCGCCATGAAATTGTAGGCCAAAGCGAAGCAATGAAGCGGGTTTTAGCGCAGGTGGAGCGGGTCGCGCCCGGCACGTCCCGCGTTTGCATTCTGGGCGAAACAGGAACGGGAAAGGAAGTGATCGCCCGTTCCATTCACGACCGGAGCGTTCGAAAAGCAGGCCGCTTTGTCACGCTCAATTGCGCTGCCGTCCCTGCTGAGCTGATTGAGAGCGAATTGTTCGGCCATGAGAAAGGATCGTTCACTGGCGCGGCAGCACGCCACCTGGGCAAGTTTGAACAGGCGAATAGGGGGACCCTGTTCCTCGACGAGATCGGCGATATGCCCGCATCGATGCAATCGAAGTTGCTACGTGTTCTGGAAGAAGGAGAAGTGGAGCGGGTAGGCGGGGATAAGGCCGTCGCGGTGGACGTCCGGGTCATCGTCGCGACGCACAGAAACCTGGAAGAGCTTGTGCGCAAGAATGCCTTCCGAGAGGATCTATTCCATCGCATTTACGTATTCCCGATAGCGCTACCGGCGCTCCGTGATCGGAACGGGGATGTGGCGCTTCTAGTGGATCACTTCGCCCGCCGGGTGAGCGCCGAAAATAGTTGGAAGCCGCGGGCTTTTACACCAAAAGCGATTGCCTTGTTAGATCAATATCAATGGCCGGGGAATGTGAGGGAGCTGCGCAACGCGGTAGAACGAATGCTACTGCTGGCGGATGATGCCGTCGATGACCACACAGTCAGACTGGCTTTGCCTCGATTGCAAGCAAATGAGCCGGGCCCGCATGCCGGAACTCTCGCCTCGCGCGTCGAAAGTTTTGAGCGCTCAACGATTCAGGAAGAACTGAGCAAACATCGAATGAATATGACCGGTGCCGCAAAGGCCCTAGGACTTGAGCGGAGTTACCTCTATAAAAAGTGTGCCTCTCTCGGCATCGACCTGGGCGAGTTACGCAAGGGCGAATAGGGAATGTGAATCGTTCGCGCTTGCGGATCCTCACTTTGACGTAAAACGCGCTAGTCGGACATGTGAACAGCGGCCCCGTGTAGAACATGTGTGACGGTTATGTGTTTACTTTTCATGGAACAGAAGTGTAAATGCAGACTGCGCAAATTCCCGTACGTCTAAAACGATTCTTTAGAAATATGTTTTTGGGCGGCTGGTGGGATTCGAACCCACGACATCCAGAACCACAATCTGGCGCTACTACCAACTGAGCTACAGCCGCCGTGTCAACACGAGTTTATCATCAGCAAGCGCGTGAGCGCTTCACATTAAACTGATCGGATCTACGTCGATCGCGAGTGCCGTGGCGCTCCATTTCTCTTTTTCGGCGAACTGCCGCAGTTGCTGCAAAACATTCCGCAGAATGGGCCGTCTCGCACCTTTCAACAGGATCTGATATCGGAATTCGTTCTTAAGTTTCAGAACGGGCGCTTCAGCTGGTCCCATTACGCGGACGCCCTCGGGCGGTGGAGTCAGGATGAAACCGAGCTGTGTCGCCAATCGGAGCGCATCCTCTTGCTTTTGCGCACGAACCAAAACGCTTGCCAATGCAGCGAATGGAGGATAGCGTAGCCATTTTCGGAACGCGAGTTCCTTTTTGTAGAACCCGTCGTAATCATGTTGAGCGGCGAATCGCACCGCGTAATGATCAGGGTTGAGCGTTTGAATAATCACACGGCCAGGCGCTGTTCCGCGCCCCGCCCTTCCAGCGGCCTGCGTCAGCAGCTGAAAACTGCGTTCGGCAGCACGAAAATCCGGCATTCCGAGGCCTATGTCCGCCAGCACCACGCCCACTAACGTGACATTCGGAATATCGTGTCCTTTGGCGATCATCTGTGTGCCAGCCAAAATATCGGTTTCGCCGGAATGAAAACTGTGCAGAATCTGCTCAATCATCCCTTTGCCCCTGGCGCTGTCACGATCGAGACGCGCAACCCGAGCATCCGGAAAGTGCCGGTGGAGCTCCTCTTCGACACGCTCTGACCCACTACCAAGAAAGTGGGTGTGATCGCTGCCGCAGTTCGGACAATGCGATGGAATTTTCTCCGAGTATCCGCAGTAATGACACAGCATGCGCCGGTCGCGCTTATGGTGCGTAAGAACGACGGCACAGTTGGCACATTCCAGTCGTTCTCCACAGGCGCGACATACCATAAAATTTGAAAACCCCCGGCGATTGAGCAATAACATCGTTTGCTCGCCGTTTGCCAGGCGCTGCTCGATTTGCTCCAGCAGTTTCCTGGAGAACATAGCCTGCCGCTTTGTTTCCAAAAACTCGAGCCGCATATCTACAATTTCGACTTCGGGGAGCGGCCGCTGCTCAATTCGATCAGGCAAGCGGAGCATAGTGTATTTTCCCTGTTCGCCGTTGTAGCGCGTCTCTACACTAGGTGTTGCCGAACCCAGAATCGCTACAGCGCCTGAGTTTTTCGCTCTCATCAATGCGACATCGCGGCCGTGATAGCGAGGCGTCTCCTGCTGTTTATAGCTCGTATCGTGTTCCTCATCCACAATGATTAATCCGAGCCTTTGGACGGGTGCGAACACTCCCGATCGTGTGCCGACGACTACGCGCGCCTGCCCGCTTCGTATACGCCGCCATTGCTCCGTTCTCTCGGTATCGCCGAAAGCCGAATGCAGAATGGCTACGTCACGATCGAAGCGATGAAAGAACTGCCCGGCCATCGCCGGAGTTAACGCGATTTCGGGCACAAGTAACAAAGCATTCTTGCCCATCGAAAGCGCTGCCTCAATGCTCCGCAGGTACACCTCTGTTTTGCCTGACCCGGTCACGCCTTCGAGAAGAAATGACGCAAATTCGTTTTTGCGAAGGGCCTCAGCTATTTGATCCAAGGCTTTTTGCTGCTGCGGATTCAAGACCGGAATCGGGCGCTCGAAACCCTGCGGTCCGACCAGCGGCGCCGGCGCGAGGCGAATGAGTTCCCGACGTGCGAGCCCACGAGCAGCTTCGCTTGCCTTCCTCACGCGGCTGCGAAGTTCACCTAGATTATGGGGACCCGGGTGCAATTCCAAAAAGGCCAGCAGTTCGCGCTCGTTTTTTTTGAGCTTAGCTCCCGGATCGGATCTGCAAATAAATTCAGCTTGGAGACGTTCAGCAGGTACACGGAGTGGATGGCGAGTCTCTTGCTCTTGTTCGGCAGAAACCCACCCACGCTCTAGTAATCTCTTAATCGAGCTCCGCGCTTCTCGCACATTAGCCCGGAAGTAGGCGGCAGAGCGAGGCTGCTGTTCGAGAATGGAAAGGACTTTCACGGCTGCATCGCTTTCCGGTCTCACGATCAACTGGCGCGCAGCATCTCTGCCAGCCCGTGTCAGAGAATATCGTACGCTCCGCCGTGTTTCACCGCTCAGTGGCAACATGCTTTTCAGCACTTCACCAAGCGGAGCGCAATAGTATTCTGCGATCCAATTGCCCAGTTGCAGCAACTCGCCATCGAGCACGGGTTCCGCATCAATCACGCGTAGTACATCGCGCACTCTGTGGCTCGGCGAATCGTCATGTGTCTTGAGGACAACGCCAGTCAGATTTCGACCGCTGCCAAACGGAACTACAACACGGCAACCTGGACGGGCAGAGTGTCCGAGCGTTAAGGGAAGCTCGTACGTAAACGCGCAATGCAGCGGTACCGGGAGGCTTACGTCGCAATACCGGGCGGCGTTCTCACGCATCGGCTTCGCCGATAGCCTGAAATACTGGTTTCAATGCTGGATACAACGATTGATAGATTCGGTGATGTTTCTGGTAAAAATCCACTACTGTTCGTTGTGGCTCTTTGATATTGATTTCTCTTACCGTAGCGCGGCAGATGTCGACCACACTTGTGTATTCGCCAGTCCCTACTTCGGCCAGTAACGCGGCGCCATAGGCCGAGCCTTCTTGCGTTTCGAGAATGGCGATGCGCTGATCAAGTATATCGGCGAAGAGCTGATGCCAAAAGGAACTTTTTGCTCCGCCTCCAGAAAGCCTCACCGAAGAAGCCGGGGCCCCCAGCTTAGAGATGATCTCCATACCGTCTTTTTGGCTGTAACAGACGCCTTCGAGAATTGACCGCACGAGATCCGCAGTCTGATGCTTCGCAGTGAGACCAATCCATGCTCCGCGCGCGCTCGCATCAAGGTGCGGCGTGCGCTCGCCCATCAGATACGGCAGCCAGAACAGTCCATGCGCACCAGGCGGCGAGGTCGCGGCTTCAAGTGTAAGATCATCGTAACTGCTATTGGGCTGAAAACGATTTCGGAACCATTGGAGGCTCAATCCAGCCCCTTGTGTCACACCCATGACGTGCCAGGCGCCTGGAACTGCGTGACAAAAAGTGTGGACTCTACCGGCGGGATCATACGCGGGCTCTTTCAAAAAAGCGAAAACGACACCCGACGTGCCGATGGTGCATGACACTGCCCCGGGCTCGACAATTCCGTTCCCGATTGCGCTTGCAGCTTGATCTCCCGCGCCTGCGATCACGGGCGTGCCGTTCGAAAGACCGGTTAGACCAGCGGCTTTTTCAGTAACTTTGCCGCTCACTTCAGTGGATTCGTTAACCGCCGGGAGTAATGCGGAATCAACCCCTAGGCCATTGACCATCGCGTCAGACCAGGTGCGTTTCGCTACATCGAAAAGCGCTGTTCCGCTCGCGTCTGAAACGTCAGTCGCAAACTCTCCAGTTAACTTGAACCGTATGTAGTCTTTGGGCAACAAAATCTTGCGGACGCCTTCGAACGTCCGCGGTTCGTTGTCGCGAATCCAAAGCAGCTTGGGGAGCGTGAAGCCGGTCAAGACGGGATTGGCGGTCCATCGCACAATATCTTCACGGCCAAGTTTCGAATTGATGAAGTCTACTTGGGGTTGGCTGCGCTGATCGCACCAAATTAAAGCTGGGCGGATCACTTTATAACTCTGATCGAGAAGGACCAGCCCATGCATCTGGCCCGAAAGCCCGATACCCGCGACGCTGCTGCCGTTTAGCTGTGCCTCTCCCAGCACACCGCGAATAGCGGCTTGCGAAGCGCGCCACCAGTCATCAGGATCCTGCTCGGCCCAAAGTGGGCGGAGCATCCGCATATCCTCATGAGCAGCGGTGAAAGAGTAGCAAAGTTTTCCGGCCGCATCAACCAGCAGAGCGCGCGAGCCACCTGTTCCGACGTCGAGTCCCAGCCAATATTTATTTTGTGTGTTCTTCAGCACGATTCTTCAATGCGATTTCTCCCGCGGGAAGCTAGCCCGTCGCTTCAGCGAAAGATCTTTCGTGCTGAACGGGCAGATAGGCGGCTCCAAACAATCCAGCATCCGCGCCGAGCGCAGCCTTCTCAATCCTGGTCCCCGTGCGCCCAAATGTGAACGAACGCCGCCTTATTTCCGAAAACATCGTCGGAGCGAACAAGTCCCAGGCGGGTAAAGGGCCACCTGAAACCAGATACAGTGGAAAATTAAACAAATTGATTAAGTTTGCAAGAGCGATCCCCAAAGCGCGTCCCATCGATTCGAAGACTAGCTTTGCGCGCTCGTTTCCAGCCGACGCGAGTTCATAGACCTCAGCCGCCGTGACGTTCTCTTTCTGAAAGTGCATCATGCGTCCCATCGCCGCAATCGCGGTCGCCGAAGCGTGTTTTTCGAGACACCCCCAATTGCCGCAGCCACATGGATTCCCATCCGGATAAACGGTCATGTGACCCAACTCACCGGCCATCCCGAGAAATCCGTGCAGAACCTTGCCATCGACAATGATGCCTCCACCGATCCCGGTACCGAGCGTCATCAGAACCAGGTCCTTCACATCCTTTCCCGCCCCCATCCAGGATTCCCCAAGCGCAGCCGCATTCGCATCGTTCTCGAGAATGATCGGTATTCCCAAATGCCTTTGAATCTCATCCCGCACTGGAAAGGCTTCGAAGCCGGGAAGGTTGGCAGATCCCAATACAAATCCCGCCTCGATATCGATGAAACCAGGAACTCCGATGCCGACGCCAGTTAACTCCCGGTTGCTCAGCCGAGCGCGAAGGTTCTTGATTAAATCGACGATATCGCGGACCACTTTTTCAGGGCCGGAATGAAAAGTTGCCGGTTCTGAGACGCGGTGGAGAAGGTGTCCCTCGCGGTTAATTGCCGCGACGCGCAGATTGGTGCCGCCAAGGTCTACACCGATCGAATACGCGCTCATGCGCATGAATCATAACAGACTTCATCGTTCCGGTCCGCGCTGGAGCAGCTCGCCAGGAAGATATGCAACATTAAGCCAGAAATTAGCTGCGGCGCGAATGGTTTCGAAAAAACCATCGAGATCGCCGGGTTTACGCAAATAGCAGTTCGCGTGGAGCTCGTACGCCTGACGAACATCTCTTTCCGCATCTGAGCTGGTCAGCACTGCAACGGGAATGATGCGGAGCCGCTGATCTTGTTTTAGCTGCCGCAGGATGTCACGTGAATCCGACTTAGGCAGATTGAAATCTAGGAAAATCAGGCTCGGGGTCCGAGCTTCCGCGTACTCTCCCTCCTGCCTCAAAAAGTGCAACGCTTGCTCGCCGTCGCCTGCAACGTGAATTGCGACTGGCGGGTTCAGATCTCGAAGCGCCTCGCGCATGAGGCGCACATCACCGGGATTGTCCTCAATAATGAGTATTCCTCTATGCAGAGGTCAAATTCTCCGTGATTTTTCACGATAGCAGAGCGCTAGTGCTTCCGCTTAATAGATCTCGCCATTGGGCAGACTAGACTTGAGGACACCATCATTCACGGAGAGAGTATATGCTGTGCCTCCGGTCCCAATCCAGGATGAGAGATTGAATTGGCCGGCTTCGGCCCCGAGGCGGTAGACTGAAACTCCTTTGTACGTCAGCGGGGTATCGGGGCGGCATTCTTTAGGTGGTCCGGGGGCGTGGAGAAAATAGGCAGCACCTTTACCGTCGACAGTCGCTCTGCCCGTCGGCTGTACCAGCACTGCTGTTTTTTCGTCGATTCCGATGCCGTAAGGCGCAGGGGTCCAACCGTTCTGCGCGATTCGCGCTAGAAACACGACGAGCCGGCCCATGCGATCTCGGGCGACGAAATGGCTGTCCGTGATCTTGCCCTCGAGATGCGGTATATGCAAAAAGTCGCGGCTAATTGTGACACGGCGATCATAAGGATTCCGCAGCGCCTCGGTCGATTGAATTGTGTCGTTGAGCGCTGAGAATACATATTCTCCAAGCACTGCGAGACCAGCGCTCGTACCGCCGGCCGGAACACCTCCGGAAACGGCAGCATTGATGGCTTCTTGCACAGGCGTACCCTGCCAGAAATTCAGATAGTTCCCCTGATTTCCACCGGCGATAAACAGAACTCCGGAATCGAGAATCTTGCGTGCGACAAACGGCTGGCGGGCTCCTTCGCGGGATTGGATTACCAGCGTCTCGACCGAATCAATATTCGGGCAGACGCTGCTGATGTACGGGTTGTAGGTCTCGGTTCCTGAGGCTCGAAGCACCACGAAGGGGCCCGTGCCTCTCTCGCATATCCATTGAAACGCCGCATCTTGATCGCTACCACCGCCCATCAAGGCGAAGCCGGACGACCGGTTTGCCGGCTCGCCGTTTGTGTTGCCGATTGCAAGATATTCGAACCCCGATTCCGCAACTACCGCTTCCAACTCGCCCGCCGCTTCGGCTATGATCCTTGTCTCACGCTCGAGCGCTGCAGCTTCTCGCGGGATCTGTGATTCAGCTTGTTGCCAATATTTTCGATCCATTGCCTCTAACACACCAGGTAGCGGCTTCGCTTCATAACCTGTGTAAGCTCCGGGAGCGTAGATCTGATTCTTGAACCACGGACGTCCAGGCAAGCCTGTAGGATCGGTCAGCGCCGGTCCACTTTGCATCAATAAACGGTTTACGCGCTCCAGAGTCGGACGATAGAGCGCTAGAGTGGCCGTTTGGATTTTCGCCGCCGCTTTCGCGTATCGATCCGCGCTGGCTGCGAGAGTATCAATTGCATTCTCGAGGGGCGCAAAGTTGAAGTGGGGCGGCACCTCAGCTCGTTGAGGGGGACGCAATGGCTTCTCTGGATCGCTACTCGCGGTGTAGGCGCCCTCGTCGATCTCTCGATTGCGCTCCCGAAGCTCATCCTGCTCGTTCTTTAACTGCTTCTGAATATTGTTCAAATACATCTTGACTGTGTCAGCGAAATCGGTGAAATCGAAGGGCAGCAGATCGGCATCCGCTAGCCGCATTACAACCGTTCCGACTAATTGCGATTCCGCCCGTCCGTATTGGAATTTCGGGTCGCCGAAATGCGTATACCAATAAAAGTCGTCGTAGATCGAGTGATACACGCCTCCACTTGTTTCACCACTGAAGCGGATGTCCATAGACGCAATACCGAGGTGATGAATGAAGGCCGTGTAATCGGAACCGTCGCCGAGCGCGCCAATCCTCAAATCAGGACGCTTCCGGATCTCCTCCCGCTGCTCCGAAGAGGATGCGTGCGCGATATCGTATAGCTTTCGCCGTTCCCAAACAGTGATGTCCTTTTCTGGATCCATGACATCGCGTGCAACAGAGTTTATGAATTTTTCGAGCGTGTGCGAGCCCTCCGCGCGCATATAGCCGCGTGCATTCGTGTCACTATTGAAATAGGCCACCGCATGCTGCCGCAACTCGTCTGCATGCGCTTCCACCCATTCGGTTGAACCGAGCAAGCCCGGCTCTTCGCCATCCCACGCGCAATAGATAATCGTCCGTTTGGGTTTCCACCCCTGTTTGACAAGTTCGCCAAAGGAGCGCGCCTCTTCTAATAGCGTGATGAGGCCGGAAATAGGATCCTCTGCTCCGTTGACCCAAGCATCGTGATGATTTCCCCGCAGAATCCACTCATCGGGACGCTCAGAGCCTGCGATCTTGGCGATCACGTCATAGATAGTCTTCTGATCCCAGTTAGAGATCATCTTCAGATGCACTTTTGCCTTTCCCGGTCCGATGTGATATGTGATCGGCAGGCCGCCCCGCCACCCCCGAGGTGCTACACGCCCGCGCAATTCGGCCAGCAGCGGTTGAGCATCGGCGTAAGAAATCGGCAACACCGGGATTTTAGTGATCGTCGGCGCCTCCTGTAGGCTGAGCCGCTTCGCTCCTGGCACAGAAGCGAAGCCCGGGGTCAGTGGATCACCCGGATAGTCAGTATCCATGACGCTTCCACGCTGAATTCCTGACGGCGGGCGCCACGGCCCTTCGGGATAGACCTCACCATCTGTGTACCCATCATCGAGTGGATCGGAATAAATGATGCAACCGACGGCCCCGTGCTCTGCCGCAACTTTCGGTTTCACACCCCGCCAGCCATGCCCGTATCGGGCAATCACGATGGCTCCTCTTACGGAGGCTCCATAACGCTCCAGTTCCTCATAGTCGTCCGGCATTCCGTAATTGACGTAGACAAGCGGAGCGGTCACATCGCCATCTCGCGAATAGGCGTTGTAGGCAGGCAACTGCTCGCTTGTTTGTGACGTAGTGGGGTCAACTGCTATTGGCGGTTCAGCGAGGCTCGCCGCGAACTTCCGCGGCTCGATCATCTCGAGCTTCACTTCCTTTGGTGTCGGAAACAGCACGTCAAATGCTTCGATGTGGGCATCAAAACCCCACTCCTTGAACTTTGCCAGGATCCATTCGGCATTGTCCTTGTCGTAAGGTGATCCGACATGGTGTGGGCGCGCAGTCAAGCGCCGCATATACTCTTTCTGGTTGTCAGATGACGGAAGGCTGCGAAACTTGCCCTCCCATTGGCGCTCTGTGCGGCTGTTTTCTGCCGTATAGCCGTCCAGCGGCGCGTCATTCGAAATTGCAGACAAGATTGCCCGTACAGCGTTAATGAGCACGATCACGGGTAAGATTTTATTCATCGATTCCCATCTCCGATGAATGTATCGCACTGTCGCAAATCGACAGCCTTGCGCGCGTCACCGTTCTCGAGTAATATCAACCCCATGCCTTCCTCGATGACCCTGATCTCGCGCCGCGCTTTAATCCAATCGGTCCCGCTGTGGATCACTGCCCGCAGGCTCCGCGCGATCAATACGCGTGATCCCGCCCCGCACTTCGTCGCAAAGACAATGGATGGCGAGAAGTATACGAATGACTCGATCAAAGGAAAGGTTGTGCTGATCGAATTCTGGGCGACGTGGTGCCCCTACTGCAAGAAGGATGAGCGGGCGATCGAGAGTGCAATACAGGATTTCGGGAAAGATGGTTTGATTGTCTTGGCCGTCGACATGGGCGAGCCACGGCGCAAAGTGAAGAAATACCTAGAGGCCTCGCCGCGGTCTTGTAAGATTGTGCTGGCCGAAGACACGAATCTAGCGGCCATCTGCGAAGCAAAAACGTATCCTTTGTATATCCTCATTGATCGGGACGGAAATGTTGCGGGAACGCAGCACGGTTCGGGCGGAGAAGACGTGCTGCGGCGCCTGCTCGCTAAAGCTGGACTCGAATCATAGAATCCGCAACTCTTGCTGGTCTACCATGCAAGAGGGCGATGCCAAAACTCAAAAAACGAGGTAGCCGTTGAAGGCCCTGGTAAAGAGCCAGGCTGCCCCGGGATTGTGGCTCGAAGACATACCCGAACCCACTATTGGAATCAATGACGTATTGATTCGTGTGAGTCATACCGGGATTTGCGGAACCGACATTCACATCTATCAGTGGGATGACTGGGCGCGCGAGACGATTCCAGTGCCAATGGCGATCGGACACGAGTTCGTTGGAGAAATCCTCGAAGTGGGATCGAACGTAAACGACTTTCATCCCGGAGAAATTGTCAGCGGAGAAGGTCATGTCGTGTGCGGCCGCTGCCGGAACTGTCTTGCGGGGCGGCGTCATCTCTGTGCACACACAGAAGGCGTCGGCATTAACCGGCCGGGTGCGTTCGCCGAGTATATTGCCCTTCCGATGAGTAATATTTGGCGCCACAACCCGGACATCAATCGCGAAGTCGCGGCAATTTTCGATCCATTCGGGAATGCAGTCCATACTGCGCTCTCATTTCCGGTTTTGGGTGAAGACGTTCTGATCACCGGAGCTGGTCCGATCGGGATAATGGCTGCCGCGGTTGTACGGCATGCAGGGGCCCGATACGTGGTAGTAACGGATATAAACTCGTACCGCCTGGAGCTGGCGCGAAAAATGGGCGCCACGCTTGCGGTCAATCCACGTGAAAGCTCTTTGCGCGACGTTCAGAAACAGCTCGGGATGCTGGAGGGGTTCGACGTAGGTCTCGAGATGTCGGGCAATCCATCGGCCTTCCACGACATGATCGCGAACATGAGCCACGGAGCGAAGATCGCAATGCTCGGCATTCCATCAAACGAAATGGCCATCGATTGGCGGCAGGTTGTCTTCAGTATGCTCACAATCAAGGGCATCTACGGGCGCGAGATGTATGAGACTTGGTACAAGATGACGGTGATGCTCGAGTCCGGACTCGACATCACACCGGTGATTACGCATCGCTTCTGCTTCCGTGATTTCGAGCGAGGATTTGAAGTGATGCTCTCGGGCAGATCGGGCAAGGTGATCCTCGATTGGACTTGCTGGCAATGAAGGAAAGGTAAATGTACGGCAGCATTCAGCCTTATCTAGCTCACAAAATCAGCGACATCGAAGCCGCGGGGCTGTTCAAGCGCGAACGGCTGATTGAAAGCCCTCAGGCTGCCGAAGTGCGAGTCGCCCCAGCCGGATCGGTTTTAAATCTGTGCGCGAATAATTATCTCGGACTGGCAGACCATCCCGCGGTTATTCAAATGGCCCACGAGGCTCTCGACCGCTGGGGTTATGGCTTGGCGAGTGTGCGTTTTATTTGTGGCACCCAGTCCATTCACAAAGAACTCGAGGCGCGGCTCAGTAAATTTCTTGGAACCGATGAAACCATTCTGTACAGCTCCTGCTTCGATGCGAACGGAGGCCTCTTCGAGACGCTGCTCGAACCGGAAGACGCGGTTATTTCGGATGAGCTGAATCACGCCAGCATTATCGACGGGATCCGGCTGTGCAAGGCGACTCGGCTTCGATATAAGAACGGCGACATGGCTGATCTCAAAGCCAAGCTGAAAGAGGCCAGTGGAGCACGGCACCGGCTAATAGCGACCGACGGCGTCTTTTCCATGGACGGACACATCGCGAAGCTGCCCGCCATCTGCGATCTCGCCGACAAATACGCCGCCATGGTCATGGTGGACGATTCTCATGCCGTCGGATTTATGGGCAAATCAGGTCGCGGCACACACGAGCATCACAACGTGATGGGCCGGATCGATATCTTGACCGGAACGCTGGGCAAGGCTCTGGGCGGAGCAAGCGGCGGATACACGAGCGGGCGGAAGGAAATCGTTGATCTGCTGCGGCAGCGATCGCGCCCTTATCTTTTTTCGAATACTCTCGCTCCGCCCATTGTTGCGGGTTCGATTAAGGTGCTCGATCTACTAGCCGAGACTTCGGAGCTGCGCGATCGGCTGTTCGCAAACACTCGGCTGTTTCGCGAAAGAATGGCTTCCCATCGGTTCTCCATCGTTCCTGGCGAGCATCCCATCGTGCCGGTGATGCTCGGTGACGCCGCGCTGGCTGCGCGGATGGCGGACATGCTGCTGAAGCGAGGCGTGTACGTGATCGGATTCTCCTATCCGGTGGTGCCGCAGGGTAAAGCGCGAATTCGTGTGCAAGTCTCCGCCGCGCATACTCAGGAAGAGCTAGAGTTTGCAGTGGAGCAATTCGCGGCAGTGAAATCCGAGCTTGGAATCTGATCAACGGGCTAGCGGCTTTGCTTGCCATTAACCTTGTGCTCAAGCGCGTTCCATTCTTCGTCAGATTGGATGCTTACTGCTCCTGCTGCGGTTAAACTTTTTATCAGCTCCGGAGCCGCGTTCCGAGCGCCATAAATATCGGCCAGCTTTGCTCTTTTCAACCAGTCGCAGCGAACATCACGCAAATCCGTGTAGCGGAAATCGGCATCGCTTAAATCCGTTCCAGTCAGGTCAGCTTTACTAAGGTTGGCTTCTGAGAAGTCCGAAGCATCCAAATCAGATCTACGCAGAATGGCGCCTTCCAAGTTTCCGTTTCGGAAATTCGTCGAACGCAGATCGGAGTCCTCGAGATCTGCATTTTGGAAGCTACTCTCGCGAAGATCCGCTGAATTCAGATTGCATCGGGACAAGCGCGCTCCATTCAACTGAACGTGCTGCAGGAACGCGCCGCTCACGTCCACGCCAATGAGTGATACGTGATCGCGGTTCAATTGCTCCAGCGCCTCAATTCGGCCGCCGCTTCCGCCCTTGCCTTGTGCCGTATTGATAACTTGCCACGCTTGATAATGAGCCTGCCGGATTCGCGCATTAGCCCCAACAAAATAGAAAATCACCGCGACAAGGACAGAAAACGAGCCAAGGCGATCTAGAACTTCAATGAACGCCCAATTGCTTAGCGCCCAAGCCACCCACTCCCAGCCCCATTCGAATGCCAGAAATGGAAGAGTCCAATCCGATCGTACAAGGCTGCGATATTCCGCCCAATTCTTAGGTTTACTACGCTGCACTCGCGCTGGCATTCGTTCAGTTTGACATTCATAGAAAATGCTGTCACTTCAGCTCGGTTTATGATTGGGCGAAAGAATTCAGTTGGCGATATGAAGCGGTACAGAGAAAGGTCTGAAAAAAATTTAGAGCTTCGGATTGCATATCAAGGTGAGCCCGGATCATTCAGTGAAGAGGCGGTGCTGCAGCTTGGTTTAGCCATCCCAGTGCCCTGCCGTTCCTTTGCTGAATTGTTTTCAGCGATACTGGATAAACGCGCAGATCGAATACTTGCTCCGATTGACAATAAAATCGCAGGGGCAGTTATTGAGTGCCGCGACCTGCTTGCGCAATCAGATCTGTTGACGATAGGCGAAATTTGTCTGCCCATCCGCCTCCACCTGATCGGAATCCCGGGATCGAGTTCTATTCATATTCGCAAGGTACGTTCACATCCAGTAGCTCTGGCGCAATGCCGCTGTTATTTTGAGAAACACCCGAATTGGATCGCTGAGCCCGCGACGGATACGGCGGGCAGCGTGCGAGAGATACTCGAACTCGGAGATCGTTCGGTAGCTGCCGTTGCGAGCGAGCGCGCCGCGACTCTCTATGGAGCAATCATTCTGGATCGAGATGTTCACGAAAATCCGGAGAACTTCACCAGATTCTTGCTTCTTTCCGCCGAACAGTAAATTGGACACATGGATATAGAAGGCTGGCGCGAGAAAATCGACGTGATCGATTGTGAACTCGTCGCTCTACTCAACAATAGGGCAACCGCAGCGCGTGAAATTGGAAGAATTAAACAGCGTACTGGGGCGCCGATTTACGAGCCGCGCCGGGAGGAGATCATTCTCGAGAATGTTTCAAAAGCTAATCAAGGCCCGCTTGCCGCAAAAGATCTGCATTACATCTTCCAAAACATCATCGCAGTGATGCGCGCCTTTCAAACATCGGAGCCGAATGCAGCGCACGACTTTGACGACTGATTTCGTACTCTGTGCAAGTGCGCCTGTTCTTAATTACGTTCGATAATCAAGGGCGCCACTGCGGGCTGAATGGTATAGGGCGTTACGCTAGCAGAGAGCGTGCGTGGTCGTTCTGTATCTGCTGTTGATCTTCGCCGGGGCGGGAATCGCTTATCAGGCTCTGAGCAGTCGTTACGACACACGGCGCTTCCAAGCTCCGGGGAATCTAATCAATGTAGGCAAATGTCGGCTTCACCTGAATGACCAGGGCGCTGGGACTCCGGCGGTCGTGCTGGAATCCGGTATTGCGGCAAGCTCCCTAAGCTGGGCGCTCGTACAGCCGAGAATCGCGGAGTTTACGCGCGTTTGCAGTTATGATCGCGCCGGCCTTGCATGGAGCGAGAGAGGCGTCGGGCCTCGAACACTTCATCAGCTTGTATATGAACTTGACACTCTGCTGTCCAAGGCCAGTCTTCCGAGCCCATACATTTTGGTGGGACATTCTTTTGGGGCGATCGTAATCAGGGCCTATGCGAACCTTCACACCGATAAAGTTGCGGGATTGGTCTTGGTCGATCCGGTATCTCTTAGATTCTGGGCGAACTGCGCGCGTGGGGAAAGAAAACGCCTTGAATTGGCGGCGAGATTGTCAAGGCGTGGAGCCCTGCTGGCACGGCTGGGCATCGTGAGGGCTGCTTTGGCGGTGCTGGCCGCCGGCGGAAAACGATTTCCGAAGATCGTGGCGCAAACGACGGCCAGACAAGGGGCCGTCGTTTTGCAACGCCTCGTGGGCGAAGTTCAAAAACTGCCACAGGAGTTATGGCCAATTGTCCGCTCGCATTGGAGCCGCCCGAGGAGCTTTCGCGCAATGGCCGATTACTTGGAATGTCTTCCGGAGAGCGCACGAACCGCGATTTCCATGCAGGTTCCGCCGAACGTTCCGTTGATCGTGCTTTCGGCCTCAACTGCAACCCGCGATGAATTGGAAGAAAGGCAATCGTGGGTTGCGCATAGTGAGAACGGCCTGCACATCCGCGCCGAGGAGGGTGGGCACTGGCTTCAGCTCGAGCAGCCGGGTATGATCGTAGGAGCGATTCGGGAGGCCGTCGAGAGAACGAGAAAACAAAAAAGCACCGGCGGCCACCCGTGACCGCCGGTGTTTATCCAACGCCGTAACGACGAGATGTTCGGAAGGAAGGGACCTAGTTCTCGTCTAGCGGGATAGGAGCGGGACCGAAATCATCGCCACGACACCCAGTTGATTTTTGGCTTCTCGGGGAAGCGGTCTCGCCGTCAATTTATAGCTGTTCCCCGAGATCCAGATCTCGGAAAGCGAGCACTGGCCCGTGTAGCAGCGAAAAACCAGCTTCGACTCGGAATTCGGTTGGGCATCCTGCGGGACGGAATTCAGGAACATCGACCCGCCTGAGGTATCGTCGGTGATCCGGAACATGCCTCGTGTGCTGAGTTCCGCGAGCGTGTATTTGCCAGCCGACATAGTCTGCTTCCCAACGTTGTAATCGAATGGGATCTTCGCGACTTCTTTCAAATCCTGAGCGCTAACCGAAAGGCTCCCGAATAGTGCGGAGAGACCCGCGGTGAGGATAAAGTTTTTCAATAGTTTCATACAAACCTCCTGGTTTAAGTTCGGGAACCTTTCGAGTGAACAGCTCTGGCTGTTTCTTTTTAGATTTCCGTCTCTCACGTTTGCCGTCGAGAGATGCCATTTAGGAAGCATTTGAAATACCAACTGGCGCCACCGCGCATTTGCGAGCACTTCCATGGTTTTTGACGGCTTCGGTATGGGCCGAAATGGTGAGCAATTAACCAATCGGATAACGGTCTTGGATAGCCTGCGTATATGCGGCTGGACAACCTTGTCGAGACATCGCGCAGGATCGCAGACACAACGAAACGTCTCGAAAAAGTAGGTCTACTTGCCGAATTGCTTCGAAAGCTCGAAGGCGAAGAGATTGAAATCGGCGTGGCATATCTCTCGGGACGGACCCGTCAGGGGCGGATAGGAATTGGGTACGCGACCATTCGGGACGCGGCGACATCTGCGGCCGAAACCCCAAACTTGAAGCTGATCGATGTGGATCGGGCGATTGACGCGATAGCCGCGGTTGAGGGATCTGGCTCTGAACAGCGCAAGCGCGAGCTCCTGCGGACACTGTTCGCCCGAGGAACTCGAGAGGAGCAGCATTTCATGACGCGGCTGCTTCTAGGCGAGCTCCGTCAAGGTGCGCTTGAAGGCTTGATGCTGGACAGTTTGGCGCGAGCTTCGGGGATTCCAGCCGCGCGGATCCGGAGGGCCGCCATGATGGCGGGAGACTCGGTGACGATCGCGCGGGCAGCACTTGAGCAAAGCGAGCGCGGCCTTTCCCGGTTCGACGTCCAGCTATTTCGCCCCGTGCAGCCGATGCTGGCCCAAACTGCCGAGGATGTGGCCGAGGCCTTGGATGAGCTAGGCGAAGCCGCGCTTGAGTACAAGTTCGACGGAGCTCGCGTCCAGGCCCACAAATCAGGAGCGGATGTAATCGTTTTTTCTCGCGGATCGAATGATGTGAGTGAGGCAATTCCGGAGATTGTTGAAGGGGTACGGGCTTTGCCGGCACAAAACGCGATTCTGGACGGCGAGGTTCTAAGCCTGGACGCAGAGGGACGCCCTCAACCCTTCCAAATCACAATGCGCAGATTCGGGCGTCGGCTGGACGTGGATCGAATGGCGAAAGAGCTGCCGGTTGTGCCGTTCTGGTTTGATGCAATCTATTTGAATGGCGGTCCACTCATTGATGAGCCGCAAGCCCGGCGATTCGCGGCTCTGGAGGGGTTAGTCCCACCCGGCACACTCGTGCCGCACGTGGTCACGGCGAACCGCGAGCGCGCAGAGGATTTCGTACATGAAGCGCTGCAGCGCGGCCACGAAGGCGTGATGGCGAAATCGATCACGGCCGGTTACGCGGCGGGAGCGCGCGGCCAGAGTTGGTTAAAGATCAAGAAACCGCGAACGCTTGATTTGATCGTTCTAGCGGCCGAATGGGGTAACGGGCGGCGGCAGGGGTGGCTCAGCAATCTCCATTTGGGTGCTCGCGACACACAGAAAGGCGGTTTCGCCATGCTCGGCAAAACCTTCAAAGGGCTCACCGATGAAATGCTGGCGTGGCAAACACAAGAACTCCTCAAACTCGAAATTGCGCGCGACAGCTATACGGTTCACGTGGAGCCGAAGCTCGTGGTTGAGATTGCGTTCAATGAGATTCAGGTGAGTCCACGATATGCGAGGGGGCTGGCACTACGATTTGCGCGTGTAAAGCGATACAGGCCGGACAAATCGGCGGCTGAATCGGATACATTCGAAACTGTTCAAAGATTGGCAGGGATGGCGTAATTCATAGAAACTCAACACCCGAGCGAAAAGCGCAAGGCAGCACAAACCTCATCCATCCGTGTCGCGCTTAAACTGGCAACACGACGGCCCAAACGACCTTGCGTGACGGTGACAGCATTGTGCAAATTAACCGCGCAAGGTTTTTTCATCCCATCCTCAATATTCAGAGAAACCTCGGAAGGAACGCCGCGGATAACTGAAGTAATCGGCGCTACAGTAACTGTGGCGAGGTGGGTTATCGCGCTACTACGCGTCAGAATGAGAACCGGCCGCTGTTTGTCGGGTACCGGAAACCGGCAGAGGTGGACGTCGCCTCGGTTCAGTCTTCCGGCCATGCCGCGATATCCTCCCACAGGCGGTATTCTTCAACACCTTGTGGATGGACAAGATAACCGTTTCGATCCCGCCTTTCGAGTTCTAATTCGCGCAATCGCTTAAGGTGTTCTTGTAGCGCATAGCGAATCAGTGCCGAACGGTTCACTTTTTGCCGCTTTGCCGCAAGATCCGTCGCTTTCAGAAGCTTTGAATCGAGTAGAATCTGAATAGTTTGCACTGTGGATCTCCACCCACAGTCTACCCAACATGCAAAGAGAGGACGTATGGCTAGCAGGAAAAATGTTTCGAAATGGCTCATCTTATCGATGTCCACATGTCTCATGTCTCTGGCGGCACAGCGACCTTCCGCCTACGTTCGAGTAAGTCAAGTCGGGTACGAAGCGGCCCATGCGCCGTTTCGGGCTTACTTAATGTCAACGGTGGCGGAATCGGGCGCGTCATTCCGTGTTCTGAATGCGAACGGGCGCGACGTGTACGGTGCCAAAGTCGGATCATTGCTCGGAATTTGGAGCAACAGCGAGAACCTGGCCTATCACGTTTATGCGCTCGACTTCACGGTTCCGCAGCCCGGCAAATACAAGATTTCCGTCTCCGGTCAATCAGCCGCTACTTCCCCGAGCTTTCCCGTGGATACACCGGCAGCGCTTTACTCCGGCTTGCTACTGAACACGAAATTCTTTTATGAGACGGAGCGGGATGGGCCGGAGTACGTCCCGAACGCGCTGCGCTCCGCACCTGGTCATTTGAATGACAAAAAAGCTGCCGTGTATCGAACGCCGCCGCTCGATGACAACGATTTAATCGCGACAACCGGGAAACCGCTTTCGCCCACCGGCGCGGCAATCGATGCGAGCGGCGGATGGTGGGATGCCGGCGATTACATGAAGTACGTTGAAACCATCAGCTACACCGTTGCCCTTCAAGAGATCGGAATTCGCGATTTTCCGGGGCAAATGGGACCAGATGCGCCACGAAATCCTCCCGCGCCTCCGGATGCAATCTCTTATGCGGGAGACACAGCGGGAGCTCCTACGAGCTCCGATTTCACGAGCGAGGCAAAGTTTGGAATTCGCTTTCTGATGAAAATGTGGGATGACGAGTCCCGAACTCTTTATTACCAAGTCGGCAATAGCCAGGATTGGGTGAATTTTCCTGATCTGTTGAGCGATTACGATATCTGGCGTTTGCCGCAGGCGGATGATACTTGGGACGGATGCAGCGCCGGCGCAAAGTATATCTGCCATCGACCTGTGTTCGTTGCCGGACCGGCGCGCTCAAAGATCAGCCCGAATCTAGCGGGGCGTCTCGCTGCCGATTTTGCGGTTTGCTATCAGCTCAATCACGCGAGTGACCCTGCTCTCGCGAATCGATGTCTGAAAGATGCAGAGGATATTTTTGAACTCGCCGATACTTCCTTTGCTGATCCGGCTGCTTCGGTAGGATCAGGAACGTGCACGTCCGGTTGCCTGCTAACGATCATTCCGTTCGACGGTTATCCCGAAAACGTTTGGGACGACGACATGGAGCTTGGGGCAACCGAGTTGTATTTAGCATTGCGATCCGCTGAGAGCGAGTCGAATCTGCCGCCCGGATTGTGTCAGACGAACGCTAGATATTACTTAACGCAAGCCGCTCGCTTCGCTCGGAATTACATCACGAGAATTTACGAGACCGGAAATTCGGACACTCTCAACCTCTATGATGTGAGCGGGCTAGCGCACTTCGAGCTGTATCGAGCGCTGCAAGCAGCGGGAAACCCGAAAGATTTGGCTGTAACTCAATCGAGCATACGAGGGCAGCTATTGAGGCAAGTCGGGGATGCCATCAAGCAGGCCGGAACCGACGCTTGGGGTTTTGGCGCGGCATGGAACAGCGATACCGCTTCCCACGGTGATGGACTTTCGGTAATGGCTAGCGAGGCTTACTATTTGACCGACTCTCGCATCTACGATGCCTATTCGCAAAGATGGATGGCCAATGTCTTTGGCGCGAATGCGTGGGGCTCATCTTTCATTGTTGGCGATGGCACGAAAACATTTCCGAATTGCATCCAGCACCAGGTTGCGAATCTAGCCGGCGCGCTGGATGGAACATCGGGCGGCATTCCAGTATTATGGGGAGCTGTTTCGGAAGGTCCCTCTGGTTTCGCAACGTCCGGCGTTGTTTCGGGAATGATTCTCTGCCCTGCGAACGGAGCCGATCCTTTCAAGATTTTCAACGGTAACGACGGCGCGTTCAATCCGTCTCAGATCTCGGTCTATGAGGACAACATGCAATCGTACACAACGACCGAGCCGGCGATCGATCTCACCGCCAGCTCGTTTCTAATGTGGTCTTGGAGATTAGCCGGTCACCCAAGCAGTGAATGAGCGTTAGAATCTGAATAGTTTTTGCTATGGACGCTCCATGGAAAAACAAATAATCGAAGGGCGGTTATCGGGCATGTCCTTTTTAAGCTGCAATTTCTCAAAATGCTTGATCCTTGCTGTGATCGCGTCGCTAGCACTTCAGGCGCGACATACGGCCAACTCGAAAACCGACATTTCGGGGAAATGGCATTTTGTCCTCCAAACCGAGGGTGGGGAACGTGACAGGGACGCAAACTTTCAGCAGGATGGCAAAAAAGTAAGTGGAAAATGGGCAGATGCCGATGTCCAGGGCACATTTGACAACGGAAAGCTGGATCTTGAATTTCCGATCAAGTCGGAGGAAGCCGGAGAAGGCACGCTGAAGCTCAAGGGTGAGCTGACGGAGGATTCGCTGAACGGCACTTGGGAATTTCAAGTCTACAGCGGCACTTTCAAAGCAACTCGCGTGCAGTAAGAAAGCGAGCAGAATCATGAAGCGCTACGCGATATTAGCCGCAATGACGGCAGCATTTTGCTCAACGCCGGCTTGGGCAGCGGATTGGAGGCAGGTCTTCAACGGCAAAGATCTCTCCGATTGGAAACACGTCGGCCCAGGATACATGAGCGTTGAAGACGGGCTGATTCGAACGCACGGCGGAATGGGGTTGCTCTACTGGACAGGCGGTCCTATAGGCGATTGCGTGCTTCGCGTTGTGTATAAGATGCGCGATGAAAACGATAACTCCGGAGTCTTTATTCGCATTCCAAGCGAGCCGGCAGAGCCATGGATGCCGGTGAACAAGGGCTACGAAGTTCAGATTGATAACATCGCGCAGGGCGAGGACGAATATCACATCACGGGAACTCTTTATTCATTGACGAAGCCGCTATCCAAGCCAGGCAAGCCCGGGCCGAAATGGAACACGATGGACATCACGCTGGACGGGCCGCGCACAATCGTCGTTGTGAACGGGCAAAAGGTGACCGACTACACGGAGGGCCAGCCGGTGCCACCAAAAAAGTTAAGCTTTGAGCCCGATCGAGGGCGAAGACCCGACAAGGGATGGTTTGGGCTCCAGAATCACAGCGATAATGACATCGTCTTTTTCAAAGAAGTCGCACTCAAGCCTCTGAAATAATTCACCCGCACGGGGAACTTCTGCCAACCGAAGACAAGAAAACGGGCCTCGCTCGGGGGATGGGCTTGTTCCCTGCCCTCACGGCAAACATGCTGCAGATGGTGGGAGTCGGCCCATTTCTCACAATTCCGCTGATCTTGTCGACGATGCACGGGCCGCAAGCGCTCGCCGGCTGGATTCTCGGCGCGATTCTTGCGATGTGCGATGGACTCGTTTGGGCGGAACTGGGCGCCGCCATGCCCGACTCAGGCGGTTCGTACGAATATCTCCAGCAGGCTTTTGGACCGGAATCGCTAGGCCGCCTCATGGGGTTCTTGTTTTTGTGGCAGGTGATGCTGGCAGCGCCGCTCACGGCTGCTTCAGGAGCAGTGGGATTCGCCGAATACGCGAAGTATCTGGTTCCGTGGTTAACGCCCGTAGAGATGAAGGGTCTAGCCATCCTGGTGTGCTTGCTTTCGACAGTGCTTCTGTACCGAGACATCCGCTCGATTGGAAAAATTTCGATAGTCATGTGGGTTGGCCTCATGGCGGCGATGGGATTCATCATTTGGGGTGGGATTACGCACTTCAGCGCCGCGCGAGCCTTCGATTTCCCGCCGGGCGCATTTCGGATCTCATCAACTTTCTTCCTCGGGTTGGGCGCCGCAACGCTGATCAGCATGTATGACTATAGCGGCTACTTCACGGTGTGCCTGATCGGCGGCGAGGTGAAGAATCCAAGCGTGACGATTCCTCGCTGCGTGATTTTGTCAATCGCAATCCTTGCCGTGCTGTATCTCGCTATGAGCTTCTCCATCATCGGTGTTGTGCCGTGGCGAGAGGCAATGGGATCGCAAGCCATCGTTTCGGATTACATGCAGCGGCTGTACGGATGGAAGGCCGCCGCCTGGATGACAGGTCTGATACTGTGGGTAGCGTTTGCGTCGGTATTTTGCGTCCTGCTTGGATTCACTCGCGTGCCCTATGCGGCCGCTTCTGAAGGCCACTTCTTTTCCGCATTCGCGCGCCTGCACCCGACCGAACGCTTTCCTTCCTTTTCGGTCGTATTCATGGGGTGGCTTTCGGCCGTCGCCTGCTTTCTCACTCTCGAAGCACTCATCAAAGCTTTAATCGTGATTCAGATCGTTACACAGTTTGCTGCGCAGTGCATCGCGGTGATACTGCTGCGCAAGCTGCGGCAAAACATACCGCGGCCGTTCTCGATGCCGCTGTATCCAGTTCCCGTGTTCATTGCGCTCGTTGGCTGGATTTTTGTTTTGGTTTCGAGCGGCGCGGTTTACGTGATGAGCGGCTTCGCTCTGCTTGCGTTTGGAATCGGCGTTTACTTGTGGCGGGCGCGCCGGAAGATGCAATGGCCGTGGAATTTGCGTCTCGAACCGGGCGATGTAGAATTTTGATCGGATCGGGAGGAAAAATGACTGGTAAATCGAAAGCGAGCCTCATCGGGCTTGGATTGATCGGAGTTGGATGCGGATTGGCGGCGATTGGCGTCGCGATTATCGTACCGGCCTGCGTGGCGTGGTCGCGTGACCGTTTGGAAGGCGCATTCCGCAGAGGGAAAGAAGGCGTGATCTCCGGAATGGAAACGGCTGCCGCGACGGTCGGAGAGGTCGCCGGAAAAGTGCAGCGGAGATTTGACGAGGCGGCACGATCCGCGAGAACGGAAAGGGTTCAGTAAATCGGCACCGGCCGTATAGGTTCGGCGAAATTGTTCGAATGAAAATCGGTTATATCGGGCTCGGAAAAATGGGCTCGGGAATCGCGCGGAATCTACTGCGGGCTGGACACGAGCTGATCGTTTTTAACAGAACTGGCGAAAAAGCTGAGGCGCTCGCAGGCGAGGGAGCGCACATAGCCGGCTCACTCGGGGAGGCATGTCGTGAACGCGAAGCAGTTATGACCATGCTCGCGGACGATCCCGCTGTTGCGGGCGTCGTGTTTGGGGAACACGGCATCGCGAGCTCTTTGGAGCCGGAATCCGTTCACATTTCGCAGAGCACAATCAGCACAAGACTCGCCAAACAACTGGCATCCGAGCACCGAAACCGGGGGCACGAATTCGTGAGCGCACCTGTTTTTGGCCGGCCTGAGATAGCCGAAGCTGGGAAGCTGGTTGTAGTAGTGGCTGGCGACAGAAAGACAGTCGAGCGCTGCCGCCCGTTGTTCGACGCGATTGGACGGGCGACGTTCATCGCAGGGTCAGAACCATGGCAGGCGAATGCAGTCAAGCTCTGCGGGAATTTCATGATTGCGAGCATGATCGAGGCGTTCAGCGAAGCCTACGCCACTCTCCGCAAATGCGCCGTGGATCATCATCTTTTTCGGGAAGTCATGAACGAACTGTTTGGGTCACCGATATATAAGAACTATGGACGAATCGTGGCCGATCAAGAGTTCGATCCGCCGGGGTTCACGCTGATGCTCGGGTTGAAGGACATACGGCTCGTCCTCGAAGCCGCTGAAGACGTCAACGCACCGATGCCGTTAGCGAGCGTAATTCGCAATCACATGATCTCCGGAGTGGCACAGGGGCAAGAAGACCTCGATTGGTCGAGTATCGCGCGAGTCCTAGCGCGAAACGCCGGATTAGAAAACTAGCTGCTAAAGCGCAATATCACCCAGTGCTGTGCGGCTTTATCGTAGACAAACTGCACGCTTGCGTCGTATTCCTTCGGGCCCGGTCGGTTTCCGCAGTACATGATGTGATCGAGATCGATCTCGGTGGGGTGCGCGCTCTGATCCGGAAGATCCAGCTTGTATTCGCAGCTCGGATCATGCTTCTTCACGTAAGTGAGCCAGTCCTTCGCCTTGTTGTTGTACTGGAGCAGTTGGGCAGCGGTTTCCGGCAATAGCGATGGCGTCGGCGGCGGAGGCGCGCTGCAGGCGCTCAACAGCAGAACAGAAATGAAGCAAGATGGCCTGATCACGTCGAGGACATCGTATCATTTCACCCAAATTTCCAGCCGCTCAATCTGAGGTTATTGCGTTACACGAAAAACCAGGTTACTTGATAGCGTGCCGCTGGGTGTTACGACTTCGACTTTGCCGGTAGTCGCCCCGACCGGAACGGTCGCAGTGATCTCCGAACCTGACATTACATCGAAATTGGCGGCGGTGCCGTTGAACGTGACGCTACTCGCACTCGTAAGATCGTTTCCGAGGATTTCGATTGTCGTACCGGCTTTGCCAGAAGTAGGTCGCGTTTCCACAAACGGGCCCAGTCCAACGCTCAAGCTGAAAACAGTGCCACAACCAAAATTACAGTTGTTATGCGTACCGCCTCCAAACGTCGTCCCGTAGAAGTTCGTGTCGGTACCTTGCACCAGCGGGCGGGGGAAAGCGCCGTCACTGCCGTCGAAGGTGTGCAGTGTGGTCAGTTCGCCCTCCAGCGTGATCTTGAAAACCGTGCCACACTGACCGGGACAGCTGCCACCGTCGGTTGTCCCATAGAGATTTCCATCGGTGGCCTGTACCAGCTCCGATTGCGGGATTTGGCCGTCAGCGCCGTCGAAGCTGTGAAGAGTGGTTAGCCGGCCACAAGGGGTGATTTTGAAAACCGTGCCACAACCGAAGAGCCCCGGACAGCTGTTCGTGTTGGCCCCACCTAATCTGGTTGTTCCATAGAAATTTCCGTCAGTGGCTTGCACCAGCCGTGCATCCGGTCCGAGACCGTCAGTGCAGTTCGTTTGAGCACAAAAGCTGTACAGTGTGGTCAATTTACCTGCGGGGGTGATTTTGAATACCGTGCCACCGTTGTTGGTGCCGCCATTCAAAGTTGGCCCGTAGAAATTTCCGTCGGTGCTTTGCACGAGCTCATTAGGAACGGCACCGTCAGCACAACTTGCTTGCATACAAAAGTTGTAAAGCGTGGTCAGCGTGCCCCCGGGGGTGATTTTGAAGATCGTGCCGCAGCCATTGGAACAGCTGGCGAAGTTGGTTCCCCCTTGGTTTGTTGCGCCGTAGAGGCTTCCGTCAGCAGCCTGCACCAGCCCCTCTGGGGAGTCGCCATCGGTACCGTCGAACTTGTGCAGCGTGGTAAGAGTACGGCAGCTTGGGGAAAATTTGAAGACGGTGCCGTGGCCGGCTCCGCCGGCGCTAGTTGTCCCGTAAAAGTTTCCGTCTGTGGCCTGAACCAAGCCTGCGAACGGGGAGGCGCCGTCTTTACCATCAAAGCTGTGCAGCGTGGTTAGGGTACCCCCTGGGGTGATTTTGAAGATCGTGCCATTGTCACTCGCACCGCCTGCGGTGGTTGTCCCGTAGAAGTCTCCGTCAGGAGCCTGGACAAGCGGTCCAAACGGGCCAGCACCGTCGGTCAAGTTGAAATTCACGAGCGTTTCGAGGACAGGCGTTGCGTTGGCCTTCGCTTCTTCCGACCACGACCTCATTCCTGCGACGGACAAGAACGAGATAGAAACAACAGCGATTTTGAATTTATGTGCAAGACGCATAGCAGACCTCCTTGCATCTAGCCGATGCTGCACGCCAGTGGAAGTTTTCAGCTAGACAATGCGGGCATTATATCCCGCCATTCGGTTGTCAAGGGCAGTTTTCGCATATAATTCTCGATGGTGTAGTGGAGGATTGGCCCGTTTGAGGCCGCTTGGAGGATCAATATGTTTACGCGAACGATGCAATCACTCATGCTCGGATGTCTGGTTGTCGCTGCAGTCTCCGCAGCCGACGACCCATTTGTAGGCACATGGAAATTGAACACGCAGGAAAGCAAGATGACCGGATTTCAAGAAAAGATCCAGAGTCTCGGAGACAATAAATACAAGTTCACATTCGGAAACAATTCGGACGTTATCGTCGCTGACGGAACCGATCAGCCCTCGAATTTTGGAGGAACTTGGTCGTTGAAGCAGGAAGGGCCAAACACATGGAAGAGCGTCGACAAGCAGAACGGGAAAACTACATCCTCAGGAACCTGGACGATGTCAGATGACGGTAAGGAGATGACTATTAAAAACGAGGGCACAAGAGAGGATGGATCAACGTTCAACAATACGTTCAAGCTCAAGAGATTGGCGGGAAGCTCCGGCTTGGCCGGCACTTGGCAAAGCACAGAAGCAAACATCTCCTCACCCGTGGACTGGAAAATCGAGAAGTATGAGAGTGACGGATTGTCCTTTGTGTTTCCGTCGAACAACGAGCGGCTAGATTTCAAGTTTGACGGAAAGGACTATACCGCTACCGGTCCGAGGGTCACGCCTGGATCTACTTCCTCGGCGCGGCGCGTTGATGACCGAACAATCGAAGTCACGGATAAGCTGAAGGGCAAAGTGATGTCTAGGGATGAGTACAAAGTCTCAGAGGACGGGCGGAAGTTGACAATTACCGCACATTACCCAGGCGTCAGCACGCCTGAAACCACCGTGTACGACCGGCAGTAGCACAACCGCTATTTCGCGCGAAGCAGCCGCAACGCAATCGCGCCGAAGAAATCTCTGGTTCGCGAATCGCGAAGAAACATCCACTCGAGAGCACGAACTGAAGAAGGGGGTTGCCATGCCGGATGACGCTCTTTGCGGCGCGCGATAATTCCGGCGAGAGTTTCGCGAGGCCGCGTGCGAAAATTATCGAGCATCGCGGTCTGATGAACGCAGGAAATCGTGCAGAACGGAGCGCACCCTTTCGGCTTGCTGCCCTCCCAAATCAAATCTTCGCGAGTGTATTGCGCGAGCGGAATGCCGGGTTGGCCACGCTGCTGGGAGCAGTAATGCACGAGACCGTCTTCGCAGATATAGAGAAAGCGCCCTCCCGCCGGACAATGCCAGGAATTCGGTAGCGCTCGCGCGACATTGCGTTGAAATGCATCGAGATGAGCGAAAGAAAACAGCCCGGTTCCGAGCGAGAGAATGCGATCGTAGACGCCGGTCTGAAGAGTGTTTAAGGGACGGAGCTGCCCGCCACCCTCGTGCAGAATGCCAACCGTGCTGTTAAAGCCCAGCTCACGGGCGCGCCTAGCGATCTGGTAGGCGTCTTCGGGTTGTGTAATTTCGCTACCCAGAACGGAGTTGATAGTCACGTCGAAGTCGCCGTATTCAGCAAGCCACTCCAACTTACGGTCAAGAACCTTCAGGCTTTTTTTCGAGACATCGTCCGGCTGCACGTTATCGATGCTGATCTGCAGATAATCGAGCCCCGCCTTATTGAACCGCCTGATCCGATCCGGCGTGAGCAGATAACCGTTCGTGATGAGTGTCGCAATCGCGCCATTCTCGCGGACTCGCCGGATCAACAAGTCGAGCTCCGGATGGAGCGTCGGTTCGCCTCCGCTAAAGGTGATGATGCTTGTGCCGAGCGCGCTGAGTTTGTCGATGCGGCGGAGCATTTCTTCTGTTGGCACCGGCGGCGAGTCTTTATCGAATTCGTTGCAATACGTGCAGGCGAGATTGCAGCGGCGGATCGGAATAATTTGGGCCAGAATCGGGTGATTCGCCGATGCCATGGCATGAGCGAACATTTGCGCTTCGCGCCAGCGGCGGTGCGCTTTTAGGAACAGCTTCATCTGACGAACCTTGGATCGGCGTTCAATGCGATTCTTCTATTATCCGACCGACCATTAGACTGATGAAGTGCGTCAGCATCCGGACTTTTTTGGCGAGGCGGAACTCGATCTGGTCTACATGGCGAGACGCCTTCAAGAAGCCTTGCAACTCGAGAAACTGTTGACAGCAGAAGGAATTGAATATCTGGTCGAGACGGGCACTTACATCGGCGGCATATTCATACGCCGTGAGTTGACAGGCGCTTTCTTCTATGTGGCAAGACCAGATCTTGCCAGAACTCGTCTCGTTCTTTTGAATAATCGATATAAGCCCTACTCGGCAAACGAATAAATGCTAAAACGTCGTAACTGGTTCCGAGCGCCTCAAATTTTCGGCCATATTCTCCGGGCTAGTGTCAGCTAAGAAGGTTCCGAAGCCTGTTTCAATGGTTGCGAGATATTTGAGCTTGGTTGCGCTGCGCTGCAGGGGCAAGAATTGCACATGGAAATGATACGGCGAATCGGGCTCGCGAAGAGGCGCCTGTTTTACGGGCATCATCAGGGGCATCAGGAATCCGTACAGATTGTCATATTTGCGCCGCACGGTGCTGAGAAGATTCGCGAGGCTGGACTTTTCTTCCCGGCTTAGGTCCAGCAGCGTTCGCGCGTGGCGGCGAGGATATAACGTGATCTCTGCGGGGAAACGCGCCGCGTAGGGAACGAAAGCCGCGAAGTGATCGTCCGCGGCGACAACTCTCGAACCATCCTTTAGTTCTTCCTCCAATAAGCGGCAGAACAGGCATCCGCCCCCGTTCGTACTCGCGTACTGTTTCGCTGAGGCAATTTCTTTCCGAACATTCGGAGGGACAAACGGCATCGCATAGATTTGACCATGAGGATGCGGCATCGTGACACCCACTGCTTCCCCGCAATTCTCAAAGGCCGCTACAAACGCGATTTCGGGATTTTGCGCGAGCTGTTGCGTTCTTTCAGCCCAGAGATCGACAATCTGGCGCCAGCGATCCACGGTGAGCTTTGACGGAGGCAGCGTGTGTTCGGGCGAGTAGAGAACTACATCGCATGCGCCGCGCGCGCCGGTCTCGGCGAATAACCCAGCCTCCGGATGGAACGGTTCGGTATCTGGAGAAAATGCTGGGAAATCGTTCGGATAAAGGTAGACTTCATAATTGTCCGGAACACGGCCGGATCCCGGATCGAAGGGACACCAATTGGACGGCATCTGCGGCCGGTCCTGGCGGTGGGTAGAGACGACAACCCACTGTTCGAGCAAAGCATGCCAGCGAAGCTGTTGCATACCTCGATTATGCGTTTGAGAGTTTAGCGGGTGCCGCTCTGCACCGGAACCGTAATTTTGTTGCTTACGTATCCGTTTTGAGTAATCAGAAGTTGAGCTTTGGGATCGGGGGACAGATCGGATGGAACAAGAACCCGAACTTCGTAGATACCGATAGAACCCTGTGGTAAACCGGCTGACACTACCTGAGCAGATTCACCGTTGATCAAAGCTGCGACTGGGGTGACGACATGCGCCTCCGAACGGGCGTTGGGCACTCCTGTCGCAAGCGTAATCACGCCGTCGCGTTCACTGAGCTTGCCTAAACCGGCGGCCCACACAATCAAGACTTCGCCTGGCTTGGCAGGATTCTCTGAAGTTACCGGCGCGCCGCCGTGTGTGGGGGAGGTGGGGTCCGCGTGGAGGATGAGACCGCTTCGTGGCTCCGGCCCGCCAAATGCAAACAAGCCGGGACTCGCAGAGACAATTTTGAGCGCGGTGGCATTCGTAATCGTGATACTGCCATCGGCGTGTTCCGAACGCACGTAGATGCTTGCGCTAGATGCTTTGCCGGACTCAAACGGAATCTGTGCACGAATCTGTGTCGGCGAAACGAGAAGAAGCGGAAGAGCCACCCCGTTGAAGATGACTTCGACACCTCCCAATTTAGTCGGGAGCGCCTGGGTCCCATCGTCCGGCGCCGATGCGTTATTTTCAGTCAGTCCAGGGCTAGTGATCGTGACGAGCGTTCCAGGAGCTAAGGGGCCCGGCACAAGACTCGCAGCATTCACAATTGCGTCTTTCGGGAGCAGCACATCACCTGGCGTAAAGACGAGAATGCGGCGAGACGCCACGTCGGAAACGAACAGATTCGTACCGTCAGAGGCAAGCGCCGCAGGCCGCAGGATATTCTCGGCGGTGGAAATATCAGTCTGGCCAACAGACACGAAATCTTCTTGGCCGAGCACGACGTCGGCGGGTTGGTTATTGCCCGTGGGAAGGGAATTCCAGATCAGTACACGCCGCAGTGCCGCGTCTCCCACAAACAGGCGCTTCCCATCGAAGGCCACGGACGTGGGTTCGATGAGCGTGCTGGCCGAGATCGGAGCGCGTTCAGAGAAGCCTTGTCCCAGGACAACGTCGGGCAACTGATTGGGTCCGCCGGTGCTCGTGTCACGCCAAATGAACACGCGATGATTCGGAGTATCGGCAACAACAACGGTTTTGTCGTGAATACTTACGCCTGGCGAGCCCTCAACCGCAGGCGCAACGGTAACCGAAATGGGCGAGAAGCCGCAGAGCCCGCACGCCGGAGCTTGAGCAAGCGTGAGGTCATTTTTCGATCCGGGTAGTTTCGCGACATTGAACGTAATCAAGCGATGCTGCGTGTCGGTAGCGTAGAGACGGCCGTTTGAGACCACAAGACTGGAAGCGGCGATTCCGGCATCGCGCGCCGAAAACGAGGGCTGCCCAATTACCAGGCGAGCCGCTTGACCATTGTGAAACTCCGCCGCGGGCGCGGCGATCGCAAGCAGCAGAAGCGCTGTAAGACGACTCATTCGCAAAACTCGGGTCGCTAGGGCGTCGAAAGAGACCTATTAATAGCCTACTTCTTCCGGCGTCTGTATGTCGCGGTAATTCTCGTGGAAAGACCCCCACGCGGTGCCCAATCGCCGATCACCACGGCCTCGAGCGGGTCCGCGGCTCGGATCACATCCGCCAGAACGCGATTTACAACATTCTCCTGAAAAATGCCCAGATTCCGGAAAGCTAGCGTATACATTTTCAGTGATTTGAGCTCCAAACAACGCCTCAGCGGCGTATAAATGAGACGCAGCGTCCCGTGATCTGGAAGTCCTGTTTTTGGGCAAACGGAAGTGAACTCCGGCATTACGATTTCGATTTCGTACTCACCGTACTGGTTCGGCCAGGTCTCAATCTCGGGCAGGGACGCTTCGATGCCGGCGTGAGCGTGCGCATCGGTATACTGCCGGTTTCTCTTTATTGGCATTCCAACTTCTGGGCAAGAAGGTCAAGAAACAGCCCTACGTCCGTTACCACGCCGAACACGTGCCCCGTGCCGCGATCACTGACCTTCGTCGGGACAGCCGGATTAATATCGACGCACACGATCCTCACCCACGCGGGCAGCATATTGCCCACGGCAATCGAGTGAAGCATCGAACTGAGACACAGAACCACCCCCGCCCCCTCGAGTTGCGCAGCATACGCGTCCTGGGCTTTGTTCATATCTGTAATCGTCTCGGGCAAGGGACCATCGTCGCGCAAGCTGCCCGCAAGGACGAACGGCAGATTCGCTCTTATACATTCGTACATGACACCCGAGGTGAGGCGCCCGGATCGCACGGCCTCTGCGATGCCTCCCGCGCGGAAAATGGCATTGATAGCGCGCATGTGATTGCGATGGCCATGCTGCTCCAAACGTCCATCACTGGTGCGAACCCCCAATGAAGTCCCACACAGCGCAGCTTCGATGTCATGAACCGCGAGCGCATTGCCGGCCAAGAGTGCGTCGATCCAGCGATTACGGATAAGCTTGGAGAGCGCCTCGCAGCCTCCTGTGTGTACGACAACTGGGCCGGAGACAACAACAATCTTCGTGTTATCGGCACGCGCTTGTTGCATCAGCGCTGCCGTTTGGGATACCGCGGTTTCGACTTGGCGTTCGGACGAAATGTCGTTGCTCATGAACGCGAAAGCGGACCGGTCGCGCTCCTTGGCTTCCGGAATCACGCGAATGCCTTTCATGCCAACTACGATCTGATCGCCGGCTTTGATATCTCGCAACCGCCGGCATGTTGCCGACCCATTCTCGACAACAATTAAGCCGTCCATTCGCTGCTTCTGGACTTCGATCCATAGATTCCGATGGCGAATGAGCGTCCGCTGATTCGTACTCGAATAGAACTCTTCCGGCGCGCACTGGTCCCGTTCTGCCGCAATAGTTTCCGCCTCGCCGGAATCTACGGGGGAGCAGCCCAGAGCCAGCAACTGCTCCAGCATCTTCCCCATCTGCTCCTGGGAGGGTGCTTCCACTCGCAGGCGCAGCGATGATGGCTCGCTGTTCGTGCGGCCAATCGAAAACTGCTCGACTTCAAACCGGCCGCCGTACTCGACCACTGAATCGAAAATGCGCTCCATAATGTGCGAGTCGATTAAGTGACCTTGCGCTTCGACGATCTCGTAAAGCAGCAACCCGTCGCGCGAAACCGGCTGGACCATGTCAGGCGTGCGTCATCAAGAGTGGCAATTTTTCTTTATTCGCGTAACTCGGGCGATATCGCTCCTTGTTGTACATCGCCTCTACGTCTAGTTTTCGCGGCCCAAGCTTCGGGTCTGGGATGGACACCATCGCAAATTTACCTTCAGAAACCGCGGCCATGAGACCGTGCCGCTGTGAGGTAAAGGCGTCATAAGCCATAGTGCCGAATGTAGTCGCGATCATGGTGTCCAGAAAATCCGGAACCCCGCTGCGCAGATCGTAAGTCAAGTCACTGACAACCGTCTCGGCCAGCCCTTGATTGATGATTTCGTCGCTAAAAGCTTCGGCAACGCTAAATTTGTGTCGGTGGCCGAACGCATCGGGCGCGCCATACTCTTTAACTTCGTAGCCCTTCCATTTCGCGCCCTCCGAGAGGATGACTAAGCAGTAATTGCTTGGATTATTCTCTTTGTCCGTCATCAGCAGATCGATCATGTGATCAAGATCGAACTCGTATTCCGGAATACCGCAGCGGATCGAAGTGACATACGCAGTGTAGAGCGCCGTGTAACCGGCATCGCGCCCGAACACTCGAAAGATTCCCACGCGCTCATGGGACCCTACGGTCGTGCGCTGACGCTGGATAGAATCTTTAGCCCGCGAGATGGCGGTCGAGAACCCGATGCAGTATTCGGTGTTACGAACATCGTTGTCCATCGTCTTCGGAATGCCGATGACATTGAATCCAAGTCTGTCGAGCGTCGCCGCGTAACTAAGCGTGTCATCGCCGCCGATTGCAATTAAGTATTCGATCTCGAGCCTTTCCAAATTCGACAGCACCTGTTTGCTGAGGTCATAAGTTGTCGACGTGGCGCCGTTCTTGGTGCTTTGCGCGGAAGGAAAATTATCTTTATTCAGGAAATCCGGCACGTCCTTCATTTTTGAAGGATTCGTGCGACTGGTATGCAGGAACGTGCCGCCACTCCGGTCAATGGTACGCGTGTTCTCGCGATTCAGCGGCAAAACGTAATGCTTCACGCTTTCGGGATCATCGCAGTTCAGGTGAGTGAGACCCCTCCAGCCCAGGCGGATTCCAGTGACTTCGTGCCCGTCTGAGGTGCTCCGGTACACGACATTTTTAATAACGGCATTTAGGCCCGGCACATCACCGCCGCCAGTCAAAATACCAATTTTCTTACCTGCCATGGCTCCCCTCGTGCGTATATATCTCTACACCCACCACGCCGCGGCCGGTTTTTCGCGGATAATGATTTGATTCAGAAATTCCGCGGCTTTCGTGAGTCCTTCATCGGGCGACATGAGCGAATCCTCGTGCTCGATGGAAAGTACGTAATCGTAATCGTACATGCGCAGCGTCGAAATGAATTCTTTCCACCAGCCATAAGGATGGCCATATCCGCAAGTCCGGAAAATCCAGCCGCGATTCTTTTCATCGGTATATTTTTTCGTATCGAGGACGCCCGTTTTCGGCAAGTTGAAATCGTAAATCTGAGTGTCTTTCGCATGCACATGGAAGATGGCGTCACCCAACACGCGAATCGCCTTGATCGGATCGATACCCTGCCAGAACATATGACTCGGATCGTAATTGCAACCGACGCTATCGCCTGCGATGGCGCGCAATTTCAGCATCGTCTCCGGACTGTAGACCACGAATCCCGGATGCATCTCGATCGCGATCTTTACTCCGTGACTTTTTGCAAATTTGCCACGTTCGATCCAAAATGGCGCGACCTTCTTTTCCCACTGCCAGTCCAGCACTTCGAGATATTCCGGAGGCCAGGGACACGTTACCCAATTGGGGAACTTCGCATGATCGCTGTCGCCGGGACATCCGGAAAAATCAATCACAACCGGCACACCGAGCTTCGCCGCGAGTTCGATGGTACGGCGGCTCGTATCAGCGTAATTTTTCGCAACGGCGGCATCCGGGTGCAATGGATTGCCATGGCAGCTTAGCGCGCTAATCGAGAAACCGCGGTCGTCGAGTTTCTTTTTAAACTCTTTCAGCTCTTTTGCGTTCTCGAGCATGGAGAGCTTGCAATGTGGGTCGCCCGGATAGTTGCCTGTTCCGAGTTCCACAATCGTTACGTTCAGCGTTTTCAGTTTGTCGAGTACTTTTTCGAGCGGGAAGGTTGACAGCAAGGGTGTAAAACATCCGACTCTCATGTGCGAAAGCGTATCACAAGAACCAGGCTCGACCGTGTCTAATGTAACCGCCAAGGCCACCACAACTTAAATAGCAACCACGCTACCGCCAAAGCAAAACCGAGCAGAGCGTCGTACTCCTTGTTGTTTATGTAAAACAACCATGAGAAACGCGCGTGGTTGCCCGTCCATTTGCTGAGTGGAAATAGGCGGTTCACACGAGCCGCATAGAAGTCATAGGCCGGGAAAAGACTCCTGAGATGCTGCTCTTCGAGCTCAATAGCGGGAAGGTAAGCCAGGAGAAAAACAAAGAGAAATATAACGCCGAGCAACATATCGCGTGCGGCAATCACGATTCCAGCAGCCACGATCAGCGTTCCCACATAAAGAGGATTGCGCAGATACGCGTAAGGACCCGTTGTCGCGAGTTGGCGATCTTTGGCCAGGTGTCCGGCCGCCCAGGCGCGAAGCCAGAGCCCGAGCATCGAGAGAGGCAGACCCACGAGCAAAGAAACCCGCGAAGGGCGAGAGAGCCATGCAAACGCGACGAGTAAGAGAAACCCCGCCGGCACTCGCATGCGCGCGACAAAATCGGCGTATGGCTTTCGAAACCAATAGCGCGGCTGTTTCGTCGGAAAAGGGCCGCTCATGAACGAGAAAGGACGTGGCTCGCAATTGACTGCAGAAGGGTTTCAGCTACCTGGTCAATTGTGAAAGCGTTCATGCTGGGATGAACCTTACCATGCCTTTCGTAAGTTGTCTTTGTATCTTCGGCGCGAAGAACCCTGATCGTACCTCCATACGGACCCGTGCGCGCTGGATCAGTGGGTCCATACAAGGCGACCCCCGGTTTGTGCAGCGCCGCCGCGAGATGCAGCGGCCCGCTGTCGACGCCAGTGACGGCCGTACACCGTCGAGTAGCCGCAATCAAACCAGGAATCGTAGAGGTATGAACTCGTATGTGCTTCAGCCGGTCTAATTCACATTTGCGGTGCTCCGCGACATTAGCCACAAGTTCCAGACCCTCCGAATTGAGGCGTCTCCCTAAAAGTTCATAATTCTCGAGTGGCCACTGCTTGCTGCCCCATCCGGCGAAGGGACTCGTGAGCACGAACGGACCAGAGGGAAGTCTCCCTTCGTCTTCGCCGCTCGGCAGCCAAGCTTCGTGCATTTCGCCGGCCGCTCCCGCTGCTTGGATCAGTTGTAAGTTTCGCTGGATGCGATGCGGGCCGTTTGCGCAGACGCGATCTGAATAGAACATTGAAGCCAGTGACTCGCGCGCAACAGACGCATCGAAGCCATAGAATTGTTTCGGTTGAGCCACGCGACCAGCGAGAGCTGATTGAACGAGCCCTTGAAAATCGATTGCAAGATCAGGCGCGAGCCGGCGCAAACGCGTCCACGAGTTTCTAAGGTTGCGCAAGCCGTGCCGGTGAAATGGGATCAGTTCATCTATATAAGGATTGCCTTCGAGGAGCGGCATCCACACTGGCGCAATAAGCCAAGCCAAGCGGAAATCGGGGAAACTTCTCTTCAAACTTGCCGCCGCCGGAAGCGCATGAATGATATCGCCCATCGCGCTTAGGCGAATTACGAGAACTGTTCTCTCGCTCATTAATTTTTCATCAACGTCAATGCAGCCTCCGAGACCCGGTCAGCACTCACCCGCACCATGCAGCGGTGATCGATGGGACATTCGCGCAACAAGCATGGGCTGCATTCAACCGGTTCGCGCACGACCCGCGTGTGTGAACCGATTGGGCCGGTTGCCGTTTCATCGGTTGCTCCGAATATCGCAACAGTCGGCACGCCCAGCGCAGAGGCAATATGCATCGGTCCGGAATCGTTCGTGAGATAAACTTCGCAAGCTGCCGCTAGCTCGATGAACTCTTCGAGCGTTGTTCGCCCGGCAAAATTCATGCATCGAATGCCCACATCCTGAATGCGCTGGCAGACAAAGTCACAGATGCCGCTTTCGTCTTTCGATCCGAAAACGGCGACTGCCGCGCTACGCTCCCGAGCTACGTGCGCGGCGGCTTCTGCGAAGCGTTCCGGTAACCACCGCTTTGCGCCCCCGTACGCTGCACCAGGGCTCACGCCAATAATCGGTTGCGTTAGGCCTTGCTCGCGGAAATGTGCTCGGCCTCTTTGCCCGGCTGCGAAAGCTGAAGAGAGATGTATGGCGGATTCAGAGGAATACGTGTCGATGAGTCCCGCCCGCTTCAATAACTCGAGGTAGGAGAAGCGCTGATGCCGCGGAATCGCTCCAGGTTTCGGGACACGAACTCCGTGCGTCAGTAGCAACGCGCGGGCATCCCGCGTGTAACCAATGCGGATGGGAATGCGCGCCAGCCAGGTCAATGCCGCCGCCTCCAATGCGTTCTGAAACAGGACCGCGCAATCGAAGCTTCGTTTTCGAAGATCCGATGCGATGATCCATTTCTGACGGAAACCTCGCCAGCCCCTCGGAGCGTCATAGCAAATCAGCTCATCGCAGAACGGTTCGTGGGCATAAAGACTTCCGACCCACGGCCGTGCCAGTATTGAAATTCGGGCCTGACGAAATCGTTCGCGCAATGCGTGGAGCGCGGGTACGGACATGACGGCATCGCCGACCCAGTTCGGAGCGCGTACTAATATGTTTCGGAACTCCATCCTCGCTCGCGTGCTCGCGCCTTCAGGATACTTCGTAAAATGAGAGCGGCGCGCTATCTGGCACTTCGTTCACCTTGATTCACCCGGCAACACGGCAGCTCTTTCAATCCGTCGCGAAACAGGGCGCTTTTCAATCCCTATTACAACGACTTACTCGCGGAGAGCGTGGCCCTTTTTCTATCTCGGGACTGGTCAACACGGCGAAGGCGCTGCACCTTGTCCTGCTCTACGAGCTTACCGAGAAGCCCCTAATCGTTTTGGTCGATGGCAACAAGCAAGCGGAAACGCTGCTTGAATCTATTGGTACATTTTTCGATCTGCTGATCGAGCGGCGCGATTTGCCTGCTCCTCAACTTATTCCCGCGCTCGATGTCCTGCCGCATCAACGACTCTCGCCGCATAACGAGATCGCTGAAGAGCGAGCGGTCGGATTATGGCGGCTTTCGGCTCAAAAAGTTCCCATCACGATTGTGCCGGTCGCTTCCGCGTTGTTGCGCGTCGAATCAGCGGAATTTTACCGGCAGCTTGCGGTAGCCCTGCGAGTCGGCGAGGAGCTTCCGCTCGACGATCTGATCCAGCATTTAGAGAGCATCGGCTATGAGAAGCGTGAGCCGGTGGAGATGGTGGGAGAGTATTCGGTCCGCGGCGGCATCTTCGATGTATTTCCTGCCGAAGCAGCTAAACCTGTTCGCGTCGAGTTCTTCGGTGACGAGATTGAATCGATTCGTCAATTCGATGTAGAGTCCCAACGCTCTGTTCTAAAGATCTCTTCGGCGACGCTGCTGCCGCTCGCCGAGTATCCTAGATCACGCTCTCTCCTGAGACAGCTTGCGGAGGCAGCCGAACAACAAGATCTTGACCTGGCAAACCCAGGCGAGATTTTTCCCGGTTGGGAGTTCCTGGTACCGCTTGTCCGTCCGCGAGCTCACAGCATCCTCTCTCTGGTTCCCGACGCCGTTATCGTCCTCGATGAGCCGCACGCAATCCAGTCTGCCGCGCACCGATTGTGGCAACGGCTCGAAAATCCTGATCGCCCCGCGCCGGTTGATCCCCAGAAAAATTTCGCGCATTGGGAAGAACTGAGCGCGGGAATTGAAGGGCGAACGCAGATCAGCTTGCAGGAGCTCACTGTACTCGCCGAGCCGGGAAAGGAAGATGAGGCAAAGCACTTTCATATCTCCACGCGCCCCTCGCTCAGCTTTCAGGGCAACATGCGCGTCGCCGTTGCCGAAGCCCGGAATCTGATTGAAGCAGGCAACCGGGTCGCTTTTTTTGCGGCATCTACGGGCGAGGTGGAGCGCCTCGCGGATGTGCTGCAGGAGTACGCAGTTCCGTATCAGTTAGGGCTCGAATCGAGCGCTGGTGCCCGCCATTCCCTAGCCGAACGCGCTTACCACGCAGGCGCAGTCTCGAGCGCGTATCTGATAAGAGGATCCGTCCGGCGTGGCGCAGTATTCACAGATTCGAATTTGGCAGTTCTAGGCTCGGAGGATTTGTTTGAGACCTCGGACCTGATCGCGCGCCAGCCAACAAAGTCTCAGTTAGCTGCCTTTGCCGCCGACGTTGCCGATCTGAAGCCCGGGGATTACGTTGTCCATACCACTCACGGAGTCGGCCAATTTCTAGGCATTCGCGAAGTCGTTCAGGCAGATCAGAGAGGCGATTTCATGCTGATCGAGTACGCGAATGATTCCAAGCTGTATGTGCCGCTCGCGCGTCTCGATCTGGTGCAGCGGTATCGGGGCGCGGGCGAGGGGAAGCCGCACTTGGATCGTCTGGGCGGCGTCACATGGGAAAAAACCAAATCGCGTGTCAAAGCCAAAATGCGCGACATGGCAGATGAGCTTTTGAAACTATATGCGCAGCGGCGCATGGCCCAGGGCTTTGCATTCTCATCGGACAGTAACTGGCAGCGCGAATTCGAAGATGCGTTTGAATACACGCCGACAAACGACCAAGTCACGGCGATGTCGCAAATCAAGGCTGACATGGAAACCGAGCAGCCTATGGATCGCCTCCTCTGCGGAGATGTGGGTTTTGGGAAGACGGAAGTGGCGATGCGCGCAGCCTTCAAAGCGCTTGGCGATGGGAAACAGATTGCTGTCTTGGCCCCGACAACGGTTCTCTCATTCCAGCATTACGAAACTTTCAAGCGCCGCTTCGCTTCGTTTCCGGTTCGCGTTGAACTGATTAGCCGGTTCCGAACTCCGAAACAAATCAAAAGCGTCCTTGAGGATCTCGCGTCCGGGAGGGTGGACGTGCTGATTGGGACGCATCGGCTTTTGTCAAACGATGTGCAGTTCAATGACTTGGGGCTGCTGATCGTAGACGAGGAACAGCGGTTCGGAGTGAAGCACAAAGAACGGTTAAAACAACTGCGGCATAACGTTGATGTTCTAACCATGAGCGCCACGCCAATTCCGCGCACGCTGCATATGTCGCTGCTAGGCCTCCGCGACATGTCCGTGATTGAGACGCCTCCGAAAGACCGGCTCTCGATCAACACTGTCGTTGCGCACTTCAATCCCGACCTGATCAAGACGGCTATCGAACAAGAACTGGGGCGTCAGGGTCAGGTTTATTTCGTGCATAACCGGGTGGATACGATCTTTATGCGGGCGGCATTTATCAAAGAGCTGCTTCCTGAATGCCGCATCGGCGTAGGGCACGGGCAGATGAGCGAGGCAGAGCTTGAAAAAGTCCTGCTTGGTTTCATGAAGCACGAATACGATGTGTTCGTATCTACGACCATAGTCGAAAACGGTTTGGACATTCCCCTGGCGAACACGATTATTGTCGAGAATGCGGAACGCTATGGGCTGAGCGAACTGTATCAACTGCGCGGCCGTGTCGGCCGATCAAATCGCCGCGCATATGCCTACCTCCTGGTACCTGCGGACACGGAGTTGAGTGAAGTCGCCCGCAAGCGGCTCGCGGCTTTGAAGGAATTCAGTGATCTCGGCGCCGGATTTAAGATCGCGGCGCTCGATTTGGAGCTGCGAGGCGCTGGGAACTTGCTTGGCGGCGAGCAGCACGGCCACATTGAAGCCGTGGGTTACGACACCTACGTCCGGCTTCTCGAGGAGACGGTCCGCGAGCTGAAGGGCGAAGAAGTGCCTCTCGAGATTCACGCGAATCTGAATCTCGGTCTGGACATCCGTATCCCTGCTGCCTATATTGCCGAAGAAGCGCAACGGCTCCGATCATATAAGCGCATCGCTGAGATCAAAGACGAACAGCAGGCGACGCGAGTGACCGAGGAAATGGCAGATCGGTACGGCCCAGTGCCGGAAGAGGTCACCAATTTGATTCGTTTTTCATTACTAAAGGGCTTGGCGGAGCGAGTAGGAATTGAATCCATCGATCGCAGGCAGGGTTTCGCGAACATCAAATTCCATGAACAATCAAAAGTCGATCCGTTCAAACTGATGGCCCTCGTACGCAATACGCCGGGCACGCAGTTCACTCCCGCCGGCGTACTAAAGCTTCCGGTCAGCGCATCAAGAAGTCCCGCCGAGGTTCTGTCAGAGCTGAAGGCCAAGCTAGTCGAGCTGAGTGTAGAAGAGCCAGTTGCGGCACAAACTTGATCTGTCCTTCGCCTGTTGGTTTGTGAGCGTAATATAGTGTGCAATCTTGCGATAATAAGGAATTAAGCTAATGAAGTTCAGTGTATTTGCTCTCCTCGCCTTGGCGGCCCTCTGCCTCGGGGCGGACGTCAGCGTGGTGGATCAGATTGTTGCCAGGGTGAACGGCGACATTGTCAGTCAAGACGAGTTGGATCGGATTACCAAAGAAATCGCGCAAGAGCTTGCGGCGCACCCGGAGATGGGCTCAAGTCAGGAGCTGCAGGCACGGCAAAAGGACATTCTTCGAGACCGCATCGACGAATTGCTGTTAATTCAGAAGGGCAAAGAACTCAACATCAACGTCGATTCCGAGGTCAGCAAGCACATGGCGGACCTGCAGCGGCGAGCGAAGATCACGGACCCTGACAAGTTTCACGAATACATTCGCGAGCAGTCCGGGATGAGCTACGAAGACTTTCTCGCCGAGCAAAAGAATCAACTTCTGACGCGTGAAGTCATTGGCCAGGAAGTCGCGCGGCACATAAACATCACGGATAAAGACATACAGGATTATTACAACCAGCACAAGACGGATTTCGTGCGGGATGAGAAGGTGTTTCTGAGCGAGATTCTTGTCTCAACCGAAGGTAAGGACGCGGCCGGGGTTACGGCTGCCGAGAAGAAAGCGAAGCAAGTGGCTTCGGATGCAGCGAAAGGGCAACGATTTAGTGATCTGGCGCGTGATAATTCGGATGCGGCCACCGCTACGCAAGGCGGAGAGCTAGGTGGTTACCCGAAGGGCTATTTAGCCAAACAAATCGAAGATGCCGTTTGGAATCTGCCCAAAGGGGCGGTCACTCAGCCCATTCGCATTCCGACCGGATTTGAAATTTTGAAAGTGGACGATCACACCAAGGCTGGCCAGGCACAACTTGCTGATGTCCGTAGTGAGATCGAGAACATTTTGTATGGGCCGAAGATGCAGCCAAAAGTGCGCGAGTATCTGACCCAGTTGCGGCGAACGGCATTTCTGCAGATCAAGCCGGGTTACGTTGACACCGGAGCCGCACCAGGCCAGGACACAAAGTGGCAAGACCCCGCGCAATTGAAACCCGAGACAGTGACGAAGGCCGAAGTGCAGGAAAAGACCCGGCGCAAGCGGCTGTTCGGAATGGTCCCAATACCCGGCACGCAAACCACTGTCACAGGAAAGAGTAGTTCACGCTAACACTCGTATGAAATCGCCGTATATCGGCAACCTCGTTCCGAACGAGGTCGTCACAGCTCAATTTCTCGTCCTATCAAAAGAAATCCGGCAGAAGAAGACCGGAGAACCGTACCTGGTGCTGCATCTCGCAGACCGTACCGGAGAGATCGAAGCAAAGATGTGGGACAACGTCGGCGAAGTCATGCATGTCTTTGATCGTGACGACTTCGTCAAAGTCAAGGGCGTGATGCAGCTTTATCAGACCCGCGCCCAATTCGTTGTGCACCGGCTCCGCCGCCTTCAAGATCACGAAATCGATTTTGCAGATTATTTTCCTTGCTCTGAACGCGATCCCGATGAAATGTTCGCAGAGCTGCGATCGATTATCGCCAGCATTTCAAATTCACATCTGCGTGCGATGCTCGAGGGTGTTTTCAGCGACCCCAGGCTCGCTGAGCTTTACAAACTGGCTCCCGCCGCAAAAAACATCCACCATGCCTGCCGCGGCGGCCTCATCGAGCACGTTTTATCGTTGTGCAAACTTTGCCGGCTGGTCGGACCGCATTATAAAGACATCGATCTTGATCTCCTCCTGACTGGCGCCATTCTTCATGACATCGGCAAGATAGATGAATTGGCTTATTCGCGCAGTTTTGGATACAGCCCTGAGGGGCAACTGCTTGGACATATCATCATTGGGCTTCGGCTGCTCGCGAGTAAGTTTGATCAATTACCGAATTTTCCACCTCGGCTTCGAATGTTGCTTGAACATATAATCGTCAGCCATCATGGTGAGCTTGAGTTTGGCTCACCGAAGTTGCCGGCGTTCCCGGAAGCGTTGCTGCTGCATCATCTCGATAACCTTGACTCGAAGATGGAGGCCATGCGTGTTGCATTGAACCGGGATCGCGTGGAAGGCGAATTTACCGGTTGGGTCGGATCACTGGAACGGATCATTCTAAAGAAGGATCGATTTCTCGGAAAAGACGCAGACTCAAAGAACGAAACGGCCCCTGCACTGAATAGCGCCCCCGAAGCGACAGCGGAGTCTGCACCTGAGCCGTCTTCTAAGCCGGCTCATCCCGCGTCCCCTGGCCACGAACCACGTCCCGCAAGAAATGAGCATAAGCCCCCAATGAACACTCTCTTCGCGGAAAAATTGCAAGCCGTTCTGGATGAGCAAAACTGATGCCGATGATACGATTGTGGATTGTCAGGCTCCGGGCTTCGTGCAATGGGCGGTTGCAAACCCCGCCAGGTCCGGAAGGAAGCAACGGTAGCGATTTAGCTCGTGTGCCGCGGATCACCCGGGGTCTGGCATTATTCCGGTAAGCAGGCGCGAGCATTTCATTTCCTGTTGCTGGAATCCTAAGCTCCCCCACAAATCGGTGCGCTGAGTAACTTCATGTATCAAGTGATTGCGAGAAAGTATCGTCCGCAAAATTTCAGCGAGCTGATCGGGCAAGAACATGTTCAAAAAACTCTCGCAAACGCGATCACGAGCTGCCGGTTAGCGCACGGCTACATTTTCTCGGGCCAGCGAGGGACAGGCAAGACAAGCGTCGCGCGCATTCTGGCGCGATGTCTCAACTGCATCAACGGTCCCACCGTGACCCCTTGCGGCGTCTGTGCGAGTTGTGTCGAAATCAGCAATGGCAATTCCGTTGACGTAATCGAAATCGATGCTGCCTCGAACCGCGGCATCAATGAGATGCGGGAAATCCGCGAGAACGTTCGTTACCGCCCCGCCCGAGATCGCTACAAGATCTTCATCGTCGATGAAGCGCATCAAATCACGAAGGAAGCTTTCAACGCGCTGCTGAAAACGCTTGAAGAACCGCCTGAGTGGGTCGTATTCATTCTTTGCACCACCGAAGCGCATGAGATTCCGAACACGATCGCGTCGCGATGCCAGCACTTTGCCTTTCGATCAATCGATTATGCCGAGCTTCAAAACCGATTGCGGGAAATTGCCGCGCAGGAGGACATCGAAGCAAGTGACGAAGTCCTATCAGTGATCGCGCAAGCGGGTGAAGGAAGTGTGCGGGACTCACTTTCGGCGCTGGATCAAGCAATCGCCTGTTGCGGCAAAGCGCTCCGCGTCGAGGATGTTCGTGCTTTGCTCGGTATGTTCGCGGTTGAATCGCTGCGCTCTGTTGCCGAAGCGATTCACAACCAGGACAGCGCGCGGATGCTCGATATTGTGGAGGAACTCGAACGCAGCGGGCAGAGCTTACAACATTTCTGCCGCGAGCTGTCGCGTTATTGGCGCAACTTACTTGTCGCAAAGATCTCCGGCAAACCCAACCGGCTAATCGCAGCCTCTGAGCGCGAACAGCAAGGTTTCCTAGAGACGGCGGGTTTGTTCGGTGAAGAAGATTTGACGCGTTATCTGAACCTAACGCTCGAGCTCTATCAGACGCTCCAGACTTCACTCCAGCCGCGTCTCCATCTGGAGGTTGGATTGATCAAGCTGGTACAGGCGGGAAGACTTCAGTCCATTGAGGAGGCACTCGCAAGTCTTGAGAATCCGGAGCCCGAAACATCTCGGGCGGAAAGGTTGAAGCCGGCCACTTTCCAAACAGCCTCGTCTAAGGCAAACCCGGGCGGCGAACAGAATGCACTGAATTCGACGCAATCGCCTGTGGCACCGGCGGGAAAACCCGTCGAACCGGTAAAATCGGGCGACCTCGCAACAGATCTTGCGGACGCTCTGAGCAGGGCTGGATTGGAAACAACCGCAGACGCCGTTCGACAGTCGGAACTGCGCTTGGAAGGTAATGAACTTCTCGTGCGAGCTCCGAAATCCATCGCTTTCGGGTTGAAAGATGCTGGTGTACAGCGTGTGGCAGTCGAAGTAACAGGTAGACCTGTGCGAGTGCGGATCGAGGCACGCGAACCTATGAAAACAGAATCCCCGCAAACGTCTGGAACATCTGCGCCCAGCGAGAATGATGTTCGGCAACGCGCGCTGTCACATCCGGGCGTCAAGCGATTTCAGGAGCTTTTTCCGGACGCCCAAGTCCGCACCGTGCGAAATTTGAATGAGTAAAAGGGGAGCATTCAATCAGCTATGAAAATACCCGGCAACATGCAGACCATGATGAAGCAGGCGCAACAGATGCAGCAGAAACTGCAGGAGCAAGTTGCGGCAATTCGAGTGGAGGCTTCTGCCGGCGGCGGCATGGTCAGCGTGAAGATGGACGGCCATAAGAATGTCCTCGGCGTAAAGATTGATCCCGAAGTAGCCGGTGATGTCGAGATGCTTCAGGATATGGTGATGGCAGCAGTAAATGAAGCTGCAAAGAGAGTGGACGACGAAGCCCAATCCAAAATGGGCGGCATGCTCGGCGGGCTCGGACTGCCTCCGGGCATGCTTTAGGCCTGTGAGGCATGCCCGAGTTCGCTGAACCGCTCGCGCGACTCATTCAAGAATGCAAGCGGCTGCCGGGTATCGGCCAGAAATCGGCTCAGCGGATTGCGTTTCACCTTTTGAGAGTGCCTCGAGAGGACGCCGAACATCTGGCCCAAGCAATTCTGGACGTCAAAGACAAGCTCACCACTTGCATCGAGTGCAACAACATCAGCGACGAAGAGCTATGTCTTTACTGTCGCGATCCCCATCGCGAGCGGACTCAAATCTGCGTAGTCGAAGAGCCGCATAACATCGTTCCTATTGAAACAACTCATGCGTTCCGCGGTGTATATCATGTTTTGCACGGGGCAATTTCACCATTGCGCGGGATTGGTCCTGACCAGCTAAGAATTAAAGGCCTCGTCGAGCGGCTCCGCCACAACAGTATTCAGGAGATCATTCTCGCGACGAATCCTACGGCGGAAGGGGAAGCAACTGCCGTGTACTTATCACGGCTCTTGAAACCGCTCGGCCCTCGCGTTACGCGCATTGGCATGGGCATACCGGTGGGAAGCGATTTGGAATTTGCAGATGAAGTGACAATGTCCCGCTCGCTCGAGAACCGGAGGGAGATGTAGCTCGTGGATCCGCAACTTGAATTCTTTCTTGAGGACGCATTTCAATCGGTAACGCCAACTTCTCCTCAGATTGGGAGAGTCGTGGTTGAGCCGGATTACGATGTCAGTCCTGATTCGGAAGAGCGGGAGGGATTGGTTAGACAGCTAGTTGAGTGCGTTCAGGAACACACTGCAAATGAAACTGCTTTGGCTTCGCCGCAAGGGGACGAGATCCAAGTCCCGGACAGATTTCCAGTTCTAGCTAAATATATCCGGAGCATCACCTTGCATCGCGAGCCCGCAGAACGGCCCTGGGTGGAGGTCGTGCCGCCAGGGAATTGGATCTGAAACAAGATTTTCGGAAGCTACACTGAAATCAGTGCTGGTCACCATCTCTTCGCAGCCTGAGCGGCCGAAATGGCTGCGCGCTCCGGCTCCCGTGGGGGAAAATTACCGCGAACTGAAGGATTTGATCACCCGCCTTCGCCTGCATACAGTTTGTGAGAGCGCCGCCTGTCCGAACGTCGGCGAGTGCTGGAATAGGCGCACAGCAACGTTCATGATTTTGGGAAATGTCTGCACTCGGCGTTGCGGATTTTGCGCCGTGCAGAAAGGCGCTCCGCTCCCAGTAGATTACGATGAGCCGCGGCGCGTCGCGGAAGCTTGTGTAATGCTTGGACTGCGCTACGCCGTAATCACAAGCGTAAATCGCGATGACAGAAAGGATGGTGGCGCAGAGTTATTCGCTCTCACCATTTCGGCAATTCGCGAACGGATCTCCGGATGCAAAGTCGAGGTTCTGATTCCGGATTTTCAGGGCTCACACTCCGCCATGAATATCGTTATGAACGCTCATCCCGACGTACTGAACCACAACACGGAAACTGTACCTCGTCTGTACCGCCAAGTGCGGTTGGGGGCTCGCTACGAACGATCGCTGGATGTTCTGCGGTATGCGAAGCAGGTCCGGCCGCGCATTCCGACAAAGTCCGGCCTGATGCTGGGTCTCGGAGAAACCGAACGTGAAGTGCTCGAAGTCATGCTCGATTTACGCGGACATTACGTAGATATTTTGACGCTGGGACAATATTTGCGGCCTTCGCAAAAGCACCTGCCTGTCCTGCGCTACATTCCGCAGCAGGAATTCTATCAGTACAAAAAGGCGGGTGAAGAAATGGGCTTCGCGCATATCGAAGCAGGCCCGCTCGTGCGTAGCTCATATCACGCTGACAGCTCGCGTGAGAGCGCAGCAGCGATTCACTCCTGCACTCATTAGTATTCCCTGAAACAAAACGATTTTACGAATCGTTTACGGACCCCCGACAATTTCTAGCGCCTTAAAGCCGCACGCTAGATCCGTGAGCGCAAGCATTACGCGAAACAGCGCTCCAAAAAGGAGACTTGTAATTTATGAGTGCAGATCTTGGCAAGAATCGCCGTTCCTTTCTGCGGGGCAGCCTTACGGCTGGCGCCTCGGCGGTCGGAGCCGGCCTTTTAGGAAGCGGATTACCCGCGTTTGGCAGTGAGGAAGGAAGCGGCTCACTCCCGAAAGGAGACGCCGCAATTCTCAGGTTCCTCGCAGCAGCCGAAATCCTTGAAAGCGATCTTTGGGAGCAGTACAACGAACTTGGCGGCATCCAAGACAGCGAAGAGCCGAGCGGAAGCGGGAATCCGTTATACACGGCAGCGCTTACCATTCTGGACATGGACATGCCCCAGTACATTCATGACAATACGGATGACGAGTTCAGTCATTGGCATTTCATTGATGCGTATCTCGCATCCAAAGGCGCCGATACAGTCAATCTGGATCGATTTCGCACATTGCCCGGCAGTACAGCCGACGGCTCTTCGGGAAAAGCTCGGCTCACGAATTTGATGCGACTTACGGTTAACACGAGTTTTTGGACACGCTACCGAAGCAGCACGCACAATCCCGACCTCGATCCCGGTTTCACCTTCGGCCAAGCCGTAAAAGGTTTGAATGTCGGAGAGCATCCTGCGATCCCGCGCAGCAATGCGGATACTGCGGGTAGCACGCTTGCCAATCAAACCGACCACCTCAAAGCCATTGCTTTTACAGCAGGATTCCATTTCGCATTTATCGAGCAGGGCGGAACGAGTCTCTATCCATCGTTAGCTCAGAGAGTGACGAGTCTTGAGGTGCTTCGAATCTTGCTGAGCATTGGCCCGACGGAGACGATGCATTTCCAGACCTGGCAAGATAAAGCCGGAAATGCAACTCCATTGACCGATACGGATCCGATCACGAAAGCAACCGTAACGTTTGTGAACCTCGCAAGTGGCCAGCCAGACTCGCTGCAAGCCAACTTGATCATGCCCGAGCCCTGCCCATTCCTGAGCCGAAAGTTTCCGGCATGTTCGATCATCCGCCCGACCGAAACGAAAGGCGTCGCCATGGGCGCTCTCAAGGCGCTCGCTGCTGATGGCCTGTTCATAGGTCAATCAAAGGAATTTTTTGAATATCTGCGCGACTTGGCTGAGGACGCCGATGAAGCTCGGCGCGAGTGCGACAGGTACTGAGACCTCCCGCCGCTTTATTCCAACCTCAAATCCTTCCGGCACTCCGAAAAATCAAGGGCGCAACCAGTGGCTGCGCCCTTGAGAGAATCAAACCTGACCTATGTTCATTCAGGCCAGTGCATGTCTCATTTATGGGAGGAAGGAAGGGCCTTGTGTCGAACCCCGCAGAGAAAACCGATCCGACGCGTGCTGACGTACCATAGGACTCGACTCGATTGTTCTTGCGCGAAGGTTCATCTACGCTTGTAGTGTGGCGCCGGAAGTGGCTTGCAGGGGTGAGAAAGCTGTAAATTTCTCGTAAAGTTCTGATTGTCGCCGAGTACATCAGGGGCTTGTGCAGCGGCTGTAAAAGTTTTGTAAAAACGGGACCTGTCGCCGGGTTTTTAGAATCCGAAGATAACAATAATCGTCATTACAGTCGGCGCTCCGCGGGAGGTATTGAGCTATGGAAAAGATCTTGATAGTTGATGACGATTCAGAATTGCGCGAGACGGTCAGCATATTACTCGAGCGTGAACGCTTCGTCCCTATACAGGCCGTCGACGGTCCTTCCGGCCTTGACAAGGCATTTTCGACGAAGCCGAACCTCATCATCGTTGATTTGCGGTTGCCGGGGTTAAGCGGGATCGAAGTCTGCAAACAGCTTCGTGCCAGCCGCGTGACCACGCCGATCATTGTGTTGAGCGCCGCAGCCGATGAAGTGGACAAAGTTCTGCTTCTTGAGGTCGGCGCTGATGATTACGTGGTAAAACCGTTCGGCACGCGTGAGCTCCTGGCTCGCATTCGCGCTGTCTTAAGGCGTAGCGGGAGTGATGGCGCGCGAATTGTCCGGTTCAACGAAGTGGAGATAGATGTAGAGCGGCGGAATGTCACAAAACGTGGAGCAGAGGTTCGTGTGACTCCCGCAGAATATAATTTGCTCCTGTTTTTCCTCCAGAACGCAGACCGCGTTTTGACTCGCGATCTGATACTGAATTCCGTTTGGGGCTATGAGTATTATCCAAACACCAGGACCGTTGACGCTCACGTCGTAAGGCTCCGGCAGAAATTTGAGGAAGAGCCAAGCGTTCCAAAGCACTTTGTAACGGTTCACGGAGTAGGTTATCGATTCGTGCCTTGATGTACCAGCGCTAATGCAGAAGGTCGTCGTCATTGTGGAAGACGCAGAGACCGTTGCGCATTCTCTCGCGGTTGCCATCGAAACGCTTTCGGATGTAAAAGCGATCGTTGCTCGGGACCCTCGAGCGGCGCTTTCTCTGTTCAGCACGCCCGGTTCCGCAATAGCTGCACTGGTAACAGATCTAAATCTTCCCTATATTGACGGGTTCGAGCTGATCCGGCAAGTTCGCACGATGCAAGCGTACCGAAACTTGCCGGTGATCATGATCAGCGCGGACGAACGCGCCGGCGTGTTGAATGGATCGGCGCCACATCCCGCAAACGCTCTATTCCAAAAGCCATTCTCCCCGAAGGAGGTCTGTCGTGTGTTGGAACAATTGCTTCAGTAGCATCGGCGCACTGAGCTTGATGGTGTTCATGAATGGATCAATCCTGGCTCAGGAACAGACACCCGCGCCAGACACTCTGGCGCGCATTTTGAATCGTCTCGATGCACTAGAGCGACAGAATCAAGCTCTGTTAGAGGAAGTCAAATCACTTCGTGAAGAGGTCAAAGCGACGCGGGCCGGGGCTGAGGTGTCAAGCGAAGCGAAAACTGAGAGCAGCGAATCGTCCCCGCAGAACCCGCAAAGCGACGCTCAACAAACCCAGGACCGGCTCGACGTAGCGGAGCAGCAAATCAAAGACCAGGCCCAAACGAAGGTTGAAGCATCGCAGCGGTTCCCAATTACGCTCAACGGCATGTTGCTTTTCAACGCTTTTCTGAATTCCGGGCCGCCGCCGGTCATGTATGGAGAGCCTGATCCGTTTGCGTCGAGCGGAGGAGCGACAGTAAGGCAGTCCGTTTTAGGCCTCGAGTTTCGAGGCCCGCAACTTCCCTGGGGCGGGCAGGTGCACGGATCGCTTTCGATGGATTTTTTCGCCCAGAGTCCGTACTACGATGACGTTTTCCGAATCAGAACGGGCGTAGTTTCGCTCGATTGGAAAAGGCGCAGCATCATCGTCGGACAGGACAGATCACTGATTTCTCCGTTTCAACCGACCTCCTTCGCACGGGTGGGAATTCCGCCTTTGGACGGCGCTGGAAATCTGTGGCTATGGCGGCCGCAGATTCGTTACGAAGAGCGTATTCCGATTACGACAAAAACACAAGCGACTTTGCAAGTTGGCGTTGTGGAGACCGATGAGAGATACTCGCTCGGGTATCTGCAGAGCACCGATCTGCTCACAGCGTCCAGGCCTGCGATCCAGGCTCATGGAGCTGTGCGACATCAATGGAGTGATGACTCCTGGCTCGCTATCGGCCTCGGTTTTCACTCGAGTGAAACGCAGCTTTATGGACAGTCGATAAAATCGCGCGTCGTTAGCACCGATCTTTCGTTTAAGCCAATTCGACAATTTGAACTCACAGGCACGCTGTTCCGCGGAGAGAACTTCGCCAACATCGGCGGCGGGCCACCGGGACTCACCTTTTATGAGGGTACGCTGATCCCGATCCACGGAGCTGGTGGATGGACGCAATTGGCGTTCCCAGTAACGAGCCGCGTTACGTTCGATCTCTACGCCGGCCGGCAAGTAAACGAAGGCCGCGATCTTGTTTATCCCGCGATTCTCAAAACATTGACGTACGCTGGAAATATTCTGTACCGCATTAGTCCCAACGTGGTCATTGGGCTCGAGGCTTCTCAGCAACGGCTGACTTATCTCGATCTCACAAATGCTCTTACGAATCGATATGACGCGTCTGTCGCGTATCTTTTTTAGATCTGCATCATTTGCTCTTGGAGTCATGCTCGGTGGGACTGCCTGGAGCGCGATGGTATCGGGCAATATAGATGTTACGCGCACGCCTGAGGCAACGCGCGGCGGTGAACAAAGCAATTCCGACATTGTTGTATGGCTTACTCCCATTCATCCGAATTCCGCTTTCACCTCACAGCCACAGCACGCGCAACTACTTCAGAAAGATAAGATGTTTCACCCGCACACACTTGTGATCACGGCGGGGACAACGGTCGACTTTCCGAATGCAGATCCAATTTTTCACAACGCTTTTTCAACTTTCGACGGTCAAATCTTCGATGTGGGTCTGTATCCTCCCGGCACCAGCAGGTCCGTGCGCTTTCGCAAGTCCGGCATCGTGCGTGTATTCTGCAATATTCATCCGTCCATGTTCGCGATCATCGTAGTCGTCGATACGCCGTATTTCACTAAAGCCGGACGTGATGGACGCTACCGGCTGATGAATGTTCCGCCAGGAGAATACGAATTGCACGTCTTCGACGAACGCGCCACTCAGGAACCCACTTCTCAGATGCTCGTCTCAGTCGATGAGACGCAATCTGTTGTGACTCCCTCCCCAATTCACCTGTCAGAGGCGGGATACGTGCAATTGCCGCATAAGAACAAGTATGGATTGGATTATCCGCCATCCAGCGAGACAGATACATATATCGGTCCACCAAAATAATGAGAGTGATCGGTAAAATCCCGCTTCGTTGGCGCGTTTTCCTTGCCACGTCCATCACGATTACTATTCTTTTCGCCGTGGCGGGGTGGGGGCTTCAGCGTTACGCGCTTTCGGTTGCGGACCAAAGTATCAGGCAAGAGATTCGTGGAAGCATTCAGGCTTATGACGCGGTTTGGAAGGCTCGAACTCAGATGCTATCGGCTACGTCCGCCCTGATGAGCTCGATGTCGGATGTGCGGAAAGTTCTGATGACCCGTGATCAAACAACAATACATGATTTCGCTCAAGATTTATGGTCTCGGGTTTCCAATGAATCAGCCGTTTTCCTTGTTCTCCGCGGAGATGGCAGTCTCATTTGCGCGTTAGGTAAGAATGGCGAACAACTCTCTCCGGCTGAGATCCCGCTTCAACAGATTTCCTCGCGATTTCCTCGCCAACAGGCTGGATATTTGCGCGAAGGTTCGCGGCTGTTCTACATCGTGCTCACTCCTGTCTATGTGCAAACGACTGGACAGCCATTGCTGCTGAATGTACTGTGCGCCGGTTTCCGGATTGATGATCACCTGGCGAACGAGTTGAGACAACTGGCTCCCGGAAGTGATTTTGCTTTCTTGGGGGAAGGCAAGGTTTTTGCTTCGACATTAGGCCCGGGTCTAAAGAGGTCTTTGGCGGAAGAGCCAGCGCAAGACGCGCTGTCTCAATATGAACGTATCCAGCGAAATCAGTTCATAGCCCTCAGTCATCGTCTAGCCGACGTGACAGGCAAGCCTATCGCGGAGCTTCGAATTCTCCACTCGTCTGCGAACCTGGAGCGGTCGCTCAGCGAACTTCGACGAAGTCTTGGTTTGGCATGGCTCGCCACGATTGCACTCGCCATTTTGCTCACCTCGTTTATCACGAATCGCCTGCTGCAACCAGTCTCGCTGCTTGATCGCGCAGCAGCGGAAATAGCCTCGCGAAATTATCGCTACCGTTTACCGGTCCAGGGTACTGACGAGCTGTCGCGGCTCGCAGAAACGTTTAATCATATGTGCGACTCGATCGAGCAGGCCCGCGCCGATTTGATTCACCAGGAGCAGATCCATACGATTGGCAGGCTGGCGAGCTCACTCGTCCACGACTTACGAAATCCATTGGCAGCCGTCTACGGGGGTGCGGAGATGCTCGTTGATGGGCAACTCCCGCCGGAACAGACCGGGAGAATCGCGTCAAATATCTACCGGGCATCTCACCGAATACAGGAGTTGCTGCAAGATTTGCTGAACGTGTCCCGCGGGGAAGCGAGCAACCTCGAGCGCTGCCACTTGAAAGAGATCGTCGAGTCGGCGGCCGATTCTGTTCACGCCACGAGCGATCGCGTGCGCGTAAGAATCGCCATTGACGATGCGATGGAGTTATTCGTGAATCGTACCAGGTTGGAGCGGGTCTTTGTAAATCTCTTTTCGAATGCCATTGACGCGATGCCGGAGGGGGGCGATGTTTTTGTATATCAGATGAGCGAGACAGATAAGCTCAAGGTTTTTGTCGAAGATACAGGACCGGGCGTTCCCCTCGACCTTCGTCCGCAGCTATTTCGACCATTCGTAACGGCGGGCAAACGGACTGGCTTGGGCCTTGGCCTGAGTTTGTCGCGGCAAACGATGCTCGACATTGGCGGTGATTTGCAGCTAGTCGAGAAATCCGGACCTGGCGCTTGCTTCTGTCTCGAGTTCGGCGCGAGCTCTCTCGTTTCATCAAAGGAAGAGATGTACCCTGCAGCTTCGGCGAAAGCATAAGACTTTGAGTTGTTACTGAACCGGCAAAATCAGTTTCGCCTCGCAACCCGCTCCATCTCTCGCATTCTCGAGACTGACCGATCCGTTGTGCGCCTCTGCGATTTGCCGGCTGAGAACGAGCCCGATACCTGAGCCGCCACGTTTCGTTGTGAAGAACGGCACGAACAGATTCGAAGTGTTGGAAAGCCCCGGACCTTCATCGCGCACTGTGATTTGCACTGTTGTTGGCGCGCGCTCATGCCGCACAAAGACCCGTCCTCCGGTTTCTTGCACAGCATCGACAGCGTTCCGGATCAGGTTAATCAAAACCTGCTCGAGCTGATCGGCATCGCCCTGAATGGTCAGCGGAGGGCACTCCTCAAAAAACACTTGAGCGCGCGTTTCAAGACTGGTGACACGCCTCAAAAGCTCATTGATCTCGACCGGCGCAAACTTAGGCGGCGGCAGTTTGGCCAAGCGGGCATAGGAACTCATGAAACGGCTGAGCGATTCAGAACGGGCCGCGATTACATTTAATCCTTTTGCCATATCATCCTGCCAATCTTCAGGAGGCGGACTGGTCGTAACCAGCAACTCCAGACTCTGGGCGATCGATTTGATAGGCGTGAGCGAGTTGTTCAGCTCATGCCCGATAACCCGAACCAAGCGCTGCCAAGCCTGGAGCTCTTCTTCGCGCAAAGGGCGCGTCAAGTCCGTTACGACGAGAAGCTGGTGAGGCAGGCCGCCCTCTCGAAATTGACTGCGGCGGATCCCCCATCGTCCCGTGGCACCAGGAAATGAGCGCTGAATCGTTTGTTCGGGTTCGCCAGCCAGATATTGAGCCAATCCCAGCGAAGTTGCGTCGCGCGCCAGAAGGCGCTCGGCCGGTTGAGCAAGGAGACGCTCGCCGGCGCGATTTACTAACCGTAAGGTCTGCTGCGGATCGAAAGCGAATGTGGCAACATCGATCTCCTCCATAACCTTGCGAAGGAGCGCGGTCGCTTCCAATGCGCCAAGACGCTGGGCGCGGAGAGTCGCGGCCATCGTGTTGACCTGCTGCATGACTTCGCCGAGCGGTTCGCGGGGATTGTCTACGCGAGCGCGAATGGAATAATCTCCTTCGCGCATGGCTTCGAGGAGATTCGCCAGAGTTCGTAGAGAGCTCGTGACACGCTCTCGCGCGGCGAACGAGAAAGCGAGCCACAGAAGAACAACAAAAATGGTTACTGTCCATTGCGTCCTCGCCGAGAAGTTGCCGGTGAACAGAATAATGATGCACGTCGCAATCGCCGGCAATCCGCCCGCAAGCGCGAGCAGCAAAACTCGGACATCGTGGCTAGTGTGGCCGAGCTTCATGTGCTCGCCCGGGAGAGATCGCTACAGCCCGAAGCGTTGCAGGCGGCGATATAAGGCGCTCCGGCTAAGGCCTAAAGCATTGGCAGCATGACTGACATTGCCACCGTACCGCGCCAAGGCCTTTTTGATCAGAAACTCTTCCACATCCTCGAGGCTCATATCTTCCAATCGAGGCGACGCTATCGTAGAGGCACGCAAAGCGAGGTCGCTCGCTTTAATGCAATTACCTTGAGCCATCAAGACGGAGCGCTCTACGACATGATTGAGCTCGCGAACATTACCTTGCCAGGGATGCTCCTGCATAGCCTGAAGCGCATTATGATCAAAGCCGGTAATCGCCTTGCGATAACGCCGCGCATGAACACCAAGGAAGTGGCCGGCCAGAGGACCGATGTCTTCGCGGCGCTCGCGCAACGGAGGCAGATGAATTTCGATTGTGTTGAGGCGGAACAGGAGATCCTGGCGGAACCGGCCATTTTGCACTTCATCGGCGAGCTTCGCGTTTGTGGCGGAGATCACCCTGGCGTCTACACGCTTTGTTTTCGATGAGCCTACGCGCTCCATCTCGCCTGTCTCAAGAACGCGCAGAAGCTTGGCTTGGAGATTCATCGGGACGTTTGCGATCTCATCGAGGAACAATGTGCCGGTATCCGCCAACTCAAAACGGCCGACGCGATCCATCTTGGCGTCAGTAAATGCGCCCTTGATGTGCCCGAACAGCTCGCTTTCAAAAACGCCTTCCGCAAGACCTCCGGCATTGACCGTTACCATTGGCTTAGTCGACCGGCTGGAAATGGCATGGAGCGTACGCGCGACGACCTCTTTACCGGTCCCCGGCTCGCCAGTGATCAGGACGTTTGCGTCGGACGGGCCGACGCGCGAAATCATGTCGAGCACGGGCTGCATGGATGGCGCCTGAGCTATCATCGTCGGCAAATTGTCCGCGCGCAGGAGTTGGTTTTCAGCTTCGAGCCGTTGCCCCCGGCGCAGAGCCTCGCTCAATTCGAGCTGGGTGCGAACGATCGAGGAGAGGCGCTCGTTTTCCCAAGGCTTCTGAATGAAGTCGCGCGCGCCGCGGCGCATGGCTTCTACCGCGAGACCGACACTACTCCACGCCGTCATCACGATTACGGGCAGCATCGCATCGATCGCCTGAATTTTCGCCAATAACTCCAAACCTTCTTGCCCGGATGTTGTATCGCGAGTGTAGTTCAGATCGATAATTGCGGCGTCATAGTCGCGATTTTCGATGGCTTGCAGTACCTGCTGCGGAGATTCGGCCGATTCAATTTTGTAGCCTTCGCGTTTGAGCAACAGCCGCAGCGCTTCGAGCACATCGGGTTGATCGTCTGCGATCAAAATGCGCATCTGCGAAGGCACGATTGTCATACTGCTCGGCTGCCATGCCGGGCTGTTGAACGGAACGCTAATTTCGGGTGATCCAGCCATCTTCGATGTAAATGATCCGATTTCCGTACTCGGCATTCTTTTCGTTGTGGGTCACCTGAACGATCGTTGTTCCCTGCTCGTTCAGCCTCTTGAACAGCTCCATGATCTCCTTACCCTGGCTCGAGTGCAGGTTGCCGGTGGGCTCATCCGCGAGAATCAGTTTCGGATTGGCGATCATCGCGCGCGCGACCGCCACAAGCTGCTGCTGCCCGCCTGAAAGCTGGTTTGGGTAAAGATCTTTTTTCCCGACCATATTGAACCGGTCCAGCGTGTCGCAGACGATGCTTTGCCGCTCGGACTTCTTGATGTTGCGATACGAAAGCGGAATATCCAGATTTTCGTAGACAGTTAGCGAATCAAGCAAGTGATAACTCTGGAAAACGAAGCCGATGTATTTTTTATAGAGCTCCGAGCGATCTTTTTTGTTGAGTCGATGAATCGGGTGATCGAAAAAATCGTACTCACCCGTCCATGCGCTGTCGTGCATGCCGAGGAGATGGAGCAGAGTTGATTTCCCTGCGCCCGAAGGACCCATGATGGAGATAAATTCGCCTTCCTTGATGTTGATGTTAATGCGGCGAAGCACGTAAGTCTTTGTAGGACCGTGCTCAAAATACTTTTCAATGTTGCGAAGAGAGATCATTAGAATCTGGAACGCTCATTCATAGCGTAAAGCAGCGACGGGATCGACGCGATAGACGATAAGCGTGAAGACGGGCTTCGCACGCTGCGTAACCGCTATTTGTATTCGATGTAGCGAAGCTGGTGAAACGCCGAATAAGCGCGGCACAAGCCGCCTTTCGAGAGAGCGATTCGCTTAGCGGGGATGACCTCGAGGATTCTCGACTCACGCGCGCGCGAGTATAGCGCGATCCCGAACAACAGCACAAATACTGCGATGATGTCGACATTCTTGCGAATCATACAGGAACCTCCATATTCTCCTCAACCACACGACCGTCAAACAGGTGAATGGAACGGTCAGCGTACCGAGCGTAGCGCGGGTCATGCGTAACCATGCAGATGGTCGCGCCTCCGCGATGCAGCTCACGAAGTAGATCCATTACTTGTTCACCGTTTTGCGAGTCCAGGTTTCCGGTAGGCTCGTCTGCAAGCAGGATGGACGGATCGCCGGCCAATGCGCGAGCGACTGCGACACGCTGCTGCTGACCGCCCGAGAGCTGTGATGGGTAGTGCTTGATGCGGTGCGACATCCCGACGCGCTCAAGAGCTTCGTGAACCTTCTTCTTGCGCTCGGCTGATCCCATACCGCGATAGGTAAGCGGCAATTCCACGTTCTCATAGACGTTCAAGTCGCCGATTAGATTGAAAGCTTGGAAAATAAAGCCAATTTCGCGGTTGCGAATGCGAGCGCGCTCGGATAGCTTCAGGCTTTGAACAGGTTTGCCGTTAAGAATGTAGGTCCCGGAGGTTGGTGAATCAAGCAGACCGAGAATAGCGAGCAACGTAGATTTCCCGCAGCCAGACGGGCCGGAGATCGAGACGTACTCGCCTCGCTGGATGTCGATGTGAATTCCTGATAGAGCGTGCGTTTCCACCTCGTCGGTGACAAATACTTTGGTGACGCCATCAAGATGGATCAACGGCTCGGAAGCGGTCATTCTGGTTCAATCCTCCTGTATCTCTACCTAATTACGTGCGCTGCCATGTTCTAGTTCAACCGGATTCGGGGCTGAGAATCCCACTGCGACATGTCAGAAAGTATCACTTGGTCGCCTACCTTAAGCCCATCTTTCACTTCGATTGTGTTGACCGACGCCCGGCCGAGTTTTACAGTTACGTGTTCGGCGCCCTTGCCATCGGGATCAAGCTTGAATAGGCCGATCGTCGCATCCTGCTCGCCGGAAACAGGGCGGCCGACGTAAACGACGTCCGGCAGCCGTTCGATTTCGATAGTGCCGTCAACGCTCAGCTCTGGCCGGGCGCCTTCGGGAAGCGATCCGAGCAGCGCGACATCAACCGTGACCGTGCCGTTCTGTGCTGCGGGATCAATACGAATTACACGCCCTGGAATAATGCCGTTCCGAGTGTCGATGGAAGCGTCCAATCCTACCCGGACATCTTTCATCTGCGTTTCAGCGATCTTGAGCTCGGCTTTCAGCTTTTTGGGATCGGCTACTTTGGCGAGGATTTTGCCCGCCGGGACGCGTTCGCCAACCTCCACGTCGACCTCCTGCAAAACGCCGTCAATCCCTGCGCGAATGGTGAGCTGATCGACCTGCTTTTTCTTGAGCTGATAAGCGGCGCGCGACCGCTCTAAAGCCACCTGTTCCGCGTCAATTTGGGCCTTAATCGAGTCATCGGCGATTGAAAGGCGCTGCTTCTGGAGGGCGACGCGTTTTTCCAATTCGTTCGCCTTATCGACCGACAGCTTGGATTCCAAGTCGCTCTTCAGATTCAGGCGCGTAAGTTCGAGATCACGGTCAGCAGTGAGCTTCGCTTGCGTGTACTGGGATTCGAGCTCGGCGAGACTGGCTCTTTGGTCAAGCTTCTCACTTTCAAGTTTGACCTTGAGATTGGCCAGGGTAGCTTCATCCTGTTTGACCTGCCAGGCAGCATTTTCTGCTTCGAGCTCCATGTCCGGATTGCTGAGCACCATGATGACGTCATTGGCCTTTATGGTGTCGAGACCTGGCCGGCGGACGATCTGAAGAACACGCGAATCGACGACAGCAGGAATAAAGTAAACGGCTTCCGGCGTGAGGCGCCCCAGGCCATGGACCTGTCGCTCCATGGGGCCCCGTTTGACGGTATCGATCCAGACGCCGCTGCGTTCCACCGAGGGAGCTGCGGGTTTTAGACGGGTGACCGCGAATGTTGCGCCGCCAATTACGATTAAGCCGAGGGAGATTAAAACAACTCGCCGGATCAGACGCTTCCGGGCGACTTCTTTTCCTCGAGGGACATCCATGGACATTCTTAACTCCTTATAGGATGCATTTCAGCGGCCAGCGGTCGAATCTATCGTAAACGACTGAATTGACGGTACAAGGCCGAAACTACCAAACGAACTGCTGTCCGCTTTTGGGACCAGACGTGCGGATTACGAAACGAAGCCGATCCGGCCCGGAAGAGCGGGCGGTTTTACGAAACGAACCCAATTCAGGCGCGGCACCCTCCTTTTGCGAAACGAACTCGATTCGGCTGACCTGTTGCCGGATCCGCTGCTCCGAAAGATCTAGTGGGCCAGAGGACCTGTTATTTGCCAAACGAACCCAATTTGGGCGAGCGACCACGATTTACGAAACGAACCCAGATAGTTTCCCGTGTTGAAATACAGCCGCGAACCGTCCACTAAGAAGGGCGCGGACTTTTCCTGCCTGTCGTTAGTGATTTGCGTTGTGCTCAAAACTCGCGGGGGAGGAATTCGACGGGTCAAGCGCAATGCGATAGCTCCGGCGATAAGCGCACCCGCAGCGGCCGCGAGTAGTGAACCTGATAAAACCCGCTAAGGACGACACGCCGGAAAAGACAGTTGTAGTCAGCGGACTCGAGTCCCTGGCGCGCTTCACTCGCTTTAATGAGCTCCGGTGGCAATGCCGGATTCAAGCGAACTGCTGGAGCGGGAGAATCACGCAGGAGTGAAGCGATAGTGGCGGCCCCGCTCGTTCCCTGAAACGGCAACTCTCCCGTTGCCATTTCATACAACACCACCCCGAGACTGAAAAGATCGCTTCTTGCATCAATCTTGTCCCCGTGCGCCTGTTCCGGTGACATGTAGGCTGGCGTTCCTATCATGCCCGCGGGGTCCGTCTGTACCGCAGTCATTGTGTTATTTGATCCCGCCGCTACAACAGGTCGGAGCTCCAAGATCAGCTTCGCCAACCCGAAATCAAGGATCTTCACTTGATCCGTTGTAGTGATGAAAAGGTTTGCCGGTTTAAATCGCGATGCACAATTCCGCGCTCGTGTGCTGCCGCTAGGCCGGACGTGATCTGGATCGCCCAGTCCAGCAATTTTATCAGGACTGGCCGGTCGGCCGCCGATTTTTTGCTTGAGCGTCTCGCCTTCAAGCAGCTCGATGGCGAGGAATGGCATTCCATTGAATTCGCCGATCTCTTAAATCGTGCAGATATGCGAATGATTAATCGCGGACGCGGCTCGCGCCTCGCGCTTGAAACGCTCCACCGCGCCCGGGTCGGGTGCCAAGTCTTCGGCAAGGAACTTCAAGACCACTTCTCGGCCCAGCTTCAGATCCTCTGAGCGGTACACAACGCCCATTGCGCCGCCACCGAGCTTCTCGATAATGCGATAGTGCGAAACGGTGTTCCCCACCATACCTGTGATTTAGTGTTTCGAGATTCAATTTAGGGTAACGCAGAGATCGACTATTTTGGATTTGGCGGGTTTGTTGCAGGTGTACTGGTTGACGGCGCGGTGGAGCCCGCATTTCCTTTTGTTTCAGCGCGGTGTTTTGCGGCCCAATCATCTTCGGTTGCAGCGTTTCCAACTACGTTTTTCTGAACGTCGGCTTTAACATCAGCTTTCACGGCCTGGTCCGCTTGCTTGGTGGTGGCTTGGGTATTGTCCCCGAGTTGAATTACTTTCACCTTCACTCGCTTCTTTCCGAATTTCCGGCACGCTCTTACGTTCGGGATGTAAATATCCAGCTTGCGGCCTGCAATCTTGCGTCCTGTATCGGCGACCACGTACTCGCCCGAGTAACGTCCCGCTCTCGTGATTTTGATTCGCGTGCCCAGAGGCAAAAACGCCGGGTCGGCGGCAACTATGTGACGGTGTGTGTCCTCCCCTGAGGCCGTTGTCCCTTGCTGCGAATAGGCGGTTGCGATATAGTGGCCTTCCAACCGCGGCGAGGGAGTGGAAGCGCTCTGAGCAGAGGGAATCAATAATGCGAGGGCGAGATAGGACACCAAGTTTCCGGGCATTCTCACAAAGCAACCTCTAAAAGCTTAGACCGCGCCTTCGGTCAAAATGGTCACACTCGAAAGTAAAGAGTAGGTACCAGTGTCGCTTGCAGGCAATTGTGCACTGCCTTACTTTGCTGTCCCATGACCCAAACAGTGAACTTGATTCCGCGGCGAGCTTCCGTGAGAATGTCGCTCTAGGGAGCACTTGTGGATCTACTCACGATTCTTGGCAGCGGCGTGGTCGGGGGCGTGGCCGGATGGGCCGGCAAACTGTTCAGCGATTGGTTCTCCGCTGAACACAGCAGGCGATACGCTCTTCAGGACCAAGTCATAAAGCACACGGAACGGTTCGCCTCGACCTATAACCTGATGAGCAATCATGCCTCCCTGCTGGCAGGTAAGCTGACGGCCTATCTTCGGGCGAAACGCGTCGTTCAGCTCATGCAAATCGACGGCGGCGGTACCGAGCGGGCCCGACGCAATATTGAAGAAACAGCCGGCAATGCGGCGCGAGAGGCTCTCTTTTACGCCGTCAAACTGTACCGTGTCATGTCGGATCTATTTTGGACGAAAGGCGGGAAGTATTACTTACCTGATAGATGGGCGAGCGAAGCGATTGAAGATCTTCACAACGAGCTCGTGGCGCATTTGAACTTCCAGCCGCAAGTGGTGCTGAAGTACGTCAAAGTCAAAACTGATTGGCCAGAATTCTTTGACACTTTGGAAACCGCCAACACAAATCCGGGCTTTAATGACATTCGTCAGCAAGAGGCACAGTTTCGGGACTGGCTCCTCAAGAGCGACGCCGAAGCTAAGGAACTTGCGGCTTTCGCATACGCCTACGCCGATCTTTTTGATCAAGAAATCGGCTCGCTTTGGTCCTCGAAACTCTTTCAAGGCAAGCGCCGGCAAGACCCGCGCGAAGCGCGTGAGGTGAAAGCAAAACCTTCGATGTTGCTGAGAGAAACTCAAGGGCTCGTAAGGCGGGCTGCCGATGACGCTGACCTGGCGCTCGAAAGGAGGAGAAAATTTCTCGGCGGAGTTGTTGAAGGCTCGACGCGTGATCGCGATTTCAGCGAACACTTTGATCGGGGTTGGAACTATTATGTCGCCGGCCAGTATGATCTCGCTCTCGAAGAGTACAGTAACATCTTGCACGATCCGCCCGACCCAGACGTATTGAACAACCTCGGAAACACTTATTTGGCTCAAGGCAATGCTGGAAAAGCAGAAGAAATGTACCTTCAGGCGATTGATTTAGATCAGAAGAACGCGGGCCGCCAAGGCCGAACTGCAATATTCGAAGCGAATCTTGCAGCTCTTTATTACCGTCAAAATAAATACCCGGAATCCATCCAGCGCTATCAAACCGCTCTAGCCCTAGATGCGCCGAGCGGAACCTATTACAACGAATTGGGCAACGCCTATTACTCTTACGCACTCACCCTTCAGGGGGCCCCAAAAACTGGGCGGCTAGACAATGCCTGCGAAAACTATCGCCTCGCCATTGATCGCTCTCCGAAGGAGCCCGTTCTGTATGCCAATCTGGCGGGGGCCTTGGCAGAAAAACTGGATTACGCAGCAGCCGTAAAGCTGTATGGAACTTCAATCGAACTGAGCGCAGGCAGTGAAAAGCAGAAGGCGGAATACCACGCTGCGATCGCGAAACTCCAGCTCCAAATGGCTCAACCCGAGCAGGCTGCCGGTGAGTGGCGCAAAGCTCTTGCTGCCGACCTGAGTAACAGTCTGTTCGCTGTGCAGATGGTGAGAATGTACGAAGATGCGGGATTGCCCATTCCGGACGAAGACTACGAGCTGGCTCTCGCCGCGTGTCACAGTGCCACCCCTGACGATGCAGTGCATCATTATCGTGCCGGCCAGATCCACTTTTCGAGGCGCGACTATGAACGTGCTCTTTTTGAGCACGACACTGCGGTGCGAATGGATCCTGAGAAAGCCGACTATCACAGTGCAATGGGTTTGGCCTACCGGAGGTTGGGAAGGTGGGAGATGGCTTTTCGCTCTTACGCTACAGCCATTCACCTCGCTCCCGAAAATCTCACCTTTGTGAGAAATCTCGCCCTCGCCTTTCACGCTCAGCAACTGTACGATTTTGCGCTGCCGAACCTCGACCGCGTTCTGGCTAAGCAGCCGGAAGACATCGATTGCAAATTGGCCGCGGCCGAATGTTATGCATACGGACATTCCAAGAATACGGAGAAGGCCCTCTCGCTCTGCAACACTGTAATCACGCAGCACCCAGAGGACCCCAGGGCCTACGAGTCCGCCGGTGGGTTTTACTACTCGCGAGCGGATTTCCCAAATTGTTTGCAGAACTACGAGGCAGCTCGTTCTCGTTATGTCGCGAAAAGCCCGAATGACGCCAAGCGTATGCTTGAATCTCTCGCCAGTGTATGCGATCAAGCGATTGCTGCCTCTCCGGGCGACTCAACTCTTCGCTACGAGCGAGGCCGCATTTGTGAACTGCAAGGCGACTATGAAGATGCCGTCGCAGAATACCAGAGAGCTCTCGCGCCACCCAACGACACTAATCCGAAGTACCGCGTGTTGCTCTCGAGAGCGTTGGGAAATGTTTCTTTTAAGCAGGCGGATTATAAGCAGGGAGGTGATCGAAAGGCAGCCTACAACAGCGCCATCCAGTACTGGCAGAGCGCTCTGCGCGATGTTCGTGACAACCCTTCCAAGGACCCTTCTACGCGCATTCTGAGCAAGGAAGAAGAGGCGCAAATCGAGAACAATATCGGCACAGCGTACGATTGGCTCGGGCAACGTGATGATGCAATGCGCCAGTATATGGTTTCCGCGAATCTCGCGCCAGATAAGTATCAGGTCCATTACAATTTAGGATCTGCGCTCTATCGCCGCAAAGTCTTCGATCAGTCTCTCAGCAAATTCCAGGAAGCCTTTCGATTAGCCCCTAAGGTCAGCTTTATCCCCTATCAAATTGGAAATTGTTATTACAGGCTTGGCTTCAAGGATCTTGCAGTTGCCAAATGGCAGGAAGCGCTGACCCTCGATCCTGCAAACGCGGACGCCACCTGCAACCTGGGAGTAGTTGCCTTTGAAGCGGGCAAGAAAGATATTGCTACTCATTACTGGGATCGAGTGCTGAAACTTAATCCTCAATCAGAGGCGGCCCGTCGTTGTCTATCTGCCGCCGCCGCGGATCCCCCGGCCGAGGTTTCGATCTGCGAGCTAGCTATGGAAACAGAGCGCGACGATACTCCCGACAACAAACCGCACGATGCTGAAAGGCCTGAACCGCAGGCTAGTGGAACAGCGGCTTAGTATTCGGATGCCAAATGTCGCGATCGACCGAAACGGCATTGCAAAAACCGAACTGCTTATCAGGCCCTACATCCGCCGGACGCCAATTATCGAAATCAATGGCTTGGATTTCGGCCTCGATCTAGCTGCACTGGTCCTCAAACTGGAGTCTCTCCAACACGCAGGGTCATTCAAAACGCGGGGAGCGTTCGCGAACCTATTGACCCGCGATATTCCTCAGGCCGGTGTCGTAGCCGCTTCGGGCGGCAATCACGGAGCCGCGGTGGCGTTCGCTTCCATGAAACTAGATCGTCCGGCAACCATCTTTGTGCCGAGTGTAGCTTCGCAATCCAAGGTCGATCGCATTCGCTCTTATAAGGCGAAACTCGTAATTGCGGGCGAGCGGTACGCAGAAGCGCTTACCGCGAGTGAGCGTTGGGCCGCTGAATCGGGCGCGCTCGCGATTCACGCGTTTGACCAGTCCGAAACTCTGCTCGGACAAGGAACCGTGGGGCTGGAGTTCGAACAGCAAGATCCGCATATCGATTCGCTGCTCGTTGCAGTGGGAGGTGGTGGGTTGATTGGCGGCATCGCAGCTTGGTATTCCGGCCGCATCAAGCTGATTGCCGTCGAGCCTGATGCCGCACCAACTTTGACCCGCGCACTCGAGGCGGGTGAGCCGGTCGATGCAGAAGCGGGAGGAATCGCCGCAGATTCACTCGCTCCGAAACGGGTCGGAAATTTGATGTTCCCCCTCGCACAAGCGTTCGTGCGCGGGGTCGTGCTCGTTCCGGACGAAGCTATCCACCAAGCACAGCAGACTCTTTGGGAAGTATTGCGAGTCGCCACCGAGCCTGGAGGCGCGGCGGCTCTCGCAGCCCTTCTTTCTCGTCGATATCAGCCCGAAGTCGGCGAGCGAGTCGGCGTCCTGGTTTGTGGCGGCAACACCAGCGTCGTCGACTTTACCCAGCGCTGAATTTAATCCGCGTGGCCTAATACGGCAGGACCTGAGTTCCTTCAGTAGTCACCGCTTGCAAACTCTGCGGATTCAATCCGAGCGCGTTCAGAATAGTAGGCGCTACCTGCTTCGTTTCTACTGCGGTTGTGATCGTCCTGGACGGGAAACTCGGGTGTGAGATCAACAGTATCACGTTCGTGTCGTCATGCGAGAATCCGCCGTGCTCTTCCTGTTTTTTCGCGCTTCCTGTGTAGATGACTCCTACGTTAGGCGTAACGATAATATCCGGCGTTCGTGGATCGCCATCCGGAGGAAGCCCGGGACTATTGAACATCTGAGCGATAGATCTCCCCGAGAATACCTGCCCGAGGCCCTCCTCATGCCCGTGCTCTTCGATCAAAGCCACTGCCTTTTCAGTGTCATTAGAATTCTTAAGCCAGAGCAGTGATACGTCGTCCTCAGTTGGCCCAATTCCCGTCGGGTTGTTAGGAGATTCAGAATAGGGAAGATAAGCGGCGATAACGTTTGCCGGAGTCTCTCCATTGGTTCCGCTGTGTCCCGGAATTGGATAGAAGAGGTTGGGGTCAATAGGCGATTGGCCATGCTTCGCGGTGATAACAACAAGAGTCGAATCATAAAGGCCGTTTTTCTTTAGCCTGCTGATCATCTCACCTATGGCGGTATCCGCGAATTTGATCTCGCCCAGCAGCAACTCGCTGGGCGTGCCCTGGTCATCCAGATATCCGCCTTTTCCGAAGCCTTTTTCAATTAATTTCTGCCCCACGCTCACGACCTGGAAATTCATTCCGAACAGAGTGGGAACCTTGCCCTTGGGATTTCCAAGATGCGTTTTTCCATCAATTTCGTGCAGAATCGCGTTCACCTTCAGCGTGTCATAACATTGAATATTCAGGAAACTATCCGTCCAGGATCCTGTTTGCGAGGGGTCCGCAATCGATGCGCATGACATTCCAGTTGGCGTCGTAATTCCCGGTAACGGCACTACAAGCGAGTTGATTTCCGGCGAGTAGTAATCATCCACGTTGCTTCCATCTCCCGGGCCCGCAACCGACGAATACGATGGGTGCTTGTCGGCCCACGCCGTGTAGCCTCCAGCCGCGTGTACCACGCCAAAAATCGTGTTTGTCCGAACAAAATTCCACGGATAAACAGGCTCGCAGTTGTGCTTCGGATCTCGCGGCAGGCGCTTCGGTTGAATGCCTGCTATTCCGCCATCGATGAGACTCGCGCCTGGTATGCCGCCATTCAGCTTACTCTGATCAATGTCTATGCCTTCCTCGTACTCGGTTGTGGTGCCCGTCGGAGCCGCTCCTGGAGTGCAGGGCCCGGCTGCAACTCCGTTTCCGGTAGTCATCGCCGGCGCATCGAGCGACCGGTCATAAGCAACATCGTAAAACGCTCCTTCCAACCGGGGCGAGCCGCCGCTCACGATTGCCGTCAAACCGGGAAAAGAATCCGACGGCTTAGACGTTGATGTATTTAGGTAGTTGATTCCGGTCGCGCCAAGCTCTGCCAAATTCGGGCAATAGGGCGCACCGCCATTCGCACCCGGGATCCCTTTCGAGCAGTTCAAATAATCAACCGCGTGCATGCCGTCAATGCTGATGAGCAGAACGTGCTGTACACTCGCCGTTTGCGAATACGCCGCCGAAATGAAGAGAGAACCAGCAGCGATCCCAAGGCTTCCAACACAAATCTTTCTGAACAAGATCAATAATCCTCCGTGTAAGAGTATTGACCCGGCTTGTTACAAGCTCGTGAATCCTTCTTGTAAAAGCATCATGCGCGATAGCGTTGCGGCTAAGCGCAGCGGAGAATAACCGAGGTGGATGGAAACGACGTGTCCTTCGAGTAGGGTTTAGAATCAGTTCACAGATGTTTTCGACCTGCGCTCAGAAAAACAGATGGATACAACTGCGCACGACCTGAAGCTTCTTACCATTGGCTACTACATCCAAGGCGGAATTATCGGCTTTTATTCCCTACTTGTGTTGGGATATTTCGGATTTCTCGCTACGTTCCTCTCTGAGCTCTCTAAAACGAACGCGGAACGTGGCGTCGCGATTCCTCCAGCGATAATCCCAATCATTTCTGTCGTTATTGGTATCGCTGTTCTCATCGCCATCGCTTGGACCGGTTGCCTTTTCTTGGCCGGATACTGGCTCGCGCGACGCACAAATAAGGTTTTTATTTACGTAATCGCCGCCTTAAGCTGTCTCGCGATACCTTACGGCACAGTTCTCGGGGTCTTCACTTTCATGGTTATGCAGCGTCCGGCAGCGCAGGAAATATTCAGACGCCAATCTGCACGTATCGGCCCGCCATTACCGCCGGCCGAAACGGCTGCTGCTACCGAAAGCTAAGGCAAATTTTCCCGAAATGCTGCTGGCTCTGCATGTAATGTAAGGCCTCCCGTATTTCAGTCCAGAGAAAAAGTTTATCGATCACTGGTTTGATTGAATGAAATTCCACCGCGCGATTCATGCGCTCAAACATCGCGCGTGAGCCGACGTAGATTCCCTGCACGCGAATGCTGTTCATCAAGATGGGTACTGGACTGACTGACGGGTCTGCTCCGCTGAGCACGCCAATCACGCTCACGGTTCCTCCCATGCGCACCGCTCGCAATGACCGCGGCATGGTTCCGCTGCCGCCGATTTCAACTACGTGGTCTACACCTTCACCATTAGTCAGCTTGCGTGCTTCCTCATCCCATTGAAGAGTGCGCTTGTAATTTATGAGTTCATCTGCGCCTAGTTCTTTCCCACGCGCGAGTTTTTCGTCACTGCTCGAAGTCAGAATGATCCGCAATCCGGCGGCTTTCGCAAATTGAAGTGCAAACACCGACACTCCGCCCGTACCCTGGATGAGTACGGTTTGACCTGGAACCGTCGGCGTGTGCTCGAACAGAGCGTGCCAGGCGGTAAGCGCCGCGCAAGGTAGCGTTGCAGCTTCTTCGTCCGTGAGCTCGGGCGGCGCGCTGACAAGACCTTGCTCGGAAAAGACGGCGAATTCCCGGAGCACGCCATCAATCGCGCCGCCTAAAGCCGATTGGGCCTTTTCGCGAGTCACAGGTCCATCGATCCAGCTCTGCATGAAACACGTCGCCACACGGTCGCCTTTGTTGAACCGAGTAACGCCTGCCCCGACTTCCTCGACAACCCCTACACTGTCGGAGAGCGGCATCATGGGGAGCTTGAGTTTCGGATTATAGCCGCCCTGCACGACCATATAGTCCCGATAATTCAACGAAGCAGCGGTAAGCCTCACGAGCACGTCCGTGGGACCTGGACGTGGCATCTCGCGATCGACAAGCTTCAGGTTGTCGATTCCGAACGCTTGTACTTCGAAGGCTTTCATGCCCGCAGAGCACTCGTCAATTCGACCAACTGCTCAAGCTTGGAGCGAGCCGAGCCAGAGTCAATGGATTCCGCGGCGATCGCGAGCGCATCTCTGATATCGTTCGCTTTCCGGCTGAGCAGGAGCGCCGCAGCACTGTTCACCAATACAACATCCCGGCGCGGACCCGGATCGCCGTTGAGCACAGCCCGAATAATTCCGGCATTTGTTTCCGGATCGCCGCCTTTCAGATCCTCGATTGCCGCCTGCGGAACACCGAAATGATTGGGCGACCACTGGCCCTTTTGCACGCGTCTCTCATCCACCTGAAAAACGGTTGTAGTTCCCGTGGTGGTAATTTCATCGAGCCCATCACAACCATGCACAACGAAAGCACGCTCAATCCCTAGCCGCGCCGCGCATTGAGCTAGCATTTCCGCCGCGCGGACCGAAAATGCTCCGATCAGTTGGACGCGCGCTCGAATGGGATTCGTGAGCGGTCCAAGCATGTTGAACACCGTGCGACCTTTCAGCATGAGACGCGCCTCCTGAGCGTACTTCACAGCCGGATGAAGCAGCGGAGCATAGAAAAAGCCGATCCCGATCTTGCGGAGGCACTCAATTGCATCTTCCGCAGAAAGGCTCACTGAGACGCCCAAGGCTTCCAACACATCCGCGCTGCCACACTGGCTCGAAATCTTTCGGTTGCCGTGTTTGGCGACACGCAGTCCGGCTCCTGCCGCCACGAATGCGGCCGCGGTCGATATGTTGAAGCTATTCGTTGCATCGCCACCCGTTCCCGCCGTATCGAGCACAGGCTCATTCGATTGATCGAGCTCCGCGGGCGGAGCCATATCGCGGATCGCGCTAGCAAATCCCACAAGCTCGGCCACCGTTTCTCCCTTGCGGCGCAAGAAGCTGAGCACCTCGGCGATGCCTTCAGTACTCATGCCGCCTGATAGCATCTCGTGCATTAACTGGTATGCCTCAGGCTGAGTTAGGTGGACGAAATTCCGGTAGGGGAGATGAGCCATACGTCCGCCACTATTCGATCACAAACACTTGTAAATAATCGCTTCCGCCATTGCGCGCAAATCATATTGTGAACCACTCAATATTTGGAGTACGCCCGCTGAAGCGTGCCTGATTTCGATACTCTAAGAAACGAGAGGATTCCGTAACCTTGCTCGTCGTGATGAAGGCCCAAGCCGGCCCAGCCGAGATCGCGCGCGTCTGCGAGCGAATTGAAGCTCTGGGATTCAAGCCGCATATTATTCCCGGCGAGCAGCGGACTGCGATCGGCATTACTGGGAATAGCGGTCCTATTGATTCTGCGGAATTCGATCACCTTCCCGGAGTGGCCGAGGCAATCCGCGTCTCCAAGCCTTACAAGCTGGTGAGCCGCGAAACCAAGCCCGAGAACACCGTTGTGATGGTGAACGGGGTTGCCGTAGGTGGTGAGGAAATTGTATTGTGCGGCGGCCCATGTTCTGTAGAAAGCAGGGAGCAGATTCTTGAATCTGCTCACGCCGTGAAACACGCAGGTGGCGAGCTGCTGCGCGGCGGCGCTTACAAGCCACGCACTTCTCCCTATACTTTTCAGGGCCTCGCAGAAGAAGGCTTGCGCTACCTAGCCGAAGCTCGCGCGGAGACTGGACTCGGAATCGTCACTGAAGCGATCGACACGGAAACGTTTGACATGGTCGAAAGCTACGCCGATTGCGTTCAGATCGGTGCGCGCAACATGCAGAATTTCTCGTTGCTGAGACGTGCAGGCCGATCGCGAAAACCCGTATTGCTGAAGCGCGGCATAGCATCCACGCTCGAAGAATTCTTAATGGCGGCCGAGTACATCTTATCCGAGGGCAATTACAACGTGATCCTTTGTGAGCGCGGCGTCAGAACCTTCGCCGACCACACGCGGAACACGCTCGATCTCAGCGTAGTTCCGGCGGTGCAGGCACTCAGCCATTTGCCCATCATTGTGGATCCCAGCCATGGGACCGGAAAGCGTGACAAAGTCATTCCCATGGCGCTGGCTTCAATCGCGGCGGGCGCGTCCGGAGTAATGGTTGAAGTTCATCCGGCTCCCGAGCGCGCGCTATCGGACGGATTTCAGTCGCTGGATCCGGCTGAATTTCGAGAAATGGCCGCCGAATGTCGCGCGATTTCGGAACTGCTCGCAGCTAGGCGTAAGATCCCAGCGGGCGTGCGGTAAGTCTGGATATTGTAGTATCGGTCTACCTCACAATCGCGAGATACACTAGCCATTGATCCGCTTCAACCCTCCTCATCAAACGTTAATCATCTATGAAGATTCACGAGTATCAAGCAAAGGCGATCCTCGCCAAGTACGATGTTCCGGTTCCCCGTGGGGAAGTCGCCTACACGGTCGAGGAAGCTGAGGCTGCCGCAAAGACAATCGGAGGCAGCGTCGTTGTCAAAGCGCAGATTCATGCCGGAGGACGTGGGAAAGGCGGGGGTGTCAAAATCGCCAAGAATGCAACCGAGGCGGCCGAGATCGCCAAGAAGATGCTTGGCATGACTTTGGTGACGCATCAAACCGGTCCTGAGGGACGCGTGGTGCAACGGTTACTGATCGAAGAAACGCTGCCGATCGAGCGAGAGCTCTATTTGGGAATCGTTCTGGATCGATCGATCGGCGCATCCGTATTCATGGCCTCGAAAGCTGGAGGCATGGAGATTGAAGAAGTCGCCGCGAAAACTCCTGAGTTGATCTTGAAAGAAGCGCTGCTTCCAGGCAGCGGGCTTCGGCCCTATCAAGCGCGCAAGCTGGCGTTCGGAATGGACATTCCAGCGGCAACGGTGAACTCTGCAGCTTCCGCGATGGCCGCACTTGCCAGAGCATACGAGGCGATCGATGGCTCCCTCGCCGAAATCAATCCGTTCATCCTGACGAAAGACTGGAAGGTTTACGCGCTCGATGCAAAGATCAACCTGGACGATAACGCGCTGTATCGTCACAAGGACCTGCTCGAGCTGCGCGATCTGAACGAGGAAGACCCGCTCGAAGTCGAAGCCTCGCGATTCGGGCTGAACTATATCAAGCTCGAAGGTAACATTGCGTGCATGGTAAATGGCGCAGGTTTGGCTATGGCCACGATGGACATTATCAAATATGCCGGAGGCAGACCTGCCAACTTCCTGGATGTAGGCGGGGGCGCTAGCGCCGAGCAAATCAAGAATGCCTTTCGCATTTTGCTGTCGGATGCCGGAGTGAAAGCAGTGCTCATCAACATCTTCGGAGGAATATTGCGTTGTGACACGCTCGCGACGGGCGTCGTCTCCGCCGCGCGCGAACTGGAAATCAAAATTCCCGTTGTAGTCCGAATGGAAGGAACCAATGTCGAGCTCGGCCAAAAGATCCTTAAGGAATCGGGGTTCAATTTTGCGGTTGCGAGTGGAATGAAGGATGCCGCCGAGAAAGTCGTGAGACTGGTGCAATGAGCGTGCTCATAGACGAAAAGACAAAAGTTCTGTTCCAAGGCTTCACTGGCCGCGAGGGCACTTTCCACGCGCAACAAGCGATTGATTATGGAACACAGGTGGTCGGCGGGACTACCCCAGGCAAGGGCGGCCAGAAACATTTGAACAGGCCAGTGTTTAACACGGTCGATCAAGCTGTGTGCGAAACGGGAGCGACTGCTTCGATTATTTTTGTGCCTCCTGCATTCGCGTCAGATGCCATCATGGAAGCTGCCGATGCCGGTCTTTCGCTCGTAGTTTGCATCACCGAAGGCATTCCCGTAAGCGATATGCTGCGCGTCTGGACGTTCCTGAAGACCAGGCCTTCTACGCGGTTGATCGGGCCTAACTGCCCGGGCGTGATCACGCCGGGTAAATGCAAGATCGGCATCATGCCCGGTCACATTCACAAGCCGGGAAATGTCGGGATCGTCTCGCGATCAGGCACGCTAACGTATGAGGCTGTTGGCCAGTTAACTGGCTTGGGCATCGGTCAATCGACTTGTATCGGAATCGGTGGCGATCCGATCATCGGGACCACATTCACCGACGCGATCCGGTTATTCAACGAAGATCCGGAGACGCACGCGATCATTATGATCGGCGAAATCGGCGGTAATGCCGAAGAGACAGCCGCCGCTTACGTCAAGACTCACGTTCGCAAACCGGTTGTAGGTTTTATAGCGGGTCAGACGGCGCCTCCCGGACGGCGCATGGGACACGCTGGTGCAATTATTTCGGGCGGCTCAGGCCGGGCTGAGGATAAGCTTGCGGCCATGACCGGGGCTGGAATTATCGTGTGCCCCTCGCCCGCGCTGATGGGAGAAAAGATGCAAGAGGCGCTTCAGCAGCAGGAAGTAGGTTCAATTGGAAGCAGAGGTTTGTAAATGGCTCTGGAACGCACGCTCGGAATAATCAAACCTGACGCTGTCGCGGGTGGTCACATCGGCGAAATCATCGCCATAACGGAGCAAAACGGTTTTCGAATCCGGGGAGCCAAAATGCTGCGCCTCTCACAATCGGAAACGGAAGCCTTCTACGAGGTTCACCGGCAGCGCCCATTCTTCGCCGGGTTAGTGAAATTCATGACCGAAGGACCTGTTATCGTGCTCGCCCTCGAGCGGGAAGACGCCGTTGCACAGTGGCGGGAGCTTATGGGAGCGACGAACCCGGGAAACGCAGCCGAAGGGACTATACGTAAACGGTTTGCCGAAAACATTGAGCGCAACTCAGTTCACGGTTCGGATGCTCCCGAAACGGCCGCTCAAGAGATCCCTTTTTTTTTCAGCGGAGCTGAGTTGCTATAGCTGTTTGCGGCCGGGCTGGCCGTTTTCGATATCGCTAAGCTACTCTTGGCTGATAAGTCGGCACTTCGAGAGCGCTGGCAAGAGCGTGCTTTGTTTTCTCTGCCAGATTGCGCAGACGAGCGTGCTTCGGACGGCTCAACCGACGTTCTACACTTCGACGGGCGCGGAGTAAGCGGATGCGAACCGCGGTCTCGGACCATCCGTGTTGGCGGGCAATTTCCTGGACTTTGTAGCCTTCGATGTAGTGACCTTCGAGGACGACTTTGTCGTTCGGTTTGCACTCTTTCAAAATGCGCTTTACATCGATTGCAGCCACATTCATTCGAGGCGGAGCCTGCAACTCAGGTAGGGTTTGCATCTGCGGCTCGCGTCTCAAAAAAGTCCGATGAATATTGAGGGCGATGCTATTCGTCCATGTGAGTACGAGATTGGGATCACGCAACTGCTCCCGGCGTTCCCAACCTTTCGCCCAGGCTGCTTGCGCGGTGTCAAGCGCCGCATCATAAGAAAGGCCCCTCGATACGAGAAATCGCACAGTCAGATTAAATCCTCGTTGATAGGCCTTGCCGTATTCTTCCTTAGTCATTTGCCTTCCATCGCTCCTAATAATTTTTTCGTTTTCGATTTTTTTCTTTTGTTGGGCTACCACGCTCTGTAGTCGTGAAGGGGTTTGCGATCGAACGATCTCTGTTGGATCAAGTTTGGTGACGGATTCCCTTATCACCATCGGATTACTGGTAGGCAGTTTTGGTGCCAAGCTCGAGATGAACGCTGGGGGCACAGCTCAATTGATGGAAGATTCGGTGCTGAAACACAGCAGGCTCAGAGGTTTCCGGCGATTATGCCACGCGCGGAGCCCTCGCCGCACAGCCGTTGGCGCGTAAGCAAATCTTTCCCGCTCGGTGCAAAAATTTCTGATCTAAAGCCTTTGAATCGACTAAATTGGGGGAATACCGCCGCAGCTCGGCCCTAGCAAAATCGCTAGCTCTGTTTTGTGTTTTCGTTGTCCTTCGAAGAAGGGGGCTCCACCTTCTCCGACTCCTCGTGCGTCACGCTCTTCATGCTCTCGCGGAACGAGCGGATACCCTTGCCGAGGCCTTGTCCCAGCTCCGGGAGCTTTTTCGGGCCGAAAACAAACAGCGCAACCAGCAAGATGATCAGCAGATGTTGCGGCAGCAATAAGTCATGAAGCATGAGGGTTCTCCAGGAAAACAGCGGGCATTTTTAGCCGGCGATCTCAGTATATCCGATTTCGCTACTCTATCACCGGCCTAGATCAAAGCTGTACAAACCTTTTACAAAAGGTTGCTGGTTTAAGACCTGCCGCCGGTAGGCGATACCGGTTGACATCCTCTTGGGCGTCCGCTATAGTTCTGAAGTACTGAGCTATCAATAAGTTGAACTACAGTCGGGGATCAGGTTTTTAAGGTTCGAAGTTCCAGATGTTCGGGGTTGCTAACGGCCCATTCTCCGGTTCTTGCTCAAAGAGCCGTAACACACCGGATCGACGATTGAAAGCATTATATGACCAGCGCGTCTGAGAACTACGTCGAAATCCCGGGCACACCCGAAAACGAAGATTATCAAGCCTTCCTGGATGGCTATACCAATCAATTCCAACACCGCGAAGGACCGGTGTTGTATGGTCACGTTCTCGCTGTTTCCGACAAAGAAGTAATCGTCGACATTGGACGGAAGAGCGAAGGCCTCGTCCCCGCTTCTCAATTTCCTCTCGAAGAGGGGAAACCGGTGGTAAAACCGGGCGATGTCATCGAGGTGATGTTCGACCGCGCCGGCCCTCCTGTGGAAGGCTATATCCTGCTCTCTCATGAGAAGGCGCATCGGCGACAGGTATGGGATCGTCTTGAAAGAGCCGCCGCAGAAGGCGCGCCTGTCTCAGGCCGCGTCGTAAGCAAAATCAAGGGCGGACTAGCGGTAGATATCGGCATCGTCGCCTTCTTGCCCAATTCGCAGGTCGAGACGCGGCTTTCTTATAACCCCGAAACGTATCTTGGACGCGAGATAGAAGTCCGCATTCTCAAGTTGAATCAGCGCCGCGGCAACGCTGTTGTCTCTCGCCGCGTTTTGCTGGAAAACGCCATAAAAGCCCGAAAGAGCGAGGCATTGGCGAACATCTACGAAGGCGCTGAGGTAACCGGCACAATCAAGAATTTGACCGATTACGGCGCTTTTGTCGATTTAGGCGGCATCGATGGACTTCTGCACGTGAGCGATCTCAGCTACAGCCCAGTCACGCACCCCTCCGAAGTGGTACACGTCGGTGAACAGGTCAAGATCAAAGTTCTTAAATTCGACAAGCAGAAAGAACGCATCTCTCTCGGGTTGAAACAAATGCGCCCGGACCCTTGGGTGAATATCGAGGCGCGATATCCGCAGGGGAGCCGCGTGATTGGGCGCGTCGCCAGCGTAACCGATTACGGAGCTTTCGTCGAGCTGGAACCCGGAGTTGAAGGGCTGATTCATATTTCTGAAATGACCTGGAGCCGCCGGATGAAGCACCCAGGCAAAGTGGTAAAAACAGGCGACCAGGTGGAATCCGTAGTGCTCGAGATAAAAGCCAAAGAACGCCGCATCTCGCTTGGAATTAAACAGCTAGAAGCCGATCCTTGGACCACCGTCGCGGAGCGCTATAGCATTGGTTCCGTTGTCGAGGGGCGCGTACGAAAGCTGTCGGATTTCGGCGCTTTTGTCGAAATCGAGGAAGGCGTCGACGGGCTTGTGCATGTCTCCGACATGTCATGGACCATGCGCGTAAGACATCCCTCGGAAATGGTCCGGAAAGGCCAGACCGTTCAGGCTGTCATTCTCAATATCGACGCTCCCCAGCGCCGCCTTTCTTTAGGAATGAAGCAACTGCAACCAGACGCCTGGGAGACCTTTTTCCGCACGCACCAAGTAGGCGACATCGTGAGGGGACAAGTGCGCCGCGCTGTTCCATTTGGGGTGTTCGTAGAATTGCTCCCCGGTGTCGAGGGCCTCTGCCATAACAGCGAAATTACCGGCGAACGAGGCAAGCGGCGGAAGCCGCATCGAGATCCCGAGACTCCGGCGCTGCCGATCGGCGAAAGCTTCGATTTCAAAATCGTCAAAATGAATGAGGCGCAAAGAAGAATTGGGCTCAGCTATCGTGCTCTCGCGGAATACGAGGAGCGCTTCCGGCTCAGAGAATATCAGCGTCAAGCTGCCGCCGCTACTTCCAGCCGTGGAACCGCGATCCGGCAGCACGAATCAACCGAGAGATTTAGATAAGGAAACATGCAGAGTATGACCAAGGCTGAGCTGATCGAAGAAGTGTCGAAAGTTGTCGAGATGACGAGGAAGGATTCCGAGATTATTGTCGAGACTATCTTCGAAAGCATTGTGAACAGTCTGCACAGAGGCGACAAGATCGAGATTCGCGGTTTTGGCAGCTTCCGCACGCGCCAGCGCCAGCCGCGCGTGGGCCGCAATCCAAAAACCGGCTCGCGCGTTGAAGTCCCTTCCAAAAGGATTCCCTATTTCAAGCCGAGTAAAGAATTGCGCGACCTTGTGAATCAATCTGCCGCGGCGGGCAAAAGCGAGCCGCCGCTTACGGCAGCGGAGGAGGCCGAAGAAGCCTCAACTTTTTCCGACGGGGAGTTTTGAGCTTAGGCTCGTCGCTTTTTGATGAGGCATCTTTGGACTCCGTGGCGCTCTGCGTACATTCAAGCGAAAACTGAGATGGGTCGATGCGTCTTTTGCGAGGCAGCAGAGGGCACGGCTGATGAGAAAGCCCTCCTGGTGTACCGCGGAGCGCTCTGCTTTGTCATCCTGAACCGGTTTCCTTATACCAGCGGACATCTGATGATCGCTCCCTATGAACACGTGTCGCGCCTCTCTCAGACGGACGTGAGTACCACCGATGAAATGATGCTTCTCGCACGTTATGCGGAACAGATTCTGGAGGACGCTTACCATCCCGAGGGGCTAAATTTGGGCATGAATCTAGGTGAAGCGGCAGGGGCCGGAATCGAGCAGCACATCCATTTACATGTCCTACCTCGCTGGAAGGGTGATGCAAATTTCATGAGTACGGTTGGTGGTACTCGCGTTATTCCTGAATCGCTCGAAATAACTTACGGCAAGTTGCAACCGAGATTTGCAGAGATCGCTTTGCTTAAAGAGAGAGCGTAGCCCCGTTCAGGGCACTACAGTTTAACCCGAATGTTTAACCGCGACCTGGACGCCCGCGCTCAACTTGCGCTTATGTGCGCTGCGACGGCATTCGTCTATTGGAATAACGATTTGCTGTTCTTAATGTTTTCGATGATGGCATTTTGCACCGGACTCGGCCGCAGCACTGTTTAAGCTTGTTTCGCCAGGAGCGAATTTTCGTATCTCTCGAGCAGTTCTTGGGGACCGGCATAGATCGCAGTACAACCCGCCTCGCGAAGCGCCACCTCAGGAAATCCGCCGCATAATACGCCGATAACCGTAAGCTTGGCCCTTCGCGCCGCCTCGGCATCATGAGGACTATCGCCGACAACCACTACACGTTCGCGGCGAACGTTCGGTCCGAGCCGGTCAAGCGCAGCTTCGAAAATGTCGGGGTGCGGCTTGGATTTTTTCACATCACCTGACGAGGTTTCCGCTTCAACTAGGTCCTGGATATTTGCAATCTGCTCAAATTTCTTCAACTCATCGGGCTTTGCGGATGAAGCCAGCGCGATGCCCTGCCCGTTTCGCTTGATCTTCTGAAAGAGTTCTCTTACACCCGGAAATGGTCGGACTTGCGGGAGATACCTCTTCTCGAACAGCTCGCCACGAAACTTTTCGATCTGCTTTCCCCTTTCTTTCAACTCGCCCGGAGACAGAAACACGGGCATAAGCTGATCGCCGCCTTTTCCGATTTGGCTTCGAATTTCATCAAAAGGGATATCGTGCCCGAAGTGCCGGAACGCTTCCTGCCATGCTTGCGCATGCAGATCAACCGAATCGAGTAACGTACCGTCAATATCGAAGATTACGGCTTCCGCCATGATTGGAAAGTAGCATCGAGCCCGATTGAGTTAGGCCAAAGACCGTCTTATGATGCCACCTTGCGCCGGTGCTCCATAACCCATCGCAAAATCGTGTTGATATGGCTCGAATAGCCACTCTCTCGAAGACCGAGGGTCTTCAACCAGGCGACTACATCGACATCAAGGCGCGCAGCGATGAGCTTTTTCGGTTCACGCCGCCGGTTCATTTCTGCCAGCTTTCCTTCGGTCAACTCTGGAATGTCGCTGAAGTCTATGGCCGAGTCGCGCATGGCCCGCAATTTCTCAATGTCGCGCAGCTGGCGCTTCGTGAGCGGTTTATTCAAAATATCGGCGGCACTGACCTCGATCAGCTTTCCGGGCCGAGATGATACAGATGATTTCCTCTTCGTCTTCGTCATTGATGCTCCTGTACACGTGAACCACCACGAGCAATTGCGGGGCGACAAGGCCGAGTGCCATCCAGCGCTGCTCGCCCGTCTCTTTGTCGATACGGTCCTTCTCAATCACGACATTTGCATCGAAAAAGGCGCGCGGCGCTGTTTCAAAGCTAACGCCATGCTGCCGCCGTTTGGCCCGATTTTTGGCCTAATCCCATTGGAATCGCATTGCGCTATACGTAGCGTATAACAAATGCGGCATCTTCTGTGTAGCGCATCTAACAATTCCGTAGTATTTCTGCTACAAACCGCGTCAGACGATTGCAGATGGGATTACCCACCGAAATCCCAAAACTTCCCGACGAAGTCCAATCGGCCCGAAAGGCTGGTCTTCGTTATTTCATACCCAAAGGCCCGGGCATACGGCGTCGTCACAGCGGAAGCAGTTTTGAGTACCTCGACGAAAACGATAAGCCGGTTGACGACGCGGCTACTCTCGAGCGCATCCGCTCCCTCATGATTCCCCCAGCATGGACTTCCGTCTGGATCAGTCCAGACCCTAACGGGCATATCCAAGCCGTAGGACGCGATGCGCGCGGCCGCAAACAGTACCGCTATCATCCTGAATATCGCCGGATACGCGATCTTGTTAAGTTTGATCGAATGCGCGCGTTCGGAGCAGCCCTGCCCAAGATCCGACGGGTCGTCGGGCAGGATTTAGCCCGGCGCGGATTACCCAAGCGAAAAGTGCTCGCTGCTGTCGTCAAGCTTCTCGAAACCACGTACATCAGAGTCGGGAACGAAGAATATGCGGAAGAAAACAATTCATTTGGCCTGACGACTCTTCGCAACCAGCACGTTCAAATCCTTGGTGAGATGTTGAAATTCCGCTTTCGCGGGAAGAGCGGACAAAAGCACGAGATCACTCTCGCCGATACGCGCCTCGCGCGCGTCATCCGAAAGTGCAAGGACATTCCCGGAAGCGCGCTGTTCCAGTACATCGACGAAGAGGCACAGCCGCAGAGCATTGAATCGGGCGACGTGAATGAGTATCTGCGCGAGATTAGCGGAGGCGATTTCACGGCCAAAGACTTCCGGACATGGGGAGGAACCTGTCTCGCCGCCAGTTTCTTGCTCGCGAAATGCGCCGACGCAACGGATCCCGAAACCAAACACGAGCTCAAATCAGTTTTGGTCGATGTAGTGAAAGACGTCGCCTGCAAGCTCGGCAACAAGCCGGCAACCTGCAAGAAGTACTACATTCATCCGGCAATCATGGACTGCTATGCTGCGGGAAGTTTGCGCGCGCTTGCGGAGAGATTTCGCGAAAGCAACAGTGCGCGCCTTTATGAACAGATCGTGTTGTCGCTACTGAAGCCGCTGAAAAAAGCGCGAGCGAAAGCCGCCTAACCGCGAATTGGAGCTACTTCACGAATCCCAATTTCTTCAAATCAGCTTCAGGTAAGGGCGCATAGAATTGCGCCTGGCCAAAGGTCTCCTTGACACGGCCGCCTTCTAAGGCAACACCGAACGGCGGATCCACAAACGCGAATGACTTTCGCAGCTTAGCCGTTTCAAGACTGGTCGAAGCCCTTAGTCCCGTATCGTGAAGAAACGATCCGGCCCATTGAGGATCCTCTGTCGGGATCGCCACAATGCGCGTATCGCCCCAATCTAGTTTCGACATGAACTTCGCCGCTGCGTCGCAATGCTCGCATGAAGGATTGTAGAAGAACAGAAACACCTTGCCTTCCGCGAGGCTCTGCGATTTCCCATCGACGACGACCGGCGTCGGCACCTGCACGTTGCGCCTCTCCGCCGCATTTACGCCATAACTCACCGATGCGAGTGTGGCCAACGCGAGAAATGCGATTACTGGCACTCTAAATCGAGCCACTCGCGGCGACCAGAGGAACGCGGCAACCGCGAGCAGCAGCATGATTCCATCCGAGATAAAGAATCCCGGACCGACGGTTCGCTTGATGAACGGAAAACACTTGCACTCCTGGCCCGCCAGCGCCGGGTAGAAATATCCAACCCAGCTCATAAAGAAGATCAACAGCACCGAGCTGAGGAAACCGCCCCAACGCCTGAATTGCGGAACAAACAATAGAAATGCTGCGAAAAGTTCGACCGTGCCCAGCGATGCCGCGCCTAGAACTCCGGCTCCGGCGGGAACGCGCGCTTGTTCCAGGAGCTCACCTGTTTTGAATGGGCTCAGCACTTTCCACCCGCCCGAAACAAGAAAAATCAAGCCCAGTACGATCGCGGAAATAGTCGCCACTCTGCGTTTCCAGCTTGTTGTGTTTTCGACCATCCGTTTTGATTGTATATTTTAATTTGTTACAAGCCGGTTACAAATCCCGCCCCATCTATGCATGAGATCCGTGTCACGGTACCAGAAGGCAGGGGCAAGGATGTCGCCAGCCTCGCGCGCAATGTGGGCATAAAACAGGTTTCTGTTTACCCCGTTTTCGCGTACGGCCCGAACGAGCGCAAAGAGGTGATCAGCGCGGAGACCTCTACTCCCAAGGCCAGACACTTTGCCGACGCGGTTCTTACCGCTTCCTGGTTCGATTCCGCTGAGTGTACCCTCACTTCGCGGGAGTTGCGGGCGATCGTGACCGAGGATCGGGCCCGCGAAATTACCCGGCCCATGGTCGAGCCGCCGATAAACGTTTTTGAGGATCTCTGGCAGCTCAACAACATTACAGTCAGTTATTTCGCGCGTGCCTTCGCGGGAGCCATTCTTCTCGCCTACGGAATGCTTCAAGACAATCCGATCACGATCGTCGTGGCTGCCTTGTTCCTGCCCTTTTTGTCGCAGGTTCTCGCCATCAGTTTCGGGGCTTGGTCTGGCGATTGGAGTTTAGCCGGACAAGGACTGAAGGCGCTTACCGTAAGCACGATTGCGTCTATCTTTGCGGGCGCAATCGTCACCTATCTGCATGGTGGTCCGATGCTTTTCCAGCATTTCAGTTCGCTGTTGCCTAGCTTTGCTATTTCGGCAGTCATCGGCCTCGCCGCAGGCCCCATCACGGCAGACGACGCGGGCCGCAGGTACTTCATTGGAGTCGCGGCTGCCGTGCAGTATGGCATCTTTCCGGTTTGGTTCGGTTATTGTCTGATCCGCGGTTTTCCACCGTCCGGCGTGACTGCGGTGCGGATCGGCACATTCGGGATCAATGTGGCAACCATTGCCATGGGTGGTCTGCTAGGTTATTTACTGCTGCGGATTAAACGAAAGGATGTCGAGGTGTTCGTGAAACACCGGCGCAACCGCCATGCGTGAAAGTTCTATTCTTGTCACGATTGCAATTACAATTCTCGCCAGCTTGGGGGCCGCAGCCATAGACTCGAAGAAAATAGACGCCGAGGTCGCGGCGATAACAAAATCTGCGATCTTGATCGACACTCATAACGACATTCCAAGTTTTACGGTCGACGGAACCGATATCGGTAATGCTCCCAAGAACCACACGGACATCCCTCGGCTGCGCCAAGGCGGAGTCGGCGCCGTTTTCTTCGCGGCTTACGTCGACGCCAAATATGTCAACGGGAATCACTCCGCAAACCGCACGCTGCAGATGATCGATACGATTTATCACGACATCATTCAGCGGTATTCGAATGACTTCATGCTCGCGCTTACCGCAGACGATATCGAACGGGCGCATCGCAAGGGAAAAATCGCGGCGCTAATCGGCATCGAAGGCGGCCACGCTATCGAAGACAGTCCGCGCTTGCTTCGCGACTATTACAGGCTCGGCGTTCGTTACATGACCCTAACCCACGTCAATACGAACAACTGGGCCGATTCTTCGGGAGATATCGATGATGCGAACATCGCGCATCACAAAGGTCTGACGCCGCTCGGCAAAGACATTGTTCGGGAAATGAACCGGCTAGGCATGATGGTTGACATTTCTCACGTAGCTGACAAAACCTTCTACGATGCACTCGAAACGAGTGAGGCGCCGCTCATTGCTTCCCATTCCTCATGCCGCGCAGTAACAAATGCTCCGCGCAACATGACCGATGACATGATCGTCGCTCTGGCCAAAAAAGGCGGAGTAATTCAGATCAACTTCTATTGCAACTTCATTTCGCAAAAGGCCGCAGATTCCGTTGCGAATCTGCATTTAAGTGAACGATCCAGGGATCTGCAAAAACAGTACGCGAACGATCCCGCGAAGCTTAAAGCTGAACTAGATGCGCTCGCCGGGGAAGAGAAGAGAGCGCAAGTCCGGGCCACCCTCGATGATGTTGTCGCGCATATCGATCACGTCCGGCAAATTGCGGGGATTGACGCGATCGGTATCGGATCGGATTTTGATGGCATCACGTGCGCGCCGGTGGGACTCGATGATGTTTCGAAATTTCCCAACCTGACTCGTGCGCTGTTAGAAAAAGGCTATTCAGAATCTGATATCAAGAAGATCTACGGCGGGAACACCCTTCGCTTGATGCGTCAGGTCGAAAAAGTTGCGGCTTCTTCTCACTGATCTGATTCTTCCAATCGTTTGGCTTCCTGCCACAGTTCTTCCATCGCTTCGAGCGAGAGTTTCGAAGATGCCGCGCGTATTTCTCTTTCAACATGTGTGAAGCGCTTTCGAAAACGCGCATTCGTTTTCCGCAGCGCCTGTTCTGGATCCACCTTCAAAAACCGCGCCAGGTTCACAATCGTAAACAAAAGATCTCCAATCTCGTGTTGAACCTGTTCCTGATCGCGTGATTCATTTGCCCTCGCCAGTTCAGCGGCCTCTTCGACAAGCTTTTCAACAACACCGCCGATGTTCGGCCACTCGAATCCGAGAGCTGCCGCTTTTTGGCTGATTTTATCCGCTTCTACCAGGGCCGGAAGGTTCCGTGGCACTCGGTCGAGAACGGATCCAGCATCGCCTGCTTCTGATCTTTCATTCCTTTTGATCTCATCCCACCGCTGCTTTACGTCCTCCGCAGTATGCGCCGTCGCGTCCCCAAACACGTGGGGATGGCGCCGCACAAGTTTCTCGTTGATTGCATCCAGCGAATCTGAAATCGTGAACAGTCCTTCTTCCGCCGCAATCTCTGCAAAGAAAACCGGCTGCAGCAGAAGATCACCGAGTTCCTCAGCCAACCCGTTCCAATCTCGCCGGTCAATCGCGTCCATTACTTCATAACTCTCTTCGAGCAGGTACGGCTTGATTGTGTCGAAACTTTGCTTGCGATCCCACGGGCAGCCGCCTGGAGCGCGCAGTCTCGCCATCACCTGAACCAGTCGTTTGAATTTCTCTCCAGCTTCTTCAAATCTGTCCGGCATCGCTCGCCCTGACTATATAAGATGGTGGTTTATATGGCAGAGAGTAGCGAATCCTCTTTTGAATTTCCTGTTCCTCCAGCGAGCTTCTCGTTCCTTGTTGAATCCATCTTGATGCAGACGCAGATCCAGCTCGGTTTGCTGAACCTCGGCGAGAAAGAGGAAGAGGCGCACGAGCCGAATCTTCCTCTGGCCCGGCATTCAATCGATCTCCTGGCAATGCTGCAGGGCAAAACGAAAGGCAACCTCAGCGCTGAAGAACAGCGGCTTCTCGAAAACGGTTTGACTGAGCTTCGTTTTCGCTACGTTCAAGTCGCCGACGAAATCAAGAAGCGCGCCGAACCCGAAGGTGCAGCGGCAAGTTCCGACGATGCGCCGCGAATCATTACGGCTGATGGCGGCAAAGGAACGAAAACGGGGTAGATGCTCGACCAATTCGAGCACGCCTCCATCCTAGTCCTCGGCTCCGGAACCAGCGTGGGCGTGCCTATGATCGGTTGCCGCTGTCAGGTGTGCAGTTCAACTGATCCTCGCGATAAGCGCCTCCGCCCTTCTATTCTTTTGCGGCTCGGCAGTAAACGCGTGCTCATCGATACATCACCCGATTTTCGGTATCAGGCCCTTCGTTTCGGCATTGATCGCCTCGACGCAATTTTGTACACGCATTCGCATGCCGATCACATTCTGGGCTTAGATGATGTTCGCCCGTTTAACTTCATGTCTAGACAAGAGATCCCGATTTATGCGTCAGCCGAAACTTTGGAGGTAATTGAACGAACTTTCGTGTATGTATTTGACAAAAGTCCGACCGAATCCAGTCGGCCGCGGCTCACGCTTCACTGTTTCGAAGACGAGCCGATTTTCATCGACCGCATCGAAATCGTGCCGATTCGCGCCTCGCACGGGAAAGGCACTGTGCATGGATTCAAATTCGGAGACTGCGCCTATCTGACCGATCACAGCGAGATTCCGCCCCAGAGCTTAGAAAGACTGAGCGGTCTCGATGTTCTGTTTCTCGATGCTTTACGGCACAATCCTCACCCGACGCATTCCACCGTTGAGGAATCGCTCAGAACTGTGGAGTCGCTCGCGCCGAAAAGAGCATTCTTTACACATGTTTCGCACGACCTTCTTCACGCGAAAGTCGAATTGCGTTTGCCGGCGCATGTACGCCTCGCATATGACGGACTGGAAATCCCGATCGGCAGAGCCGCTTCAGAATGAAAGCAACCGCTTTTCGTTCGCTTGAAGATGCGCGCGGGAGATTCGGCCCATGCGCGCTCGCGATTGGAAATTTTGATGGTGTCCATTTGGGCCATCAGGCGCTTATGCGGGAGATGGTTGCTTACGCAAATGCGAACGGCTTAATTCCAGCAGTTCTAACCTTCCATCCTCATCCTGCGGCGATTGTCGCTCCGGAACGGATCCCGGAACTGATTTGCCCGTTAGACGAACGCGAGAACCTACTCGCGAGTGCGGGCGCGAAGCAGATTCTCGTGCTGCCGTTTACCAGTGAAGTCGCGCGCTTGCAACCGGAAGAATTCGTTTCGCAAATTCTGACGGATGCACTCGAAACCGGCGCGGTTTTCGTTGGCGAGAATTTCCGTTTCGGGTACCAGCAGGCCGGTACGCCGGAAATTCTGGAGGCACTCGGCAGGCAGCGTGGCTTCGCTTCGCACTTTTTAAAGCCGGTCACCTCGCGCGGCGAGGTTGTCTCAAGTTCACTGATCCGCCGTTATCTTGCTAGGGGTAACGTATCTCGCGCCGGGCGACTCCTTGGCCGCTGTTTCTCGCTGTCGGGAGACATTGTTGCGGGACATGGGATCGGTACAAAGCAGACTGTCCCTACGTTGAATTTGCGTCCTACTCCAGGCCAGCTTACCCCGCGTGGCGTCTACATCACCGAGACGATCTCCTTTCCCGAGGACCGCCGCTGGCCTTCCATTACGAATGTTGGACTCCGGCCTACTTTCGGAGGTGACGAGTTGACCATCGAAACGTTCTTACTGAGGCCGCTCGACGGTGGGACTCCTCAGCACATCGAGGTTCAATTTCGCCGTTTTGTGCGCGAAGAGCGCCAGTTCCCGAACCCAGCGGAACTGAAGAGTCAAATCATGCGTGATGTTTCCAGAGCCCAAAGCTATTGGCGCCGGGTCGCAAAGTCGGCACAACCTGCTCCTTCGATATACTGAGAGCGTTCAAGAATCCTTCTGAACGCGGAGACGAATCATGCAGCTTTCCGAAGGCAAAATCAAGCATCTGAATGCACTTTCCGACAAGAACGGCGTGATTGCCGCGGCAGCTATGGACCAGCGCGGTAGTTTGCGAAAGGCAATCGCCTCAGCAAAAGGTGTCTCTCAAAACGAAGTCACCGACGACATGATGCAGGAGTTCAAGGTTGCGGTCTCGAAAGTGCTGACACCGCACGCGAGCGCCATTCTGCTCGACCCTGAGTTCGGTTTGCCGGCCGCAAAGGCGCGTGCCCGGAATGCGGGCCTTCTGCTCGCATACGAAGAGAGCGGTTACGACAACACAAAACCGGGGCGGCTTCCAGATCTGCTTCCTCATCTCTCAGTGAAGCGCATCAAGGAAATGGGCGCGGACGCGGTCAAGATTCTGATCTACTATTCACCTTTTGACACCGCTGATGTGAATGACATCAAGCACGCGTTCATCGAGCGAATTGGCGCGGAATGCGAATATCATCAGATTCCGTTTTTCCTAGAATTTGTGGGGTACGATCCTCAGGGCGGCGACGAAAAGGGCTTCGATTACGCGAAGAAGAAGCCTGAGATCGTGATCAAATCGATGGAAGAGTTTGGCAAGCCGCAGTACAACGTGGATGTTCTCAAGGTGGAAGTGCCTGTGAACGCCGAGTTCGTAGAAGGCAGCAGCGTGTTTAAAGGCAAGGCAGCGTACAGCCGGAAGGAAGCTCTCGATTACTATCGCAAAGCTGCGTCCATTGCTCAAAAGCCATTTATTTATCTGAGCGCCGGAGTCACTAATCCTCAGTTTGTCGAATCCTTAAACATGGCAGCGGAAGCAGGAACGGATTATTCAGGCGTTCTTTGCGGTCGCGCCACATGGAAGGACGGCATACCCGTTTACTCGAAGCAAGGCGTGAAAGCGCTGGAAGACTGGTTGTCGAACGAAGGCGTGAAGAATATTAACGCGGTAAACGCGGCAATCAAATCGGCGAAACCGTGGCATGCAAAATACGGAGTTGCCGCTACGGCTTGAGCTGCGGCATCGAAGCTCGTAATGCCGTTTGCTTCTATTCCCGAAGCGATTGAAGACTTCCGGCGCGGCAAAGTCCTGGTCGTTGTTGACGACGAAGATCGGGAGAATGAGGGCGATCTCACGATTGCCGCCGAAAAGATCACTCCGGAGGCGATCAACTTCATGGCCACGCATGGGCGTGGCTTGATTTGCCTGGCGCTCGATCCCGAAATCTGCATACGGCTGAATCTCCAACCGATGTCGCTAGTCAATACGGCTCGATTGGGCACGGCTTTCTGCGAAGCGATTGACGCAGCGGAAGGTGTCACGACGGGCATTTCAGCATATGACCGCGCTCACACGATCCGCGTCGCTATAGATCCCGAAACGCGCCCGCGAGATTTGGCTCGGCCCGGGCACGTTTTTCCTCTACGCGCTCGCTCCGGCGGCGTGCTGGTGCGCTCAGGTCAAACCGAAGCTGCAGTCGATCTGGCGCGCATCTCCGGTCTTTCGCCCGGAGGCGTGATTTGCGAAATCATGAACGAGAACGGGACAATGGCCCGCGTTCCCGAGCTGCTCGATTTCTGCGCCCGGCACCACCTGAAGATGATCTCTGTAGCCGATCTGATCCGTTACCGCATGCAGACGGAAAGATTCGTGAAGCGCGACGCGTCGGGTCATGTTCGGACCGCTTACGGAGATTTTGAAACCATTCGTTACCTCAGCCAAATTGATGCCGAAGCTCACCTGGCGCTCATTCATGGCGATATCGCGGACAAACGCGACGTGTTAGTGCGCATGCATTCGCACTGCGTCTATGGAGACGTGTTTCACTCGGTGGATTGCGATTGCAACAGATTGATAGACGCAGCTCTTGCGACCATCTCGCAAGCTGATTGCGGCGTGCTGATTTACCTTCACCAAACGGGTCCGGGTCTGCAGTTGTTGTCTCAGGATGGCCGGCGCCATATCGTTAGCCATGGAAAAAGTCATTCAACCCTTGTTCCCTCGGAGCGACATCAGCCTTTGCAACACGAAATTGGCGTCGGCGCTCAGATCTTATCTGATCTCGGGCTCTCCACAATTCGCTTGCTGACGAATCATCCGCGAAAAGTTGTGGGCGTCGAAGGGTTTGGGATCCAAATCACTGAGCAAATTCCGTTTCCCGCTCGTGTCCTGGCGGCAGAGTTCAGCTCAACCGGCTAGTGATTCCGATGCGAACCGCGAGTAGATGGCGGCTACAATGGTCGATTGCTCCGCGTCATTAGTGGGTTGCTGCTCTCGGCGATTTTTCTCCAAGCGCAAGATTGGTCCTTGAATCGCCTTTTTACGCGGCCTTTCATATGGGGCACAACACCCTCTGCAATTGCATGGGCAAAGCATGCGCACGTGTTGGGATTTTTATGGAATGAAAAAGGCGCGACGTTTCGCGACGTGTATGCCTACAATGCGGATTCGAAGAAGCTGACGCGGCTCACAAACCTCGAGGGTCTTAGAGATCCGATCAACGACACGGAGGCCGAACAAGACATTCACAGGAAGGAATACTTGCCGCCGCCTCCGGGGGTGACCTCCTTTGACATCTCTCAGGATGGAACTAAAGCTGTCTTGTCGTATCGTGGCGATCTCTTTATTGCTCCAACCGGAGGTGGATCCGTACTCCGGCTCACCAAAACGAAAGTTCCCGAAGTGAATCCGGAGTTTTCGCCGGATGGCACAAAAGTGGCCTTCACACAAACGGATCAGCTTTACGTTCTCAATCTCACGACAGGAACTCTCGAGCAGCGAACGGACATTCACGCGCCGGCGCGGCTGACCAGCTTCAAATGGTCGCCGGATGGGAAGCATTTTCTGTATTCCGTCCAGCCCGTGCCCGGACGCACCATGCCATTGCCGATCTATTCCGGACGGTTTGTCACAGCGTCGCCTTTTCCGCGCACCGTTGCCGGCGATGTTACACAGCAGTGGCAGTATTACGTTGTGCACGCGACCGGGGACAATCCGCCGCGGCTGCTCGACACCGCGAGGGGATTCGGGTTTCGAGCTCCTGAGTGGTCAGAAGATTCGAAATTTCTCGCCTTTGCCTCTATGGCGCCCGATTACAAGAGCGAGGATGTTCGCATCATCGATGTCAACACCGGAAAGTCGAACGTCGTGTTCCATCAAACTGACGATCGTTGGGTCGAAATCTCCGATGTCGGTTGGGAGCCTACCTCCAAGCACATTTGGCTCACGAGCGATCGCTCGGGATTCTCTCATCTCTATGCGGTGAATATAGATGGAAGTAATCTCAAGCAAATCACCAGCGGTTCTTGGGAGATCCACAATGATCCGTTCTCTCATTCGCCGCAGTGGATCGGGAACTTCATCTATTACTCATCTACGCAGGACGGAGCTGCCGAGCGCCAGTTCTATCGCGTGAAGGCGGATGGCTCGAGCGCACCTGAACGTTTGTCGAAGCACGAAGGCCTGAATATCGGCTGGATCTCTGAAGACGGCCAAGAACAGGCAATTATGCAGGCTGACCTTAAGAATCCATTTGATCTATACGTGAATGGCAATCGCGTGACGACGTCCCCACAGCCGGAGTTTTCTAAATTCGAATGGCCCGAAAGCCGCTTTGTGAGCTATCCGTCTCTGAAAGATCACAAGCCAGTAGCCGCACGGATGCTTCTGCCGCCCGATTACAATCCTGATGACGCGAATCAGAAGCCGCGCTCCGCGATCGTGTACATTCACGGCGCAGGTTACGCGACGAGCGTGTTGAAGCAGTGGGGCAGTTATCAGGAGCTCCGATTCGTTTTCAATAATTACTTGGCGCATGAGGGCTATGTTGTGCTCGAAATGGATTATCGAGGCAGCACGAATTACGGACGTGAGTGGCGAAGCGGAGTCTATCTCAATATGGGCTGTCCGGATTTGGAGGACGTGCTGGGTGGAGTGGAATATCTCAAGAGCTTGAAGAACATCGATGTTTCGCGGATTGGTATTTGGGGCTGGAGTTACGGCGGTTTCATGACCGCGATGGCGATGTTTCGCGCACCGGATGTGTTCAAAGCGGGTGCGGCATTCTCTGGAGTTTATGATTGGGCCAATTACAACGCCGGATACACGGGAGAACGGCTGACCACGCCCGCTGAAAATCCCGAAGCGTATCACCGCAGCTCGCCAATTTATTTCTCGAGTCAACTCCAGAATCACCTTCTACTCGTGCACGGAATCGTGGATGACAACGTTTTGTTTCAGGACGCGATTCAGCTCTCAGAAAAACTAGTCCACGAAGGGAAAGCCTTCGAAGAAGCCTTCTATCCCGAGGAGAGCCACGCGTACACTCGGGAGGAAACGTTGAAGGACGCATTCAGCCGCACGGCGCGATTCTTTGATCGTTACTTGAAAGAAGAGGGCCAGCGCGATTCAACGAAGTGATGGCCTCTCCGGCACGCCTATACCCTTCCGCCTGCCGCGCTTCTATCCGATCCTGGACACGATCGCGCTTGCCGAACGTGGCTGTTCCGTTTGCGATGTCGGCGATGCGCTGCTCGAAGCCGGAGTAAAGATTCTGCAGTATCGTCACAAGGAAGCATGGACCCAACGGCATTTCGATGAAGCGAAACAGATCGCAACAGCTTGTCACGAGTGCGGGGTTTTGTTTGTGCTGAACGATCGCGCGGATTTTGCGCGCCTTCTGGGAGCGGCGCTGCACGTCGGACAAGACGATCTGCCGCCGGTGGCTGCGCGACGCGTCGTCAGCGACGAGGTAATAGGCTTCTCGACACATAATAAGCTGCAATTAGCTCGCGCGGATGAAGAGCCGGTCGAATACATCTCGCTCGGCCCGATCTTTGGAACAAAGTCTAAAAACAATCCCGACCCGGTGGTTGGCCTTGACGGATTAGAGTGCCTTCGTAAATTAACCAAAAAGCCTCTGGTTGCCATTGGGGGGATTACGATCGAAAACGCAAGTTCGGCTCTTCAAGCGGGCGCGGATTCGGTAGCGATCATTTCAGGGCTGCTTCCAAAAAACTGCGACCACAAGAGCATGCGGCGTCGCGCTGAGGAATGGATTTCTGTTAGCCTAATCGGTAACTGATGGATCTCACTCGCAAGAAACCACTCGGGGCATTACTTCAGCAGGCCGCACACGGGAATCTCAAACGTAGCTTGACCGCCAAAAGCTTGGTGGCCCTCGGCATTGGCGCGATCATTGGTGCCGGGCTCTTCGTGCGCACAGCCGCGGCATCGGCGCAAAATGCAGGACCGGCGGTTACACTTTCCTATATTGTCGCTGCCATAGGCTGCGCGTTCGCGGGGCTCTGCTACGCAGAATTCGCAGCCATGATCCCCATAGCGGGCAGTGCGTACACGTATGCGTATACCACTATGGGCGAGTTTGTCGCCTGGATCATCGGCTGGGCGCTCGTTCTGGAATATGCGCTTGGCGCTGCGACGGTAGCGATCGGCTGGAGCGAGTATCTGAACAGGTTAGTGCCTGGAGGAATCCCGTATCAGTGGTGCCACTCTCCGCTTCAAACATCCGACACCGGCGTTCAGGGCATCTTTAACGCTCCGGCTCTCTTGATCCTTCTGATCCTCACGCTACTACTCATCAAAGGAACGCAGGAATCCGCAACTGTGAACGGGATCATCGTCATGCTGAAGGTGGCGATCGTTATCGCGTTCGTGCTAGTCGGCTGGCAGTTTGTGAAGCCTGCTAATTTGCACCCGTACACAATACCTGCGGGCACCCCCGGTCACGAGGGCTTCTTCAAGCACGGGTGGGGCGGAGTACTTGGGGGCGCCGGTATCGTTTTCTTTGCATTCATTGGATTCGATGCCGTTTCAACTGCTGCACAGGAGACTAAGAACCCCGGCCGCGATATGCCGAAAGGAATTCTCGGCTCTCTCGCTATCTGCACCATCCTTTACATCGTGTTCGGATACGTGCTTACTGGAGTTTGTAATTGGAGGGAGTTCCAGACGGTCGGAAAAGAAGCGTCAGTCGCCTATGCAGCGCAGCACTACATGCCGGGTTATGCATGGCTGGCTACTGCAATCACGGTTGCGATTCTTCTCGGGTTTTCCTCCGTCATTCTAGTGATGCTTCTCGGCCAAAGCCGCGTGTTTTATTCGATGGCAAACGACGGACTACTGCCCCGGCTCTTCTCCGACGTTCACTCGCGTTTCCGCACTCCCTACAAATGCAACATCGTGCTCTTCTTTTTTGTTAGTATTTTCGCTGCTCTGGCGCCCGGCGATGTGACCGGAAATCTTACGTCCATCGGTACGCTTTTCGCGTTTGTGCTGGTGTGTATCGGAGTAATAATCATGCGCCGCTTGCAACCGGACCTGAATCGGCCATTCCGCACGCCGCTTGTGCCCTTGGTCCCCATACTGGGAGTGATTGTCTGCGGCGGAATGATCGTTTCGCTCGACCGGCGCACGCAGCTTACTGCGCTTCTCTGGATGGCGATCGGGCTGTGCATCTATTTCTTGTATAGCCAACGGCACAGTAATTTGAATTCCCCTGCTCTCAGACGCGCAGAGCAGGCTGCAGAATCTATCTAGCACGGGGACTCAGTCTTCCTGCTGAACGAAAACCGGTTCCTTGCCGGCCAGCATGAGACGTTCATCGAGCGCAGCTTTCACTAATTCCTCTTCAGCTTCAGAGAGGCCGCGCGCATCTTTCTCTATACGCGAGAGCAGCGCCTTCATGCGACCGCGCGAAACGTCGCCCGGCAGCGCCAGCGTGTATGCGAATAGCGCGTCGGAGCGCAGACCTTCATCGTCGAAAAGCTTGCGCAAACGATCGAGCTCGCTTCTTAATCCGTAGTAACCGACGCCCCATACTGCGCCGCGACGGATTTCGAGGTCGGGGTCGTCCAGATGCTTTGAAAAAAATTCACGGAAACTGGGATGCAGCGAACGCCACATCGCTTCTAACGCTTTGGCTCGACCTTCCGGCCTCTCATAGAGCCGCATCATTGCGGAGCGAACCTCGTTGCGGTCGGCCTCCGGTGCAAGGCCGACGAGCAAGCCCGCTAACTCTTCAACTGGTGTTTCGGGATTTCGCATCGCACGCAGCATTGCATCGACGATTTCTGGGTCCTCGGCGGCACTGGTCAAAGCTTCCCAAGCGCGCGCTCGGACCGTTGCGGACTCATCGTGTTTCGCCACTTGAAGCAGTTTGTCGCGGAGATCGGCGCTCAGTTCGCGGTTAAAGAATGTATTCGCGGCGGCAGCGCGCACGGAAGCGACAGGATGCTCAAGAAGTTCAGCACGCTCGTCTTCATCGAGAGACTCGATGGGAATATCGGCTTCCGCCGGATATAAGGACCAGATATCGAACGGCTCGTCGTCCCTCCGGCGATTAGGGTCCTCATATATTTCCAAAAGGAAAGCTGCGTCTTCTGGATCGTCTTCCCCACGGTTCCTTAGCAGTTTCAAAATACGGTCATCTCGGACACCGAGATTAGCGAGGATGAATGCCACCTCGGAACGTTGAGATTTCTCGAGTTCTTCATACAACGCAAGCAGAGGTTCGAGCGCCGGCGCTCCAATCTCGACCAGAGCTTCCGTCACCTCGTCGGGAATCTCTTCGGGAGATTCGCGGATGAGTCGAATAAAAAACGGCAGTGCGTCTGGAGTTTTCCAGTACCGAAACAGCGCAATGAAGTCAGGACTGAGATCCACGGCCTCCCGGCTAAGATCTCGCTCGGCGAACGCTAGAACAGGAGGCAGTGACTCCGCAGGCCGGCCGATAAGCGAATGCAGAAAGCGGTGATCGAGACCAAGGTGACCTTTTGCGGCCGCCTCCAATACTTCAGCAGGAGGAATCTCGGCGAGTCTAGTTGGATCCGGAAACAAACGAGCGGCGTCCCCGCGTTATTGTTCGGGTTCGACAACGACGTCGATGTCCGTTGAGACGTCGCGATGCAATCGCACGGTGACTTTGTGATCGCCGAGTGTGCGGATCGGCTCATCGAGCTGGATCTTGCGCCGTTCGATATGGAACCGCTGAGTTTCTAGCGCATCGGCAATATCTTTAGCGGTAACGGAGCCGAAGAGCTGATTGTTCTCGCCCACCTTTTGCCGGAATGTCAGCTTCACACCGGTCATCAGCTTCGAGAGGTCTTGCGCGTCCGTTTTCAATTTGGCTTCACGGCGCAGATGGGCTTCGCGTTCCTGCTCGACGATTTTCTTGTTCGCAGCAGTTGCCGGGACAGCCATGCGCTTCGGTAAAAGAAAGTTGCGCGCGTAGCCGTCGGCAACTTTCACGACCGAGCCCCGAGAGCCGAGCTTATCGACGTCTTCTCTGAGGATTACTTCCATGTTTGCTCCTACTGCTTCGCCGCAAACGACAGGAGCGCGATGTTGCGGGCCTGTTTGATGGCTTCGCTCAAGCGCTTCTGATGCGGAGTGCAGACGCCGGAGATCCGGCGCGGCGTGATCTTTCCGCGCTCTGAAATGAAGCTTGATAGCAGGCGGACGTCTTTGTAATTGATGTCGTCGATTTTGTCGACACAGAAGCGGCAAACTTTCTTACGCCGGAAGTACTGTTTCTTACCGGTAGCTATCGCCTTATCGCCGCCGGTAGGCCGTTGTGAAGCCGCGATGGGGCGGCCACTTCTTGGTTCTGCCATAAAAAATCTCTCCTAAATCTTTCTGAATCACCTATTCCGCCCTGGATGGCGACGAAGTTCCTGGGGCGCCTGGTACAGGAGGTGGAGGCTCGGCTGGCATCGCTGGAGACGCAACGGCCGGAGCCGATGCGGGCGCAGGCGCGGGTTTACGTGCTGCCCGTTTATCACGAGCCTTTTTGCGCTTTTCGATGCGCTTCAACTTCTCGTCGATGCGCACGGTGATAAATTTCAGCACCATATCCGACACGCGCAGCCGGCGCTCGATCTCCTTGACGGTTTCCGGCTTCGCGTTGAACTGAAGCAGAATGTACTGCCCCTCGTTGTACTTCGAAAGGCGATACGCGAGCTTGCGAACACCCCACTTATCGGTCTTATCGAGGGTGCCACCTGCATGCGTGATCACGTTCTTCAACTGTTCGATGAACGGATCCACTTCTTCCTCAGTAGCATCCGGTCGAACGATAAACAACTCTTCGTAAATCCTCATCATTCCTCTTCTTGACTGCCTCGGGCGCGGCGATTGAATTTCGCCATGGCCTGAACGGCGCCTTCGGCAACGATAGACTCAATCGCGTCGGCAGTGTACGACACTACTTCAGCGACTTCATCCTTCATCTCCCGCTCGAAAGGAGCGAGCACATACTCGGCTGCATCCTCCACAGGGTGGTCGGGACGAATACCCACCCGGACTCGCACAAACAAGTCCGTGTGGAGAGCAGCGAGAATTGACTTCACACCGTTGTGTCCGGCGGAAGATCCATTTGTTCTGATCCGCAACGCCGTCCACGGAAGGTCGATCTCATCGTAGACCACAACCAGGTCTTCGTTGGCGAGCGAATGCGCCTTCAAAACTTCACTCACGCCTACACCCGAATGATTCATGAACGTTTGGGGCTTGGTGAGAACGACATCTTTGTGCCGGATCTTGCCTGTGCCTGTGATCGCCTGCCCTTCACGTCTCGAAATGCGAATGAAGTGACGCCTCGCGAGCTCATCGACAACTCGGAATCCGATGTTGTGGGGGGTGTCTTGATACCGAACCCCAGGATTCCCAAGTCCGGCGATACAGTATGTCTCCACACAGGGCTATTTCTTCTTCGGAGCCGGCGGCGGCTCTGCGGCTGCCTCCTCTTCCTTCTTGCCCTTCTTGATCACTTCGGGTTCGGCTGCTGGAGCAGCGGCTTCGGGACCTGTTGCGGCCGCAGCCGGCTCTTCCTCAGCTCTTAGCGCGACCACGTGCGAGATGACAGTATCGGGATTGCTCAACAGCTTGATCGATCCCGTCATCGGAATTTCGCCCGCGCGTATGCTTTGGCCGATCATCAGCTCGGAGACGTCTACGACAAACTGCTCCGGGATCTCGTTTGGCAAGCACTCGATCTGAACTTCACGGGTAACGACCTCGTGCAAGCCTCCTTGCACTTTCACACCTTTGGGATCACCCTGGGTCACGACAGGGACGTTAACGGTGATGCGCTGAGTCAAATCGATTCGCTTCAGGTCGACATGAAGCAGCGAATCTTTGATTGGATCGTACTGCCAATCGACGATCATCACCGGGGTGTCTTCGCTTCCAGCCAAATTTAATTTAAAGATTGTGTTGTGACCGGTTTTGCTATTCAGAATTCGCGAGAGCTCTTTCGGGTTGACCGCGACCGGCAATGGCCCATCCGAGCCGCCATAGACCACGGCCGGCATTGACCCCTTGGCGCGCAAGCGGCGCGCTTCGTTCTTCCCGCGTGAATCGCGTCCTTCTGCGGTGACTGTAATTTCCTTTCTCATTTCCTCATTCCTAAACGAACAATAAACTGATGGAGCCGCCCTGGTGAATCGATTCGATGGCCCGCGCGAGCAGTGGAGCTACCGAAAGTGTCTGAATCTTCTTGCATCCGTTCGCGTGGCACTCATGGGGAATCGAATTCGTGACGACCAGTTCTTTCAAAGGCGATTTGCTGATGCGCTCTACCGCAGGCCCGGAAAGAACAGCGTGTGTCGCGCAAGCAGATACACCCTTAGCTCCTTGCTCCAGTAGCGCTTCTACGCCGTGAATGAGTGTTCCCGCTGTATCAACCAAATCGTCCACCATCAAACAGTGCTTCCCGCGAACATCGCCAATGATGTTCATTACTTCAGCTACGTTCGCTTCGGTACGCCGCTTATCGATAATCGCCAGCGGCACGTTCATGCGTTTTGCGAACGCCCGGGCACGCTCGACACCACCGGCATCCGGCGAAACAATAATCAACTCGCGGCGGTTGTGACGGTCCTGAAAATACTCGATCATGACCGGCAGCGCAAACAGGTGATCGACAGGAATATCGAAAAAACCCTGGATCTGAGCGGCGTGCAGATCGAGCGCCAAAACCCGGCTCGCTCCCGCCCTTTCCAGCAGGCTGGCAACCAGTTTCGCGGATATCGGCATTCGCGGCTGATCCTTACGGTCCTGCCGCGCGTACCCATAATAGGGTAGCACTGCCGTGATGCGCTCGGCGCTGGCGCGCTTGAACGCGTCGATCATCAGCAGCAACTCCATCAAATTGCGGTCAACCGGGGTGCAGGTCGGCTGCACTACGAACACGTCAGCGCCGCGGACGTTTTCCTGGATTTGCAGATGCGTTTCGCCGTCCGAAAACCGCTTGATCATGGCGGCTCCGAGCGGGCAGCCGAGCGCATCGCAAATCTCGCTAGTCAGCGCCGGATTCGCGGTCCCGCTAAAAACTTTGAAATCAGTAAATAATGATCGAGCCGGTTTGGCAGCGGACATCGTCGAACTATTCTCCGCGTTATCAGGCAAAGCAACTTGCTCCGGCAGCGCTGCCCAGGGATCGCCGCCAAATGCTTTTATACCGCCGCCGAGAAATGAAGCGAACCGGGTGAGCCATCCCGGGTGGAAAATTTGAAGCGGCTGATCTCGCTTGGCCGGCGGAGCCGAATATCCCAAACAAAGCCGAACCGCTTCCCGTCATGAGCACGGGTTCCGCCCCTAAACTGCGCAGTTTTCGGGCTTGCAGCGCAAGCTCTTCATGCATTCGAAACACGGGCTCTTCGAAATCGTTCTTGAGCGGAATTTGATCCAGACTGGATTCGGCCAGTTTCCAGGCGTTCGCCTGAAACTCTCTCAGAATATGTGACTCGCCGGGCGAAGTCAACGCGGTGCGACCCAGGGCTTCATATGCCTGAGGGGTGGAGACGTGAATGCCGGAGGAAACCACGAGGGCCGGGTACGAAGGAATGTCCGGGAGCGGGTACAGTTCCGTGCCGCGCCCAAAGCCGAGGGCGGTACCCCCGTGCAGAAAGAACGGGATATCGCTCCCGAGCGATTCTGCGAAACGAACTAGATCGGCGAAGGGGATCGGGCGGCCGAGAAGTGCTGGAAGGGCGATGAACACCGCGGCAGCGTCGGAGGAGCCGCCGCCGAGACCAGCGCCGATGGGGATTTGCTTGTCTATTACGAAACGAACCCAAACCTTTGGGCTGCCGAGGTGGTCGAGGACCAATTTTGCGGAACGAACTACCAGATTGTCCTCGATGTCGATCGAACTACTTAGGTCAATTCTGAGGGATTCGGCGGGTTTGACCTGGATTTGGAGGGTGTCTTTGAGGCTGATGGTTTGAAAAATTGTGCGTAGCTCGTGGTAGCCATCGGGCCGTTTGTGCAGAACACGGAGATCGAGGTTCAGCTTGGCGAAGCAGGGGAGGGTAACCTGCACGGCTAATACTGGAGCAGCGAAAAGACATCGTAGCTCGCGAGCTTATCGCGGCCGTGGAGAAAACTGAGCTCGATGACGAAGCCCAGTCCGGCGACTGTACCGCCGAGCAATTCGACAAGCCGGGCGACGGCTGAAGCAGTACCGCCGGTTGCGAGCACGTCATCAATGATGAGCACCTTCTGGCCGGGCTCGACTGCATCGGAGTGGATTTCGAGCTGGTCGGTTCCGTATTCGAGCTGGTAGTCGACGCTTTTAACCTCCCACGGAAGCTTTTTAGGCTTGCGGACGGGAACGAAGCCGGCGTTGAGCGCGTGAGCCATGGCGGGCGCGAAAAAATATCCGCGAGCTTCAATCCCGACGACGACGTCAACGGAAGCATTGCGATAGTGCTCCTGGAGGGCATCGACGGTGCGGCGAAAACCTTGTTTGTCTTTGAGGAGAGTGGTGATGTCGTAGAAGGTGATGCCGGGCTTCGGGAAATCAGGGATTTCGCGAATGAGCTGCTTCAGGTGATTCACGGTGGGATTTTAGCAGGGGTTGGGAATGGTAAACCAAGAGCGCACACTCGTAGTTGGGCATTGCTTATTTCGCCCAAGAGAAGTTGTAGAGTTCTTTTCGAGCCCGAGCAACCTATCGGAATTGGTTTGCCTTCGCAGGCTGTTGCATGGCCATGTAGATCTCGTAGAGTTGTTTTCTGGCAGTTATTTGCTCTATCGATTGCGGAGCGGTTTTTTCGCGGAGCGTTGAGTAGGCGGCAAGGGCCTCCTTCTCCGCGTTGGAGTAACGCTTCTGTCCCGCAAGCGCCGCAGCCAAGCGTATCAGAGTGAGACCGGTATATCGCTCCGCTGGGCCGATGGCTTGTAGGATACCGAGCGCCTTACGCAAAACGATCTCGCCCTTCCGGTACTCTCGTTTAAGGACGTAAATGGCACCCGTACCGGAAAGTTGCATGGCGTAAAACTGATTTCTCTCACCGACTGCATGCCGCATGATCTCTGCTGCTTGCTCATAGAGTTCCCCGGCGTGATCAAACTGCTTACGAACTCGGGCCATGTCGCCCATCAGACTCAGCACAGCAGCAAACCGAAAGCTCTGCTCGCCGTCGGAGGCTCTGATTGCCGCAAGCGCCCGATCGAATGCTGCGCCAGCTTCTTCGTATCGCTTTTGCTCGAGTAGCGCGGTTGCGAGTCCAAGAAAGTTTTCTCCTGTTTTTTGATGCGCATCACCGTACCAGGCTCGATCGATCTCTAGTGCTTGCCGATATAGCCCCTCCGCTGCCGAATACTGGCCGCGATCCATCTGCATATCACCGAGATTGTTGAGATCCGCGGCAACTTTCGGGTGATGTGCTCCAAACAGCTCTCGATCCAGCGCCAATGCGCGGCGACGCATCTTCTCAGAAATCGAAATATCACCTCGCAAGTAGTGAGTGTCAGCGAGATCCGACAAGACTTCCGACAATTCCACGCTCACGGGGCCGCTGCTTAAAATTCTCTCTGCACCTTCGAGTAGTGGCAGCGCACCCTTGATGTCCCCTCGGGCCTCGAGCACGGAGCCAAGCGCCGCATTTGCCGCTGCCACCTCGCGGCTATCGCTTGTAAAGTTTCTTTTTGCCCGCTCGATAACGTCGCGTACCATCCGTTCTGCTTCATCGAGCTTGGATTGCTCCTTTCCAAGACGTGCCAGTGCCAGTTGGCTCTTAATTGTTTCCGGATTGTCTGGGCCAAAAGCCCTTGTCTGTTCGTTGAGGGCGGAGCGTAACAGCGGCTCGGCGCGTCCCGGTCTTCCGAGTTTCTGATAGAGACTGCCGAACGTATACTGGAGCTGCGCGTGCAGGGCGGGGTCTCCCGTCAAGCCCTCGGCTTGCTTTACACCACGATCCAGCAGATCCACAACACGTAACCCTCTAGCCGGTCCTGCCACATCGTCGTCACCCTCGAACAGATTCAACATGAGTTGGTGGACCCGCTGCGTGCGCGCCTCGGACGCCTGAACCCGGCTCCTTGCTGCGACCAAACGCACCGTGAAGACTGAAGTCAAAACGACAATCAGGGCAACCACGGCTGCTGCCGCGATGAGCTGGCGGCGGTTACGCTTGCCGAATTTACTTAGGCGATAACGGAAACTGTCGGTCTGAGCCTCTAAAGGCTCATGCGCCAGAAAATGGTCCAGGTCTCGGATCAAGGCGTCGGCTGTGCCGTAACGGCGCGTACGATCCCTGTGCAGAGCCGTTCCACAGAGGACATCGAGATCCCTCCAATCGGCTTGCGAAATCTGGATCGCGGTTTGCTCGTTTTCCCGAGCGGCCTGGGAGGCTGGCAGAACCTCCTCCTCCGTGTATCGCGATAGTTCGCTGGCACTCGCATTTGAAAGATCGGAGGGTGTTCTGCCAGTGAGCAGTTCGTACAGAATGACTCCGAGTCCGTGAATGTCCGTTTGGACATCGAGCATTTCGCCACGGATTTGCTCGGGCGAGGCGTAATTTAGTGAAAACAGGCGAAACCCGGTTTTTGTTTTCTGGGTCTCGCGCCCGTCGGTGTCGAGACTTCTCGCAATTCCGAAATCGAGAAGCCTGACCTCGCCTCCCTCGTTAACCAGAATGTTTGAGGGTTTCAAATCGAGATGGACAGTAAGACCGCGATGCGCATAGCGAATCGCCTCGCAAGCTGCGCGAAACAGCCTGAGTCTTTCCGCCAATCCGAGGCGATGGGCTTCGCAATAAACAGTAATGGGCTCACCTTTCACGTACTCCATCGCGAACCAAGGAGTGCCATTCTCAACACCGGCATCGTAAAGCCGGGCGATATGAGGATGAGTCAGGCTCGCAAGCATTCGTTGTTCCCTGGCGAAACGGTCACGGCGCTCAGGAGAACTCCAGGCATCCTGCAGGAACTTGATTGCTACTTTGTCGCCCAGATCTTGGCGCTCGGCCAAGTAGACCCACCCCATGCCGCCCTGTCCGAGGAAATCGATGATGGTATACCGGCCGAACTGACTGGAAACGGTGGGAATGCCATTCTGACAGAGTAGCTGGCCGGCCAGGTTCGTCATATTTTGACGCAATGCCCGATGGCTTCCTGCGGCATCGGCTTCGAGTAAAAGCAGCACGTCCTCAATAAGGGTCTGATCTCCTCCGCAAGCAGCTTCCAGCAAGGACCGTCGCTCGGTGGCTGGTTGGTCAATCGTCAGTTCGAATAGCTCTTCAATTTTCACGGCGCGCGCTGGAGTCATTCGATTTTTCCTCCGGTCAAGGCGACTGTTAGAAACGCTCGAGCAAGGCGAAGACTACGCTGCACCTTCTTTTCCGAGATCCCTAGCATTCCGGCAATCTCAACCACCTGCAAACCACCAAAGAACTGATATTCGAAGACACGCGCTTGAAACTCGCTGTGTCGGCTGAGCTCATCTAGAGCGAAGTCGACGCTGAGTATCTCGTTCGGGTCGAAAGCGGCTGATTGCGCGGCAGACTCGTCGAATGGCACCCGCTGAACCGGCGCCTTGCCGCCGCCCCGCCGCTCGGCGTTTTTGCGCCTCGCAGCTTCCACTAGGATGTATCGCATAGCCCGAATAACGGTGTGCTTGAGATGCTCAGGTGAAGCGGGCTGAAAACGCTTCGACTCAGCGAGCCGAACGTAAACCTCATTCACAATCGCGGTCGGATTCCAGGTGAGCCCGCCCTGCGCGCCGAATCTACTGCGCGCTATACGGCGGAGTTCTTCATATGCCGCTGAGAAGAATTCATCGTTGCTGAGAGCTACGGTTGATTTCGACATTCGCAGTACATCTATGCATTACATTCCCGCTCACTGTCCGTTCCGATGCCCTTTCTGCGAATTACCTACTGAGGCGCAGCGAATCGCTTTAAGGACGACCGCAATTCTTGTCAAGGGATTGCAGAGAATGACAGTCCTGTTCGAGCATTATCTCTCAAATCTGGTTGTTCCTGACCGGGAGAATCGACAGGCTGAGTCCTTTGCGAACCTACGGAGTGCCGTTGTTGTGACCAGGTAAAAGGAGACGAAATGGCGACCATGACACATCGAAATATGATCCGATCAACAAGTCTGCAGTGGATCGTTGCGATTTTGGCAATGATTTTTGCCGGCGCAGCACATGCGCAGAGCTTCCAACAAATACCTGCGTTGTCATTTACTAAGCCATACGCGGGCGCAAATCCTCTGCCCCAGACTCTGATGGTTGCAAGCACCGGAGCGGCCTTCTACTTCAACGTTTCGGCATCCACCAACACAGGCGGGAGTTGGCTTCAGGTGTCTCCCTCCGGAAATGGGTGTTGCGCGACGCCGGGGTCGATCACCGTGAGCGTAAACGCCACGGCTTCACTGGCCGTCGGAACGTACACGGGCAAGATTGTCATCGCTAAGTACAGCGATACGAAGACATCCATCACCATCCCAGTCACGTTATTTGTGGCCGATGCCAAGAGCGTGTTCTTCGATAACATGCCGGGCCAAGTGAGCTTTTCGCTTCAAACCGGCGGTAATACTCCACCCAGTCAGCCGATACAGATTCGCAATGGTGGATCCGGCACGCTCGATTGGACTCTTTCCGCCACCACTGCAAGCGGGGGTAAGTGGCTCAGCGTGTCGGCTACGAGCGGGGCGGCCCCTTCGACTGTATCTGTCGGGATTAAC